>ENA-OYXV01001879-OYXV01001879.1-human-gut-metagenome-genome-assembly--contig:-NODE-1879-length-10811-cov-4.758181_pt1 | contig 10811 bp, 7 predicted proteins | sample MGYA00244846_ERZ653424 | MGnify/ENA primary metagenome ERZ653424 (study PRJEB26926, sample SAMN06165108) | human gut metagenome | biome: ENVO:00009003; feature: ENVO:2100002; material: ENVO:00002003...
GCAGCGTCAGATGTGTATAAGAGACAGGATCATGACATACCTGATCCCGGCACATGAATATGACCGCGAGAAGAATGAGGCAGGCAACACCACAGTTATTGTAGAATCTTATCATGAAGTTGAGGGCGAACCGGTTCCGGTCTGGAAAATCCCGAACTTTGTCAGCATTTTCCCGCAAAAATAAACTTCTCTCCGGCAAGGAACCGGCAATCCCTGCCGCCACATTCCCGAAGAATACAAACGATTAAAGGGTTGCGGACACAACCAACGGCCGGATCCGTCCCCGCACGGCGGAAACGCCTCCTCCGAAAGCCGAATCTTCGCAGTCCACCTCTCCCGGCTACCGATTCGCCGCACGGCGGACCCGATCGACAGCCCCCACAACTGCTGCCGCAGCCACCGCAGCCAGAAACCTCCGAAACACGTCCCGCAAGCGAAGTCGTCCGCTTCAGTCCCAACGAAGGAAAACGCGATTACAGCGTTCTTTTTGGAAACGTAACGACCCGAATTCCCCTCCGAAGAAAGGACTTAAGAGAGAGTCGGCATTACAGACACGGCCTCCGGCCGCGAACGAACGACCGTCGAATGACGGACATTGAAATATACGATTGCCGGGGAAAATCCATCTTTTTTCGGGAACCGGTTCCAAACAAAAGACGAATCCGCCCATAAACCGCCGTTTCAGCGTCTTTAACGGTCCATTCCGCCGTCGGGAACAGAACCGACCGTTATGGTATATTCGAACGATTTTAAGGAGCATTTCAGGCGTTAAAAATACATCCTTTCGTGAAAGAGTTCGCAACCCTGCGGCCGGATCCCTCTGCAAACCGTCTTTTCAGCACCTTGAACCGCCCATTCCGCCGTCGGGAAGAATCGACCCTTATGGTATATTCGAACGATTTTACGGGATATTTCAGGCATTAAAAATAACCCTACCGGGAAAGGGACCCGCAACTCCGCGACCGGATTCCCTCGCAAAGCCCTATTTCAGCCCTTTGGACAGCTCATCCCACTGTCGGAGGTAGTGATCCTCCTTACGGTGCATTTGAGCGTTCGCACGGGGTGTCTTATCCTTCTGTCCGCACAGATGGAGCAAACCGTGCACCACCACGCGGCGCATTTCGGTCAGCTTCGCGGCGCCGTATTCGCGTGCATTGTCCGCAACGGTTTCCACATCGATGAAAATATCGCCCGACACGATCCGGGCGCCCTTGCGGTCGCTGTAATCGAACGTGATGACGTCGGTATAGTAGTCGTGCCCGAGGAACTGCCGGTTCATATCCAGCAGGCGGGCCGCCGAGCAAAAAATATAGGTCACATCCCCCAGTTCATACCCCTCTTCCCGGGCTACGCGGTCCAGCCACGCGGCCGTGAGCCGTTTCTGCGGCAGGCGATAGGTACAGTCATCGGTATAATAGCGTACGGCCATAGACGGTTATTTTTTGAAGCAATCCGAAGCACGCATCTGTACTTTGGGCGACGGTCCGTAAATACCGAACACCATCTTGTACTCGGGCTGCATGGTCATCACATCGACCCCCGACCCGATCGTTCCGATCTGCTGGTTGCGGGCCACCTTGTCGTCCTTGCCCACCGTCACGGAATTGAGGTTGGCATACGAAGAGATGTATTCGCCGTGGGCTATATAGACGTCGTATTTATTGGTGATCCGGTTGCGCTTCACCTCGACGACCTTGCCTTCGTAGATCGAAATCACCTGCGCCCCCTTCGGCCCCGCGATCTCGGCCATATTGCCCTTGTAGCGCTTCACCCCGCCGCCGACCACCGGCAGCCGCAGATTCGAAGTCTTCGCCGTAAAGGTGTTGCCCTCCTTGTTGCCCCGGGTCAGCTTGCGCAGCTCGTCGATCGCCACGTCAAGCCGCTGCTCGCGGGCGATTTTCTGTTGCAGGGCAGCTTTTTCCTTCTTGGAGAGCTGCTTGATGTTGGCACGCGCCGCCTGCGAATCTTTCTGCAGGCGGGTCCGCTGCGTGGTCAGGCTGCGCTTCACCGAATCCAGCGCCCGCTGCTGCCCGGTCAGCCGGGTCCGCTCGACGGACACCTGCTCCGAAAGCGTCACGATCTGCTCCATCTGCCGTTCCCGCATGGCCGCCACCTCCCGCAGATTGGTGATGCGGCGGGCCACCTGATTGAAGTCGCTCGAAGAGAAGAGGTAGGTCAGATAATTGTTGTGTTTGTAGTTGCGGTATGCCTCGCGCACCATCTCGGCATAGCGCCGTTTATGGGCGTCGAGCGATGCCGACAGCCCCCGGGCCACGCTGTCCGTACGGGCCACCTCGACCTCGAGCTTGCGGGCATCCCGCTCCGTCACGTCGAGCAGCTGGTTGCGCGAATCGATCTGACGGGCCAGACGGCGCACCGTCTCCTCGGCCGAGGCACGTCCCTTCTTGAGCTTCGAAATCTCCTGTTCCTCCCGGGCGATCTGCTTTTCGAGGTCGGCGATCAACCGTTTCTGCGCCGCGATCTGCTGGTCGGTATTCTGGGCCGCAAGCGACCCTGCACCAAGTAGAAGGAAAAGAAACAAAACGACCTTCGGCAAACGAATACACAGCGTGCGGACCGACTCCGCCCGCTGCGGGAAACGATACGAATGGTTCAAGGCTTGTCGCATAATCAGGGCTTGGATTTGAGTTGCCGGATACGCTCTTCGATCGCCCGGGGATCGTCATATCCCTTCTCCAGCGCTTTGCGCCAGTAGGTTTCGGCCATGAACTTCTCCCCGAGAGCCGCCAGGATGTCCCCGTAATGCAGGTAGAGTTCCGGATTCTCGCTGCGGTCGAAAGAGATCGCCTGCTGCATCGTTCGACGAGCCTCCTGCAGTCGTCCAAGACGGAACAGCACCCAGGCATAGGTATCCAACAGCGTGGCGTTGTTGCCGTCCAGCTCCACCGCGCGGGCTGCCATGGCAAAGGCCCGGTCGAGCTGACGGGGATCCCGGGACGATTCGCTTATAAAATAGGCGTAGTTATTGAGCACCATCGGGTTATCGTAGTAATAATGTAGCGAACGGTCGTAAGCCTCGAAACACCGGCGGCGGTATTTGTCCCGTTCCGAGTCCTTCCGTCCGGCCTCCTCCATCTGGTGATAAACATCGCCGATATATCCCCACACGGCCCCGCGCAGGGAGTCCGTATCGGCGTATTCGAGGGCTTTCTTATAGCTGCCGATCGATTGCGACAACTTTCCGGCATACCCCTGGGCGTGTCCCTTGCGGGCATACAGCTCGGTATTTCCGGGGAAAACCTCGAGCGCCCGGTCGATATACAGATAAACCGAATCGAGCCGCTTGCGGTAAGTTTCGATGTCGATCACCGCACGGTAATAGTCCAACTGGGGAGGCTGGTCGGCCAGATGCAGCTTGTAGAGGGTCAGCGCCTGCTCCAGCTCCCCGGCATTGATCAGGTGCTGCGCATACAGTTCGACGACGTCCTTATCGTCGGGATAGCGGATCGCAAGCGTCGAAATCAAGTCGTTGAGCTGAAAGAAGTTGTCCCGGTAAAAACGGACGTCGAGCGTCAGCTGCCGGAAAATGCGGACCTTTTCCGACAAGGGGAGCTCGTCGATTTCGAAAAGCCTTTTCGACACGGCCAGATAAGCATGCGAATCGTTGCGCTTGTTGTAGAATTCGGCGAGCGAAGCCAGCGCCGGGACATTCATGGAGTCGATCTCCAACGCCCGGTTATACTCGGCTATGGCCAGCGAATCCTGTTTGGCAGCACCGTACAGGTCGGCCAGAATCACGTGGTTTTCCGCTTCGTAGGGAATCGCCTCGGCCATCTCCCTGGCTTCGGCCAGCGCACGGTCCAACTGCCCCGTGCGAATCAGCAACTGGCGTTTCATCGCCCCCAACAAAGGCATTTTACCGAAACGCATCTCGGCCGAATCGAGCATATCGATCGCCGAATAGGGCATCCCGGCCTGCTGGTACAGGATCGCCAGAATACGAATGTTGTCGGGATTGGTCGGGTCGAGCGCCGAAAGCCGCACGAACAGCGGACGCGCCTTGTCGAGTTCTCCCTCAGCAAGCAGTTTTTGCCCGTAAAGCTGCCCGTACCACTTGTTGAGCGAGTCCAGCCGGTAAGCACGCCGTGCCCACGCCGTACCCTGCGGATCCTGTCTCTTATACACATCTCCGAGCCCACGAGACCGTACCCTGCGGATCGCCGTCGGGAGTCACCGAAGAGAGGCGGAACCAGGCCGGAGCATACGCGGAATCGAGCTCCAGGGCCTGCAGGAACAGTGCCCGGGCCGCCAGGGTGTCCTCTCCGATCAGGAGTTTTTTCACACCCTCGGTATAGTATTCGGTCGGTCGCAGCGAGTCGGGCCACGAGGCCTCCGCCGCAGGTGCGGGCAACGCCTCTCCCTGCGGGACGAACCCCGTGGAGAAAGCCGTGCAGAGCACCAGAATCGCAAGCATCCGCTTCATTGAAATCGTTGAGTTTGTATCTTCGTTCTTCGCCGGAAGAGTGCAATGGACAAGACGCAGCCCCTCCCTTCGTCTGTCGGGAAAACGTCTGAGAACCGCTTTTCGTATTCCCGCGAACGATACGGCACTTCATCCCCGGAACATCCCGGCATCCGGCGGGCGATTCGCCGCTCCCCGACCCGGGAAGTGTACCGCAGCGCTTAAAGCACCGTATCGAACTGATGCAGGAACCGCACGTCGTTCTCGAAATAGAGCCGCAGATCCTTCACGCCGTATTTGAGCATGGCGATACGCTCTACCCCCATGCCGAACGCGAACCCGGAATATCTCTTCGAATCGATTCCGTTGGCCTCCAGCACATTGGGATCGACCATGCCGCAGCCCATGATCTCCAGCCAACCCGTGCCCTTGCAGACGTTGCAGCCCTTGCCGCCGCAGAGGTTGCACGACACATCGACCTCGGCCGACGGTTCGGTGAAGGGAAAGTACGAGGGGCGCATGCGGATCGTGGCGTTCTCGCCGAAAACCTCCTTGGCGAAGTAGAGGATCGACTGTTTCAGATCGGCGAACGACACGCCCTCGTCGATATAGAGTCCCTCGATCTGGTGGAAGATGCAGTGTGCGCGGTAAGAAATCGCTTCGTTGCGGAAGACGCGGCCCGGGCAGATCACCCGGATCGGCGGCTTCTGCCGCTCCATCGTCCGCACCTGAATCGACGAGGTGTGGGTCCGCAGCAGCACGTCGGGGTTCTTGGCGATGAAGAACGTATCCTGCATGTCGCGGGCCGGATGCTCGGGCGGGAAGTTGAGCGCCGAGAAGACATGCCAGTCGTCCTCGATCTCGGGACCCTCGGCCACCGTATAGCCCAGCCGCGAGAATACCTCGACGATCTGGTTGGTCACCAGCGAAATGGGATGGCGCGAACCCAGCTCCTCCGCAGAACCGGGACGGCTCATGTCGGGAATCCGCTGCGAAGAGTCCCCGGCGGCGTCCGCAAGTTGCCCCCGCAGGGCGTTGATCCGCTCCTGCGTCCGGTTCTTGAGGTTGTTGAGCTTTTGGCCGAACTCCCGTTTCAGCTCGGGCGCCACGCTCTTGAACTCCTCCATGAGGGCCGTCAGCTCGCCTTTTTTCCCCAGCATCCGGATTCGGAAATCCTCGATCTCGGCCGCAGCTTTGGGTTTGAATGCCTCCACCCGTTCGAGCAGCTCGTTGATTTTATCGTTCATAACCTAAAGTTTACGCTTTATTTTGTACTTTTACGCACGGTTTAATAGGCAAAGTTAATAAAAATATCAGGATATGAAGCGGAAATTCCTCTCTTTTCTCGCGGCGGGAATGCTTTTCACCCTTCCGGCAGCGGCCCAGAGCGTCGGGGTGGTCATGAGCGGCGGCGGAGCCAAAGGACTTTACCATATCGGCGTATTGCAGGCACTCGAAGAGAGCGGCATTCCGATCGACTACGTGTCGGGAACCTCGATGGGTTCGATCATCGCGGGCATGTACGCCGCAGGATACTCCCCCGAAGAGATGCGCCGGATCGTCGCTTCGGGTGTGGTCAAACAGTGGGTTTCGGGGCGCATCGACCCCAGCTACCTGCCCTACTACCGCCGCAATACCGGCACCCCGATCTTCCTCTCGATCCGCCTCAACATGAAGGACCGCCCGGACGACCCCAACGCGAGCCGTTTCCGCCTGCCTTCGTACCTGATCTCCTCGAATCAGATCGACCTGGCCCTCGCCGACCTGTTCGGCCCGGCCACGACAGCTTCCCGGCGGGACTTCGACAGCCTGATGGTGCCGTTCCTCTGCGTGGCGAGCGATATGAACACCCGCCGTCCGGTGGTGCTGCGCAAGGGCGACATGGGCGAAGCGATCCGTTCGTCGATGTCCATTCCGCTGGCGTTCAAACCCATGAAAATCGACACGATGCTACTCTACGACGGCGGCATCTACGACAACTTCCCCTGGGAACCCCTCGACAAGGAGTTCCATCCCGATTTCCTGATCGGCAGCAAATGCACGTCGGGAAACAACGACATCACGGAGAACAGTTCGCTCGTCGATCAAGCCTTCTCGCTGGCCATGAACAAGACCAACTACGACATGCCCGAAGGACGCAGTCTGATGATCAACCGGGCTGTCAATGTCAGCATGCTCGATTTCAACAGCGCCGATTCGATCATCGAAGCGGGCTACCGCGACGCACTGGCCCAGATTCCGGCCCTGCGGGAAAAAATCCACCGCATCGTCACGCCCGAAGAGATCCGCACCAAGCGGGCGGCTTTCCGCGAAAAATGTCCCCCGATCATCTTCGACGACTACGAGTTCGAAGGACTCACCCATGCACAAACGGCCTATGTACGTGACGTCATGCGGCTGGACGACACCTACGACGGACGGCAGCGGCAGATGAGTTTCCCCGAATTCCGCGACGACTTCTTCTCCGTCATAGGCAACGACGAATTTTCGGTCGAATACCCCGAATTCCGGTACGACCCGCTGCGGGAACGGTATTCGGTCAAGCTGAAGATGTCCGCACGCGAAAACCTCCGGTTCCTGATCGGCGGCAACATCTCCTCGACGGCTTTCAACCAGGCATTCATCGGTTTCGACTACCACACGATCCGCCGCGTGTCGCAATGGGCTTTCGCCGGTATTTACATCGGCCCGACCTATGCGACCGGTTCGCTGGGCGGGCGCACGGACTTCTACCTTTGGAAACCCTTCTCGCTCGACTATTCCTACAATTTCGAAGTCCTGAACCTGCGGCACGGCAACTTCGGCAACCTCACGCCGATCGATAACACCAAATCGGTCAAGAACAACCAGGGATTCCTCTCCATCGGACTCACCATGCCGCTGACACACAACAGCCTGGCATCGCTGCGGTTCAACGGAGGACAACAAGCCTACCGCTACGACACCGCCGTTCCCGGTACGGATCCCAACACCGACCTCACGCGCTTCTCCTTCTTCGGCACCAAGCTGGAGATCGCCCGCAACACGCTCGACAAGATTCTCTACCCGCGCCGGGGGTCCGAAATATCCCTCTCGGGCATCTACATCACGGGGCGCGAACGACACAAACCCGCCGAATTCGGGCGTAAGCGAAGTTTCAACGCCCACCGCGAATGGTTCGGCGCCAAATTCCAGTGGAACCGCTATTTCGACCTGCCCGGCTGCAAATGGTTCTCGTTCGGATTCAACATCGACGCCGTCTGGACCACGCACCCCCGGTTCCAGACCGAAACGGCTACATTGATGTCGCTGCCGGCCTATCAGCCCGTCGTACACTCCCAGATGGCTTTCATGCCCGACTACCGGGCGAAAAACTTCCTGGCCGGCGGTCTGATGCCCACTTTCGATCTGCTGCCCAATTTCTTCCTGCGCACGGGATTTTATGCCATGTACCGCGACAACCGGGGGCTGCCCGGCGAAAAGATGCAATACATCACCGAAGCCTCGTTCGTCTATCACACGCCCATCGGACCGGTCAGCCTGTCGCTCACCAAATACGACCTGAAGAGCTGGCACAATATGTACCTCACTTTCAACTTCGGCTACGCGATCTTCGCTCCCAGCGGGCATTTCTATTGATTATTTCCCAGTCGCCCTGTTCCCGAAAGGCCGTACGCAAAGCATCCGGTAAAAATTCAAACGGGTCAAACCGGAAACAGAAAATCCGCCTTGCCGCATGATGCAAGTCGAATCATAAAATAAAGAGGGCTGCGCAATGCAGTCCTCTTTTTTATAATGCAGGCTAAATCAGTCGTAACCGATCGCCGCGAATTTTCAGTCCTATTTTCCCGACATCATTTTGGCACGTTCATAATCTTCGTTGGTCAGAATATACGTCCAACGCGCCCGGCGGGGCGTAAACTCTTCGTAAATCCACTGCCCCGGATCACAAATCTGCCGGGTCTTGAAACGCTGCGTAAAATCCGAATACTTCTCCTCTATTCCCGATGGAAATCTAACAGGCCCATATTTGTCATCGACATCGTAATAGACCTCCATCTCCGTAATAAGAGGAGAAAAGGTGGTGATAAGACCCGGTACATCCATAGACCAATTAGATGTTACGAATCTGTTTGTATATTTTTTTCCGGGATCTACAAGCCCATTCATATGGTCTATAAATTCATCGTTTTTTGTCGGGCAAAACGTAAGAGTGAAGTAAATTTTGTGGTCACTGGCATTGCACAAACAAAAATAGGTGTAAAAAGTATCTGGATCGGAATTTTCCTGAGAAATCTGCGTATCGAAATCGACATTCGCTTCAATATATTCAGCCGTCGGATCTCCCTCGAATTCCGGAGCGGGATAATAATTATCGTCCTTATCGCATCCGGTCGTTGCAACCAATGCGACAAACAACAAAAAATAATGAATTATTATTTTCAGTCACTGAATGTTGGGGCGGATATTGTCGCTTGTCGTAAACGGTTGTAAACCCTTGTCAACTGTCTGCACGGTGTGACAAAAAACAAGCCCCGCAAATTCTCCACGTCAGAAATACGTCTCAAAAATATGTGGAAATTTGGGAAGCATCAAAAAGCAGCCGAAAAGTGTTAATTTTTAGAATGTATTGATAATTAAATATTTATGCTTGGATATTTCTGATTGTTTTTGGTTGTTCTACGATTCTAAATACATAGCAAAAATAATTTATAGTTTATAATCAGGCCATTGGTGACTATCTTCGACATTGTAAATATAACCAAAACATCCACGACATCCAAATAAATCGAATGCAAATCATCCAATACCGGGACAAACTTTTACTCAACAACTTCCGGCGAAATAATCGTCGGATTTCCCCAACTGATACCGAAACCTGCCGCATCGTTCCCATCCCGAAAATTCGAATTCCGTCCCGGTACAAAATGGCGGGGGCGCACCGCTATCGGTACGCCCCCTGGCAAGCAACAATTGTTTAACTAATAATAACCCTCCAAATTACTACTTATTATTTGCCTGCTCCGGTTGTGTTTTCTGACTCTCTGCAGCGGCAGGAATCTCGGATTCCGGCGTTACGGCTTCGATCTCGACAGTCTCGACCTGTTCGGTCGCTACCGGTTCCGTCGCGGCCGTATCCTGGGCGGCCTTCTGGGTTTTCTGACCGCAGGAAGCCATGCTTCCGGCCATTACGATTACAGCTGCTGCAATGAATAACTTTTTCATTTTGCGATTGTTTTTTAACTAAAAAATAATTTTTTTCCTTCGGTTCCCCAACCTCTGTATTCATTACATCGTCAAGGTGTATGCCAATCCGCCGGCATAAATCATTATGCTGGTAATCAAAGATATAAGAAATTGATAATTTTATATGCGGCTGTGGAACGGTGTGGAAATCCCCAAAATGATGTGGAATATTTCCACACCCGACGACTATTCGATGCCGTACAGATGCAGTTTGTTGTAGAGCGTCTTGCGATCGATCCCCAGCAGCCGGGCCGCCTGGGATTTGTTGCCGCCGGCCGCCGCCAGCGCCCGCCGGATCCGCTCTTCCTCTCCCGCCGGATCGCGCAAAGCGATCGGCGCCGGAACAGCCTCCGACAATTCGGCGGGCAGCTCGGCCGGAGTGACGTACTCGCCCGTCGTCAGCAGAACCGCCCGGGTCACGGCGTTCTTCAGTTGCCGCAGATTTCCGGGCCAATCGCAGGCCACGAGCAGTTTTTCAGCCTCCGGATCGAAACCCACCACGCGTTTGTCGAGTTCGCGGTTGGCCTGGTCCAGAAAAAAGTCGGCATAGAGCATAATATCCTCCCTGCGCTCCGCGAGATCGGGCATATGGAGCACGAATTCGTCGATGCGGTGGTAGAGGTCGGCACGAAACGATCCGCGCGCGATAGCCGCCTCCAGATCCTCGTTCGTGGCACAGATCAGACGCACGTCCACCGGGATTTCGCGCAGCCCTCCGACGGGTTTTATCCTGCGCTCCTGAAGGGCTCGCAGCAACTGGATCTGAACTTCGTAGCTCAAGTTGCCCACCTCGTCCAGGAAAAGCGTACCGCCCTGCGCCGATTCGAAAGCGCCCTTCTTATCGGACAGCGCTCCCGTGAAGGAGCCTTTGATATGGCCGAAAAACTCCGAAGCTGCCAGTTCACGCGACAGAGCGCCGCAATCGACCGCCACGAAGGGTTTGCCCGCCCGTTTGCTGCGCAGATGGATCAACCGGGCCACGTGCTCCTTGCCCGTGCCGCTCGCCCCTTCGAGCAGCACCGACATATTGGTAGGAGCCACCAGACGGACGTATTCGTACAGTTTACGCGAAGCGTCGCTGTGCCCTTCGATGTAATTCAATTCGCCTTCGCTCAAGGCCCTGTCCCCCTTCCGACGCGGTTTCGCGGGCGCCGGAACCATC
>ENA-OYXV01001881-OYXV01001881.1-human-gut-metagenome-genome-assembly--contig:-NODE-1881-length-10806-cov-5.596131_pt1 | contig 10806 bp, 8 predicted proteins | sample MGYA00244846_ERZ653424 | MGnify/ENA primary metagenome ERZ653424 (study PRJEB26926, sample SAMN06165108) | human gut metagenome | biome: ENVO:00009003; feature: ENVO:2100002; material: ENVO:00002003...
TCGTCGGCAGCGTCAGATGTGTATAAGAGACAGGTCCAGAGGCAGAGCCTCTGGTGGTTCCCCTCACAGCTCCCTTCGTCCCTCCATCGCCTTCGAGAGCGTCACTTCGTCGGCGTATTCAAGGTCGCTGCCGACGGGGACGCCGTGGGCAATGCGGGTGCACTTGATGCCCATGGGCTTAATGAGCCGCGCAATGTAGGTTGCGGTTGCTTCGCCCTCGATGTCGGGGTTCGTCGCCAGAATCACTTCGCTGACCGGTTCGGTCTGCAGGCGCGTCATCAGTTCCTTGATGTGTATGTCATCCGGCCCGATGCCGTCCATCGGCGACAGCGTGCCGTGCAGGACGTGGTACAGCCCGTGGTAATCGTGCATCCGCTCCATCGCGGCCACGTCGCGCGGGTCGCGCACGACGCAGATTTGCCCGTTATGGCGGTTTTCATCCGCGCACACGGCGCACTTTTCAGCGGAGGAAAAATTGCCGCACACGTCGCAGTAGCGAATTGCCTTGCGCCCCTGCCACAGTGCCGCCGCCAGCGCGTGAACATCCTCCAGCGGCATCCCGACGATATGGTACGCCAGCCGTGCCGCCGTCTTGTGACCGATGCCGGGCAGCCGAGACAGCTCCGACACCATCCGCTCAATCGGTTCGATTTGTCCGGGCATCAGAACAGACCGCCCATGCCGCCCATGCCGGGCGCCATCTTGTTCATCGTCTCTTCGCGGTTTGCTTCACCCTTGCGCAGCGCTTCGTTCACTGCCGCCATCACAAGGTCCTGCAGCATTTCCACGTCGTCGGGGTCAACGACCTTGGGGTCAATCGTCAGGGACAGCAGCTCGCGCTTGCCGTTCACCTTTACGCTTACCACGCCGCCGCCGGATTGCGCTTCGTACTCCTGCGCATCCAGCTTTTCCTGCGCGTCCGTCATCGCCTGCTGCATCTTCTGCGCCTGACGCATGAGCTGCTGCATGTTCGCGCCGCCGCCGAAGCCAAAGTTCTGTCGTGCCATAAAAATCGTCCTCCTAATTATTCGTTTTCTGTCAGTTTCTCCGGGGAAATCCGCCGGATGGTCAGGTTGCCCGAAGCCGTCGTCACGCGGACAGACGGTGCGCCATCGACGATGGATACGCCGTCCGTCAGCAGCCGCCCGGACACCGAGCGAAGAATGGCGTCACACTGCGCGCCGGGAATTTCCAGACTGATGCCGCCTGCAACCGAGCCGCCCTTGAAGGTGGAGAACATCTCCGCAAAAGAGAGCATTGCGCCCCGGCTGACCGAGGACAGCGAGATGTTCAGAAACGCAAGGCGCTCCAGACAGAGCATCCCCGTCGTTGTGAACAGGCTGCAATCCTGACCGGACAAGTCGCTGCCGGCAATGTCGCCGCTGCCGTTCTTGACCTTCAGGCTCAGGCTGCTCAAGTCGGAGAGCATCACGAAGCCGGAGAGAGACTCCACGGACAGGTCACTGACCTGCAAACCGCGGACATGCACGCTGCCGGACGTCGTGCGAATCTCGACCCGCCCCTTCCACGCGCGCGGAATGCGGATGGTCACTTGCAGCCAGCGGGCGCTGAGCGGCAAGGGCGAGAGTGCGGCGGCGGACTGCTCCAGCGTCAGCGTATCGCCGTTCTGGGCGAGCGAAACCGCCTTCATATCGTGGTCGTCACCGGATGCCATGACTTGGATTTCCTGCGTGTCATCGGCGTAGAGTTCCAGCAGGGCGCCGGTGAGGTGAATCACCAGCTGCGTAATGGTCAGCGAGGAAAAAGAGTTGCGCGAATTCATACGCGTTCACCTCCGTCATTCGTCCTCATCATATCACGTTTTGGCGCTTGTTGCAAGGGGAAAAGCCAACTATGAAGCAGTTGGATGCTTATGCGGATAGGCATAGTTGACTTCATTTCCATTGTGGTAACTTCCGCGAGTTCCAGAGGGCATAAAAACAGACGAAGTCTGCGATCGCCCTCTGGACTCCTTCGGCGTTCGCCTCCGGATGCTACTTGATTTTTATTGGAAGTTTTTTAGTTTGTGCGCAGGGACGCTTCGCTGGCTGCGGCGAAGTTGCCGGACTTGTTTTTCCTCTTTGAGTAGGTTTAACGGAGCAACAGTTGGGGCGTTGCCCCAAGCCCCATAAGGGGCGCCGCCCCTTACCCCCGCAAGGGGCATTGCCCCTTGACCCTTTTTTCGGCGCCATGCGGGTGCTGTTATTCCAACAGCTCCGCCCCCGTCACCACGTCGTCCATCACCGCGATAACCAGCGGCATTCCGCGATCCTGCTTGCCTTGCAGGCGCACGTTGTCCCTTTCCACCAGCGTCGCGGGGGATTTCGCCTGCTGCACGCGAATCAGGTGGTCGTCCTTCTCCAACCGTACCACGCCCGCAAGCTGTTTGCCGTTGCTGCCATTCTTGTTGAAATAGAACGACTTCACGCCCTTGGCGTTGCGGTTCTGCTTCTCAAAATCAACGGAGAGCAGGCGTTTGGCGTAGCCGCGGTCGGTCAGCAGCACGATTTGGTCGCTGTCTTGCAGCTGCCCGCACCAGATGACCTCGTCGCCGTCCTCCACCTGCATACAGCGCACCCCGGCGGCGACGCGCCCCTGCACCGGTACGCTGTCGAGCGAGAAGCGGATGCACAGGCCGCTGCGGGTGAACAACAGCAGGTCGTCACGGCTGGCGGCGGGGAGAATTGTCAGCAGACGATCGCCGTCTTTCACGTTCACGGCGGCGAATTTCTTGCTGCGCACGTCATAATCCGCGGCGGCGGTGCGTTTTACCATGCCCTGCCGGGTGATGAAGAGAATGTCCGGCAGATGCCCGATGTCCGCTATGCGGATGCACGTCATCCACAGCGCCTTCTCGTCGTCCTCCAGCCCGGCCAGCACGCCTGAAAGCAGCTGCCCGCGATCCTTGGGCTTGACTTCGTTCAGCGACGCAACGGGCAGGGGATAGCAGTTGCCGTGGTCGGTGAAGATGAGCAGCGTTTCGTCTGTTTTGGCCATGAACAGAAAGTCGGCGAACTCCTTGTCGTCCTCCGCGCGGGTCGGGAGCGGCGTTTTCTTGTAGAGCGCGGGATTCATGCGCTTCAATTGCCCCGCGCCCGTGAACGCCACGATGACCTCTTCCGGCGCGGCGGCCTCTTCCTCAACTTCCAGCGGGGATTCGTCCGCTTTTTCGATGGTTGTGCGGCGCTCGTCGGCGAATTCCTCGGCAATCTCCTGCAATTCCTTGCGGATGACCGCCAGCAGCTTTTTCTCGCTGTGCAGGATGCCCTCCAAGCGGTCGATGAGTTTCAGAATGTCCTCGTACTCCTTGCGCAGGGCGATGATTTCCAGATTCGTCAGCCGCTGCAGGCGCATGTCCAAGATTGCCTGTGCCTGTGCGTCAGAAAGCTCGAAGCGCTCCATCAGGCGGGCTTTCGCTTCTTTCGGGTTCTTTGAGGAGCGAATCAGCGCGATGACCTCATCGAGGTTGTCCACCGCAATCATCAGCCCCTGCAAAATGTGCGCGCGGGCTTTCGCCTGCTTCAGGTCGTACTCCGTGCGGCGGGTGATGACGTTTTTCTGATGGCGGATGAAGTGCCCCAGCATCGTTTTCAGCCCCATCTGCACGGGCTTGCCCTCGGCGATGGCGACCATGTTCACGCCGAAGGTGACCTGCAAGTCCGAATACTTGTAGAGCACTTTCAGCACCTTGTCCGGGTCGGCGTCCTTCTTCAGCTCGATGACGGCGCGCATTCCCTCGCGGCCGGATTCGTCGCGGATGTCGTAGATGTTTTGCAGCTGCCCCTTCTTTTCTTCCGACAGCTTCAAGATCTTCTCCAGCATCGCGGCTTTGTTGACCATGTAGGGGATTTCCGTGATGACAAGCAGCTTGCGCCCGTTCACGCCGTCCTCCACATGCACGCGCGCGCGCAGGGATAGCTTCGAGCGTCCGGTCTCATAGCCTCTGCGGATTTCCTCGTTTTTCACCAGCACGCCGCCGGTGGGGAAGTCCGGGCCGGGGATGATTTTCATCAGCTCATCCAGCGGAATGTCCGGATTCTCCATCACAGCAATCGCCGCGCGGATGCTTTCGCCCAGATTGTGCGGGGGGATGTTCGTCGCCAGCCCTACCGCGATGCCGCTTGCGCCGTTGACGAGCAGATTCGGAAAGCGCGCGGGCAGCATGTCCGGCTCTTTGAGCGTGTCGTCGAAATTCAGGCGGAACGGCACGGTGTCCTTCTCAATGTCGCGCAGCATTTCCAGCGCGAGGGGCGTCATGCGCGCCTCGGTGTAACGCATGGCGGCAGCGCTGTCGCCGTCAATGGAGCCGAAATTGCCGTGCCCATCGACCATCGGCCCGCGCATGGAGAAGTCCTGCGCCATGCGCACGAGCGCGTCGTACACGGAGGAATCGCAGTGCGGGTGATATTTGCCCAGGCAGTCGCCGACGATGCGGGCACACTTGCGGTGCGGCTTGTCCGGCGTCGTGCCCAGTTCCATCATGGTATAGAGAATGCGGCGCTGCACGGGCTTTAAGCCATCCTCGACGCGCGGCAGGGCGCGTTCCAGAATGACATGCTCCGCGTAGGGAATCATGGACTGGTGCATCACGTCCTCGACGGTCGTTTGCAGGATGCGCGACGGGTCGTCCTTGGGAATCGGGCGGTTATCGCTTGTTTTCTTTGCCATAACTTACTTTCCTTCCCCTCGCTGACCTTCCGGCAGCTCGAAATTATCCGGCTTGTTGAAGTCGGCGTTCTCGATGATGTAGTCGCGGCGCGGCTCGACCTTGTCGCCCATCAGGATGGTAATGCGGCGGTCAGCCAGCGCTGCGTCCTCAATCGTCACCTGCATCAGTTTGCGCTGGGAAGGATCCATCGTCGTTGCCCAGAGCTGTTCGGGGTTCATTTCGCCCAAGCCTTTGTAGCGCTGGAGCGTGTAGCCTTTGCCCGCTTCCTTGATGCACTTCGCCAGCTCCTTGTCGTCGTAGGCATAGAGGACTTTGCTGCCCTTTTGCACCTTGTACAGCGGCGGCATCCCAATATACACATGCCCCCCAGTGACGAGCTCCTTCATGTAACGGAAGAAGAAAGTGAGCAGAATGGCGCGGATGTGCGCGCCGTCCTGATCGGCATCGGAGAGGATGATGACTTTGTTGTATTTGAGGTTGGCGAGGTTGAAATTCTCGTCGATGGACGTGCCGAGCGCGGTAATCAGCGAGCGGAACTCCTCATTGCTCAGCACCTGATCCAGCCGCTTCTTTTCGGCATTGAGGGGCTTGCCGCGCAGGGGGAGAATCGCCTGATAGCGGCTGTCGCGCCCCTGCTTGGCGCTGCCGCCTGCGGAATCGCCCTCGACGATGAACAACTCATTGTCCTCCGCCTTTTTGCCGCGGCAGGCGCTGAGCTTGCCGACCAGCGGCGCGGCGTCAAGCTGATTCGCTTTGCGGGCGTTGTCGCGGGTCTTGCGCGCGGCTTCCCGCACCTGCGCGGCGCGAATCGCCTTCTGCACAATCTGCTGCGCAATCTCCTGATTCTTGAGGTTCTCCAGCCAGTCCGTCAGCTGCTGGGTGATGATGCCCTCCACCGCGGGGCGCACTTCGCTGTTGCCCAGCCGCCCCTTCGTCTGCCCCTCGAACTGCGGATTCTTGACCATCGTCGTCAGCACGCAGCTCAAGCCTTCGCGGAAGTCCTCGCCCGTCAGGTTGCTGTCCTTTTCCTTCAGGAAGCCGTTGCGGCGGGCGTAGTCGTTGAACATCTTCGTGAATGCCGCCTTGAAGCCTGTTTCGTGCGTGCCGCCTTCGCCCGTGGGGATGTTGTTGACATAGGAAAAAAGGCTCTCGGTATAGCCGTCGGTGTACTGAATGGCGACGCGGCAGATGACGGAATCCTTCTGGCCTTCGAGGTAAATCGGCTGATCGTGCAGGACGGTTTTGCCGTCGTTCAAATACCGCACATAGTCGATGATGCCGCCCTCGTAGTGGAAGGTCGTTTCGCGGCGGGCAGGGTCGCTCACACGCTCGTCGAGAAAGACGATTTTCAAGCCCCGGTTCAGGTATGCCAACTCCTGCAAGCGGCGGAACACCGTGTCGTAATTGAAGCGCACGTCCTCAAAAATCGCGTCATCTGGAAGAAAACGCACGAGTGTGCCCTTCTTGCGTGTGTTGCCGACTTTTGCCAAGGGCGCGTCCGGCTTGCCCGCGATGACCTTGCCTTTCTTCTCGTCGAACTGACTTGTGAAGCGCATGGCATAATGGCTGAAATCGCGGTAGATGTCCACGGTCAGCCACTTGCTCAATGCGTTGACGACCGACGCGCCCACGCCGTGCAGACCGCCGGAATAGCTGTAATTCTCGTTGTTGAACTTGCCGCCCGCGTGCAGCACGGTGAAAATGACCTCCGCGCCGCTGACGTGCATGGTCGGGTGCTCATCCACGGGCATACCGCGCCCGTTGTCGTACACCGACGCGGAGCCGTCCGTGTGCAGCGTCACGCGCACCTCATCCGCAAAGCCGTTCGACGCCTCGTCAATCGCGTTATCCACAATTTCCCAGAGCAGGTGATGCAGACCGCGTGTCGAGGTGGTGCCGATATACATGCCCGGACGCATCCGAACCGCTTCCAGCCCTTCCAGCACCTGAATATTGCCCGCATCATAGTGATTTGCTTGATTTGCCATGAAAAAAACTCCTCTTATAATGAAGGAAGTATGTCAAAATCGCAACGGTGACAAAGCACCAATTTTCATTATATCACAATTCCGCCGATTCATCAAGGCGAACAGCAAAATGACGCTCGGACAGCAAAGCGGCGCGAAAAATTTTCACCCGCTCAACAAGAACGTAACATTTTATCAAATATCGGAAACATGTTCATGGGAAAACAAAAAAGGATATTGCAAACGGGAAGATAATCGCCAAATTTAACAGGGGAGAATCCGCGAAAACGCCGCAGAATTTACAATTCACAGGGAAAAAGCCTCTTGACAATGAAACAATTTTGTAATAAAATCAGGCTGTACGGAAAGGAGTGATTTCCCCATGATGAATTCCGGTCTGCGGCGGCTTCTGTCCGGCGCGGTGGCGCTGATGCTGCTGGGCTGTTCCTCCGCCTTGGCGGATACGGCGACGGTCACTGCGCGCAAACTCATTCTGCGCGAAAAAGCATCCTCGACCAGCGATGCCCTGCAAACCCTGCCAAAAGGAACGAAGCTGGAGGTTCTCGGCAAAAGCGGCAGCTGGTATAAAGTGACTTACGGGAAATACACCGGCTATGTCTATAAAACGTATGTCAGCGTGACCAAGACGGCCAGCAGTTCCAGTTCTTCCAGCAGCGCGACGCGGCTGGAAAAGGGGAGCACTGGCAGCGACGTCAAGGATTTGCAGAAAAAGCTGAAAAAACTCGGCTATTATGATGCTTATGTCGATGGCGATTATGGCGACACGACCGTCGCGGCGGTCAAGGCGTTCCAGAAGAAGTATAACCTGACGGCGGATGGCATTGCAGGCAAAGAGACGCTCAAAAAGCTGGACAGCGCGTACAAGAACGCGGACAGCGACAAGGACGACGACTCGCTCCGCATGGGCGACAGCGGCAGCGCGGTCAAGGACTTGCAGACGAAGCTGAAGAAGCTGGGCTATTACAGCGGCACGGTGGACAGCACGTTTGGTTCGGGCACATACGCGGCGGTTCGCGCGTTCCAGAAGAAGTATAACCTGACGGCGGACGGCGTGGCGGGCAGCGAAACGCTCAAAAAGCTCGACAGCGCGTACAAGAACGCGGACAGCGACAAGGACGACGGCTCGCTCCGCAAAGGCGCAACCGGCAGCGCGGTCAAGAATTTGCAGACGAAGCTGAAAAAGCTCGGCTTCTACAACGCCTATGTCGATGGCAGCTATGGCGATACGACGGTTGCGGCGGTCAAGGCGTTCCAGAAGAAGTATAACCTGACGGCGGATGGCGTAGCGGGCAGCGAAACGCTCAAAAAGCTCGACAGCGCGTACAAAAACGCGGACAGCAATACCAGCACCGATGACGATTCGCTCCGCAAGGGCGCAACCGGCACGGCAGTCAAGACGCTGCAGACCAACCTGAAGAAGTTGGGCTTCTACACGGCGTATGTCGACGGTTCGTTCGGCTCGACGACCGAGAGCGCCGTCAAGGCATTCCAGAAAAAATACGGTCTGACGGCGGACGGCGTGGCGGGCAGCGCGACGCTCAAGAAGATTGAATCCGCCGTGGCGAGCGCCAGCAGCGGCAAGATTACCACTGAGCGACTGGACTGGTTCAATGGCGGCAAGTACGTCATCCCGAACGGCGCTGTATTCCAGATTAAGGACGTCAGCACGGGGCTGATTTTCTCCGCGCGCCGGCAGAGCGGCGGCAACCATATGGACGCCGAGCCGCTGACGGCGGAAGATACCGCGATTCTCAAGAAAATCAACGGCGGCACGTTCAGCTGGCGCCGCCGCGCAGTGCTGGTGAAGTACAACGGGCATGTGTATGCCGCGTCGATTTACTCCGAACCCCACGGCACAAACACAATTCTGGACAACAACTTCGATGGGCAGTTCTGCCTGCACTTCTACGGCAGCAAGACCCACGGTACAGACCGCGTGGATGCAGATCACCAGAAGTGCGTGGAACAGGCCATGAAGGCGACTTGGTAAAAATCCCAGCCAAAGGGCAAAGCAATGGGCACTGCTGCAGCGCGGCAGTGCCTTTTTGCGCACATCCGAAATCATCCGCTGATGCCCTATTGACAAATCGCCCAAAATCCATACAATAAAATTGCGGCTGAAATCATTCATTTTTCATTCATTCCGATGGACAGCCGAGGACAAGAGAGAGAGGAAAGTACCATGTTCGGATTTCGACCCGACGGACGGCGCGTGTCGTCCATTGACCCCATCGTCGGCATTACGCCGTACCTGATGCCCATGCGCTGCGACGCGCAGGTTTTTCTGCAGCACCGCGTGGACTATGAGCTGCTGACGCGCTACATTGCGGCGCAGGCGGCGAAGGGCGAGAAAATCACGTTCATGCAGATTATTATTGCCGCGTTCGTCCGCACTGTGTCCCAGCACCCGGAAATCAACCGCTTCATCCTCAATAAGCAGTTCTTCGCGCGGAACATGTGTGCCGTGTCCTTCACGATGCTCAAGAACCCGCAGAACGCCGAAATGGGCGAGACAGCGGTGAAGGTGAAGTACGACCTGACTGACACCATCTACGACGTGCGCGACCGCATGGAAAAGGTCATCAACGCCAACCGCGGCGAGGACAAGAAGAATTTCGCGGATAAGCTGGCGAAAGCGGTGCTGGTCGTGCCGGGTCTGGCAACGGGCATCGTCGCGCTGGTTCGCCTGCTTGATCGCTATGGGCTCTGCCCCGGCGCACTGCTGGACGAGCTGCCCTTCCATACCAGCATGTATATCACCAACAACGCCTCCATCGGCCTGCATCACGTCAACCACCACATCTACAACTTCGGTTCGGTTACGCTGTTCTTCGGCATGGGTACCGTGGAGAAGGTTGCCGTGGTGGAGAAGGGCGAGGCGCGCATGAAGCGCTTCCTGCCCATCGGCATCACGGCGGATGAGCGCGTCTGCTCTGGCGCGCACTACGCGGCGTTCTTCGGCACGATGTCGTATCTGCTCAATCATCCGGAAGAACTGGAGAAGCCGCCGGAATCCGTCCGCTTTGACGAAAAGTGCGAATACCACGTCCCGAAAGTTGGCGAGCAGCCGGCGAAGAAGCAGAAAAAGCAGCAGAAAGCCACGGTTCAGGCGTAAATCAGCAGGAAAAAACGCATGATATGTCGAAATCCTCCGTTGCAGCGCATTCCTTGAAACGGGAGTGCAGAAGAACGGAGGATTTTTTTCATGCAGAATGTAGGTATTGTCGGCTTGGGACTGATTGGCGGGTCACTCGCGAAAACCATCAAGCTCCACACGCCGTACACGGTTTATGGCACGGACAAGAATGCGGACACGATGCGCCGCGCGTTCCTGATGGAGGCGATTGACGGCGAACTGACGGCGGAGACGCTGCCGCAGTGCGATGTTGTGCTGGTCTGCCTGTACCCGCAGGGGATTATCGACTATGTGACCGCGCACGCGGCGGACTTTAAGCCCGACAGCCTTGTGATTGACTGCGGCGGTGTGAAGCAGGTGATTTGCGATGCGCTGTTTCCCGTATCGCAGCGGTATGCGTGGCATTTCATCGGCGGACACCCGATGGCGGGGCGCGAGTACAGCGGCTTCAAGTACGCCCGCGATGATCTGTTCGACCATGCGTCGATGATTCTGTGCGGTCACGGCGACGACGACCCGGCGGTTTTGCAGCGCGCCCGCGACTTTTTCATGAAACTGGGCTTCCTGCGTGTGCAATTCACGACGCCGAAGACGCATGACGAGATGATTGCGTATACGTCGCAGCTGGCGCATGTCGTGTCGAGCGCGTATGTGAAGTGCCCGCTGGCGGATAAGCACCGCGGGTTCTCGGCAGGGAGCTTCGCGGATATGACCCGTGTGGCAAGGCTGAATGAGGATATGTGGACGGAGCTGTTCTTTGATAATCGAGAGGCGCTTCTGCCGGTGGTGGAGGACTTGGTGCAGCGGGTGACGGAGTATCGGGACGCGCTGCGGGATGAGGATAGGGAAGGAATGAGAAAATTATTGCGTGAGGGACGCGAGACGAAGGAACGCCTGACGGAGTAACATGCGGGTAAAGTATGGAAGAGCGCTCAACCCAATCGCGCGAAGGGGTCAAGGGGGGACTTCGTCCCTTTTCGTCTGCCCCTTGCGGAGTCCAGAGGCGGCGCCTC
>ENA-OYXV01001892-OYXV01001892.1-human-gut-metagenome-genome-assembly--contig:-NODE-1892-length-10752-cov-4.702814_pt1 | contig 10752 bp, 10 predicted proteins | sample MGYA00244846_ERZ653424 | MGnify/ENA primary metagenome ERZ653424 (study PRJEB26926, sample SAMN06165108) | human gut metagenome | biome: ENVO:00009003; feature: ENVO:2100002; material: ENVO:00002003...
TCGGCTTTGCCGTGGCAGGTGCCCCGGTGGCGGGCGCCGTCGTGGCGGCGCCGGGATCGGGAGTCGTTGCGGGAAGTGTGGCGGGCTCCGTGGGCGTGTGCGTCGCCGGTGCGTGCGTCGTGGAGGGCGCCACCGTGACGGTCGCGGGCTTGCCGGTAGAGCTGTCGGTTTCGGTGCCGTTGCCGCCGCCGCAGGAGGCGAGCAGCAGCGTTGCCGTCAGTGCCGCCGCGCCGGTTGTCAGCAGTCCTGCCGCCAGGAGACTGCCTCTTTTTCTGTTTCGTCTCATAGTATGACCATACCTTTCTTTTTGTGGCATAAAAAGCCTGAGGGAGCCGTCCGGGCGCCATGCGCCGCACGGGAAGACAGACGGCTCTATGGGTAGTATGCGCCGCGCACGATGTAAAAAGCATAGCAATGCATGGAAAATTCCGTCATTGGGCACACGACGCCCGCCGCAGGCGATGTCGGCGGAGCGCTGACAGCCGCGGAGTCTGGGATGGGGATCTGGGACGGGGAGAGGAAACTTTATTCCGCCAATCAGAAATATTTCCGGGAAACCTCTTGACAAACTCCGGGAAATCGTGTATAATCTATTCGTTGTCGATTGGCGGCTGGGTGATGTTGCCGATCGGTAAGATGCGAGGGTGGCGGAACTGGCAGACGCGCACGTTTGAGGGGCGTGTGGTTCACACCATACGGGTTCGATTCCCGTTCCTCGCACCACCGTTTCACGGAGCGAGGGTTTCGTGAACGGGTATGCGGGCATGGCGGAATTGGCAGACGCGCTAGATTCAGGTTCTAGTCGGGGCAACTCGGTGGAGGTTCAAGTCCTCTTGCCCGCACCACCAAAAAGCCTTGAAAACAATGAGTTTTCAAGGCTTTTTGCTTTTCTCTTTCCGTTGTTACACGGCGGTCGGGTGGCGGCGTGTTTATGATGTCAATTCGACAAACCGGAATTTGTTTTATAGAGGTCTTTGCAAATACACCATGTCTACAAGGTGTACACCACACTCATATATCGGGTGATCATAATGATCCGTAAAGAAATTTGGCACGATATGCGAGCGTACAAAGCCACATTTTTCATAAAAGGGTATCGTCAACGGGCTGTCGCCGGTTCCCACTTGCAGTATCGAAAATTGTCTGCGGTATTTTTCAACAAGAAATTCAATCAGTGCTTGGGCATAACCTTTTCGCTGAAATGGGGGAACAGTAGCGATATTCTTAATTTCAAGTATTCCATTCCCTTCGTCCGTTACGACACACTCGCATTTCACTCCGTCATCATCAAGAACATACATTTTACCTTTATAGAGATAACGGTCAACCATATCTTCCTGCTCATCCGCCAATAGGAGCAAATCAAGATATTGTTTTTTGTTTTCCATATCTTCTGCAATTCTCATCAATCACACCTGCAAATCCCGATTTATCGATATCTTATCCTTGTTCTTTTATATACATTTCAAACTGCCCCCGCATAGCTTGCAGGCGTTTGGTCACGGCGCTGTGCGTCTTATAACCGAGTGCCTCTGCAATTTCCTCAGTTGTGCGGGCGTATTTTTTTCATCGAAGGCAGGGATGTTTCCGGTAAAATCATGCGTTTCATAATATGCCTGAAGCACATCCCGCGTCTTTTTGTCGTATGGCATGGCGAGTCCTTCCACTACATATTTTTATAATCGTTCCCCCACTTTGCCATAGCATCCGCGCTTTTTCAAGCCCTTAGCCAAGGGTTACTTTTTTATTACCGAGGCACAAAAAAGTGCGTACTTTACAAGCCGAGAAACCTGTTGTATACTGTTCTTGCAAGCAGGGGAACGGATCCGCCCCAAAGCAAAAAATCAAAGAAAAAAGATAAAACAGGAGATCATGTGCTCGGCGGTTCAGTCCGGTATCCCCGCATGTGCCAGGAACTTTTTATCCGACTGTATCGCATGCGTTACAAACTTTCCGTCGCAAAACAGCGCGTAAGTCGTAACGGGGGTCGGCGCGTTCTGTGCCTTTTCTCTGCTCTCTATGTGAATAGTCTTTAGCGAAATGCCGTGTTCCTTTGCCGCTTCCCTTACTTTCGGCACCCAATAATACGTAAACGGACACTGGTCGGTATAATATAGGACAAATCCGTCCTCGTTTACCGTCGGATGCTTGGCGCATTCTCTGAATTTTGGCGGCTCAGCGTTCGGCACAATGGGCAAATACATAAGGTTAATCCCGCAATCGGACACATCTGCGACGGAAAAGCCCTTGTACTCCATATATTTCGGATCGGAAAGAAATTCCCTCTTGCGTCCTTCGGCAGATAGGATGCAGACGCCTTTTTTACCTTGAGCTACGGCGTCATTTATGCACTCGTTCAAAAGGTCGTTGGAATATCCGTGCCCTTTCATAGAACCCGCAATCCACAGGCAGTTGATATAGATGTAACTGTCTGCTTCAATGGGTACCCATGCGCTTTCAGCCGGAATATACTCGATAAAGCACTTGCCGCGTTCCTCGCTTCGATAAAAAACAAGTCCCTCGTCTAAACGCTGTTTGAGCCATTCCTTTTTGGCGAGGCTCTGCTTGCCCGACATGGCACAGCAGATGTGCTCCCTGTCGATGTTTTCCTTCGTAATACGGATGTAATTCATATTTTTTCCTCGCATGTTGTAAACGATACTTAGCTCACCGCGACATTTCTTCCCGCGCCGCCAATATCGCGCATCTATACACGCGATCCAAATGGCAATTTGGGGGTTTCTCTTTCTGTTGTTACACGGTGGTCGGGGGATGCACCACCTGAGAGTTCACTTCCAAAAGGTGATATGGCGGTGGGTTTGTTATTTCTTTCATTGACGAACTTAATTTCGCTTTTGATCATCCTCGCCGTGAATTCGTGCGTTCATTTTTTTGATGCGCCTCTTCCAAAGCAAATACTGTGAAATCCAGACCGCCGCAAAAAACATCACGAAGATTCCCACATAGGAAAGAACACCGGCAATTGAGTGCTTCATCCAATTAGCAAAATAAGCAATCGGCAGCATAACCACGCTGATAACCAAAAAGTATACGCCGCTTTGCTTTGCAAGGCTCCATGAATCAATTTCCCAAATCACGGACGCCATCGCAAATCCCCCACCAAGGATGGCGCACAGGATCGTCTGCAAAATAACTGCATTCAGTTGGTTCCCCGTCGTTTGGATCAGTTCCGGCGTGACAGGGTAAAAAGAGCCGTCTCCGATGCAGATGGAGATCAGCAGCGTAATGACAAACCCGATGGCGATTCCGACGGGCAGTCCGAACAATCCGCGCAAAATCACTTTCTTTTTCATTTTTACCACCTCATAATCCCAATAATTGTTTGATTTTAGCAACATACCGCCTGGAAACATAAGTAACCGTTCTATTTGAGAGAGAAACGCATATAGTTCCCGTAAAGCTCAGATCGAAGCCCCTGACTTTTTTCAGGTTAATAATCTCGCTGTTTGATATGCGCACGAAGGAAGCGTTCGCAAGACGTTGCTCCGCTTCGTACAGCCGCAGGCGGAGCAGAAATGCGTCGTTTTTCGTTTCGGCATAGACCTTGCCGCCAGAAGCATAGATTCTATCAATCTCGTTTGGCTCCAGCACGGTCACCTGTTCATCCCGAAACCCCGCAAGCACCTCCGATGGCTCCACCGAAAGCTTCTTTATAATTTCGTTAATCTTGTCAGTGACCCTGTCTGTCACGATGACGATTTTCGGTTCGGTGCAGCTCTCCTCAATTTTGATCTCAATCTTCAATCCTATTCCCTCCTTTCCGCGGTTACATTATAAAGGAGCGGGAAAATAAATTCCACTATTTCCCGATAGGTGGTTGTTATTGCCTCACAGATGGCAAACAAAAGCAAACAGCTTATGAATTTTTGCGTTTCATAGTGGCAATTATTCTTTCCGGAATCCATTATACCATTTTTTCGGCTGTTTTTCAAGTCGTTATGCTTGCAATGCTCACGGTTTCATGTTATTGAACCGATAGCAAAAAGGACAGGCATTTTGCCTGTTCTTTGGGCGCGGCGCCGCCGAACTTGTTTCTTAATTGTGAATTTCGCGCGTCTCCTCTTGACAGGCGTCACAGACTGTGCTATAATGATTCGGTCGCGGGGTGTGGCACAGCTTGGTAGTGCGCTTGGTTCGGGAGCAAATCACCGATTACGAGCGTAAAAATTCCAAAACCGCTGAAAACCCTTGAAAACACTGCATATTTTGGCAGTAATCAATCTTAAAATATTCCCGATGTAAGTGGTCTGACCACATGTTTGACCACTTACAGAAAAACCCCAAAAAACCACCATCGAGGTGTGGCTCAGCTTGGTAGAGCGCTACGTTCGGGACGTAGAAGTCGCAAGTTCGAATCTTGTCACCTCGACCAAAATCGGCTTTGAGAGCAATCTCAAAGCCCTTTTTCTTTGTCTTCAGCACCGCAAATTTTGAGGGCTGACCGTGCTTCGGTCAGCCCTCTGTTGCGTTTATGCGGTTTTCATTTTTGCCTTCTCGGCTGCTATCTCCGCTTTCTTCTCGGCAATCATTTTGGCAAGTGCTTCCTCACACTCCTCTCGCGTCTTTGCGTATACGTTGAATTTCTTTCGGTTGCCATCGGCGAGTCTTGGATAGAAGCTTCCTTCCCACAGGCTGTCATTGATCTGATATACGCATCCCGTGCCGGGCTTGCGGTATTTGGGTTGCCACGGCTCGAAATTTTCGTCAACCGCGCTCGTTTCCTCTATTCTCGGCTCTACCTTCGCTTCGGGCATCGGTGCGTCTGTACCGCCTATTTTGCGGTCGATTTTGACCGATGCTTGGGTTCGCATGGTGTCGGTCACGTGGGAATAAATGTTGAGGGTGGTCTCCGCGCTGATGTGCCCTATCATATCGGACAGCACCTTCACGTTCATTCCGTTTTCGAGTGCCATCGTTGCGAAGGTGTGGCGCAGGTCGTGGAAGCGGATGTTCTTACATCCAGAGCGTTCAAGTATGAGCTTGAATCTGCGGTGTATCGCCGTGGGATTTCTCGGCTCTCCTTGTTTGACGGGCGATGGGAATATCCACTCGCAGGTCTTGCTTTTCTTCATTTCGGCGAGAATGGCTACCATATAAGGCGGTAGCACGACGGTTCTTATTGAATTCTTGGTCTTGGGTGGTTGTATTACGATCTTGCCACCCGCAGGCACGACCTCTCTTGCTATCCGCAGGCTAGCTCCTTCATCTCCTTCGAGTTGTTTCTGCTGTCCTCTTGCGGAATGATGTTTCCGTGCCATAGCTCTTTTATCATACTTTTCATAGGTTGCACCTCCTGTCAACACACAACAATACCACAGAAGTGGGAGGAAGTCCAGACCTTTTTTGAAACAATTTCAACTTTTTTCGCAAGGTCTTTTCTTTGACTACTGCACCGCAAATTCTGCATTTTGAGCAGGGGCCTTGTAATCGTTTCGAATGTATGCTATACTATTGGCAGAAAGAACGACGAACTGCTATGTCGGTTAGGTGCGCGAGTTCTCGTGAAAATCGGCTCCGACCACACCTTTGACCATCTACAGGTTCGGACTACGTGGACACAGTGCGAGTAAGAGCACACGAAAGCAGTGATTTCAGACTAAAAAGTACCGAAAATCAACCAAAAGTCCTTATTTTACAGGACTTTTACGGTTCGGGACCAAGAGGCCGCAGGTTCGAATCCTGTCACTCCGACCATATCGAGTGTTCATAACAGACCTTACGGGTTTGGTATGGACACTCGATGTTTTTTGCCTGAAATACTGTTTTTGCTATTGCCGTGCAGGTTCTCCGCACGGCTTTTTCTTTTAGGTCAAGCGGTGGGAATCAGCGTTTCACTGTGTTGGTATAGTTCGGTGCGCGGTACTCTCGCTTACGCTGTCTGCTCCCCGCTCACATACCGGATTGCCACACCCGGTCTTGTCTCCATCAGAACCGGAGTCTTTTGCACATACGGGACATCAATCACGCCGACAAACCGATAATGAATCACAACCTTCTGCGTTCGGCTCTTTCCCCTGCCCTGTACAGCGTGGATGTCAATGCGCTCAACCAATTCGTGAAGCACGGTCGGGGTCAGCGTCTCCTTCTGCAGGAAGGAACGGATGGCTCGGAGGAAACCGTCTTTTGCGGTCTGCATACCGGACAGGCGGTTCAGACGCTCGGTCAAATCGAAAATCCGCTTCTTCAGTTCCGCTTTTTCTTCCTCGTACTTTTTGGAAAGTTGCATGAACCATTCGTCGCTGACCTTTCCGTTGACATTATCCTCATAAATGCGTTCGTACAGTTTCAGAACCTCGGCATTGCGGGCTTGGGCAGCGGCGAGACCGGCTTCCAACCGTTTTTGCTCCGCCATCATATCCGCATCCGTCTTCTGACGCAAAAGTTCCGCAAAAGCGTCCTCATCGCAGGCAAGGAAGGTGGCAAGCCGCCGGAGTTCGGAGAGAACAACCTCGGTCAGCGCGTCTTCCCGGATATAGTGGTGATCGTTGCAGGTGCCTCTCGTTCCCTTGTACGCTAACGTTCTCGACGCTCGACAAATCAACCGGGTAAAGATCCCAGAACGTTGCATCTGATATTAAAATATCGTTGTTTTGAGTTTCGTGGTCATTAATCATTATGCATTTCTCCAGCAGTTTTATCGTCAATAGAGTATGACTCTCTAAGCCTGTCAATTGCCATTTCGGGACTCATGGTGTGGTACATAAGATAGACCACATTCATTGTTTTTGCCGGGGCTTGCTTGTAGATTTCGCGGCTGCTCTCACCGGTATAGAAGTGCCAGTAGCGATAGATATAGCCCATCCAATACAGCGCTTCTTTATCGTAAATCTCGCCGTCTTTGATAAGCTGATCGGAAAGCTCATCCTCCATACGGGAGAGGATATAAGCTTTGCCTGCCCATTGAATATGATGAAACTCTTTATCCATATCAGCAGCAACAGCCAAACTCATATACGCCTTGACGAAGGCTTCACTTGCGTATCCCCGTTCAGCTGCAAGCTCAAACAGTTGCCCTTGCGTATCGCACAGAGCCATTTGTAAGGAATTCAACATATCATTCGCCTCTCAGAATCTCGTCGAAGAATTTGCCTTCCCGACGATACTTTACTTCGATTTCTTCCGCCAGAGCCACACCTTCTTTTCTTCTTTCTGCACTCATATCCTTGAGCAGTGCGAGCTCTAACGGTGAAAGCGGTTCTTCTTTCAATATTCTGATCTGCCTGCACGCTTTTTCGGAAATCGCAACATACTGTTTGCCGAGATCAAGCGCGGATAGACAGTGTATCAACGCCACGTCGGTGAGCGTTTTATTAAAAAAGCGGAAAAGCTCGGTATACATACGGTCGTTTGCAATATAACCGATAATCACGTCATAGCCGTCTGCCATGTGCGCATATTTCTCATAAACAGCGGTACCTTTGGCACTTTCCATCTCCTTGCGATGGTAGGCAATCAGCATCGCCCAGTCCATGCCGACATCGACAGTCAGCACTTTCAGTCCTGTCAATTCAAGCTCGACTGCATAGAACTTGGGTTTGTCCTCATTACAGATCAGCGTCAGCGGTTGAAGCGTGCTGGTTCCCATATAGAAACCGCGACCGAAATCACATTCCTCGCGGCTGATCGGTGCAACATCACCGGTAATTCCTTTTTTTGATCCGTGATAGAGGATCAGCTTGTTATCTGTATCGGCGTATGCCTTGGTGTCAACAATGAGTTTTGCGACATCAATCGAACGTTCTTTGCAAAAATTATATAATTGCGTCTGCGCCATACGATTCGGGAGTGTTTTTCCGTTTTCCCATCGATTGATGGAAAGCGGCGTTGTGCCAAGGGAAGACGCAAACTGCTCCTGATTCATATTTGCCGCAGTACGGATTGCTTTGATCAAATCTTTCATGCTATACCGCCTATCATTTGTAATCAAGTTTAATTATATACTATGATAGGCGATTTGTCAAGAGTGCAAGTATTGTTTTGTGTGTAGACAGGATTTTTTCTTTGCCTACTGCGGCGTAAAATAAGGGTTTTTGCAGTTCTATCGGAACAATGTTCGGAACAATATGCGGAACAATGTTCGGAACAATGTTCGGAACAATGTTCGGAACTATACCGCCGCATTTTTGGGTATTGTTCCGATAGAAAAAGGACAGGCGATTTTCACCTGTCCCTCGGGTGCAACATCTGATAAAAAGGTGTAAATACGAATTTTTGCCGCATAATATATTGACAAACGAACGAAAAAATGCTATACTATTCGTTGAAAAGGTGTAAATACGAATTTTCGACGTATGAGGAGGCTTACCATGATTGAAAGAAAGCAAAATTTGGATCAACTGATATCCAAGAAAGAGAATGGGATGATCAAGGTCATCACCGGCATCAGGAGATGCGGCAAGTCTTATTTGCTGTTTGAAATTTATCATCAATACCTGAATTCTATCGGTGTTGACGATGAGCATATCATCGAGCTTGCGCTTGATGATGACGAAAATATCCGATACAGAAACCCCATAGAGCTTGGCGAGTACATTCGCTCGCTTCTCGTGGATAAGGACAAAATGTATTATATTTTTCTTGACGAGATACAAAAAGTCAAAACCATCAAAAATCCTTATCTTGACGACAGTGACGATACCGTCGGATTTGTTGATGTGCTGCTCGGACTCATGAAAAAGAAAAACGCCGATGTGTATGTCACCGGCTCAAATTCAAGAATGCTGTCCTCCGATATTCTCACCGAGTTCCGCGGCAGGGGTGACGAGGTTCGCGTGTACCCGCTGACTTTTGCGGAATTTCACGCTTCGTTCGAGGGCGACAAGCACGACGCCTGGCAGGAATATTACACCTACGGTGGTATGCCTTATGTGAGCCGCCTGAAGGATCACAGAAGCAAGGCACAGTATCTGACCGATTTATTTGAAAACATCTATCTGAAGGATATTTTGGAACGTCACAATATTCAGGATAAAAATGTCCTTGATGACCTGCTGGATGTCATTTCTTCCGCTGTCGGCTCTCTGACCAATCCGAGCAGAATCGCCGATACTTTTGCAAGTATCAATCAGGTGAAAATCAGCCCCGAAACCATTGCCCGTTATCTTGATTATTTTGCGGATGCTTTTATGATCAGCCACGCCAAGCGCTATGACATCAAGGGACGTAAATATATCGGTTCGCCTCAAAAATACTATTACTCCGACATCGGACTTCGCAACGCAAGACTCAACTTCCGGCAGACCGAGGAAAACCACGTCATGGAGAACATTATCTACAACGAGCTGATTGTCCGTGGATTCACTGTGGATGTCGGCGTTGTCGAATACAATTACAAGGATGCCGATGGCAAGAGCAAAAAGACCAATTTAGAGGTTGACTTCATTGTAAGCGACGGAAACAAAAAGTTCTACATTCAGTCGGCACTGACGGTTGGCGAAGAAGAAAAACGGCTGCAGGAGGTTCGTCCTTACAGCCGGATTGCCGATTCATTTACCAAGGTCGTGATCGTAAAGGATAATATCATCCCGTGGCGCGACGAAAACGGAATCCTTTATATCGGCATTGAAAAGTTTCTGCTTGACCCGACAGCCGTTTCTCACTGTGCCGACGGAATTTGAAAATCGTTTTCTTTGCCTACTGCACCTCAGTCTTTGCGCTGTGAATGAGTTGACTTCCAAGCGATTTTATGCTATACTGAAGGCAGAAAAAAGCAGTTTGCGCAGTCACCTGCGGGCTTCACGATATGACGGAAATCTATGCGGGATTCATTGCTGACCACACCTTTGACCACTTACGGCTTCGGACTACCCGGATTCAGTGCCGCGAAGAGCACACGAAAGCAGTCAATCCGGACGCAAAAGCCCCGAAAAGCCCGTAAAATCACGTAAAAAATCAGGTTTTTAGCGTTTGGGACTTCGATGCCGTCGGTTCGAATCCTGTCACTCCGACCACATACGAATAATCCGAACACTTTCCGAATAGGAGAGGCGTTCGGATTTTTTGTTTCTATCGAATATCCGAATTTCAATGCGTTGCATTCACTTTGAGAAATTGCTATCACCGCCAAACCGCATGATTTTTCCAAACGCCTATTGCATTTATCCCGCAGATAGAGTATAATGGGAGGGATAACAGCTACCCGCTGACAAAGGCAAGAAAGAGGTATATATCATGCAGCATATCCAGATCGCCATAGACGGTCCGAGCGGAGCCGGGAAGTCCACAATATCCAAAGCCATCGCGGCAAGACTGGGGATCGTGTACGTGGATACGGGCGCACTGTACCGCACAGTGGGCTACTATGCCCGCTCACAGGGGATTTCCCTGCCCGCCATCGCCGCCGTGGTCGATAAACTGAGTGACATACACGTTGAGGTCCGGTACGTGGACGGCGTGCAAAACGTCTTCCTCAACGGCGAAAATCTGGGAGACCGCATCCGCGAAAACGAGATCTCCCTGTACGCCTCTGCCGTGGGCGCCCTGCCTCCGGTTCGCGCTTTCCTGCTGGATACGCAGCAGCGCATCGCGCGGGAAAACAGCGTCATCATGGACGGGCGCGATATCGGCACGGTCATCCTGCCCGATGCGCAGGTCAAAATCTTCCTGACAGCCTCCAACGAAGCGCGCGCACGCCGCCGCGTCGCCGAGCTGGCGGAGAAGGGTATGCCCGTGGATTACGAAACCTGTCTCTTATACACATCTCCGAGCCCACGAGACCGTACTAGATCTCGT
>ENA-OYXV01001893-OYXV01001893.1-human-gut-metagenome-genome-assembly--contig:-NODE-1893-length-10751-cov-4.664828_pt1 | contig 10751 bp, 10 predicted proteins | sample MGYA00244846_ERZ653424 | MGnify/ENA primary metagenome ERZ653424 (study PRJEB26926, sample SAMN06165108) | human gut metagenome | biome: ENVO:00009003; feature: ENVO:2100002; material: ENVO:00002003...
TTGTTGAAAAGAGTCAAAAATGAAGAAACATCTTTGCAAATTGATGAAAAGATAAGACAGGTATTGCCGGATTTCCCGAAGTTTGCAATTACGTATTCTGTAACGGAGAATGAAGAGGGTTCTCATGTGAACCAGCAAAAAATGCAGGAATCATTAGATGATTATAATGAAATGTTTGGAACAAAATACGATCTTGCGCAGATACAGGGGTATAATAGCAATCTGAATAAGCGTCTTGCGAGGAAAGATCCTAAGTTTAAAAGCAGGACTGAGCAACTAGACCTAGTTATCGTGGTAGATAGATTGCTGACAGGATTTGATGCACCCTGTATGTCCACGATATTTATTGACAGACAGCCTATGGGGCCACATGATTTAATACAGGCATTTTCACGGACTAACCGTATCTTTGATAAGAATAAGGCATATGGACAGATTGTGACATTCCAGGCACCAAAGCTGTTTAAGGATAGTGTTGATAATGCAGTAAAACTATACTCTGCAGGAAGTACAGAAACAGCACTTTTGGCGGAATGGGAGGAGATAGAACCAGCTTTTCGCAAATCATTAAATGCACTCAGAGCATCAGCAGAAACACCGGAGGAAATTCCGACGATGTCAAAAAAGGAAAAACAGGTTTTTGTCAAAATGTTCCAGAACTTTGACAAACTGTTTGCACAGCTTAAATCTTTTTCAAAGTATGATGATAATATGCTGGAAGGTTATGGTATTACCGAAGAAGAATATGATGATTATGCAGGATATTATCTAAATATCAAGGAAGAAATTAATGCTGATAAAGATGATCCGCTAGAACTGGATGTACCGGTAATAGATATGGATTACGAACTAATGGCATATAGTCATACTAAAATTGATTATGAATATATTATCAACCTGATTCAAAATATTGTGACACCTAATGATGAAGTGGATATTACTCCGGAGCAGAGACAGAAGCAGATTGGAGAAGTAAAGCAATACATAGAGGATTTGAGGAAGGATAATGCTAAAATTGCAGATATTATGAATAATCTTGTATGTGAAATTGAACAGGATGAGAATAAATATAAGGGACAGTCGATTCTAAATCTTGTAGAAAATATGAAACATGATTGTATTGAAAAGATTGTGAGTGAATTTTGTGACACATGGTATGTATCAAAGGATGATGTTATGTATGCCGCTACACATTATAAGAATGGTGAAATCCTTAATGAAAATGCGATTAAGGTAACGGCAGATTTCGCTCAATATAAGGCTAAACAGGAAAAGGCAATGCCAAAGTTCAAATATTATGCACAGATGATGTCAGAACTAAGAAGTACTTTGGATGAGGAGATAAAACCTTTGATAAATAACTAGTTACATTGATTTACAGTCTGAAATGGTCTTTACTGTTCCTATCAGCGTAAGCATATGCAGAAAATGGAGACAGCTTATGTTAAATGAAAGGAACAATACAGAATTATTTTGCGATTATTACAAACAGTGGATAGAGGTGTACAAAAAGGATGCAATACGGGAGGCAACTCTGGCCAAGTATGTTATGACACATAAATGGGTAAGAAAGCTTGTGCCAGAACTACGAGTGTCAGATCTTACAAGAACTGCTTATCAGCAGCTTTTGAATAATTATGCAAAAGAACACGAAAGACAAACAACTCTTGATTTTCATCACCAATTAAAAGGAGCAATTCTTGATGCTGTAGATGAAGGGCTGATAGATAGAGATCCTACCAGAAAGGCAATCATCAAGGGAAAAGCACCAAAGGTAAAAAAGATTAAGTATCTGAATCAGTTTGAATTGCATACGTTGATAGCGCATCTTGATATAAGGGAAAAACCAAACTGGGACTGGTTTATATTGCTCGTGGCTAAGACAGGAATGCGATTTTCGGAAGCATTGGCTATTACACCGGCAGATTTTGATTTCGCAAGGCAGACTTTATCCGTTAGTAAAACATGGGATTATAAAGGAAATGGTGGTTTTTTACCAACTAAGAATAAATCTTCTGTAAGAAAAATTCAGATTGATTGGCAGATTGTTGTAAAATTTTCAGAATTGGTTAAGGCGTTGCCAGAAGATAAGCCGATATTCGTAGGTGAGGAGAAAATTTATAATTCAACGGTAAATGATGTGCTTTCCAGACACTGTAAGGCTTGTGGAATATCCGTGATTTCAATTCATGGATTAAGACATACACATGCATCATTATTGCTATTTGCAGGGGTGTCTATAGCCAGTGTGGCGAGACGCTTGGGACATGCGAGTATGACAACTACACAGAAGACATATCTACATATTATTCAGGAGTTAGAAAATAAGGATGTGGATCTGGTTATGAGAACATTGTCGGGGTTGTAAAATAAAAAGAAATAAGTAACTAAAGGTAATGCTTACGCTGATGATTGAAATAATATATTTGAAGGATACTGGAAAATATGAAACACATTTTAAGGGATAATGCTGCTATGGCATGGATTATGGCTATAAAGTATTGTGAGCATATTCGGAAAGGGAGAGTTACTTTAGCATACCGAAAATCATTTGTCACCATGTTACATAATGCGGTAGAATTATATATTATAATAGTAGGTGTGAATATAGTAGAATGTGCTTTGAAAGAGAATTTTTAGAGGAATTTTCCTATAAAGAAGCTTTGAGAAATTCTTCTTTCGTGACAGCAATAAAAAGGAAGATAGATGGCAAAGTTTTTTTGGATAATACAGGAACTGATGCATATAGTCTTACTTGTGAAATTGCAGATGAATGTGAAGTTCATTCAGAGGAAGAATTTGAAGAATTATGGATATATATTGAAGGATTGTGCGATTATAATTTAATACAAATTATAGAAGATTATGAGGAAGAAGAGATAATTGATGGGGACAGGGTTTTTTATCAAGAAGTTCCTATAAGAAGGTTTATATTCAGATAGAAGGATGGGACTGTAAGAGATACCGCAACAGAATTACTGAAGGGCAGAAAAGATGCATATGACAGGGCGAAAAGGATGCTGGGTCTGCTGAATGCCAAAGGAAAATGTACATCTGCTACTGTGAAGAAAATAATTCATTAGTCCGAAGAGGTAAATAATGCAGGTTATTCGAGGGAATTCCAGAAAAATAATTCAGGAGGACAAAAGTATGGAACGGGTATTAAAATTCTTAAAAGAGGCAGAAACTTATTATCTGGCAACCGTTGAAGGAGATCAGCCAAGAGTGCGGCCTTTTGGAACAGCGCATATTTTTGAAGGGAAACTGTATATACAGACAGGAAAGAAAAAAGAGGTGTCAAAACAGATCCATGAAAATCCCAAGGTGGAGATCTGTGCCTTTAAGAATGGAGAGTGGCTGCGCCTGGCAGGTGAACTTGCAGCGGATGACCGAAGGGAAGCAAGACAGTCTATGCTGGATGCCTATCCATCCTTACAGAGGATGTACTCCGCTGATGATGGAAATACAGAGGTGTTTTATTTTAGAAATGCCGCAGCTTCCTTTTCTTCCTTTACCCATGAACCGGAAATAGTAGAATTCTAAAGGGCAGCAGACATATGGAAGAGAATGGGAGAACAGAGATGATGGAAAAGACAGTTGACAGTAAAGCCTATGTCGCTTTTTATAAAAGCATTATAGATCAGGACAGAGCATCTGTTGTGATCTGCAGCTTAAAGCATGAGATCATATACATGAATCCGGCAGCGGCTGCCAACTATGCCAAATATGGTGGAGATAAGCTGATTGGACAAAGCCTTCTGGAATGCCATAATCCTGAATCAAGGGAGAAAATAAAGCAGGTAATGGACTGGTTTGCAGCAGACGAAAGCCACAATATAGTCTATACCTTCCATAATGAAAAACAGAATAAAGACGTTTATATGGTGGCGCTCAGGGAAGAGGGAAAGCTGATCGGATATTATGAGAAGCATGAATATCGAAATGCAGAAACTATGAAGAAATACGACTTGTGGTAAGGTATGTTTACAAAAAAACTGCATAATGATACGATAGACATAGTTGGAAGTCTACAGAAAAAGGAGCGCGTGCATGCAGAAAAAAAAGTACGACAGTCTTTCCATGGAGCTGCAGGAGAGGATTCTGGAGGATCGGAAAAATCATGTGGAGAATCCTTACGCATTTCCGGATGAAAGGGTGATCAGAAGAAGACCGGATCATGACAGAGCAAATCTCTGGCGGCCTGCTTTTGTCAGGGACTGTGAAAAGATCATGCATATTCCCTATTACAACCGGTATGCAGATAAGACACAGGTTTTTTCTTTATATAAAAATGACGATATTTCAAGGCGTTCCCAGCATGTACAGTTGGTAGCTAGGATTGCTAGAAATATTGGAAGAGTCCTGAATCTGAACCAGGATCTGATTGAGGCGATTGCACTGGCACATGATATTGGGCATACTCCTTTTGGACATGCCGGTGAACGGATGCTGAATGATCTTTACCATTCGCATACCGGACGGTACTTTAACCATAATATCCAGAGTGCAAGGGTGATTGACAGGATCTTTCCTTTAAATATCAGCCTGCAGACACTGGATGGTGTGATCTGCCACAATGGAGAACTGGAGCTGAAGGAATACAGGCCGGTGCCTTATGAGGATTTTGCACTGTTTGATCAGAAGATGGAGCAGTGCTATACCGATACGGAAGCGGTGAAGAGGCTGGTGCCGTCCACACTGGAAGGATGTGTTGTGAGGGTATCTGATATTATCGCGTACCTTGGCAAGGACAGACAGGATGCCATGAAGCTTGGCCTGTTTGAAGAAGACCCTGACTATGAAATCAGCAGTATCGGAACGACCAATGCGGAGATCATCAATAATATTTCTGTCAATATCATGGAGAACAGCTACGGACAGAATTATCTGAAGATGGATGATCAGTATTTCGAGGCACTGAAGGGAAGTAAAAAAGAGAATTACAGACGGATCTATGGAAATGAGAAGCTGGAAGCTGTTTACCGGGAGCAGATCAGTCCCATGTTCCGTGATATTTATGAGAAGCTTCTTTCCGATTATGAAAAGAAGGACAGAAGCTCTGTGATCTTTACTCATCACATGGATTATCTGTACGATATGACCCATTATTATGCGGATTTTGCAGCCTATGAGGCAGAGGATGCCAATGATATCGTAGTGGATTATATGGCGAGCATGACGGATGATTATTTTATTGACCTCTATCATTATCTGTTCCCGAAGGGCAGGTATCAGGTCAGCTATGTGGGTTATTTTGACCACGAGAAGAAGATGAAGGGGGAAATTTAGATTGAATATTATTTTATTGTCAGGAGGCAGTGGAAAGCGTCTGTGGCCCCTGTCCAATGATATCAGATCCAAACAGTTTATTAAGATCTTTAAGACAGAAAATGGAGACTATGAATCCATGGTTCAGCGGGTATACCGGCAGATCAGGGCTATGGATGAGACAGCTACAGTAACGATCGCTACCTCAAAGACACAGGTATCAGCGATTCATAATCAGCTTTCGGAAAATGTCAACGTCTGTGTGGAGCCTACGAGAAGAGATACCTTTCCGGCCATTGCCCTGGCAACGGCATATCTGCATGATGTGCTTGGTGTATCCAGGGATGATTCTGTAGTAGTATGTCCGGTAGACCCTTATGTGAATGAAGATTATTTTGCAGCAGTAAAGCGTCTTTCCGATATGGCAAAGGAAGGAAGCTCGAATCTGATATTGATGGGAATAGAACCCACTTACCCAAGTGAAAAATATGGATATATCATCCCGGGGGATAAGGAAGAGGTCAGTCCTGTAGTTGCCTTTAAGGAAAAGCCGGATCTGCAGAAGGCAAAAGAATACCTAAGCCAGGGGGCACTTTGGAATGGAGGCGTATTCGCTTACAGACTTTCCTATGTGCTTAAGAAAACGGAAGAACTGATCGGTTTTTCTGATTATCAGAAGCTGTTTGACGGTTATAAGGATCTGAATAAGATCAGCTTTGATTATGCTGTGGTGGAAAAGGAACCGGATATCCAGGTGCTGCGTTTTGGCGGTCAGTGGAAGGATATGGGAACCTGGAACACCCTGACAGAGGCTATGGAAGAGCCAAGTATCGGAGAGGTCATGCTGAATGAAAGCTGTGAGAATGTCCATGTCGTGAATGAACTGGATGTGCCGGTACTCTGTATGGGACTGAAAAATATGGTCGTGTCTGCCAGTGCGGAGGGAATCCTTGTTTCAGATAAGGAACAGTCCAGTTATATCAAACCATTTGTGGATAAGATCAGTCAGCAGATCATGTTTGCAGAAAAGTCCTGGGGAAGCTTCCGGGTACTGGATGTAGAAGAAGAAAGTATGACGATCAAGGTCATACTGAATCCTGGGCATAAGATGAACTATCACAGCCATGAGCACAGAAATGAGATCTGGAATGTGATCGCAGGAAACGGAAAGGCGATCCTGGATGGCAGGGAGCAGACGGTAAAACCGGGTGATGTGCTTTATATGCCGGCAGGCTGCAGGCATACCATTATTGCAGATACAGAGCTTAAGGTCATTGAATCACAGCTCGGCAGGGATATTACCGTACAGGATAAGATCAAGTATCCGATGCCCTGAGAAGAATTTGCAAGACAGTACAGTTTGAGGTAATATAAAAAGAAATGATAGAATACCACTGCGAAGGCAGGGATAAGAAAGGTAAGAATAAAATGAAGATAGCAGTAGCAGGAACCGGATATGTAGGACTGGTAGCAGGTGTATGCTTTGCAGAGAAAGGTTATGATGTTACCTGCGTAGATGTAGATGAGAAGAAAATAGAAATGATGCGTCAGGGGATTTCGCCTATTTATGAGGACGGACTGGAAGAACTGATGCAGAAAAACAATGCAAGAGGAACGCTGCACTTTACCACTGATCATGTAGCAGCTTATAAGGATGCAGATGTTATTTTTATCGGTGTCGGCACGCCGGAAATGCCGGATGGCAGTGCCAATTTAAGCTACATTGCCACTGTATCCAGGCAGATTGCAGAATCTGTGGAGAAGGACTGTCTTGTTGTTGTGAAGTCCACAGTACCTGTAGGAACCAATGACAAGGTAGAGCAGTTTATCAAGGATTTCCTTGTCCATGATGTGGAGGTGGAGGTAGCTTCCAATCCGGAGTTCCTGGCACAGGGAACTGCAGTCCATGATACTCTTCATGCAGCAAGGATCATCATCGGTACAGAGAGCAAAAAGGCAGAGGAGCTGCTGAAGAAGATCTATGAGCCGTTCGGACTTCCCATTGTATCGGTCAAGAGAAGATCAGCAGAGATGATCAAGTATGCCTGCAATGATTTTCTGGCACTTAAGATCTCCTACATGAATGATATCGCTAATCTCTGTGAACTGGTTGGCGCAGATATCAAGGATGTGGCAGAAGGCATGCGTTATGATGAAAGGATCGGTTCCCGTTTCCTGAATGCCGGTATCGGCTATGGTGGAAGCTGTTTCCCCAAGGATACCAAGGCACTGAAATTCCTGGCAAGAGAGCATGGCTACCAGCTTCGGACGGTGGAAGCCTGTGTGGCAGTGAACAGTGACCAGAAGACCAGACTGTTTGAAAAGGCAAAGGACAGAATGATCTCCTTCAGCGGACTTAAGGCAGCAGTCCTTGGACTTACCTTTAAGGCCGGAACAGACGATTTAAGAGAAGCACCTTCCATTGACAATATCAGACTGCTGTTACAGAACGGTGCTGACATCTATGCGTATGATCCCAAGGGGGAGGCAAGGGCAAAGACTCTTTTCCCGGAAGGAAAGCTGGATAAGGGAACCATGAATTATGTGTCCTCCCCGGAGGAAGCACTGGAAGGAGCCAATATCTGCTTTGTGTTTACCGAGTGGAAGGAAATGAAGGAGCTGACACCGGCAGATTATAAGAAAATGATGCATACGCCACTGGTATATGATGGACGTAATCTTTATGCACCGGAGGCTATGAAGGCAGCAGGTGTTGAGTATTACAGTATCGGACGATAGAGGGCAGGCATATGGAAAGAGATAAGCTGGATGAAAAACGGATTTTTCTGTTTCTTGCAATTACATTCCTGATCACTTATGTAATAGAGATTGTTTTTATAGCACCTATGGCGGGAAGCGGGGATGCAAGCAGAGCCATGATGGCACAGAGCCTGATCGCAGCGGTGATGTTTGTGCCGGCGGTCAGTGTGGCGCTGACAAGGCTGCTGACGAAGGAAGGCTTTGCCATTAAGGAGCTGCATCTGGCATTTAAGTGGAAGGGCAACCAGAAATATTATATGCTGGTCTGGCCGGGACTTGCCGGAATGATCCTTCTTGGTGCTATCCTGTATTTCCTGATCTTCCGGGAACAGTTTGACAGTAACCTTGGTTATATCGGGGCATTGCTTACTGCGCAGGATGGAAATACCTATACGACAGGACAACTCTGGCAGTATATGTTCTTTCAGCTTCTGATCGGAGTGGTATTGTCACCGCTTGTCAATCTTGTGAACTGCTTTGGGGAAGAGTGGGGCTGGCGGGGCTATCTGCTTCCGAAGCTTTTGAAATGTATGCCGGTGGTACCAGCGGTACTTCTGGATGGTGCGATCTGGGGACTTTGGCATGCACCACTGATTGCTTTGACCGGCTATAATTATGGAATCGGTTATGCAGGATATCCGGTGACCGGAATCCTCGCAATGTGCGTATTCTGCATGGCAGTGGGTACGATCTTTTCCTACACGGAGATCAAAACGGGAAGCTGTATTCCTTCCATTCTTGGACATGGAATGATCAATGGTTTTTCCATGATAGGAGTATACTTTACTTCTTTGGAACATCCTTACAATGTATTCCTTGGACCTATGCCGCTTGGCTTCATTGGAGGTCTGTTTATCCTGATCATGGCCGGGGTACTTCTGTATCAGCTGGATCAGGAGGGAAAAGCCGCAAAATCAGCAAAGGAACAGGTAAAAGATTTGTAAACCCCTTGCAATTTGTAGACAGGAGTGCTACAATGCAGATGTTGTTAAATGATTACAGTTTTAAGTGGACTTGCGAGAGTCCACTTTTTTACTGCCATGTGTTATGAAAATACAGGAGAGGAAGAGAGATGTCCAAGAAGGAAAATTATGAATCAAAGACAGAAGCGCTTCTTCTTCCCATCGCAGAAAAGAATCATGTGGAAATCTATGATGTGGAGTATGTGAAGGAAGGAAGTGAATGGTATCTTCGGGCATATATTGACAGGGAGGGCGGCGTCAGTATCAATGACTGTGAGGCTGTGAGCCGAGAGCTGTCCGATGCCCTTGACAGAGAGGATTTCGTAGAGGATGCCTATATCCTGGAGGTGAGCAGTCCCGGACTTGGAAGGGTACTGAAGAAGGATAAACATCTTCAGAGAAGCCTGGGAGATAAGGTAGAGCTTAAGACCTATAAGCCGGTAAACGGAAGCCGTGAGTTTGAAGGGATCCTGAAGGGCTTCGATGGCAGTACAGTGACAATACAGAATGAGGAAGAGGAACTGCAGTTTGACAGAAAAGATATTGCCGTAATAAAACTGGCATTTGATTTTTAGCGAGGAAAGGATAAGAAAATGAACAAGGAATTAATGGAAGCACTGGATATTCTGGAAAAAGAAAAGGAGATCAGCAAGGAGACACTGTTTGAGGCGATCGAGAATTCACTTCTGACAGCCTGCAAGAACCATTTCGGAAAGGCAGATAATATCAAGGTAGAGATTGACAGAGATACCTGTGATTTCCTCTGTTATGCAGAAAAGGAAGTAGTGGAAGAGGTAGAAGATGACTGTCTGCAGATCTCTCTTGAGGATGCACAGAAGATCAAGGCAGATGCCAAGATCGGTGATGTGATCCACGTAGAGATCAAGTCCAAGGAGTTTGGACGTATTGCTACCCAGAATGCAAAGAATGTGATCCTGCAGAAGATCCGCGAGGAAGAAAGAAGCGTGATCTATAATCAGTATTATGAGAAGGAAAAGGATGTTGTTACCGGTATTGTACAGCGTTATGTAGGAAGAAATATCAGTATCAATCTTGGTAAGGCAGACGGTATCCTGAATGAGAGTGAGCAGGTAAAGGGTGAGGTATTCAAGCCTACCGAGAGAATCAAGGTTTACATCCTTGAGGTAAAGAATACACCTAAGGGACCGAGGATCCTGGTGAGCCGTACCCATCCTGAACTGGTAAAGAGACTGTTTGAGGCAGAGGTAACTGAGATCAAGGACGGAACGGTAGAGATCATGAGCATTGCCAGGGAAGCAGGAAGCAGGACTAAGATGGCAGTACGTTCCAATAATCCCAATGTAGATGCGGTAGGTGCCTGCGTAGGTATCAACGGTGCAAGAGTAAATTCCATTGTAGATGAGCTGCGTGGAGAAAAGATCGATATCATCAACTGGGATGAGAATCCTGCAATCCTGATCGAGAATGCATTGAGCCCTGCAAAGGTTATCGCAGTTATGGCAGATCCTGATGAGAAGTCAGCTCTGGTAGTTGTTCCTGATTATCAGCTGTCCCTTGCAATCGGTAAAGAAGGTCAGAATGCACGTCTTGCAGCAAGACTGACCGGATATAAGATCGATATCAAGAACGAAACACAGGCGATCGAGTCTGGCGAACTTCCGGCAGATTATATGAATATGGCTGAGAATTATGAAGATGATTATCAGGAGGAAGAGTATTCAGACGAAGAATATTCTGCTGATGAAGAATCAGAGGAAGAAGTAGCAGATGATCTTGATC
>ENA-OYXV01001898-OYXV01001898.1-human-gut-metagenome-genome-assembly--contig:-NODE-1898-length-10712-cov-9.923337_pt1 | contig 10712 bp, 10 predicted proteins | sample MGYA00244846_ERZ653424 | MGnify/ENA primary metagenome ERZ653424 (study PRJEB26926, sample SAMN06165108) | human gut metagenome | biome: ENVO:00009003; feature: ENVO:2100002; material: ENVO:00002003...
ATACAACCTTTTACTCATATTTGTCAACTTAAATTAATTCCGCCAACGGGTTAATAGACTGCAAACTTACACATTTTTATCCACATTTTCGCGATTTTCGGGCGAAAAACGCTCCTCACGTCCGAGGAATTTGATGAGTCCCCAGCGCACGCTGCGCAGTCCGAACTGTTCCGTATGTATGTCGCCGGGTGCTATCCACATGCATTCAGCAGCGTCGTCGTTGGCTGTGAGCACGCTCTCGTCTTCCACCTTACACTCAAAGAACATGTCGAGTGTGTGTATGTCGATGCGGCTATAGCGGTAGATGTTGGGCAGCGAGAAGAGGTATTTCGACTCCGTAACCTTCAGTCCTGTCTCTTCCATAACCTCACGTGCAACGCCCTGTTCGGCAGTTTCGCCCAGTTCGGCAAATCCTCCTGGCAGGTCGAGCGTGCCCTTGGCGGGTTCGTTGCGACGGCGTTCTACGAGTATTTCGCCCTTGCTGTTGGTGATGATTGCTACGTTGGCAGAGCTGGGATTCATAAAAAACTCAAATCCGCAGTTCTCGCATTTCTTACTTGCTTTGCTGTTCTCTACAAAGTGATGACTGCCGCACATGGGGCAATACTCAAATTTCTCTAATGGATGCATGTGAAGTAAATTTTAAAAACGTCTGCAATATTACTAAAAAATGGTTACCTTTGCAAGACAAAAGGCAATTATTAGTAAGATAAATCTAAAAACTTATATCAGAAATGAGAAAATTGAGATCATTCGCATTACTCGTTGTGCTTCTTGCCGTGTCCGTGTCGGCTATGGCGCAACGCTCATTCGATGTTAACCTATGGACTGCCAAGGCCCCTAACAAAAACGGACTGCAGGACACCGCCTACATAAAGGTGTATCTGCCTGACGCCAAGCGTGCCACCGGACGTGCCGTGGTGATTTGTCCGGGCGGAGGCTATGCTCATCTGGCTATGGATCATGAGGGAACCCAGTGGGCGCCCTTCTTCAACAATATGGGCATTGCTACTATCGTGTTGCATTATCGTATGCCCAACGGCAATGTCAAGGTGCCTATTAGCGATGCCGAGGAGGCTATACGCATTGTTCGCAGCAATGCCAAGTCGTGGCATATCAATGCCTCTGACGTAGGCATAATGGGATTCTCGGCTGGAGGCCATCTTGCTTCTACCATAGCCACGCAGTCGAAAGGCGATGCCAAACCAAACTTCCAGATTCTCTTCTATCCCGTCATAACCATGATGCAGGGCTACACCCATCAGGGCTCGCACGACAATCTCTTGGGCTACAATGCCAGTAAGAAGGACGAGCAGAAGTTCTGTTCCGACCTTCAGGTGACACGTGTCACACCGCGCGCCTGCCTTCTTCTCTCCGACGACGACCATGCGGTGTTGCCTATCAACAGCGTCAACTATTATGCCGAGCTGTACCGACACGACGTCCATGCATCCATATACGTGTATCCAACTGGTGGCCACGGATGGGGCATGAACACCTCGTTTGCCTATCATACTGAGATGCTCCTCAATCTGAAGGGATGGCTTGAGAGCTTTTAATGCCTAAACATACGTGTTAAACCTATATATTTAAGCCTATGAAGACTGAACACATCTTGATAATGCGTTTTTTTACTCCCGACGAGGTGGCAATGCTTGTACCCGTGGTAAGATCGCTCGCACAGCAATATCCCGACCTGCGTGTCACCGTGCTTAGCCAACCTTCAGCCCGCCCGTTGTTTGAAGATATGGCACACAACGTAGGGTTTATGGCTGCCGACCTCAATGGCGAGTATCATGGCGTGAAGGGACTCAATGCCCTCTATCGCCGTCTTGTTGCCAAGAACTTCACAGCCATTGCCGACATGCACAACTTCTTGCGTTCGTCTTACCTGCGCATGCGCTTCAATCTTTCGAGCTATCGTGTCGAGCATATCGACAACCACCGCCATTCTGCCCAGCCTCTCCCGTCGCTCACCGACGACTATATCGATGTGCTCGCAAGGTTAGGGTATGAGGTTAGCGTAAACAACAAGTAGGAGAGTGTGTCAAAACAGAAGTTAGAGGAAGTTTGGGCTTTGCCCGTAGTTAATAGAAGTTAGCGGACATATGTATAAATTGCTGAAAGACAAAGCATTTGTCCGTTAACTTCCATTCATCGTAGATGGATTAACTTCTTCTTAACTTCCTCTAACTCCTATTCTGACACGCCCTCCTAAGCTTCTACTTCACTTCAATCCATGCTTGCCGACGGTTGTTGCCGTCGGTGCGGTAGCTCACGTGCAGCCACCGCGTAGCTGTCTTACGCCTTTGTTCGTAGATAAGCTGGTCGAAGTCGAGGTTGCACCTGATATAATCATACATCTTCATGCCCACCTCTGCGTTAGGCACGTTGATGTCGGCTGCCTCGCCCAGAGTGTGTTGCGATGTAGCCACGCCTCCCACCTTTGCATTGACGCTTGGCGAGCGGTAGCCGCTCGTGATGCGTATTCTGCCAAACCGTCGGCGCAGCGGTTCAAGCACGTTATCGCACAGCGCCTTCAGCCGCGCCACCGTCTCTTCCGACGGTGTGTTGTCTATGCCGTGGCGTATTGCTGTGGCAGAGATTATGAACTCGCGCAGGCTGAAGTGCTGGGTCAATTGTGTGGTTGGCAATAGGTCGTACACTGATTCTACGACCATCATTTGTTGTACGTTTGTACAAGTGGCCGCCGCCAATGCGACAGCCATTTCTGTGTTCTTCATTGTGTGTGTTGGATTATTAATAGTTAAGACGTCAAGTAATTTGATGCTGCAAAAGTAACGCACTAATTGGAAGCAATACTACCATTTCCAATTGTTTTCGTTGTATTTAGTTAACCTATAGATAACGTTACACATGTATTGTCGTTCAAAAACCAAGTCATTAATTTGTTGTTCAAGATCCTATTATACAAAACAGCCCGTTGGCGAGGAAATCCTTGCCAACGGGCTTTGCTTTATTATATTCTGTGAATCGAAACAGATTATTTCACAACAATCTTGAAAGTTTCTGTCTTGTCCTCCTTGGTGGTAGCCTTGACGATGTATACGCCTGGCTGTTGGACGTTGAGCTGGCAACGCTCGCCAATAGAGCTGTGATTGCTTGTTACGAGCGAACCGGCTATGTCGTAAACCACTACTTGCTTCACCTCACCATTCAGAGCTGCCACGATGATGGTGCTTGGCGACGGTGAGAAGCAGTGTACGGCGCTGATACCCGTAGGTACAACCCAGTTGTTGCTGGTGAGGTAGTAGCGACCGTGGTCGTTTGCCATCATCTGCACCTTCATGCCGTCGGCAATCTCGGTGAACTTCTTCGTTGTAGCGTCGTATATGAAGAGTTTGCCGCCCTCGTCGTTCATTTTGCGCAGCATCTTGCTGTTGAGCCAGTGGTTGTACATCACAATATTTGCATTTATAACCGCTCAAAACTGCGAGTTGAACGCATGCGAAATTCTTTGGCTCGAAATTTGTGAGTTTTGCGCGTGCAGCGTTATGCGCCTTGTGCTCAACGTGTTATGTGGATGCGGGCGAAAGTGTGCAACATAATAAAACAAAAAAGTAGTCCTTTTCGTTGAAACGGGACTACTTTTGCTTTTCATTTAAGCCTCAGTTGCACTGCATTTGTTGTACTTTTGCCTTCCAAAAGTACTCCTTTTGCACAGCAACTGAGGCTTAAATTATAAAAAAGTGATGACGGGCAGTCGAAATAACGATAAAAACGCCGTCAGAATTCTCTATAATCGATTTTTTATTTGTAATAATTTTTTACTGTATATACAATATTTGCATGGTCAATTCATGCTCGTTTATGCCTCGCATTGTTTAATGCGTCTGTCTATACACCGAGGGTGGCATGCCCTCTATCGACTTGAATATTTTGGACATTGACGCCAGGTCGGTAAATCCCATTTTGTATGCTATGTCGCTGAGCGACACAGAGCGGTCGGCGAGGAGCAGAAGCTTCGTCTCCTCTACCTTCAGGTAGTTGACCCATGCGTTGAAGTTGCGACCCTTCACGCTGTTGAGGTAGTTGGATAGCAGGCGGGTGTTGAGTCCCATCTGTTCAGCCACCTGCATGATGGTGATGCTCTCCTTGAGATATGGCTTGTCTTCGCGTTGTGTCCACGCTGTCACGATGGTGTCGATTGATGATATTTCGGCAGATGGCTTGCTTGTTACTGTTTCGGGCTCTTGCTTCTGCTTTGATTCGTCGCTGCTACGCTGTGCTTTGTCTGCATCAGTGGCGTTGTCGGTTGTGGCAGCTGTTGTCGGTGTGTTGTCGTTGTCGGCAAAAGCCGGTCGGATTTCCCAATAAATGTTGCGGCACATGATGAAAGCTATGCTGTTGACGATAATAACCAGTGATAGAATCCAGAGTATGGAAGAATCCCACATAGGGTCGGATGTGAAGAGGTCTATTATACTTATTATATAATATATCACAATTGATATTACCACGGCTATGAGCCAGTGGCTCTGGCTGCGGCTCTTGCCCGAGCAATAGTTGTCGATATGCTGTCTGAAGCGTATTATCTGCTTGCCCACCGACTTGAGGATGTATGCTGTTTCGACTACAAACACCGCATACAGCGCATAGCAGGTGTATATGGCGGGCTTTGTTGTGATGAATTCGTTGTAGGCTTTGGCTGAGAAGGTCAGTCCGTAGTCGGGTATAAACAATATTATATGTGTGAGCCACACGAGTAGTACGGGTGTGACATAGAGTATTGAGGTGCGCAGTTTGGGTTGCTTGCCGTGCAGCAGATAGATTATGGCTGTCATGTCGATGCATATAGCGAAGTAGATGAACAGCGGGCTGGTGAAGTGGTCGAGGGACAGATGCGGCACGCCGTTGATTATGCGCGATATATACAGCAGGCTTGTCAATGCCTCTATTAATGCTGAGCCGGCAAGGCATAGTCGTGTCTTGCTGAATGAGTCGACCTTTCCCTGCACATCTTTCTGAATTGGGGTGAGCAGAAAGATTGTTCCTATAGTGGTGCATACGGCGCAGTTGAACACGTATGCTATTAATGTTGTTAAGTCCATGATTTATCGGTTTTACACAAAAAATCGTTTTATTTTACAAAGGTAGTATTTCATGCAATATTTTGCAAACGATTGTTCTTTATTTTGCATTTTTTGCACCATGTTTTGACAAATTATCTTTTTTTACACATGTTGCTGTACAGCAATCAGTTGCTACGGAGGCTATATTGCTTCCGTAGCAACCAATCATAATTCTGTCACATATTCGTATAGCTTGTTGTAGAACGGATGGCGGGTCATGGTGGCTGCCGAACCGAGAATGATGAGCTTCATTCGGGCACGTGTGATAGCCACGTTCATGCGGCGAAGGTCGCGTAGGAATCCGATGTCGCCGCCGTCGTTGTCGCGAACGAGCGAGATGAGTATGATGTCGCGCTCCTGACCCTGAAATCCGTCGACGGTGTTGACGGTGATGAGGCGGCGGTAGGGACGCAGGCGCTCGCTCTGGCGTATCATCTTGCGCAGCAGCTGCACCTGGGCACGATAGGGCGAGATGATGCCTACATCTATCGACTCGTCGAGCACACGCTGACGGCCTATCTTGTCGAAATAGTCGGCAAGGGTGGCGAGCGTGAGTTCTGCCTCGGCACGGTTGATGCGACCGAAGTTTTCGCCCACAAACTCCTCACGGCCGTCTACGTCGGTGGTGTCGACCCACATCATGGGGCGGTCGTAGTCGAGTATGCCACGGCCCTTGACTTCTGGAGCCGACTGCACGCGCGAGTTGTAGAAGTAGTCGCTCGAGAATCGCATTATCTGTTCGTTCATACGATACTGCACCTCAAGCAGCGTCACCACCTCGGGCTTCTGCTCGGCAATGCGCTCCATGAGCGTACGGCCTAGTCCGCCCTTCAGAGCCATGATGCTCTTCACGGTAGGCGGCAGCTGACAATGGTCGCCAGCCAGGATTACGCGGCCCGCCTTGCGTATGGCTATCCAGCACGCAGCCTCAAGCGCCTGTGCCGCCTCGTCTATAAATAAGGTAGAATAGTGTTCGCCCTCAAGCACACGGTTGGCGGCACCGGTGAGTGTGCAGGCTATGACACGCGCCTCGCCGAAGAGCGACGAGCGTATGCGCAGCTCCAGTTCGGTGGCACGGCTCTTCAGGCGGTCCATCTTCTGATGCCACGACTCGGTGCGTCCGCGACGCTGCTGGCGCAGTTCGCGTATGGCCTTGCGTATGCTCCACAGCTGCGGATAGTCGGGATGGGCCTCAAAGCGCCGTTCGTAGGTGAACGACAGCATCTTGTCGTTGACACGTGTAGGATTGCCTATGCGCAGCACTGCCACGCCACGGTCGACGAGTTTCTCCGAAATCCAGTCGACCGCCATGTTGCTCTGGGCGCACACCAGCACCTGGCTCTCGCGGCGCAGCGTCTCGTATATAGCCTCGACCAGCGTCGTCGTCTTGCCCGTTCCGGGAGGGCCGTGCACGATGGCAACATCCTTGGCACGCATCACCTCGCCCACAGCGTGCTGCTGCGAGGCATTGAGCCACGACAGGCAGGGGGCGTCGAATGTGAAGCGTGACGCAGGCACCTTGGTATAGAATATGTCGCGCAGCGCTGCCAGACGTCCCGTCTTGGCACGTATCACGCGGTCGAGAGCGTCGAACATCAATCTGTAAGAAGTCTCGTCGAAGAACAGTTGTATGCCAAGAGCCTCCTGGCGCTGCAAGTCGACAATGCGTCCGGCGTCGGGCAGTGCCACCACCATGCGGTCTTGCTCGGCATAGCTCACCGTAGCGGTGAACGACATATAGTGTATGCTGTCGCGCCCGGCGGCGTCGCGCTTCATGGTGAAGAAGCACACGGGGCGTCCCGGCTCGAAGTTGTGCTCAATGTCCGAGCCCGGCTGGCGTGTCACCTCAACCACCATCTGATTGAGCGAGTTGTAATAATTGCGTCCTATGCCGACGGGAAACCACGCATCGCCGCGCCTTGTCTTGCGCTCAATGCCCATGGTCTGCGTCTGCTTGCGAAATTCTTCCTTCTCGTGATTGTATTCAATCTCAAGAAGAAGTCGCTGCTGTTGTAATTGAAGTATTGGGTTGTTCATCACAAGCAAAGTTAACAATAATATTCTGCCTCGAAACACTTAAAATTCAAAAAATACAGCATTTTTTTTGAGGTTTCGCAAAAATGTCGTACTTTTGGAAAAATCCTGAATTATAAAACCTAGAAAACGCTATGGAAAAGAAAATAACACAAGAGAACTTCGAAGAGACCTACGTCGACAGTATCGAGTTGGAACGCATCGACAAGTTTGTGTGCGACGAGATGGCGCGACAGATTCACCGCTACATCAAGGCGATGAAGGGCTCCAAGACTATTATGCTCAAGTTTGAGGAACAGCTCGCCACGCTGACAGTGGAAGAAAAAGAAGAGGCCATAGCACGCTACATCGACCTAAACCGCAAAGTGCTATCAGGACTTGACTTCAAGGTTGTACTCGCACGAGCTATGGCCAACTATTGCGACACGTTCGCTTATCTTATCGAGCTTGTCAACAACAAGCGCAAGATGGTATTCTATCTGAACCGCATACGCGACAAGTACGAACAATATCACGAGGTGTTTGAAGAGAACGGACACTTCGGCATCAAAGACCACAAGGGCAATGTACTTATACCTGCCCGCTACGACTTCCTGCGTACACCTTATGTATACGTAGACGACCTGCGCACGCTGCCGGTTATTGCCCAGCGCGACGGCAAAATGGGTCTTATCCTGCCCGACGGCAAGGAGACAGTGGTGGCAGACTTCATCTACGACGATATTTCACTCCGCGACGAGCCTCCTTATTTTGAGGCTTGGAAGGGGGATGAAGCAACACTAATCGAAGCTTAGGCTCGATTAGTGTTGCTTCATCGGTTGTGGTGTTGAGGTGTTGTTGTGGTGTGATTTGCTTTTTTGCTAAAAACATAACCAACAAAACACCACCTCAACTACACAACCCAAACAACAAATTACACCATCTCAACATCACACCACAACAACCTCTTTTCTCGAAGAAAAAAATATGACTGACGAACAATACATGCGCCGCTGCCTGCAACTGGCTGGCTGCGGCATTATGGGTGCCAAGCCCAATCCGATGGTGGGGGCTGTGATAGTGTCTGCCGACGGGCGCATCATTGGCGAGGGCTATCATCGCCGTTGCGGTGAGGCTCATGCCGAAGTGAATGCCTTTGCATCGGTGCGCTCCGAGGACGAGCCGCTGCTCAGCAATGCCACTATATATGTAAGCCTTGAGCCATGCTCGCACTACGGCAAGACACCGCCATGCGCCGACCTTATTATAAAGAAAGGTGTGAAGCGATGCGTGGTGGGATGTGTCGACCCCTTTGCCAAGGTGCATGGACGAGGCATACAGAAACTGCGCGATGCAGGTATAGAAGTAACCGTGGGCGTGCTCGATGACGAGTGTCGCGAACTGAACCGCCGCTTCATCACCTTCAACGAACACCGCCGCCCGTATATCACACTGAAGTGGGCAGAAACCGCCAATCACTTCATCGACAACGACGGCAAGGCACTGGCTATATCCACACCGTTCACCAAGATGCTGTCGCACCGTCTGCGTGCCGAGGCTGACGCCATACTCGTGGGCAGAACCACCGACGAGCGTGAGCATCCGCAGCTCAACACACGCAACTGGGCAGGACCGTCGCCACGACGCATCGTCATCGACAGCAGCCAGCCGACATTCGAGGGGCTGGACTTCACACAGCCCGTGGTGCCGCAGATACTCTCGTGGCTATACGACGAGCGCTGCCAATGGCTCATCGTTGAGGGAGGAGCAAAGACCCTACAATCGTTTATAGATGCCGGAGCATGGGACGAAATACGCATTGAGACAGCACCGCTGACCGTAGCTTCAGGCACACGCGCACCGCAACTGCCCGACAATGCACAGATGCACAGTCAACAGATATACGACGGAAACACCATCCGGGTATTTCGCAACGAAACAAAATAAAACTATAAAAATATAACTAAAACAACAATTATGAAGAAACTGATATTTTCGGTACTCTTATGCTGCGTTGCCATTGTGGCAAGCGCACAGGTGCAACGTCCGAAGCTGGTGGTAGGCATCGTTATCGACCAGATGCGTTGGGACTATCTCTACTACTATTACGACAAGTTCGGCGAGGGCGGAATGAAACGTCTCATCAACGAGGGATTCTCGTGCGACAACCAGATGGTGAACTACGTGCCTACCGTGACGGGTGTGGGACACGCCAGCCTCTATACCGGAGCCGGACCAGCCACCAACGGCATCGCCTCGAACGACTTCCGCGACGGCGACAAGATGGTTTACTGCTGCGACGACCCCTCAGTGCAGGGCGTAGGCACTACGTCGAAGTCGGCACAGATGTCGCCCCACTACATGCTCGGCACCACTATAGGCGACATGCTGCGCCAGGCTACCGACTTCAAGGCCAAGGTCTTCGGCGTGGCTTTAAAGGACCGTGCAGCCATTCTGCCTGCGGGCCACTCTGCCAACGGCGCTTTCTGGTATGACAAGAGCGTGGCTGGATTTGTCACCAGCTCGTACTATATGGACAAGTTGCCCGACTATGTGGTGAAGTTCAACAAGCAGAACACCATGAAGAAGGGCTACGACCCGAAGGTACATGCCGACGGTGTGACCGTGACATTCGACATGGCTGAGGCAATAATGAAGGCCGAGAAGCTCGGACAGAACGGAACCACCGATATGCTCTGCGTAAGCATCTCGTCGACCGACGCCATCTCGCACCAGACAGGTACTTGGTGCTCGCCGGGCAAGGAGAACGAAGAGGTGTTCCTCACGCTCGACCGCGACATCAAGAAGTTCTTCGATGCTCTCGACGCGCAGGTGGGCAAGGACGGCTATCTGCTCTTCCTCACTGCCGACCACGCCGGAACGCACAACCCCAACACACAGCGCGAGCACAAGCTCGTGGGCGGTTCGTGGGACAAGACGGCTACGCTGCGCCAGGTGAACGAGGCTCTGTCGAAGAAGTTCGGCGTTGAGGGCAAGTACTTCAACGCATCAGTAGGCTTCAGCCTCTATCTCGACCACGCCTTCCTTGCACAGAACAATCTCGACATCGAGGCTGTCAAGGCAGCTGCCATAGCCGAACTCAAGAAGGTGCCCGAACTCATCACCGCCGTAGACTACGAGAAGGCAGCCGTGGCAGCGCTGCCGCAGTGGATACGCGAGCGCATCATCAACGGATACTATCAGGGCCGTTCGGGCGACATCTACGCCGTAGTGAAGGCCAACTACTTCGACTGGGCAGTGAAGCCCGGATTCTACGGCTCTACACACGGATCATGGAACCCTGCCGACACACACATCCCGCTCATCTTCATGGGATGGAACGTGAAGCCTGGTAAGACCACACGACTGACCACTATGGTGGACACCGCACCCACGGTATGCGCCATGCTGCACGTGCAGGCACCCGATGCTTCAACCGGCAATCCGATTGTGGAAGTGGTGGATCAGAAGTAAATAATGTAAGCAGTACGCCCCGAAGGGGCATAAGCACATAGGAGAGTCAAAAATCAATTATACGGGCTGAAAGCCCAATAAGCACATAGGAGGGTGTGTCAAAACTCCCAATATAAATAAAAAAACTCGTTG
>ENA-OYXV01001905-OYXV01001905.1-human-gut-metagenome-genome-assembly--contig:-NODE-1905-length-10684-cov-8.111864_pt1 | contig 10684 bp, 5 predicted proteins | sample MGYA00244846_ERZ653424 | MGnify/ENA primary metagenome ERZ653424 (study PRJEB26926, sample SAMN06165108) | human gut metagenome | biome: ENVO:00009003; feature: ENVO:2100002; material: ENVO:00002003...
GAGATCTAGTACGGTCTCGTGGGCTCGGAGATGTGTATAAGAGACAGATTCTTATATAAGAAAAAAAATGCTTATTTTTGCACAACTTTATGGAGGTTTTTGAAAGAATCCCTAAAAGCAATTGAAAAGAAACAAATAATTAATAACAATAAATAGAAATGCAAAACAAAGGAATTGTAATTTGTGTAGCCGTCTTACTGACACTCGCAAGTATCTTCTATTTGTCATTCTCGTTTGCCACACGTTACTATGACAGCGAGGCTGCAAAGATTAAAGATCCTATTGCTCAGCAGGATTATAAGGATTCTGTTAAGTACTTAGGGGTTTATTCTTACCAGAACTGCTTGGAGACTCAGATTGGTCTTGGACTTGATCTTAAGGGCGGTATGAATGTAATTCTTGAGATTTCTGTACCTGATGTACTTGAAAACCTTGCCGATCATAAGACCGACGCTGGTTTTACCAATGCCATGAAGGAAGCTAGAGCTCAGGAAGAAGCTAACGGTGGTGACTTCGTGTCACTTTTCATTAACGCTTATCATAAGAGCGCACCAGGTCATAAACTCGCAGAAGTGTTCGCTACCCAGCAGTTGCAGGGCTTGGTTTCTCCTCAGAGCAGCGACGCAGAGGTAGAGAAGGCTATCCGCGCTTCTGTACAGGATGCTATTGACAACTCTTTCAATGTTGTCCGCACCCGTATAGATAAGTTTGGTGTTGTACAGCCTAACATCCAGAAGTTGGAAGGTCAGCAGGGCCGTATCATGGTAGAAATGCCAGGTATCAGCCAGCCAGAGCGTATGCGTAAGATGCTCCAGGGTAGTGCAAACCTTGAGTTCTGGGAGACATACAACTCAGAGGAAATCGCTCCTTATCTCCAGCAGCTTGATACTCGTATCGCAAATGGTGATAATGGTCAGGAGGAGAAAGACTCTGTTGCTGCTGATACAACTGTTGCAAAGAAAGAAGTTGCTAAGGCTGAGCCTAAGAAGGCTGAGGCTAAGTTCTCTATCAAGAAGAAGGGCGATGCTGCAAGCAAGGTAGGCGAGGATGCTCAGAATGCTGCTGCTATCAAGGCTCACCCATTGTTGGCTCGTTTGCAGCTCGGTGGTGGTTTGAGCACTGTTGGTTATGCTAGCGTTCGCGATACTGCTGCTATCAACAAGATTATCTATTCTGAAGTTGCTAAGCGTGTATTGCCATCTGACTTGCGCTTGCTTTGGAGTGCTAAGCCAGCAGATAATCTGAAGGTTAAGAACATCTATGAGCTTCATGCGTTGAAGGTTACTACCACTACAGGTCGTGCTCCTTTGGAGGGTGATGTAATTACCGATGCTAAGGATGAGTTCGACCAGATGGGTTCACCTGTTGTTAGCATGAAGATGAATACTGAGGGCGCACGTAAGTGGGCTCAGATGACCAAGGCTAACGTAGGTAAGGCTATTGCTATCGTTCTGGATGGCGTAGTTTACTCTGCTCCTCGCGTAAACGGCGAGATTGATGGTGGTAGCTCTCAGATTTCCGGTAACTTCACTATCGAGGATACCAAGGACTTGGCTAACACATTGAAGTCTGGTCGTATGCCAGCTCCTGCACGTATCGTTCAGGAGGAGGTTGTAGGTCCTACACTCGGTGCACAGTCTATCCAGATGGGTATTGTATCATTCGTTGTAGCTTTCGTACTCCTGATGGTTTACATGGTGATGATGTACAATGTCATTCCTGGTATGATGGCTAACCTGGCATTGCTCGTCAATGTATTCTTCACACTCGGTATTCTGACGTCATTCCAGGCAGCCTTGACATTGCCAGGTCTTGCCGGTATGGTCTTGTCTTTGGGTACTGCCGTGGATGCCAACGTGCTTATCTATGAGCGTATCAAGGAGGAGCTCCGCTCCGGTAAGGGTATGAAGCAGGCTGTAGCTGCCGGTTATGGCAACGCTTTCTCTGCTATCTTCGACTCTAACTTGACATCTTTGATTACTGGTGTTATCCTGTTGACTACCGGTACAGGTCCTATCCGTGGTTTCGCTACTACATGGATCATCGGTATCGTAGTTTCATTCTTCACTGCTGTGTTCCTGACTCGTCTGGTTTACGATTATAAGTTGAACCACGATAAGTGGATGCACTGCAAGTTTGATACTCCAGTTTCTCACAACCTGATGCAGGGTAAGAAGTACAAGTTTATGTCTATGTACAAGACTACCTTCACCATTACCATCGTAGCAGCTGTGGTATTCATCGGTAGCTTCTTTGTTCGTGGCTTGAGTAAGAGTATCGACTTCACTGGTGGTCGTAACTATGTAGTACAGTTCGAGAATCCTGTAGAGCCTGAGCAGATCCGTACTGTTCTTGGCGATGCATTCGTCAATGCAGACGGCACCAAGGCAAATACTGGCGCTATTGCTATCGGTACAGACGGTAAGACTATCCGTGTATCTACCAACTATATGATTGAGAGCAACAGTCCAACTGTTGACGATGAGGCTGAGACCATCCTTTACAATGCCTTGAAGAAGGCCAACCTGGTTTCTCAGAAGAGTGTTGAGGCATTCAAGAATCCAGATGTTCGTCAGGGTGGTTCTATCATCAGTAGTACAAAGGTAGGTCCTTCAGTGGCTAAGGATATCACTATGGGTGCTATCTATAGTGTGCTCTTCGCATTGATTGCAATCTTCCTCTACATCTTGGTACGTTTCCGCAACGTGGCCTTCTCTGTAGGTTCTACTGTAGCTTTGGCATTTGATGCCTTGACAGTAATCGGTTTCTACTCACTCCTGTGGGGTCTCGTTCCATTCTCATTGGAGATTGACCAGACCTTCATCGGTGCTATCCTGACCGTGGTAGGTTACTCTATCAACGATAAGGTGGTTGTGTTCGACCGTATCCGTGAGAACTTGAAGTTGCATCCTAAGGGCGACCGTCAGCAGCTCTTCAATGCATCTATCAATGAGACATTGGCTCGTACCATCAATACATCTACATCTACATTGCTCGTGTTGCTCTGTATCTTCATCCTCGGTGGTGACAGCATCCGCAGCTTCTCATTCGCAATGATCCTGGGTGTTGTATTCGGTACATTGTCATCTATCTTCATTGCATCTCCAATGGCTTACATCGTTCTTGGTCGTAAGATTAAGGAAGAGCCAGCTGAGGAGGTTGCAGAAGTTAAGTAATCAGAAACTCTTCGTTCTTTCTCTGTCCGATGTATGTCGGATAGAGAAAGATACTGGAAAGAATATAAAAATAATAAAGGTCGCTTCCTGATTGTCAGGAGCGACCTTTATTGTTTTATCATCTCTGGAATGATAAGGAAAGTACGTGGTCCCACCGAGAATCGAACTCGGATCAAAGGTTTAGGAAACCTCCGTTCTATCCGTTAAACTATAGGACCATTGTAAACCGACTGCAAAGATACATCAAATCGTTGACAATACAAAATAAAATGTTATGTTTTTCACTCTCATCTTATCAAGTTTCCTCACTTTTGTGGAGTTGAACTGCGAAAACCTCTTCGATACGAGGCATGATTCGCTGAAGAATGACTATGAATTCCTGCCACAGAGCAGTTACAAGTGGACGCCTTATCGCTATTGGCGCAAGCTGGCAAATCTTTCCAAGACTATAGTAGCTTTGGGTTATGAAGATTTGTCGCTTGTTGGTACCGCCTCCCCGGATAATCCGTCAAGACCCTCGGAGAAGTCCTGGCATGTTCCCGATTTTGTGGCGCTTTGCGAAGTGGAGAACGATAGTGTGCTGTTTGATTTAACCCGGCGCTCAGCTCTTCGCGGTGTGAATTATGATTATGTGATGACCGATTCGCCTGATGAACGGGGCATAGATGTGGCTTTGCTTTATCAGCCATCTTCTTTTGCGCTTATACAGTTCCGGTCCATCCGCATCAAGCCGCTGCCTGATACTCGTCCTACGAGAGATATTCTCTACGCTTCGGGGCGGATTATGAATGATGATACGCTCCATGTCTTTGTATTGCATGCGCCTAGCCGTCGTGGCGGCGAACAGGTTTCGCGTCCCTACCGCCTGCAGGTAGCCAGCCAGCTGGTTTCTGCTGTAGATTCTATCTATGCGCTCAATGATAGTGCAAGGATTATCGTAGCCGGCGATTTCAACGATTATTCCGATTCTCCGGCTCTTCGTTATCTTTATCAGCATCACCTTGTTAATATATCTGTTGGTGTCAAAGGCTCTCATGGTGCCAAGGCTACTTATCGCTGGCATGGAGATTGGCGAAGTCTTGACCAGATTCTCTTCAGTCCTTCGCTTTCCCGGCTTAAGATGAGTTGCCAGATAGGAGATTTGCCATTTCTCTTAGAAGATGATGAGAAATATGGCGGAAAGAAACCTTTCCGCACCTATCTCGGTCCACGATATTTGGGTGGATACAGCGATCATCTTCCGCTTGTTGCCAAGTTTAAGATAGAGGGTGGATATGAATAAAAAAACAGGTATGCTCAGATTTTTTACTGAACATACCTGTTTGTATATTAGTGAGATTTTTTCTCTTCTGCCTGATTATCCGTAGATAACCTTACCATTCTCATCCTCATAAGGAGTTATATCCTTAGCATACTGGTTCATGGCACGGAGGCTCATACCCATTGATGAGAAACCACCATCGTGGAAGAGGTTCTGCATGGTTACCTTGCGGGTGAAGTCAGAGAACATCATCACGCAGTAGTTAGCGCAATCCTCAGCTACGGCGTTTCCGAGTGGAGACATCTTGTCGGCGAAGTCCATCATGTTCTCGATATCCTTGATACCCTTACCTGCTGTTGTAGCTGTAGGGCTCTGAGAGATGGTGTTGATACGCACGTGCTTCTCACGACCGTAGATGTAACCGAAGCTGCGGGCGATACTTTCGAGCATGCTCTTGGCATCAGCCATATCGTTGTAACCGAAGAATGTACGCTGAGAAGCTACGTATGTGAGAGCTACTACAGAACCCCACTCGTTGATAGCATCCAACTTCTTGGCTACCTGCAACATCTTGTGGAAAGAGATAGCAGAGATGTCCAATGTCTTGTTCAGGAAGTTGTAGTCGAGGTCATCGTATGTACGATGCTTGCGAACGTTAGGGCTCATAGCTACAGAGTGGAGCACGAAGTCGATTTTGCCACCGAGTTTCTCCTGAGCCTCTGTGAATACCTTTTCCAAGTCTTCTACGCTAGTCGCATCAGCTGCGATGATAGGAGCGTTGATCTGTTCAGCGAGCTTATCCAGCGTACCCATACGCAAAGCCATAGCTGTATTACTAAGTGCGATAGTAGCACCCTCTTCAGCAGCCTTTACAGCTACTTTCCAAGCGATTGATTCCTCATTGAGTGCACCGAAGATGATGCCACGCTTGCCTTTTAACAAATTGTGAGTCATTGTTATCTTAATACTTTTGTTTATACTAACGACAATCCCCTACATATATCATTCTATATATATAATAAGGTGTAAAACCACTTTGTTTTGTTCTAGTCGTTGAAATCGTGCGCAAAATTACGAAAAATGTGCAATATACCCAAATTTTTTAACTAAAAAGTTCCGTAAACGTTTTCTTTTTTGTGGTATGTCAAGTATTTCGCTCCCTGCAGTCAGTATGATATTCTATTTATTCTTTGCAGATAATAAGCCTGAAACAGATATATCTTATGCTTATAGATAGCGTATCTGTTGGCCTGAGGAATTAGATTTGTAGGGTTGCTGCCATATGCCAGCAAGGTTCCTGACATATGCCACTAATGTTCATGACATATGCCAACAGAGTTATTGACATATGTCAGCAACCTTGTTGGCAACTGCCGTCAACCGAACGGAACTAATTGTTAGAACCGATGAATCGTAGAACTGTGACTATTTAATCTATTTGTTCTACGTATTTAAGCAATACGTCTTACCCGGCAGATGCCTGTATAGATAACTTAAGAACCTTCTTATTTCTGTTCTTACAAATTATAGCCTTATTGCTGCAAAAATATCCTTTTTGTTGCAATATGACAAGGTAGAAGTGTTAAAAACAGACTTTTTTATGTGCGTTATTAAATTTTTCTTTCAAAATATTTGCAAATATCCGAAAAAAAATCTAATTTTGCAGCCGATTATTATAAATTTATAAATTATTATCTAATAGAGAGAGATTATGTTTAAAAGAATCGCTTTATTTGTGGGGGGGCAATTCTCAGTTGTGGAGTAGCCTTTGCCCAAACATCTGTTACCGGTAAGGTAGTAGCTTCAGAGGATGGTGAGCCTGTTATTGGCGCATCAATCAAAGTTGCTGGTACTAATACGGGTACTGTTACGGACGTCGATGGAAACTTCAGTTTGAATGTTCCAGCCGGCTCCAAGTTGGAGATTACCTATATAGGTATGAATCCACAAACTGTTAAAGCAAGTTCTAACATGAAGATTGCTTTGACTTCTGACAACAAAACCCTGGACGAGGTCGTAGTTGTTGCTTATGGTACAACCACTAAGGCTTCCTTTACAGGTTCTGCAGCTGTAATGAAAGACAAGGATATGTCTGCAGCTAAATCTTCACTCATCAAGTCGTTGGAAGGCAAAATGGCTGGTGTCAACATTGGTGCTTCAACAGGTGACCCAGGTGCTGACCAGAAGGTGTTGATCCGTGGTATCGGTTCTATCAGCGCTTCTACCCAGCCATTGTATGTGATTGATGGTGTGCCAGTTTCTAACTCTGACATGCAGAGTAGCGGTCTCCGTTCACAGTCTATTCTTTCTTCTATCAACCCTAATGATATCGAGAGCATGACCGTATTGAAGGATGCTGCCGCATCTTCTCTCTATGGTTCACGTGCTGCCAATGGTGTCATCATCATCACTACCAAGAAGGGTAAGGAAGGTAAGACTCACGTAAACTATGATATGCAGATTGGTTGGAGCAATATTGCCAAGAAGAGTGCTTTGGAAACTATGAACAGCGCCGAGATGAAGCAGTATTGGAAGGATGCATTCCAGGGTTACTTCGTATATTATGGAGGTATGGATGAAACTGCCGCTGCTGCCGCTGCTGCAGAAGAAATTCCTAGCTGGTTCAACAACTATAATACAGACGAGACAACAGATTGGTACAAAGAGGTTTATCGTACTGGTTTGACTACCGACCATCAGGTATCTATCAATGGTGGTAACGACCGTACTAAGTTCTTCACCAGTTTTGGCTACAACAAGGTTGAAGGTACCGTAAAAGGCAGCTCTTTCCAGCGTTATAGTGGACGTTTGAACTTGGATCACAAGGTAACTGACTGGTTCAAGATTTCTGCCAAGGAAATGCTGTCATTCTCTAATCAGGCTGGTTTCCGCGACCAGGGTGACCAGGCGCAGGGCTTCGGTACTACCGCTCCAATGTCTGTACTCTTCTCAATGGACCCTACCGCTCCTGTAAAGAACGAGGATGGTTCATATAACACTAGCGCTTCATTCTCAACGAATGTTTCAAATCCAAACCTGATGTTCGGACAGGAGGGTGGTGAATATGCTGAGACTTTGGATTCAGAGTTGATGCGTAGCTTGACCAATGTGGAGGGTGAACTCAAGTTGCCATTCAATCTGACATTGCGTTCAATCTTCGGTTTCGACTATATGACCAACAACATCCGTGAATTCTGGGCTCCTAATAGTGGTAATGGTCAGTCACTGAACGGTATGGGTCAGCGTTGGAACTACACCAGCAAGACTTTGACTTCATCCAACACTTTGAACTATGCCCGCAGCTTTGACAAGCATAATCTCACTGCGATGGTAGGTTATGAGGCAGAGAAGCGTAACTTGATGACATTGACTGCCAGCTCTCAAAACTACTCTACACATAAGTTGCCAGAGTTGTCTAATGGTCAGGCTAACAGCAATGCCAGCTACACCAACTGTGCAACCATGATGTCTTGGTTGGGTAGCGTAAACTATAACTACGACAACAAGTATTACTTGTCTGCTAGCTATCGTCGTGACGGTTCTTCACGTCTTTCTTCAGACAACCGTTGGGCAGACTTCTTCTCTGTATCAGGTGCATGGCGCATCAGTAGCGAGAAGTTCTTGGAGGGTAACAACCTGTTCAGTGATTTGAAGCTCCGTCTCTCTTATGGTACCAATGGTAACTTGCCAACAGACTACTATGGTTATATGGGTACATACGCAACAACCGGTGGTTACGGCTCTGAGCCAGGTATCTATTGGAGCAACATCTCTAACCCAACATTGGGTTGGGAGAAGTCTCACAACTTTAACGTAGGTTTGGATTGGACACTCTTCAACCGAGTAACTCTTACCTTCGATTACTATAACAAGTTGACAAAGGATCTTCTCTTCCTTTCACCAACTTCTTATGTAACAGGTTTCAGCTCATACTGGAACAACATCGGTGAGTTGAAGAACCAGGGTCTTGAGTTCTCTATCAGTTCTCAGAATATCCGCACAAAGGATTTCACCTGGACCACAGACTTCAACCTTACCAAGCAGAGTATCAAGGTAAACAAGTTGCCTAATGGTGACGACGTTCAGTATGGCGACGGTAACATGTATATCCTCCGTGAGGGCGAGTCTATGCATACATTCTTCCTGCCAAAGGCTAAGGGTGTAAACTCAGAGACTGGTTTGATGGAATTCTGGATTGATCCTGAGGATGAGTCTAAGGGTGTAACCAACGAGTATAGCAAGGCTGGTAGCACCATTGTAGGCAAGGGTGTGCCTGACTGGGTAGGCGGTATGACCAATACCTTCCGCTATAAGGATTTCGACCTTTCATTCATGATTTCATATCAGTTTGGTGCCGATATGTTCGATTATCCGGGTTACTTCCTTACCTATAGCGACGGTGTGCGTGTGGGTTCATTCAATGTATCTAAGCGTGTGGCTGGCAATTACTGGCAGAAGCCAGGTGACCAGACCGAGTTCCCACGTCCTATCTACGGTAACCCATTCCGTTCTGATAAGTTCTCTACCCGTGAGATTATCTCAACAGACAACATCCGCGTACGTGACATCACATTCGGTTGGACTCTGCCTTACTTCAAGAAGTATATCAGCAACTTGCGCATTTATTTCCGTGCAACCAATCCATTCCTGATTTACAACGCAGCTAAGGATATTGATCCAGATGTTGATATCAATGGTTATCGCCAGACCGATACTCCTACAACACGTCAGTTCTTGTTCGGTCTCAACTTTAGTTTTTAATTAATTCATAGGAAAATAGGATATGAAAAAGATATATTTAGCATTGGGTATTGCCGTTGGCATGATGTTCTCATCATGCAGCGACTTCCTGGACCAGGAGCCATCTATTGAGTTGCCTACTGAGTCTGCTATCACAACTACATCTGACTTGCGTAATGCAGTGAATGGTATTGCTTATGTATTGACAGAAAGCAGAATGACTTATGCGTCAGAATTCGCCCTCTTTGCAGATACTCGCTGCAACGATTTCAAGGTAACTGCAGACAACAATCAGTTGGGTGAGCTCAGATTTTACATGTACAATTCTAAAGGTTCATTCAATGATTATGCATATTTCGCATTCTACCAGGCTTTGGGTAATGTGAATAGCGCATTGAAGTCTATCGAAAATGGCCAGGTTGAAGGCGATGCTGCCGAAATCAATAACTATAAAGGACAGCTGTTAGCTTGGAGAGGTATGTTGCACTTCGACTTGGCTCGTATGTTCTGCCACATCCCTACTACTGTAGAGAATCCAGCAAGCGAACTCGGTCTGGTTCTTTCAGACCAGGTGTTTGACAAGGATTACAAGGGCACTCGTACAGATTTGGCATCTACATACACATTCATTATCAAGCAGTTTACAGATGCACTTCCTTTGTTGGAGAAGAAGTCTGATAATGGTTACTTCAACTATTATGCAGCTCTTGGTCTTCGTGCCCGTGCTTACCTCTATAATGGTCAGTATGCAGAGGCTTTGGCTGATGCCAAGGAAGTGATTGGTGAAGGTGGTTACAAAATGTTGAATCGCGACAATTACGTAGAGGCTTGGACTAAGGAGAAGGCAGATGAAACCATTCTGGAGTTCATGCAGACCGACAAGTATAACCAGCAGCGTTATGCTCCTGGTTACTATTGCGATGCGGATGGTTACTCAGAGAATGCTTTCAACGAGGAGGGTTACTTGTATAAGTATCTTGTTGCCAACAAGGATAAGGATATTCGTGCTGGCTTGATCAAGGATCAGTCTGCAGCTAGCTACAAGAAGGCTGCTGGTTTCTATCCTAACAAGTATCCAGGTCGTAACGGCAATCTCTATGTTAACAACACGAAGTTGCTCCGTCTCTCAGAGATGTATCTGATTGCAGCTGAGGCTCAGTGGCATCTTGATAACCCTGGTTCATACGATTTGGCAAAGACCAGTGCAAAAGCTGCTCTGTATATCAATGCTATCGACAAGAACCGTATTGCTGATTATACAGATAAGGCTTCTGTTACACTTGCAGACATTCTTCATGAATATGAAATCGAGATGTTCTGCGAGAACCAGATTACATTCGCTTACTGGCGTAATCGTCAGAGTGTAACAAACCAGGCTAATCAGGAGGTGAAGTACAATGATTACAATACAATCATGGCTATCCCGCAGTCTGAGATTGATTACAACAAGGCTCTTCAACAGAACCCAGAATATTAATTTTGATAATATTTTTAATCAAGATATAGG
>ENA-OYXV01001913-OYXV01001913.1-human-gut-metagenome-genome-assembly--contig:-NODE-1913-length-10630-cov-3.930969_pt1 | contig 10630 bp, 10 predicted proteins | sample MGYA00244846_ERZ653424 | MGnify/ENA primary metagenome ERZ653424 (study PRJEB26926, sample SAMN06165108) | human gut metagenome | biome: ENVO:00009003; feature: ENVO:2100002; material: ENVO:00002003...
AGATCTAGTACGGTCTCGTGGGCTCGGAGATGTGTATAAGAGACAGGTTGTCGATCCAGCGTTTGATCTCGCGGATCCGGTCAATATCGGCATCGTTGAACAGCCGATGGCCGCCGTCTGTCCGTTGCGGTTTCAGCAATCCGTAACGCCTCTGCCACGCGCGTAACGTGACAGGGTTAATATCACAAAGCAACGCCACTTCACCAATTGTGTAAAGCGCCATCGTCTCACCCTTGCTCGCGAGGTCCCGGTTTAACTTTAGACGCAGTTTTGCGAACCAGGTAGTTTTGCCCGTTTTTTGTGCATCTATAGGGTGATTTTATTTTTGCCAGGCGATTTTGAGTGATCGTACTCACGAATTCTCATTTTTCTGCAAGAGTTCAAAGAAAGTTAAACGCAGGCAATGTATGTTACGCGTTTTAAAGGGAAGTGTGGTTTGCGGGTATGTACGATTTTAATCTGGTGTTGCTGCTGCTTCAGCAGATGTGCGTTTTTTTAGTCATTGCGTGGTTAATGAGTAAAACGCCATTATTCATACCGTTAATGCAGGTCACGGTTCGTCTGCCGCATAAATTTCTCTGCTACATCGTCTTTTCCATCTTCTGCATCATGGGCACCTGGTTTGGGTTGCACATTGACGATTCTATTGCCAATACCCGTGCGATAGGCGCGGTAATGGGCGGCTTACTCGGCGGTCCGGTCGTCGGTGGGCTGGTTGGTCTGACCGGCGGGTTACATCGATATTCGATGGGGGGCATGACCGCGCTAAGTTGCATGATCTCGACCATCGTTGAAGGGTTGCTCGGCGGCCTGGTACACAGCATCCTGATCCGTCGCGGGCGCACTGATAAAGTCTTTAACCCCATTACCGCCGGTGCCGTCACGTTCGTCGCTGAAATGGTGCAAATGTTGATCATCCTGGCAATCGCCCGACCTTATGAAGATGCGGTGCGTCTGGTGAGTAATATTGCTGCGCCAATGATGGTCACCAATACCGTCGGCGCGGCGCTGTTTATGCGTATATTGCTCGATAAACGCGCGATGTTTGAAAAATACACTTCGGCTTTTTCTGCCACTGCGCTAAAAGTGGCTGCCTCGACGGAAGGCATTTTGCGCCAGGGGTTTAACGAAGTGAACAGCATGAAAGTGGCACAGGTGCTGTATCAGGAGCTGGATATTGGTGCAGTCGCGATTACCGATCGAGAGAAATTGCTGGCCTTTACCGGAATTGGTGACGATCACCATTTACCCGGCAAACCGATTTCTTCGACTTACACCTTAAAAGCGATTGAAACCGGTGAAGTGGTCTACGCTGATGGCAACGAAGTACCTTATCGTTGCTCTTTGCATCCGCAATGCAAACTGGGGTCGACGCTGGTAATTCCGTTGCGTGGTGAAAATCAGCGGGTGATGGGTACCATCAAATTGTATGAAGCCAAAAACCGTTTATTCAGTTCAATCAATCGCACGCTGGGTGAGGGGATTGCGCAACTGCTTTCGGCGCAGATCCTCGCCGGGCAATATGAGCGGCAAAAAGCGATGCTCACCCAGTCAGAGATCAAACTGCTTCACGCCCAGGTGAACCCCCATTTTTTGTTTAATGCGCTTAACACCATTAAAGCGGTGATCCGCCGCGACAGCGAACAGGCCAGCCAGCTGGTGCAGTATCTTTCCACTTTTTTCCGCAAAAACTTAAAGCGGCCTTCGGAGTTTGTTACTCTCGCCGACGAAATTGAACATGTGAACGCTTATCTGCAAATTGAAAAGGCGCGCTTCCAGTCGCGGTTGCAGGTCAACATTGCTATTCCGCAAGAATTATCCCAGCAGCAATTGCCCGCGTTTACCCTGCAACCGATAGTGGAAAACGCTATTAAACATGGGACATCACAACTGCTGGATACAGGGCGAGTGGCAATCAGCGCCCGACGTGAGGGGCAACATTTGATGCTGGAGATCGAAGACAACGCCGGTTTGTATCAACCGGTAACCAATGCCAGTGGGCTGGGGATGAATCTGGTGGATAAGCGTTTACGTGAACGGTTTGGCGATGACTATGGGATAAGCGTCGCCTGTGAGCCTGATAGTTACACCCGAATAACGTTACGACTACCATGGAGGGACGAGGCATGATTAAAGTCTTAATTGTCGATGATGAGCCGTTAGCACGGGAGAACCTGCGCGTATTTTTGCAGGAGCAGAGCGATATTGAAATCGTTGGAGAGTGTTCAAACGCCGTGGAAGGGATCGGCGCGGTGCATAAACTGCGCCCGGATGTGCTGTTTCTTGATATCCAGATGCCGCGCATCAGTGGTCTGGAAATGGTGGGGATGCTCGACCCGGAACATCGTCCGTATATCGTTTTTCTCACCGCGTTTGATGAATACGCCATTAAAGCCTTTGAAGAACATGCTTTTGATTATCTGCTGAAGCCAATTGATGAAGCGCGACTGGAGAAAACGCTGGCGCGATTGCGTCTGGAGCGCAGCAAGCAGGATGTTTCGCTGTTACCGGAAAATCAACAGGCGCTGAAATTTATCCCTTGTACGGGGCATAGTCGGATTTATTTGCTGCAAATGAAAGATGTAGCATTTGTCAGCAGTCGGATGAGCGGTGTCTACGTTACCAGTCACGAAGGGAAAGAGGGCTTTACCGAATTGACATTACGTACCCTGGAGAGTCGTACACCACTACTACGCTGCCATCGTCAGTATCTGGTTAACCTCGCGCATTTACAGGAGATTCGTCTGGAAGATAACGGCCAGGCCGAGTTGATTTTGCGTAATGGCTTAACCGTGCCGGTCAGCCGTCGTTATCTGAAAAGCTTAAAAGAGGCGATTGGCCTGTAAAAGACTGCTAAAATGGCTTTTTGCCTCATCAACACCTGAAGGCCTCATGCTAAGTAACGATATTCTGCGCAGCGTGCGCTACATTTTGAAAGCCAATAATAATGACCTGGTGCGTATTCTGGCGCTGGGTAATGTCGAAGCCACCGCGGAACAGATCGCCGTCTGGCTACGTAAAGAAGACGAAGAGGGTTTTCAGCGTTGTCCGGACATTGTTTTGTCTTCCTTCCTCAATGGCCTGATTTATGAAAAACGCGGCAAGGATGAGTCTGCTCCGGCACTGGAGCCGGAACGTCGCATTAATAACAACATCGTGCTGAAAAAATTACGCATCGCGTTTTCGCTGAAGACCGATGACATTCTGGCGATCCTCACCGAACAGCAGTTCCGCGTTTCGATGCCGGAAATTACGGCGATGATGCGTGCACCGGATCATAAAAACTTCCGCGAATGCGGCGATCAATTTTTACGTTATTTTCTGCGTGGACTGGCAGCGCGCCAGCATGTGAAGAAAAGCTAAGACGGGTATGGCGGCCATGCAAAAACATGGCCGCCGACAGATTATTTCACTTCTTTAAAACCAGCGGCTTTCATCACCAGTTCCATTTGCGCCATAGTGATACCTTTTTTGGCATCTTCAGCAGAAACGTTGATTCCTGAAATACCCTGCAGGGCTTTGAAATCCACTTTTTCCATATCGATAGTCACGTTTTCCTGCGCGTAGGTATCGGTATAGGTTAATTTTTCTTCAACACCCGCGATGTTTTTGTATTTGGCGCTTAACGGCTCAAGTGTCTTGGCAGCATCTTCTTTGGTGGTTGCACCAATGGAGGCAAATTGAATTTTGGTTTCAGAAGATTGCTTAAGCACCTTGTCACCTTTGTAGACATAGGTAATGGCAATTTCAGTACCGTTCAGATTGGCGCTGAATTTTTTCGATTCTTCTTTGTCACCGCAGCCAGCAAGAGAGAAAACCAGAACAGATGCAACAACGAGGGAAAACAGCTTATTGAAAGCCTTCATGTAAAACTCCATTTTATTTAATCAAGAAACTGGTGACTCTCACCAGGAGCTATATAGGATATGCCTAATACCGTGACGTGAGCAGTCCGGAACTGGAGTAGAACTCTTAGTAAAAAGCACTATTTCATCCTTGTTGCTGAAGCATGGGGAATAATTGTTCGCAAAGTAAAACACCGTTATTCATTGCTTCTACCCGTGCCTCGCTTTCTGTATTACGAAATTGTGCCAACACATGTGCCAGCCGATAAAAAACCACCGCGGTGAGGTCATTCGCCAGCAACTCTGCCTGACCAATAGCACTCTGTTCCTGATAGCGCCAGCCGTTATGGAGCAGTTGAATAAGTAACGCCTGGCAGCGCATCAGCAACTGATGAGCGGTAGACGGCACAGGCAAAACGCTGGCAGAAGGTAGCGGTGCCACAGGCGCAGTTTCTGCGTCCAGCGCCCAGGCGCGGGTTTTGGTCATCATTACCCGTGGTTCCAGTGTCAATTGCCCCTCTACAAAGCTGACAAAGCCAGAAACCAGACTCACGGGGTCGTCTGTTTGTTGCAAAAGCGCCGCCATGCGTTCAACGGCAAAAGGAGAACAGGCAGATGCCGGAAGGGATAACGTCAGCAGATTATCTTCACCTTCGCCGCTGATTACCTGCGCGTCCAGCGTCTGGCGGCTGCTATCCCAACCGAGTGAAATACACTCAGCGACTGGCAGAATAAATAAGTTATCCACCTGATTAAGAGGCCGTATGCAGGCGGGGGGACGCTGGCGTAAATATTCACGCAAAGCCACAATGCCCGGCTGGCGCAACGGCGCACTCAACATTTGCCAGGCGTCTGGCGACAGTGGAACAACACTACTCAAGCGGTTGCGGGTAGCTAACAGCAGCTCGCCATCGGCACTGCGTTTTGCTGCTTGTGAAACAATTTGCCCACCAGCCAGTGCGCCAGCCTGAAAACTAAACAGCCGACGCGTCGCTGCCGGTGAGTTTTCCTGTTCGCTTCTCGGCCAACTACGCGAAAGATGCAAAATACTGCCGGTGTCGGGATCGGTAAACCAGATGCGTAAACCATACTGCTCAATATCCTGCCAGCAACGCATACCTAAAGACACCAGCCGCAGATGATCAAGCTTTGCTTCTCCGGCAATGCCAGCGCCAACGACCGTGCGCCACGGCATGGGAGGAACTTCACCAACACTGTCGCGCCGGGCCATCTCTTGTGCACAATTTAATCGATTGTTTAATGCCGCAAGCTGACGTAAGCATTCTCCGGCATGATAGTGGCTGGCGCGGGCGTGGAAGGCATCAACGCTGGCGCGCAGTTGCCGTAGCGATTCACTCACCCAGCGCCAGTTGCAGCGTTCCGCCGCTTGCTGCGCGCGGCTGAAAGCAGCCTCGTAATGAATAAGCGGCTGGCTGATGCCGCCAAGCCATAACGCCTGGCTTAATTGCTGAACATATTGACGACACGCGTCCCCCTCATCGTTGGCAAACGGATCGTCAGATGATGTGACGTGTTCGCTGCGCATCTGCCAGATTAAATGAGTAAATTCCGCTTGCTGCGCTTTGGCCTGGACAAAGGCCTGTACTGCCAGTACGACATGTTCGCAAAGTGTTCCTTCAATACAATCACAGCGAGCGAAACGAATGCTGCTGCGGGAATAAAAACGTACATCGCTCATCGGTAAGCGGGCAGAGGGAATTTCGCTCGGCGTACAGAACAACTCAATGGTGATGCCTTTAGCGACCAGTGCCTGTGCGCGTTTGCGGGTGGCATCGGGCAGGGTAGCCAGTTCTTCCAGCCAGATTGCCGGATCCCACTCTTCTTCTTTTTCCGTAGTCTGGGTGATGGCGCAAAGTCGCTGATAACTTAAAACCAGCATCACGCGATGGCGGCACATGCCGCTGGCCCCGCAGCTGCACTGAGCCTCTTTCAGTGCCTGACCGTTCGCCAGCTGGGTACGGACACCGTCACTGAAGGTGGCGATTAAAGCGCCGTTCTCATGGCTGATCTCCGGGACGTTGCCATTTTCCAGTTCCTTAAGACTGCGCTTAACAAAACCGGCATTGCTTAACGCTGTCAGGGCCTGCGGTGTCAGTTCTAATAATTCCGGACGTAGTGAATTCATGACTGAAGATTCTCCGCAAGCCATGATGCCAGCTCGCCCGGTGTCATGGCGGCTATTTGTGCGCCGACATTAACCAGCGCCTGGGCCGTATCGTGGTCATAGCAAGGTGTTGCGGTGCTATCGAGCGCCGCCAGTCCCAGCACTTTGATGCCGCTCTGGACACACTTTTTCACCTGATGCGTCAGTAATGATGATGAACCCCCTTCGTAAAAATCGCTCACGAGGATAATGACGCTTTTCGCTGGTTGTTCAATAAGTTGCCGACCATATTCCATGGCACTGGCGATATTGGTTCCGCCGCCTAATTGCACTTTCATTAATAACTCTACCGGATCGGCAACGTCTGCCGTGAGATCAACCACGCTGGTGTCAAACGCCACCAGATGGGTACGAATACCGGGTAACTGCCATAAACAGGCCGCCATCACCGCTGAGTGGATCACCGAGTCAACCATCGATCCGCTTTGATCAACCAGTAAGACCAGTTGCCATTGATCGCTATGGCGCTTAATGCGGCTGTTAAAGCGGGGGGATTCGATATACAACTTGCCGTGTTGCGGATGCCAGTGTTGCAGGTTGGCACGCAGCGTACTTTTGAAATCGAAATTACGCGCCAGTGGAATAAATGAGCGACGGCGGCGATCGCGGACACCAGAAAAAGCCTGGCGAACTTCCTTTGCCAGTCGCGCCATAATCTCTTCAACAACCTGGCGCACTATCCGGCGAGCGGCAGCCAGCACTTCGGGATTCATCAGATGTTTGGTGTGCAAAACGGCGCGTAGCAGGCTTTCAGAAGGCTGCATACGTTCCAGTACGTCGAGATTCGTCACCACATCTTCAATGCCATAGCGCAGCACGGCATCGCTTTCCAGCCGCTCGATCACCTGTTGCGGAAACAGCGTGTGAATACTGTTGATCCACTCAGGGGTGGTGAGATTTGAGCAACCTAATCCACCGGAGCGTTCACCACGCTGGAGCCGTTCAGGATCGCGCCCATACAGCCACTCCAGCGCGTGGTCTATCTGCCGGGCATTGTCATCCAGCCCACAAAGGGTCGTTTCTGCCGCTTCGCCAAGAATTAATCGCCAGCGTTGTAGCTCACGGGTGGTCAGAAGATCGTTCAGTTCAGACATGGAAAACTCCCCAGTGTTGCAGCGATGCCAGTGCCTGCTGTTCGAGTTGTTGATGATGTGCAATGGCTTGCGGTGGACAATGCAACGGCATTTGCAGTGCCGAAACGGGAAGTTGCGCCAGTTGATAATGCTCAAACACCTGATGCGCCAGCGTCCCGCGTTCTCGTGGTGGTAGCCAGGCCATCGCCGCGCGTAAATCGGGCAGGGCGTTAATAAAATCGTCGTTACTCAGTTGATTTAAATGACTACTGAAACCGGCGATAAATGCCGGCTGACAGGCCAGTTGATGGCGGGCCAGCGCCAGCAAACCGTGCAGCGCTTCGCCGGATTGTGCCGGGGATAATTGCGCCAGCATTGTCAGCGCCGCTTCGGCACTGGCGTTGGGATGTTCCAGACGCATTAGTGCGCCAAGAGCCGCGCCGCGATCCAGCGCCGGGGCATGAATCGCCTGACTGCGGCGCTCCAGTAAGGCTACCGCCGCAGAAAGCGAAACGCCGGGTAAATTAACGCCGCTATGTAGATCGCGCAGGATATGGCAAAGCGCCTGCCAGCTATGCAGGTGAGCGTGAAACTCCTTTTCCTCCGGTTTGCCGTTGGATTCACACAGCCAGAGTGTGCGATCGATAGCCGCGCATAACGTCGTCTGCAATATCTGCGCGCCTTGCATACCGCTGATTTCATCTAACCGCCATAAGGCATATAGCACTTCCAGCGCCTGGCCCATTTCGGCAAATTGATTTTCCTGGGCGATTAATAATGTAAGTTGCTCCAGTAATTGTTGACTGAAAGACGCCAGACCCGCTAACGCCGCCTGGCTAAGACATGTGGTGATGATGCTGATTCCACCCGCGTCCAGCATATCGGCTTCTAATTTATGGCGTGCGGCTTCCTGGAGTGTGGCACCAAAGCAGGCGGCCTCAATCAATGCCGCATGCTGGCTAAGCGGGCGGGTTAATTTCCAGCATTCTTCACCGTTGCCTGCAAGTGACAGTGTACTTCCCTGCTGGCGCACAACCCCTGGGATCTCCAGTATTGCCAACCGATGTAACACCTGACTTTGCGCCAGTCCATCGGGGGTAAAGCGATTTAAGGTAAGCTCCGCCGGAAGAGAGATTCCGGTACGTTCCAGTTCGCAGGTGACATCTTTTGGCAGAGGCGGTTGTGGCGTAGAAGGGGCAAGTTTACCGAATCCGTCACCCGCTAATGTGTCTATCAACGTTAGCAGAATCGGATCGGTATCGGGATGAATAACGCCGCGATAGCTCCACGGCAACGGCGCGTTCAAGGCTTCTTTAATCAGCGAGCCTGCTATGGCATCCAGCCAGTCAGTGCGTAACGGTAGTGTATGACCGCGCAACTGTGCCAGCGCCATCGCATGCAGATGAGCGGCAGCCATATCAGCGGTAGAAGCGGGCAATTTGTGCTGGCGCAAACGGGTAAGGATAGTTTTTAGCAGTTGTTCACCGGCCTGCTGTAGGCCCCACTGCCAGCACCAGTTTTGCCAGACCGGGGCAGGCATACCAGAAAGGTATCCTGCCAGCACATCAAGGCGCTTTTCACTGTAGGGGGTGAGATAACAACCTGTAACGGCATCTGCCAGCTAGGGCAATTCCGGCGTGTTAATTTCCTGCGTGTATTCGCGCCACATCTTTGCCAGTGCCGGAGCATGCCAGCCGCCGCAGACGACTAACACGTCGCCATTGTTTTGCTGCATCGCCCATCCAATCCAGCGGGCCATAAAGGCTTCGCGCTGACGATTGAGGGCATCTCCGGGGGAATCGCCCCGCAGTTGTGCAAAATAGTGCGCCAGCGCAGAGGGTAATGCAGTTTGCTGGCTTTCATCTTCGAACAAGTGATCCCACAGGGTGTCGCTGTTATCCATGCGGGTGGCACGCAGCAGTAAGGTCTGGCTGTCATCTTGCGTATCGGGTGATTCGTCTTCTTCTTCACTCTGCGCCCAGCAAGGCAAATCGATGAAGTAAGTTTGTGCCTGAATACGACGTGCGGCTTGTAGCGCCTGCCACTCCGGCGAAAATTCAGCAAATGGCGTCCAGGCACCACGCCCGGGGGCTGCACCGTCCTGATACTGGCAATAACTGTAAATAGCTACCGGAAGCTGGTGGGCTAAAAACAGTTCGTCTACCCGGTCATTAAAATCAGCCGGGCCTTCAATCAACACGTATCGTGGCCGCTGGCTTTCGATTAACGATTTCACCAGCCGGGCGCAGGCCGGACTATGATGCCGGATGCCGACAATTAACGGCTCGCTCATGCATCTTTCCTCACGGCAGGCGGTGGCGGGCTTGATAATAAGCCTGCCAGTGAGCTTCTTTATGTGTGGCGACACGCTGTTCGAAGTAACGGCGCAGACGCGCGCGATCTTCTTCGTTATCTTTAACGATGGTTCCGGCAATACAGTCCACCAGATCGGCTGGCTCACCTGCGCGATTCGCTAAAAACCAGGCGCGGACGCCCACTGCGTGGGCCACGTTCACGGCTTCAGCGGTGGATATAATTGCCGTCAGAGTATCCATTGACGTTTTCTTTTCGCCGTTGGCACGCAGATCGCGGAAGGTGCGGACCAGTAACTCCAGTACCGCGTCAGGCACTTTATGCGGAATACCGCTATGGGCCAGCAAACGCGCCGAAGCACTGGCGACCAGTTCCAGCTCCTGGGCGAAATCCATAATCGGAAAGACGGTTTCAAAATCGAAGCGACGCTTTAGCGCGGCACTCATCTCATTGACGCCGCGATCGCGGGTATTGGCAGTGGCAATAATATTAAAGCCTTCCCGCGCATAGAGCTGACTGGCTTCACCGGTGAGTTCCGGCACCGTCATCACCCTGTCAGAAAGCATACCTAACAGACAGTCTTGTACTTCCAGCGGTGTACGCGTTATCTCTTCAAAACGGACGATTTTGCCGTCGCGCATTCCCTGGTAAAGCGGGGCAGGGACCAGTGCTTCCGTAGACGGACCATGGTTGATAAGCAGGGCGTAGTTCCATTTGATCTTCAGTAGTAGATGCGCCGCCCTGGATGGTTAACCCGGCATCGCCGCTAATAGCGGTTGCCAGTAATTCAGACAGGAGAGATTTTGCGGTGCCCGGTTCCCCCACCAACATCAAACCGCGCCCGGTGGCAAGAGTGACTAACATACGTTCGACAGCGGAGGGACTAATCACCACTTTACGGCTAATATTTTGCGCGCTATCGCCAAGGATAAAAGCACGGGCCGCAGGCAAACTTAACTGCCAACCGGGCGGGCAAGGTGCGTTATCATTTTGTTTTAATTTTGCCAGTTCATCGGCGTATAACACAGCAGCAGGCGGACGCTGCAGATGATTATTCTGCGGTGACATATATTCATCCCTGAAATGTATTAATGAAATAAACGATATTTTACGCGCAATAAATGTTTGGCGCATTAGTTGTTTGAGCGAAAAATATCTGGAAAGCAGATCACAGTAAATAAAAAAACCTGCTGGTGAGGCAGGTTCTTTTATTT
>ENA-OYXV01001919-OYXV01001919.1-human-gut-metagenome-genome-assembly--contig:-NODE-1919-length-10614-cov-7.665404_pt1 | contig 10614 bp, 9 predicted proteins | sample MGYA00244846_ERZ653424 | MGnify/ENA primary metagenome ERZ653424 (study PRJEB26926, sample SAMN06165108) | human gut metagenome | biome: ENVO:00009003; feature: ENVO:2100002; material: ENVO:00002003...
GTCGGCAGCGTCAGATGTGTATAAGAGACAGAAAATGTACCCTATAGATTAGACAGTTTGAGTTTTTAAAACCCTTACCATTGGACAGTAAGTTTTAATGAAAACCCTTAAATCTAGACAATGAGTTTACAGGGAACCCTTAACTTCGGACATGGTTTTGATGAACCCCTTCATTTTGGACAAAATCGCTTTTTGACTCCGATTCAGATTGATATTACAATAATAATGAATTGGAGGAAATTATGGCAAACAGAAAGTTTACAGAACAGGAAATGCTCACACTGAGAAATAGCAAATATGTGCTGGATGTATCACCGAGCATTGTACATTTCTCGGCAGAATTTAAAAAACTGTTTTGGGAGGAACTGTCAAAGGGCAGGCTTCCACGTGAGATTATTTCGACTCTTGGGATAGATCCAAATATCTTGGGGGATTCCAGAATAAATGGTCTGAAAACCATGATTGGAAATGAAGTAAAAAAGGGAAATGGTTTTCGAGATCTTAACACCTATGCACAGGGCTGCAACGGATATCTTTCGGCTGAAAATCGGATAAAATATTTAGAAATGCAACTGGCATATAAAGATCAGGAGATTGAGTTTCTAAAAAAAATTGTATCTTTAAATCCGGAGGCTCCGGAATAATGAAAATACCAGCCCATGCAAAGTATCAGATTATTTATGATACCATGCAAAAAAACGATAATCTATTGAATGTAGCTGCCATGTGCGAAATTGCAGGAGTATCCCGTTCGGGATATTACCATTATCTCTCAACAGAAGACCAGCGAATGGAAAGGGAGGAACAGGACAGACAGGATTTTCTTCTGATTCTGAAAGCATACCAGTACCGAGGATATCATAAAGGTGCCCGTAGCATATATATGAGGCTGTTACACATGGAACCGCCGATAGTGATGAATATCAAAAAAATCCGGCGGTTGATGAAGAAGTACAACTTACAGTGCCCTATCCGCAAGGCAAATCCCTATCGGAGAATGGCAAAAGCAATGGCAACTGCATATACCGCACCCAATATAGTAAACCGTGAATTCGAGGAACACGGACCAAGAAAAATTCTGTTAACGGATATCACGTATATTATAAATGGAAAAGCACCCCGGTGCTATATGTCGACAATTATAGATGCCTGTACCAAGGAACTGCTGTCATGGGTTCTCAGCGAATCACTAGAAATTGATTTTGTATTAGAAACAGTAAAGCAGTTAATAGAAAAACATGGAACTGATTTAAGCACAGAAACATTAATACATAGCGATCAGGGTTCCCACTATACCAGCATTAAATTTATCCAATTGTTAAAGGATAACGAACTGAGACAGTCTATGTCACGTAGAGCAAACTGTTGGGACAATGCTCCTCAGGAATCATTCTTTGGTCATATGAAAGATGAATTAGATCTATCAGAGTGCCACGGCTATGAGGAGATATTAAACGCAGTTAGGGATTGGACAGAATATTATAATACAGAACGTTATCAATGGGACTTAGCAAGGTTGTCACCTGTTGAATATTATCAATATCTGACAACAGGAATTTATCCACTGATAATCCCTAAAGCAAAAGGTAAAAACAATCAATCAGAGGCATCACTTTGATGCCTCTACACAACAAACAAATATAAAATAGAAATCTGAAAAGGAAAAGTCATAGTGTCCTTGACAAAGGGTACACTTTATTTAAATTCCCTAAAACAGGTGAAATCTCAATCGATATTTGTGGAGGTGATCTACATGGCAAAACACGAGTTTGGAATTATGATGGATGCTCCTCAGCAGGGCAAGCGATATGACGAGTATGAGCCGTGGAAATATGCCTGTATTTCTGTTGATGACGCCTATTTGGAAGGCGTTGTCGAAAGGCTTACATCCATTGACTTCTATTGGCATACACTTTCCGTCAAAGGCAAAGGGCTTGCATACTGTGGTGTTACACTTGTTCCACCTTGTTCGCTAAAGGCATTTATTGATGTCATTGCAGATAATTCTGAACTATCCGAACTAAAAAAGCTGTTAGAAAAGGCATTAAGCAAAAACAAGTGGGTAATTCATTACGGACTCTGATAGAGACAACTTCCAGTTTGTCGAACTGATAAAAACCCTTTAGGAACTAAAGGGCGCACTTCTATACTCTCCTAACGGGAGTATCGTGCGTCCTGCGGAGCTTCATTCTCCGTCAGCAGGAGGATACTGCATGACCGAGAATGTTGCGTCACTTCGTTCCGTCAAGGTGGCTACACCCCCTTGCGCTGCTAAAGCGGCTATCCCCTGTGGACTTGCCGCCAGCAAGTTTGAAGATTAGACATAAACAAATCCTCCGCATGGTCTAAGCCATACGGAGGATTAACTGTTTTACGGACACCCAGCTATGCGGGGGGATTTTTATTGTATTTGTCCAATTACGTCCGTATAACATTGGCAAAATAAATATCAGAATTTATCAAAATGGCGGGAATATAATAAAGATTGGCATTGCTAACAATAAATAATGTTGATATAATAACAATATAACACAGGCACAGTATTTGAACTCTAAGGCACAGTTGAACAAGCGGAGCATGGCCGCATAGGCCGGGAGATAACAGCATATGGATGAAACGGTATTTCTGGCGCAAATTGCGGAAGACGGAAGAGAACAAACGGTTGATGAACATGAGCGCGGCACGGCGGAACTGTGCGCAAAGTTTGCGGCGCAGTTTGGCGCGGAAGAACACGCCAAGCTTGAAGCGATGCGGCATGATGACGGCAAAAACACTCAGGGCTTTCAGCGAAGGCTGCGCGGCGGGCCGGCAGTTGACCATTCAACGGCGGGCGCATTTGAATGCTTCAGGGCTAACGCCGTGCATGAAGCTATATGCATTGCGGGGCATCACGGCGGATTACCGGACGTGGGTAATGCTAAAATGGACACGCCGGAGGACAGCACATTCTGCGGCCGAATGAAAAAGGCAATAAACGGCGGTATAGAAGAGCCGCGCGGCATGGATAGGCCGATAATAGCCCCACAAAGGCCGAATTTTTGCGGTGACAGGTTCTATGAATCCGTATGGATAAGAATGCTGTACTCATGCCTTGTTGACGCAGACTATTTGGACACGGAAAACTTCATGTCCGGCGGAAAGGCGGCACGCGAAGAATACGACGATATGGCAACGCTGTTGGCATATTTTGAGAAGCATATTGCGCCGTGGGCTGACCCGCAGGGTGAACTGAATAAAAAGCGGTGGGAAATACTTTCCGCATGTCTTGCTGCGGGCGAAGGTCCAAGGGGAATATACACGCTGAGCGCACCAACCGGCAGCGGCAAAACCACGGCATCGCTCGCGTTTGCGCTGAAGCATGCAGTGAAACATAACATGCAGCGCATAATATACGTAATTCCATACACATCCATAATAGACCAAAATGCCAAGGTGTTCAGGGAAATACTGCATGATAAAAACGTGCTGGAGCATCACAGCGGCATAGTATTCGATAAGGAAGATAAGGATTTCGATTCGGCGGACTACAAAAGCGCGCTTGCGGCGGAAAACTGGGATGCGCCGGTGGTGGTGACCACGGCGGTGCAGTTCTTTGAATCGTTTTATGCCAACCGCTCCTCAAAATGCCGAAAGCTGCACAATGTAACAAACAGCGTAATTATATTTGACGAAGCGCAGATGATGCCGAGCGAAAATCTGCTGCCTTGCGTTGCGGCAATAAGCACGCTGTGTGCGCATTTCAACTCCACCGCCGTGTTATGCACGGCAACACAGCCGGTGGTGGACGATTATATTGTAAAATACGCGCCAAACATTGCCATAAAAGAGATATGTCCGGAAGTTAGGCGGACATATGAGCAGTTCAAACGGGTTACATTTGAACAGGCAGGTGAGCTGGATGATGTGGCGCTGGCGGCGCGTCTTGGCGGGCATGAGCAGGTGCTATGCATAGTCAATACGCGCAAGGCGGCGCAGGCCGTGTTTAATAAGCTGCCCAAGGAAGGCAGGTTTCATCTGTCCACGCTGATGTACCCCGAACACAGGCAAAAAACCATAGACATTATCAGGCAAAGGCTGACGGACGGCGAGGTATGCAGGGTTGTTTCAACGTCGCTTATAGAGGCGGGCGTGGACATAGACTTCCCGACGGTATATAGGGAAATGGCCGGGCTTGACTCCATACTTCAGGCAGCGGGGCGATGCAACCGCGAAGGCAAGCGTAACCGCGAGGAGAGCATGGTTACCGTATTTACGGGCGAACACCGTGCGCCGAGAATGCTGAAAATGAACATATCTGCGGCTAACAGCGCCATGCGCGGGGAGGAGGACATAGATTCGCCGGAGGTTGTGCGCAAGTATTTCAACACATACAGGGCTTATCTCGGCGACGGGACGGACAAGGCGCGCGTGGTGGAGGCGTTTGAAAAGGACAAGGTTTACGGCATGATGCCGTTCAAAACGGTTGCCGAGAAGTTCCGCATAATTGACCAGAACACGCGGACGGTATACATACCGCTTGGGAAAGGCGTGGAGAGCATTGCGCGGCTGAGGCGCGGCGAAAAGTCCCGTAAGCTATTCAGGGAGGCGGGCCGCTACGGAGTGACTATATACGAAAACCAGTTTGAAACGCTCTATTATTCGGGCTGCATAGAAATGATAGACGATGAAAACGCCGTGCTGATAAACACGGGCATTTATGATGAAAAGATGGGGCTGAGGATAGAGGAGAGCAGCGACGCAAATTTTATGATATAAGCCAATGGCGCAAGAAAACTTGCGCCATTGACCCTGTTGCTAAAACATAAAGACAAATGTTTCAATCCCCGAGGCAAAACTCGACAACACAGTATAGCATGGATGCTGTGTGAATACAAACGTAAATTCAAATGAAATAAAACATAAAAACAAATGAAGTTGATAAATCGCAACGGCGATGGTAATATATGGTTAACATAACAATGATAAACAGCGAAAGGAGTGATATCTTGTCTGTAAGGATAGAAGTATGGGGCGACTACGCCTGCTTCAGCAGACCCGAGCTTAAAACGGAGCGTGTGAGTTACGATGTGATGACTCCTTCGGCAGCGCGGGGCATAGTTGAAGCAATACTGTGGCACCCGGGGCTGAGATGGCACATAGACAAAATCTATGTGCGTGCGCCTATACGCTTTACAAATATAAGGCGTAACGAGGTAAAGGACGTTGTGAGCGGCCGCAAGCTTAAAACAATAATGGAAAAAGGCAGCGGCGAAGCGTACATTGCAACGCCCGAAAGCATTCAGCAGCGTGCGGCAATGGTGCTGAAGGATGTGCACTATGTGATAGAGGCGCATTTTGACATGACCGAGCAGGCCAGCGCGAGCGATAACCCCGCCAAATTTCAGCAGATGGTAAAGCGGCGCGCGGGAAAAGGCCAGTGCTATCATCAGCCGTATTTGGGTACGCGTGAATTTCCTGCACGGTTTGGCCTTTGCGAGGAGATGCCGTATTGCCCCGATGAGCTGAAAGGCGAAAGGGATCTTGGCTGGATGCTGCTGGATATGGATTATTCAAACGATGACGAAATCAGGCCGATGTTCTTCAGGGCGAGCATGAAGGACGGGGTCATAACCGTTCCGCCGATAGGCAGCGAGGGGGTGAAGTCATGATACTTCAGGCGCTGACTAAATTATATGAAGATTTGGCGGAGCAGGGCAAAATAGCGCGCGAAGGCTGGAACGCAGTGAAGATAAGCTATCTGCTGGAGATTGACGAGGACGGCACGCTGCTTGGCTTTATCCCTCAGTTCAAGGAGATTATTTCCGGCAAAAAGACGCAATCCGTGCCTATGGAGAAAATATTGCCCGCAGCTGTGAAACGTTCCTCCGGCATTGCGTCGAATTTTCTTTGGGATAATTCCGCATATATGCTGGGTATAGACGGCAAGGGTAAACCTGAACGCGCTAAGGAATGCTTTGAAGCATGCAAAGGCTTTCACCGTGAGCTGCTTGACGGTATAGACACCGCGGCGGCAAGGGCGATACTTAACTTCTTTGATGGGTGGGAGCCCGCGTCGGCTGCCGAGCATCCGCTGATAGCCGAAAATCTGAATGAATTGTACAAAGGCGGCAATGTAACGTTTTTTGTAAAAGGCCGCCTTGCTGCCGAGGACGCGGAGATAAAGGCCGCATGGCAGAAATATTATGACAGCAGCGACGGAGAACGGATGCAATGCCTTGTTACGGGGAAAGATGACGTTATTGTACCAACTCATCCGGCAATAAAGGGCGTTGCGGATGCGCAGTCGAGCGGCGCGGCGCTGGTATCGTTCAATGCGTCCGCATTCTGTTCATACGGGAAGGAGCAGAACTACAATGCACCTGTCGGCAAGTACGCGGCGTTTGCGTACACATCCGCGCTGAATTATCTGCTGTCCGATAAGGAAAACGTGCACCGCATAGGCGATACTACCGTTGTATGCTGGGCTGAAGGAGCGGAGGAACAGTATAACGGGCTGACCAATATGTGGATGTTCGGGGACGATAACAACACCGGACTGAGCGACGCCGACCTTTACGCGGCGGTAAAGCGAATAACGGAAGGCAAGTATTGCAATGAACTGAAAATAGACCCGAAACGACCGTATTATGTGCTCGGGCTTGCGCCGAACGCAGCGCGGTTGTCCGTAAGCTTTTTCCTGCGCAATGAGTTCGGCAGCTTCATACGCAACGTGAACGAGCATTACGAGCGCATGGAGATAGTTAAAAGCAAGTTCGATAAATTCGACACCCTGCCCATATGGGCCATGCTGAATGAAACCGTGAACCCGAAATCCCAGGATAAAAAGCCAAGCTCCGTGCTTGCAAAGTCCACGGCGCGGGCGATATTCGCAGGCACGGCATATCCGGCGGCGCTTTTGAACGGGGCAATGCTGCGCATAAGGGCCGAACGGAACATAACCCGCGGCCGCGCGGCGATAATCAAGGCATATTATCTGAAAAACACAAATAAGGGCTGTCCAAAGGAGGTATTGACGGTGAGCCTTAATGAACAAAGCACAAACATACCATATACGCTCGGAAGGCTGTTTGCATTTTATGAATTTGCGCAGGATGGTGCAAACCCGGGAATAAACGCAACGATAAAGGATAAATACCTTAACTCTGCCGAGGCTGCGCCGGCGCATATATTCCCCATTCTGAACAAGCTTTATCCAAAGCACCTGAATAAGCTGAATGATAAAACGGCGTGGTTTATAGACAGTGAAGTAATGAAACTGAAAAGCGTGCTTGGCGAAGAGTATCCTGTAAGGCTTACGCTGCCGGAACAGGGTTCGTTCGATCTTGGCTATTATCATCAAAAACAATGGTTGTATACTAAAAAGGAGGACAGATAACAATGGAAGCTATTAAGAACCGCTACGATTTCGTGATACTGTTTGACGTGGAGAACGGCAATCCCAACGGCGATCCCGATTCCGGCAACATGCCGCGCATAGATCCGGAAACCGGTTACGGACTGGTTACGGACGTTTGCCTGAAGCGCAAAATACGCAACTATGTGGAAACGGTAAAGGAAGGCGAAAGCGGCTACCGCATATATATAAAGGATAACGTGCCGCTGAACAGGAGCGACCGCGAAGCATACGACTATCTTGGAATAGAGCCGGCAAAGGTTGCGGACGCGAAGAAAAAGAAAGAGAATCTGGACATTGAAATACGGGACTTCATGTGCAAAAACTTCTATGATATCCGTACGTTCGGCGCCGTGATGACAACATTTGTGAAGGACAAGCTGAACTGCGGCCAGGTGCGCGGCCCCGTGCAGCTGAGCTTTGCAAAAAGCGTTGACCCGATAATGCCGCAGGAAGTGACAATAACCCGCGTTGCCATAACAACGGAGGCGGACGCCGAAAAGAAGGGCACGGAGATGGGCCGCAAATACATTGTTCCTTATGCGCTATATAGGGCGGAAGGCTACGTTTCTGCCAACCTTGCACGCAAGACCACCGGATTTTCTGATGAGGATCTTGAACTGCTGTGGCAGGCGATAATGAATATGTTTGAAGTTGACCATGCAGCTGCGCGCGGGAAAATGGCCACAAGGGAACTTATTGTGTTCAAGCATGATTCGGAGCTTGGCAACGCGCCGGCATATAAGCTTTTCGATTTGGTAAAGGCTGAGCGCAGAGAAGGAGTGGATACGCCACGCGCGTATTCGGATTACAATGTTTCGGTTGATGAAGCAGCGCTCCCCTCGGGCGTTGAATGCATAAGAATATAACCGACTATCGTGAGGAGGATTATCTCCAGATATCGGGGCTACAGCATTTCAGGTTCTGCCGAAGGCAATGGGCGCTGATACACATAGAAAAGCTGTGGGCGGAGAACTACCGCACGGTGGACGGCGAACTGATGCACGAACATGTGCATGACGCGGAATTTAACGAAAGCCGCGGCGATGTTATTATACGGCGCGGTGTATATGTGCACTCGGCAGAACTTGGCATATCCGGTCAATGCGACGCATTGGAGTTCCATAAAGGCAGCATTGGAGTACCAATGCGCGGTAAAGAAGGGCTGTGGCAGCCGTATCCCGTGGAATACAAGCGCGGCGAATTCAGGACGGACACGGGGGACACATTGCAGCTTTGCGCGCAGGCTATGTGCCTTGAGCATATGCTGTGCTGTAAAATAGAGCGCGGTGCATTGTTTTACGGCATGCCGAGGCGGCGCATGGAAATAACCTTCACGGACGAACTGCGCAAGGAGGTGCTTGAGGCGATAGCAGAAATGCATGATATGTACAGCCGCGGCTATACGCCGAAGGTAAAGCCGACAAAGTCCTGCGCGGCATGTTCGCTGAATGAATTATGCTTGCCTTCGCTCATGAAAAAGCGCTCGGTCGGCGCGTACATAAGGGCGGCGATGGAGGAGATCACATGAAAAGGTTCCTTAATACGTTTTATGTGCTTTCGGAGGACATATACCTGTCGCTTGAAGGTGAAAACGTGGTTGCAATGCGGGACAAGCAGGAGGTTGCCAGATATCCGCTGCACACATTGCAGGGCATAGTATCGTTTTCATATGCCGGCGCATCACCAGCGCTTATGGGTGCATGCGCCAAGCGCGGTGTGGGGTTCGCACTCTGCACGCCGAACGGGCGGTTCCTTGCGCGGGTATCCGGCGAAATAAGCGGAAATGTACTGCTGCGGCGCACTCAATACAGAACGGCGGACGATATGCACGCAAGCTGCAAAATTGCGCGGACGATGATATTTGCAAAGCTGTATAACTCAAGGTGGAGCATAGAGCGCACGCGCAGAGACCACGGCATGCGCGTTGACGATACGAAGCTGGCGGAGGCATCGCAGAGCATAAAGGCGCTCCTGCCGCAGGCGATTTCGGCGGAAAATATGGAAAGTCTGCGCGGAATAGAGGGCAACGGTGCGAATACATACTTCGGCGCGTTTGGCGAAATGATACTCAACGCGAAGGATGTGTTTTATTTCAATTCAAGGAGCAGACGGCCTCCGCTTGATCGGGTGAACGCAATGCTGTCCTTTGCATACAGCCTGCTTGCGCACGATTGTGCATCGGCGCTTGAAAGCAGCGGACTTGACCCATACGTTGGCTTTTTGCACAGGGACAGGCCGGGGCGGGAATCACTTGCGCTTGACTTGATGGAAGAACTGCGGCCGTGCATGGCGGACAGATTTGTGCTGAAGCTGATAAACAACCGCATGGTGAAAAAGACGGATTTTGTGATGCAGGACAGCGGCGCGGTGTTGCTTACCGATGAGGGCAGAAAGAGCTTCATAAAGGCTTGGCAGGATAAGAAAAGGGAAGAACTAAAGCATCCATACCTTGGTGAAAAGCTTAAATGGGGCCTGATACCGTATATTCAGGCGCAGCTGCTCGGACGTTATCTCCACGGCGACTTGGACGACTATCCGCCGTTTCTGTGGAAATAAAGCTACGGGGGAGTGAAAATGCTTGTGCTGATAACATATGATGTTAATACAGAAGATGCCGACGGCAAGCGGAGGCTGCGCCAGATAGCCAAGCAATGCGTAGACTACGGTCAGCGCGTGCAGAATTCGGTGTTTGAATGTATGCTCGATTCCGCACAATGCCGTATGCTAAAAGCGCGATTGTGTGCTATAATGGATAAAGAGAAAGATAGTCTAAGGTTCTATTACCTCGGCAACAATTTCGAGAATAAGATAGAGCACTTTGGCGCGAAAAGCTCATATTTACCCACGGACACCTTTATTCTTTAGTGCGAAGCATAAGCGTACATAAAAACATCGCTTCTTCGCACCGAAAAAAGCCTGAATAATGCAATCCTGCGGCGCGATACAGCGCGCGTCACCGTGCCGCAATGGATAATATTCAGTAAATTCGCGGAAATGCTGCATACAAATGCACTTTTCCGCCGTCGCTCCCCCTCGTGGGGAGCGTGGATTGAAATATAATCAAGGGGCGGTCAAGCCGCCCCGATAGTGTCGCTCCCCCTCGTGGGGAGCGTGGATTGAAATATGCGCCAGATCTGTGATGTTGTCGGCCCCATCGGGTCGCTCCCCCTCGTGGGGAGCGTGGATTGAAATGCGCTCGCGCATATTGTCCTCCGGTA
>ENA-OYXV01001920-OYXV01001920.1-human-gut-metagenome-genome-assembly--contig:-NODE-1920-length-10610-cov-4.770251_pt1 | contig 10610 bp, 12 predicted proteins | sample MGYA00244846_ERZ653424 | MGnify/ENA primary metagenome ERZ653424 (study PRJEB26926, sample SAMN06165108) | human gut metagenome | biome: ENVO:00009003; feature: ENVO:2100002; material: ENVO:00002003...
GTCGGCAGCGTCAGATGTGTATAAGAGACAGCCGTTACGACCGGCTGAACAAGGGCATTTACTCCGCTTCGCTGATGGGCTTTGGCTATTCGCTGCTGGCGTTCGGCGTCGCCTGGTTCTTCGGGCGCTCGCTGACGGGGTTGTTCGTCTCCGGCGGCAGCAGCGCGCAGCTCGTCGAGCTGGCGCAGACGTATATGATTACAAACGTGCTTGCTTACCCGCTGCTGACGCTGGTGAACGTTGTGCGCTTTATGATTCAAGGCATGGGCTTTTCGATGTTCGCGATTCTGGCCGGCGTGATGGAGATGGCGGCGCGCAGCCTTGCGGGCATGTTTCTTGTGCCCGCGCTGGGGTATTTCGGCGCGGCGCTGGGCAGCCCGCTGGCATGGGTCGCGGCGGATCTCTTCCTTGTTCCGGCGTATTTCCGCTGCCGCCGCGTGCTGATGAGCCAGTCGCATCATCTTCACGTGATGGGCGAGAGCGCGGAATCGAATTGAATAATTTCATGTGGAAGATGCAGAAGGTTTGCATTTTTCGCATTTTTTGTAAAAAAAGGGTTGACATCTCTCCTGATCTCATGTATAATAGGCTTCGCTGATTGAGCAGCGGCCAATGAATGGAGAGTTGGCTGAGTGGTCTAAGGCGCACGACTGGAAATCGTGTGTGGGCTGATACCCCACCTAGGGTTCAAATCCCTAACTCTCCGCCATAGGGCAAAGGGTGGTCATAACTGGTCACCGAATCCCGTTCGAGTCTGGTACACTCGAACGGTTTTTTTTTACCCTCAGTCAAACAACCGCCGCCCTCCTTCCTCGAACGTGTCCATGTAATCGCTCAATGCAGCGCGCACTAAATCCGTTGTCGTAAAGCCGTGGTCATTGCAGAAGTTCTTGAGCCGCTCGTACTCATCATTCGGCAGTCTCACGCCGATAGAACGACTGTTCGCGGTCTGAATCGACCATTTCCGTTTCTGGTTCTGGTTTTCCATGTTCTACACCCCTTCCTGCGATGTTCTACACATCGCAAGACAAGAGTACCACAAAGTTCTACACATGACAAGACGCAAATTTGCGTTTTTTGCCTTTTCTGGCGCTTTTTCGACACGAAAGGCATAAACAGTCGCGCCACTGTCGAAAAAACCGCCACAGAGCCGCCTACCCGCTCAGATCGACACCGTAGCGCGGCGGGCTTGCCGTCTGCGCCGCCGTCCGCCATCCCGCGCCCCCGCATCGACAGCAGCGCGAAGGAGAAAGCATGGCCGCAGCGGCGCGCGGCCTGTCTCCCGGCTATCCTCGTCGCCCTGCGCCCGCCCTCGTAGCTTTTGCTGCTCGATGGGGCTACCCGTCCGGCCTGTTCGTTCTTCGGGCGCTTTGGGGCGCTCTTTTACACGTCCACCATCCCGCCCCGAATCCGCGCGCGGTAAGCGCTCGCGCGCCCAAAAGCCCCTGCGCGCCGTTGGCGTTTTCCGCAGCAAAGACGCGCGCCGTCTCTGCGCCCTAAAAAGCCCGGCAAGCGGTCTTTTTGGGCTTATTGTATAACACATGTTCGCTCACGCGGCCGATTTTTCTTTTTTTTTGAGGGGGGGGTTTTCCGCCCCGCCCCGCCTCCGGGTTCTGCCGAAGAAGGGGGGAAATAGGCTGCAACCCCTCCAGCAGAGCGCCCCCAGCAGCTTTTCAAGCCCAGCGCGGCAGGGCTACGGGCAATGATCGCCGCCCTAACGGGCGGCGATTAAGCCCGAATCCCGGCGCATAGGCCGCAGGGGGTAGTTTCACCCGCACGGCCATGCCGCACACAAAAAATCCCTGCTGGAAAATCCAACAGGGAAGCGACGGGGCGCGAAACCCGTCTGCAAAACAGGGAAAGGCACAACCCTGAAATGCCATCAAAAGCGCCCGCCCCTGACCACAGGCGGGCAATAGGGAGATTCCCCCAAACGGCCAGCAGATCGGCCGGAAATGGGCAATCAAAGGTCATCGCGCCGTCGATCGGCGCGGTATGCGTCCGTTCCGCCGCCGCTGGCGGCATAGTAGAGATACCGCCGCCAACAGTCGGCGCAAACGTCGTCAAGCTCTCCTTGGCAGGCCATACGGCAGGCGTAGAAAGCCCCGTCCGGCGGGCACTCGTCCGCCAAAATCATCAACGCCAGCCTGTACCAGCTCGGAATGGGCGCAGTTGCGCGCCGCTTACCTGCGCCCATTGCCATCCCTCCCACCCTGCGATTGAGCTATCAGCCGATACCAGTATACGCCCCGCAGGATTGAAAGGCAAGCATAAATTGACTATCTTTGTCCTTAGAAGCCGTTTGCCTCAATCCGAAGCCCGCCGCCGATCATTGGCGCGGCAGCGGGCGCCGTCTCCTGCGCTCGGTGCTCGTGCTCGGTAACCAACCATTCAAGCGCCGCTCCCGGCTCAATTCGGCAAGCATCCGCAACCGCCGCCAGCGCGGCCACATCCGGCAGCGCGTTCCGCGCTGGATCCTCCCAGGCTTGCCAGGTTGACCGGGCAACCCCGGCCAGCTTCGCGGCCTGTGACTGGCTCAGGTTGCAGAGCTTGCGCCAGTGCTTGAGCCTGTCCTTGATGATCTCCCGATAATTGGCCACCGGGCGGCGGCTGAAAAGCGGACTTGTCGTGTACATATGGTTCAACACCTCCAAAAAATCATCGCACAATTTCGCGCCGACACGCGCGGGGGCGGGAAATCGGCCTTTCTGCCACTTCTCCGGGCGCTATTGGCCACCAGACGAGACAGGGCAGAAAGCCCGGACATGGCCAAACCGCAGCCATCACCGCGCCCATGCGCGCCGCAGCCCAGCCCCTCGCAGCCGTTTACCTATGCGCTAGGGGTATCAGGGCAAGCGGAAAATTTTTCCGTTCGCTTGTAGTTTAGCAGTAGCCGTTAGGCTGTTACTCTTGAAGAGCTGTCCGCCTCGGGCGAAAGGTGAATCTTATAGCTGTTTTAAGATAGATTGTCTTATAGATATATAAGACCGGAAAAATTTTCCTAACTGGCTAGGAAAAAATTTCCTAACTGAGCGGAAAAATTTTCCTAACCGAACGGAAAAATTTTCCTAACCGAACGGAAAAATTTTCCTAACCGAGCGGAAAAATTTTCCTAACCGAACGGAAAAATTTTCCTATGCTTTGCCGAGCACGCGCCGCCTGAGTTCGTCGGGCAGCTCGTCACAAATCGCCGTCGGTATGGTAAAGCAGAGCTTTCCCATGTAGCCGTTGCGATGTGTGTCAATCACGCCCGCAGCGCGAAGGTCGGCAATGCAGCGTCTAACCGTGCGGTCTGTGCAGCCGATTTCAGCGGCCATTTCCGCAGCGGAATAAACGCAATAATCAACCGATGGCCGCTTGTATCGGTCGCGCATATCCGCGGGCACTTCCATCACGAAAGCGCCGCGGCCTGAATGGCGCGTGAGCCGTGAAAGCTGGTATCTGTTCCAGATGTGGCCAAAGCAAAGCCTTGCAAGCGGATCAAGGGCAGCAAAAGCCCCTTCCGCACGAGGTACGAGAATAAAAGCCGATGCCATAATGAGTTTTCGGTGGTATGATAAGGCAAAGGGAGGTAACCGACTATGACCTATGAATCTTGGTACACAAAATTTCTGACCTTGTACCGCGACGAAATTGCAGAAAAGACGCGCGAATCCTATGAACGCTGCTATACGGCATACATCGCGCCGACGCTGGCCACCGTCGAGCTGGAGGACATCACGCCGGACGATCTACAAGCCGTCATCAACATCGCGAAGCGAAAAGCAGGAACACGACAGGCTCAGATTGTCTATGCGCAGCTCCATGGCTGTCTGTCCCGCGCGGCTCGATCAAGGCATATTCCATACAATCCGGCCGACTGCATCGACAAGCCGAAACACGAGAAAGAACCGGGGCGATCTCTCAACCGCCGAGACATGGCAGCACTAGCGCCATACATCAAGAGCGACATCGGCTTTTCGTTGGCCGCTTATGCCGGCTTGAGACGTGGGGAAATTCTCGGCCTTCAGCGCCGCGACATTGACCTTCTCGCCGGAACAATCACCGTCGAGCGGCAGCGTTTGCGCGTTAAGGGCCGCATCATCACCGCAGCGCCGAAAAGCGACGCAGGAAAGCGAATCGTGCCGATCTCCCGCGATCTTTTCCCGGTCATTCGGCAAACGTGTCATCTGCTCACGCCAAATGCGCTCATATATCCGTTCGCGCCGGAAACATTTGACCGTCGCTGGAAACGAGTGCAAGAAATGGCCGAAATCGAAAAGCCGTACAGGCTGCACGATCTCCGGCACACATTCGCCACAGAGCTGGTCAAGCAAGGCATCAATCTAAAGGCGCTGCAATACCTCATGGGACATAGCACCTTCCAGCTCACCGTTGACACATACACCCACATGACCGACGAAACCGCCGCCCAGGAATATGCCAAGCTGCAAGCGCTGTAAAAAAACCTACATTGACCGCTCTATGGAGAAGTGCGCACGACTGGAAATCGTGTGTGGGCTGATACCCCACCTAGGGTTCAAATCCCTAACTCTCCGCCAACGAAGGACGCAGATATTGATACAATGTCTGTGTACTCATTTTTGCCCGAAAAGTCCTTATTTATTGGGATTTTCGGGCTTTTCTTTTTGGGATGCGTTTCAAAGTGCAAGCTGATTTGGTGCATTTTCGTTTCAGAATGGACATTTTCGCTTGCACTCTGAAATGAAAACGGCAGGGGGTGCAAAAACGGGTGCACTCTGAAACGGAGCATTTCAGAGTGCGGAGCGGCATGAAAAAGGCCGAGACTCATTTGGCCTCGACCTTAATTTCTTTTCCGTTTCTGAATTCGAATGCGACGCTGCCGTCCCGGTTTACCGTTCCCTTTTCTAGCAGCAGCGACCACACCTGACTGTCCCATTCCTCCAAGGAAGCCGGAGCCTTTTCCAGATGGTCGATGAATGAAGCAAGTTGCCGCGCCTTGTTTTTGCGCCTTGCAACCTCCGCTTCCAGCTTGTCATGCTTGGCTGACGCCTTTTCGTAGCGTTCCGCAAGAGCGTTATACTTGGCGTTGTATGCCTCTTGTGACTGTATCTGGCGCGTATTCTGCCGGACAAGGTTCTGAGTCATGTCGGCGATTTCCTCGATTTCCTGACGAAGTTGCTCCATACCGGCTTCCTGCTCGGCGCAGTCCGTTAGGAGCGATTTCATCAGTTCGCAGTCTTCGATCAGCTGCTTGCGCTGCCTCATTAGCCGGTTATAGGCTTTGAGGAACATTTCCTTGATGGTATCTTCGGTTAGGTGTGGGGTCTTGCATTGTTCCTGCGTCTTGCTGAACTTCCGATTGCACTGCCAGATCACGCGGCGGTATGCATCGTTGGAATGCCAGACCTTCGCACCGTAAAGCCCGCCACAGTCCCCGCAGAACAGCTTCGATGAAAAGATGCTGTTGCCGCTGTACCCGCGCCCCTGCCGGGAGCGACGTTCGATCTCCGCTTGAACCATATCGAATTCATCCGCTGAGATAATGGCGGGATGGCTTTCCTTGACATAGTAGCTGGGAAGCTCTCCGCGATTGGGCTTCATGGTTTTCGTGAGGAAGTCCACCGTGAAAGACTTCTGCAGGAGCGCGTCGCCTTTGTATTTCTCGTTTCGCAAAATGCTGTTGATGGTCGTTACACTCCATTTGCTCTTGCCCGAAGGTGAAGGGATCGCGGCAGCTTCCAGTACTTCCTTGATCCCGAAGGGCGTTTTCCCTTCCAGAAAAAGGCGGTATATCAAGCGGACGATTTCGGCTTCCTTCTCATTGACAGCCGGTGTCCCATCGGGGCCTTTTTCATATCCGAGGAATTGTTTGTATGCCATGCTGACCTTGCCGTCGGCAAAGCGCTTCCGCATACCCCATGTAACGTTTTCGGAAATGCTGCGGCTTTCTTCCTGTGCAAGGCTCGACATGATCGTCAGGAGCAGCTCGCCCTTGCCATCGAAGGTGTAGATACCCTCTTTCTCAAAGTAGCATTCTACGCCATGCTCTTTGAGCTTTCGGATGGTGGTCAGGCTGTCTACGGTATTTCTAGCGAAACGGCTGACGGACTTGGTCACGATCAGGTCTATTTTTCCAGCCAGCGCATCCGCAATCATCTCATTGAAGCCATCCCTGTGGCGGGTATTCAAGCCGCTGATGCCTTCGTCCGTGTATACTTTGACAAACTCCCATTCGGGATGCTGCTGGATGTAATTGGTGTAGTAGTCGATCTGTGCGGCGTAGCTAGTGAACTGCTCGTCGCTGTCCGTGGAAACACGCGCATAGGCAGCCACTCTGTGCTTCGAAACCGAAGTGACGGGCAGCGCCGTGAATCGGTTCTTGGTTGCCGGGATACAAGTTACTTTGCCTGCCATAGTGATTACCTCTTTCGTTTCATCGCGTTTTGACGCGCTTTTTCCTTCATTTCAGGTGTCCAGCTTTCGCGGCGGGAGCGGTCTTTCCATATACGTTCCTCGATGTGATCATTCTTCAGGAAGAAGGTCAGATGGTTGTCAGCCGGTACTTCGATGTGGTCAATCTGCGCTTCCATTTCATGGGCTTCATAGCATGGGAGTTCCAGAACGTCAGCTACCAGCGCCTTCAAAACCGCTTCCGGGATTTTCTTGCCATGGCAGTACCGCTTGCCCTTATCTTGATATGTACTGCAGTTCCATCCAACCGTTCCGTTGCTGGTAACCCGCTTATATGCCTGACCGCAGAAGGGGCACCGTATTTTCGTTGTAAACTCGCTCCGTTGGGGCTGGGCGCAATCCCTACGCCTTTCAGCATGCTGACAGACAATCTCCTGCGCGGCCTCAAAGGTCGCTTCGTCGATGATCGCCGGGTGCGTTTCCGTCGCGTAGTATTGGGGAAGCTCTCCTTTATTGGCCACTTGGCGCTTGCTCAGATGGTCACGAACGAAGGTTTTTTGCAACAGCGCGTTCCCTGTGTATTTTTCATTCGTGAGAATGTCACGGATATGGGCGCTGCGGAAGGGCTTACCCAACGCGCCGGTCTTGCCCTGCGCGTTGAGCCGCCTGCATATGGAGCCATAGGTTTCTCCGGCAATCGCCCGATGAAAAATATCACGGACGATTTCAGCACCGTCCGGGTCAATTTCGACTTTTCCATGCTCGATTCGATATCCCAGCATAAACCGCCAGCACATCACCTCGCCCTGTTCAAAGCCTTTGCGGATACGCCATTTCTGATTTTCGCTGACCGAAAGGTTTTCTTCCTGCGCAAAGGATGCCAGCAGAGTCAGGATGAGCTCACTATCCGCGCCAAGGCTGTGAATATTGCCTTCCTCGAAATATACATCGATGCCGAGGCTTTTCAACATCCGCACGCTTTCCAACACCGTGACGGTGTTTTGGGCGAAACGAGAAAGCGACTTTGTGAGAATACGGTCGATCTTGCCCGCCTTGCAGTCGGTGAGCATTCGCTGAAACTCCGGGCGACTGTCTTTTGTTCCCGTGAGGGCCTCATCAACATAAACACCGGCATACTCCCATGCAGGATTCTGCTGGATGTATTGGCTGTAGTAGTTTACCTGCGCGGAAAGGGAGTGAAGCATCGCGTCCTTTCCACAAGACACCCGCGCATAGGCAGCGACTCTTTCCCGCTTGGCAATCGCGGGTATGGGTTCGTTTTTCGTAATCGTTACGGGCATTCTGTCACCTCCTTGTGGTGTGACATAATAGCTCTGAAGTTCGGACAAATCAAGTCAAAATCACGATAAATGCTGCCCTTCGGAACACCGTATTTTTCCCGCATGGCTTCTTCCACGGTCAAATAATCCTTGTCCGTTAGAATGCCGCTGTCCCGCATTTTCCGCGCCGCTGCCATGGCAGAGATATAGCTGAAAGCCCGATCATCCACGGCCTTCACGCCCCTTGCCATATCGCGCCGCAATATAGCAGGCATGGCAGCAGTATTTCGGATTCTGCGCCGGGTAACCCACAAACGGCTTCTTACAGTGCTGGCAGATAAAGCTGGCTTGTCCTTTTCCGTTGGGATGCTCCCGATGATCATTCCACCACGCGGCGCGGCAGGCATCCGAACAGAAGCGACGGCGGCTGTCCACCTTGGTGTCGCATTGCGGACATGTGCTTTCTGTCTGCTTGTGCGAATCGTCTGTCGGAAGCGGATGCCTTCTGCAAAACGACTTGACGGAGTTTTCGGACAACCCCAGCATCTGCGCGATTCGGACATATCCATAGCCTTCCTGCCGAAGTCGTTGTATTTCGTTTCTCTTCATGGGGCACCTCCCGTGTTGTAATCTACACTTTCCTGTTCGGACACAGAAGGCGGCAATGTGGACATCCCAAAAAACAAAAAAGACGGTCAGCCGAAGCCAACCGTCCGTGATGATGCTTATGCGATTTTCGAGTACTGCCCGGACACCCAGCCGACCTGACCGTTGACCACGATGGCGTGCCAGCCGTTCTGCGCGGTGGCGATCCACTCGAAGGCTGTGCCGTTCTTGACGCTGGTGATCCGGCTGAACGTGATGCCGTTGCCGCAGCGAACGTTCACCTTCCCGCCCTCGGAAACGATGACCACCATCGTGCCAACAGGTGCAGGTTCATCAGGCGCGGGCTGCTCCGGCTCGTCCGGCTGCCCGTCATCATCCGCAACTGCATCCATCAGCGCCGCATGGGTCTTGTCGCCGTACTTGCCGTCCGCTTCCAGACCGGCTTTCTTTTGGAACGCCAGAAGCGCCTTCTCCGTTTCGGAGCCGAATTCAGCGTCCGCTCCATGCTTGGGCAGTGCATATCCCAACTGCATCAGCAGCTCCTGCAGTGCCTTTACATCGGAACCCACCATGCCGCGCTTCAGCAGACGGCTTCCGAGCGCAATTTGCGGTGCGGGGATTTCAGCGGCAGCTTCCCGGTACTGGATGAAGGGCAGCTTGTACCAGTACTTCCACTTGCGATCCTTCACCTTCGTGCGCACACTGCCGTAGCTAAAGCCGCGCCACTCCACGGCATAGCCGTTGCCGACATAGTAGCCCACATGCCCGTCCGTGTGCAGCGCAAGCCCTGCGGCCTCCGGCAGCGTGTCAATCGTGCCCCAATCCATGCCCTTGGATTTTGCCCATGCGAACATAGAATTGGCTCCCTTGTCCGGGCAGCCATTCGCACCGTACTTGTTGGGCACGGCAGCGTCTGTGCCGATAGCGTGCAGCATCGCCTGACCGCCGTTCGTCCACGCATATCCCTTCGCGCCGCCGATGCAGTCGCAAACCACTTTCTTGTCTCGGATGTCCTGCTTGTACCGGCTCATGCGAGACGAGGTATAATGGGATGGATACTGCTTGGCTTTCCGATTCAAAAGATTGGTCGTGGCCTTATACCCACAGCAGCCATACCAATAGGGCTGGCCTACCATCTTCAGACAGTAGGCCGCAAAGTGCTCGTTGGTAAAGCAGGTCATCAAGGGCATGGTAACCGGAGCGGTCAAGGGCTGACCCCTCCGACGGTTTTCCGTATCATGGAATCAATGCGTGATCATCAGGAAAGGAGAGGGATCGGAATGGCCTTTGTGGCTCTGGACAAAAATCTGCGCCTGCGGGACAAGGAGGGCGAGCTCTTTTATCCCGTGGGCATCAACTATGTGGCGTCCTATATCTGCACCAACTTCTGGGAGGATTTCAGGCCCGATGTGATCTACAAGGACCTGAAGCTGGCCGCCAGTCTGGGCGTGCGCGCGCTGTGCATCCCCATGAACTGGGGGTTCATGGAGCCGGAGGAACGGGTGTACAACGAGGCTATCTTTCCGATGTTCGATCGGTTTCTGGACTGGTGCCGGGCGCTGGACATGTACCTGATGCCATGGTTTCTGGTCGGAATCGCCACGCAGGATTATGATGTGCCCTTCCGTAACGGCCGCCCCTTTTTCACCGGGGACATGGTGGACGTGGCCCGCGACCATATCCGCCACTTCGTAAGCCGTTACCGGGACGAGGAGCGGATCCTGATGTGGGATCTGTGCGACGAGCCGGAATACTACTGCCGCAACCCCGGCGCGGAGCAGTGGCCCTTCGACCGGGACGATCTGCGCCGGTGGGTGCGCACGCTGTACGACGGCGTGAAGAAGGCGGATCCCAACCATCTGGTCACGCTGGGCTTTGGACATATCGCATCGGCGAATTTCGGCTATCACGAGCTGGACATGGCGGAAATACTGGATCTGATGGTGGTTACCTGCTACCCGCTGGAGCTTTGCCCGGATCGGGCGGACTGCCTGCGCAACAATTATTTCCTGCCCTTCTACGTGGCGTTCAACCGCCCCTACGGCAACGCGGTCATGACCTGCGAGGCTCCGGGCTTCAGCAGCGTGATGTTTTCGGAGGCGGTGATCGGCCGTTATTACCGCGCCGGCCTGTACGGGCAGCTGGCGGAGGGCAGCAACGGCGTATTGCCCTGGGCCATGAACGACTTCGACCCCTCCATCTGGCACCAGCGCCCGCTGGAGGAATATGTGCTGGAGCCCTCCTTCGGCGTGGTCGCGGTGGACGGGCGCGTCAAGCCCAGCGGGAAGGAGTTGCGCAGCTTTGCCGGCGTCGTCAAGGAGCTGGGCCTTGCCCGCTACCACCGGGAAC
>ENA-OYXV01001921-OYXV01001921.1-human-gut-metagenome-genome-assembly--contig:-NODE-1921-length-10609-cov-18.103752_pt1 | contig 10609 bp, 2 predicted proteins | sample MGYA00244846_ERZ653424 | MGnify/ENA primary metagenome ERZ653424 (study PRJEB26926, sample SAMN06165108) | human gut metagenome | biome: ENVO:00009003; feature: ENVO:2100002; material: ENVO:00002003...
TGTATAAGAGACAGGGTGTAATTAATGAATTATTTGAAAGTATTAGCAATACTTAGTTTATTGTTTATATTTTGTGGTTCAGTTTATGGTGCAGGTGAAGCTGATTCTCCAGATATTAACGGAGTTAATGCAGTTATTGACGATACAATTACTGTTGAAAACGCTAGCTTAACCTATGATAAACTTATCACAAGCAATAACTGTGAGGAAGTTGTTATTGGAGATAATTCTATTTGGGATGTTCCGATTAGGGAAGGTCCTATTGTAGAAAATGATAACACGTCTATTCCGGATATTACTTTAAAAGGCGAAAATGGCAATAATATGTCTTTTAATAATCCTGCAGATGTTTTTATCAATGAATCATTCAACTTCCAAATGGTATTTAAGAATTTGGGGGACGCTACTGGATTCCAACCTTATATTCAGTTAATAGCTCCTAAAGAACTAACACATTTTACTGTTTCATATTCTAATAGGAAGATAGTCCCGATAAAAGTTGGAATATTTAATGAAAGTACTTATGACAATACAACGGGTTTATACACCTTAAGGGATCCATTTACTAAAAAAGAAGTGCATGGTCCGGCAAACAGTACTTTTTATATTCTTCAGTATCCTTTAGGTAGTTTTACTGTTGATGCTCCTGATGCGGTTTTAAATATTACTTCAGGTATCGGAGTATTGAAAATAGGAAAATTACTTAATTTTACTGTTACTCCTGTTTTTAGATATGGGAACAGTCCTATTGATGATCCGGTGAATTATCCTCCAATTTATGGAGAAACTGTCACAGGATGGGTAAATCCTGTTGTTGTTAAAATAGATAAAAGTTCAAGTCTTAATGAACATGAAACTGCTACAGGTTCAAATTTCCCATTTAGCTATTCTGTAAATATTAACATAGCTAATGGTGCAAAAATTGAAAATATTACTATTACAGATGTAATTCCGTCTGATGTAATGTATTTGGGAAGTCCGGTTTTATATGATTCTAAAGGAAGAGTTATAGACTCTGGTTTATATACTATTGAAGAACCTGCTGGTAATAAAACAGGCGGAAAACTAATTTTAAAATTAAAGGAAGCTGTTGGAGATTTAAGCACCACAAGTATCACTTTAAAGTATAAGGCTTATGCTCCGGAATTTGATAACAGTACTGGTGACAACATAACCATTATCAATTCTGAAACTGGTGAATGTGTTGCTGCTGCAAGTACTGTGGATATGAATTATACTTATGTTAATGATACTTACAATGCTTCAAATAGTTATAGCATATATTTAAAATCATTAGCTACTCAAAAATATTCAGAAATTTTAACAGGATCAGGTCAGTTACATCCTGTTGTTCCTCATAATTTAATTGTGTATAAAATTGATTTTGAGATTTCTGATTACTTTGCTTTTGATGATTTGGTAATTTATGATAAATTTGACACCCATAAGGTAGGTTCAGCTCAAAAATTCTTAACTGAATATGAACCTGTCCTATCAATTTATGGAAAAACATATGAATTAAATGAAAGTTATTACAGTGTTGTTTCTTTAGGAGATATTGATGAATCAGTTACATTTTATATTTCAAAATTCTTAAAGGATAACAATATAAGTACAAGCTTAAAAGGCGGATATTATACAAATAGAAGCGTTAATCAGGGTGCAATGGTAGGGTCTTTAAATTTTGTTGCAAAAGTTATTATTCATTATTCAAACGGATCTTCTGTTGTATCAAATGATTTGGTTATTAATTATATTAAAACATCAGCTACTGTTTTAAATACATTTAATATGGTTTCTGATAACAGTTACACACAATTAAGAGTTCCAAGTGTTACACTTAAGAAAGATATTATTGCAGTTGATGGTGAAATCATAAATGATACTGACTTTTATAAAGTTTATCCTGGTCAGAATATAACTTTTGTATTGGATATTCATTTTCCTACAGGTTCTGTAAACGATTTTATTGTCACTGACTTTTTACCAATTCCATTATTTAACTTAAAAGGATTTAATCTGGTTAATTCCACTACTGGAGTAATTCCTAAATGCGGATATTGGGCTTATGCAAATGACAGTGGATTTTTACATGATGAAAATACAGGTAAGGTTATTGTTCCTAAAATTGGTATAGATACTTTTAATAATGCACTTTCATTTAATTTTGGAAATACATTAGATAACCTGGCTCATCCTGTTGATGTTAGATTGTGGTTTACATTTCAGGTATCTTCAGAACCTATGGCAGACCAGCTTAATTTGGCTAATCTTGCTGAAATGAAGTTTAAGGATTCCATTGATGTTGTATATGCAAGCTCAAATATTGTACTGATGCTTACTAATGAACCTGAATTAAAAATTACAAAATATGTAAATGACACAAAAATTTTAGAAAATATTGAAAATGCAACTGAAGTTGAATATAATATAACTATAACTAACACAGGTCATTCTGCTGCTTATGATATAATTGTAGCTGATGATTTTGTTAACAGAACAACTTCAAATGGAATCACAAAAGCTGATGTTAAATCTGTTAGTTTGGTTTACTCAAACGGAACTGTTGTTGATATTACTGCATTTAAAGATGACTTATTTACAAAAGGATATATGATAGCTCAGTTAGCTCAAAATACTTCATGCAGTATTGTATATACTGTCAGGTTTAGTGAATATTTAATCCCAAAGGAAAGTATTGTTAATAATGTATGGATTACAAACTTTGCGGCATATCCTAATAGTACAAACTTTGCAACCAACAAAGATAAGTATAGGGATAATGCAACTATTATAGCTAAAGGGTTAAACATTACAAAAGAGTTCATTGGATCTAGTCACTGACAATACTGAAATACTGTTTGTTGGTGAAGTGGGTATTTATAAAATAACTGTAAACTTCCCAGACTTAAGAGTTCCAAACTTAGTTATTAAAGATGAGTCATATGGAATTAAGTATACTAACTTTACAATAACTACCAGTGATGGTGTTACTGTTCCTGAATATGCATATACAGTAACTTATACTCCAAGTGCTACTCATCCTGAAAAAAGTTATTTGACTATTGACTTTAATGGTGACCTTGTACCTGCTTATGCTAAGAATAACCAATTAATTGTTAATGCATATTATACTGTTGTTAATAATGAAAATGTTATTCCAACTGGTGCAGACAGTGTAACAACCAGTAATCATGCAAGTATTAGTTGGACTAATAATACCTTAAATTCTGATACTGTTTATGTTGATATATATCAGCCTAAAATAGACATAAATAAGGTATTTGGACCTAATATAGTTCAGGGTAATGATGAGGCTAGTTTCACAATTACTGTAACTAACAGCGGTAAAGGTACTGCTTATAATACTACTATTACAGATGATTTAACAGAATTTATCAAAACCTTTGTAAATAGTAGGAGTGATATAGGTGTAACTATACTAAAAGGTAATGAAACAGGTAAAGTTATTTTTAATTGGAATAATGATGTAGCTACTTTGAATGTTGGTGAACTTTTAGCCGGTCAAAGTGTCAGTGCTAAATTTACATTCAATGTAAAAAATGATGTTGTTATTGGAAAAGAATTTAAGAATATAGCTAAAGTAGATTATTATTCTATTTTTAATGAAACAAAATTCGATGAAAAAAGAAATTACTCTAACCAGGCAAGCAGTACCCTACACACTTACGATGCTAAAGTAAATAAAACCGTATTTAACACAACTATTGTAAATGGTAAGGATAAGGTAACTGTTGGTGAAAATGTAACCTACAATATAACTGTAATATTGCCTGTTGGAAAATACAATATTTTAAAAATTACAGACACTCTTCCGGAAGGTTTAAAATACATTGACGGTTCAATTGTAGTTTACAAAGGAAATACTCAAAATAAAGCTGTTGAAGGTAAGGATTATACTGTAACTGTAAATGGCAATATTGTAGAATTAACATTTGCTTCTGAATTTGCAGATGAAATTATTAAGGAATATGGCGGTAAATTCCAGGCATTTTTAAATGCTACTGTATTAAATGTTAACAATAACAAAGCAGGAGCTGTTAAAACTAATAAAGCAGTACTTACCTGGAATACTCATGAATCCACATCTGATGCAGCTGTCGGCATTGTTGAACCGGCCATAGATATTACTAAAAACTTCAATGTAGACAATGTCATCGGTGGGGATGTAATATACTTTGATATTACTGTAACTAACAGAGGTCAGTCTCCATTATTTAATGTAACACTTAGTGACGATTTAACTGATTTAATTAGCAAATTTGTCAGTGGTAGTATTAATATTACATCTGGTGGTGCTGTTGTAACTCCGACATGGAATAACAATATTGTAAACATAAATATTGCTGAACTTGGCATAGGCAAATCATTAACTTACAGATTTACATTTAAAATAAGAGAAGATGTAATTATAGGTAGTAGTTATACTAACACAGTTAATGCAATAGGTTATTCTGCACCGTCTAACGGTAGAAATTACACTGATGCTGCAAAAGACAGTTTTACCACCAAACTTCCGGTAATTACTAAGTGGGTTGTTGATTCATCTATTGATAATGGTAGGGATAAGGTAACTATTGGTGAAAAGGTAATTTATGGTGTTAATGTAACTTTGCCTGTTGGTAATTATACTAAATTGGTGATTAAGGATACTTTGCCTCAGGGATTTGAGTATATTGGTGCAGGTGCATTTTATGCAAATGGTACAAAATTAGTAAATGGCAAGGATTGGACTGTAAATGTAAATAATTATGATATAACTATTACAATTAATAATGTTCATTCTAGTAGCTTTGCAAATGGTGTTTTGTCTATTAATTTGACTGCCAGACCTACAATATTTGATCCGTCCAATAAGGAAGGTGCGGTTAAAGTTAATAATGTGGAATTGTTCTTAAATGATAAGACTATGGGCAGGTCTAGTGCAAAGGTTACAATTGTAGAACCTACGGCAGACATTACTAAAAAATTCAATGTAACTGAAGTTGAAGGCTTAAATCATGTTTCATTTGATGTAATTGTTAAAAACAACGGTAAAACCCCATTATTTGAAGTGACTATTATTGATGATTTGGAAGACCTTGCTTCATTTATTGGTCAAACACCTGGTGAAGATAATGTGGTTGTCAAAGTAACTGGTGCTGATGGAAATCCAATTGATGCTAAAATCAAATGGATTGGTTCTCATGTTGAAATTGATGTGGCTCAGTTAAATCCTGGAGATATAATTCATGCAAAATATTCATTTGTTATAAGGTCAGATATCCAAATTGGAAGCCAATATGTAAATATGGCTAATGTTGTCGGATATTCCGCACCTGATCATGGTAGAAATTACTATAATTATGATGAGGACACTTTAAAAACTAAACTTCCTGCAATTACTAAGTGGGTTGTTGATTCAGAGATTGATAATGGTAGGGATAAGGTAACTATTGGTGAAAAGGTAATTTATGGTGTTAATGTAACTTTGCCTGTTGGTAATTATACTAAATTGGTGATTAAGGATACTTTGCCTCAGGGATTTGAGTATATTGGTGCAGGTGCATTTTATGCAAATGGTACAAAATTAGTAAATGGCAAGGATTGGACTGTAAATGTAAATAATTATGATATAACTATTACAATTAATAATGTTCATTCTAGTAGCTTTGCAAATGGTGTTTTGTCTATTAATTTGACTGCCAGACCTACAATATTTGATCCGTCCAATAAGGAAGGTGCGGTTAAAGTTAATAATGTGGAATTGTTCTTAAATGATAAGACTATGGGCAGGTCTAGTGCAAAGGTTACAATTGTAGAACCTACGGCAGACATTACTAAAAAATTCAATGTAACTGAAGTTGAAGGCTTAAATCATGTTTCATTTGATGTAATTGTTAAAAACAACGGTAAAACCCCATTATTTGAAGTGACTATTATTGATGATTTGGAAGACCTTGCTTCATTTATTGGTCAAACACCTGGTGAAGATAATGTGGTTGTCAAAGTAACTGGTGCTGATGGAAATCCAATTGATGCTAAAATCAAATGGATTGGTTCTCATGTTGAAATTGATGTGGCTCAGTTAAATCCTGGAGATATAATTCATGCAAAATATTCATTTGTTATAAGGTCAGATATCCAAATTGGAAGCCAATATGTAAATATGGCTAATGTTGTCGGATATTCCGCACCTGATTACGGTAGAAATTACTATAATGAAAGTAAGGATACTTTAAAAACTAAAATGCCAAGTATTACTAAATTAGTAATTGGAACTACACTTGGCAATAAAGAAGGCAACATTTTTACACCAAATATTGGTGAAAATGTAACTTATCAAATTATGGTAAAGTTACCTAAAGGTAATTACACTAATTTGCAGGTTAAAGATATCCTTCCACAAGGATTTGAATATCTTGAAAATTCAGTTATTTTATCAAATGGTACTTTAATCAGTGATGTCAGTGTAAATGGAAACCTTGTAACTATAAACTTTGGAAATACTACATCTTACAAATATTCTGACAACATTATATTTAATTTATCTGCTGTTGTCTTAAATGATCAATCTAACAAAGCACAATCTATTAAATCTAATAATGTTGAATTATATTTAAATGATGATAAAATAGATAATTCTAATGCACAAGTTAAAATAGCTGAACCTAATATAAGTGTTGTTAAAACATCAGATAAACAAAAATATGAATATTATGAAAATGCAACTTATTCAATTGTAATTACAAATAATGGAAACGGAATAGCATATAATATCACAATTAAAGATGTGCTGCCATTAGGTTTAAAATACACTGGTATTAATTCAACTTCCAAGTCAAATGGATGGGTTGTTGAATTTGATGAAAATACACGAACATTTACAGTTAATGGTCTTAATTTAACTGTTGGTGACAAATTCACATTCACATATAAAGTTTCATTTGATGAATGGGAAATAGATGGTGTAAAATACTCACCAATTGGCCAAAACTTTATAAACTCAGTTAATGTAGCTTATGTTTCAATTAATGGAACAAATCCAAATAATAGGACATACACTACTCAAACAACCAAAGAAGTTCATGTTACTGAAGCTGATCTTAATGTAGTTAAAAACTGTAATAATGAAGTAGTTATAGCTGGTGAAGATATTTACTACACAATTATAATTACAAATAACGGACTAGATACTGCTCAAAATGTTAAATTAAATGAATATTATCATTCAGAATATTTAACTAATTTAGAATACTCTTTAGACGGTAAAACATGGAATGTTTACAATAAGCCTATTGATTTAGGAAATATCAATTCTAAAGCTTCTAAAACTGTCTATATCAGAGGACATTTGGATGCAGGTATTGTTGATGATACAATATTAAACAATACTGTCAGAGTCAACACCACTACAGGAGAATTAAAACTTGAGGATAATGAAGCTACAAACATTAAAAATGTTACTACATTAGCTGAATTGCATGTTACTAAAGTTAATATTACTGAAGCAATTGCAGGTAAAATTATTAAATACGAAATAGTAATTACCAATAATGGACCTTCATATGCACGTGATATTATTTTAAAAGATATTTATAATGATTCTGAATTAACAAATATGTTGTATTCTTTAGATGGTCAATCATGGACTCGTTATGATGCTTCTATTAATATTGGAACATTAGCTAATGGTCAAAATAAAACAATATTATTTGAAGGATTCATTAAAACAACTGTTCGTGGAAATGTAATAAATAAAGCGGTTATTGGCTCTTCAACAAAATTAAGAGAAAATAGTACCTTAGAAGATGATGTTGCTGTAAATGTTAAAGGAGATACTACATTGGACATTACAAAAGTAGCTAATACCACTCTTGTAAATCCTGGAGATGTAATTAAGTATACTGTTCAAATAACTGCAGGAGGATTGTCAGATTCTTTAGATGTTATTTTAACTGATAATTTAAGTGAAATGTTCTTTGATGTTAGTAAGGCAACTTATTCTGTAAACGGAATAGACAAAGGTGTTTGGATAGGAAATGCAAACCTTGGAACTATTTCTTCAGGAATGACTGTTAATGTAGTAATTACAGTTCCAGTTAAAGCATATGTTGATGTTGGAAAATTAAACAGCATTACAAACTTTGCATCTGTAATTAATTCAGATAAAAAAGCAGCTAATGATACAAACATTGTTCCAATTAATGTAATTGATTTGGCAGTTAACAAAACAGCTAATCATCAAAATAAAACATATAATTATGGAGATAATGTTGAGTATGTTATTGAAATTGTTAACAATGGTCTGGGAATAGCTACTGATATTATAGCTACTGACAACTTACCAGAAGGATTGAAATTTATTAATGCTAATGTTCCGGGTGGTTGGACTCTTAGTATATCCAATAATAAAATCACAATAAATGGTGAAAAATTAGCTAATGGTGAAAAAGTTTTAATTACTATTATAGCAAAAGCTGCAAAATCAAATACAACCCTTATAAATAATATTAAAGTTAATGGTACTGGATTTGATTCAAACATCTCAAATAATAATGATTCTGAAACAATTAAAATAACTCCTTTAGTTGATTTGGCTATTACAAAAGTAGTTGATAATGCAAATCCATTATTTGACTCAATAATAACTTACACAATCACTGTTGTTAATAATGGTCCTGATAAGTCATTTAATGTTACTGTTGGTGATTTATTGCCTGATGGTGTTAAATTCATTAGTTCTAATGATCAGTACAACCCAGATACTGGTGTTTGGTTTGTTGGTGATTTAGATGCTAATGAAAGTGTAACTTTAAAGATTGTTGTTCAGGTTATTAAGGTTGGAAATATTACTAATAATGTTAATGTTACTGGTACTGGTCATGATACTAATTTAACTAATAATAATGATTCTGTTAGTGTTAGTGTTCCTGAATCAGTATTGTTAAACATTACAAAAGTTGCAAATTCAACAATAATTGTTGCTGGTGAAAATGTAGGTTATACTGTTGTTATAAACAATTACGGCCCTTCTGTTGCTAGTGATGTTGTTCTAAAAGACATATTCAACAGTAATGAATTGCTTAACTTACAATATTCATTAAATGGTGTAGATTGGTTAGATTACAATGAGGCTATTAATTTAGGTAATATTGATGTTGGTGCTAGTGTAACGGTTTACTTTAGAGCTAAGGTTAATGGTTCTGTTCGTGGTGATGTTTTAAACATTGTTAATATTACTACCAGTGTTGATGATGCTAGAGGTAACTTTACAGATAATGAAACAGTTAATGTAATAGCCAACACTACTTTGGTTGTAATTAAGGATGCTGAAATCAAAGCACTTAACCCCGGAGATACAGCACACTTTGTCATTACTGTTATTGCTGGCGGGTCTTCAGATTCATTAAATGTTAAATTGGAAGATATTTTAGATGCTAAATTGTTGGATGTTAAATCTGCAACCTACAGAATAAATGGAGGTAATTTAACTGATTACACTCAAATTATTTCATTAGGAAATATGCATACTGGCAGTAAGATAATTGTAGATATTTATGCTGCAATATTAGGTACAACCGGTCAGGATATCTTCAATTGTGTAAATGTCACTAGTGATGAACATCCTGAAGGAAACACTTCAAATACTACAATACATGTAAATATTGCTGATTTAGAAATTATTAAAATAGTAAATAATGCTACTCCAAATTACGGAGACGAAATAACTTACACAATAACTGTAAGAAACAACGGTCCGGATAACTCAACCAATATTAAAGTATCTGAAGTATTGGCAGATAATTTCAAATTCATTTCAGCTAATGCTTCTAAAGGATATTATGATTTAACAAATGGTGTTTGGGCAGTCGGTAATTTAACTAATAATGAAACAGCTAAATTAGTTATTACTGTAAAAATAGTTAAAACAGGATTTATTCAAAACAATGTAAGTGTAAATGGAACAGGTTTTGATCCTAACGTAACTAACAACAATGCTACTGTAAATATTACTGTTCCTCAAACAGCAGATTTGTCTGTTGTAAAAATAGTTAATGTTGATAGGGTAAGTGTTGGAAATAGAATCACATACACTATTGTTGTTAAAAATAATGGTCCTGACACAGCATTAGATGTTTATGCAGTAGATAAATTATCAGATGCTCTTAAATTTGTTTCATATAAAGCAAGTGTAGGAGTATATGATCCGGCAACTGGTATTTGGACAATCGGTAATTTAACTAACAAAAGCAATGCTACATTGGAAATTACATGTATTGTTTTAAAAACCGGCGTAATATCTAATGAAGTATTTGTAAATGGAAGTACAGTTGACTTGAATATGACTAACAATTATGGTAATGTTTCAGTTACTGTAATTCCGGCTCCTGCTCCAGTACATCCTGCTGATAAAGATATTATGGATTCTGATGAAGTTGCAATGGGTGTTGATGCAATGGCAAAAACAGGAAATCCAATACTTGCTTTATTGGTTGTTTTAATCTTCGGAATATTTGGATTTGGAGTTTCCAGAAGGAAAAAATAAATTTAAGGGATTTTTATAAATCCTTCTTTTTTCTTTTTTTATTTTAAACTAATTTTAAAT
>ENA-OYXV01001959-OYXV01001959.1-human-gut-metagenome-genome-assembly--contig:-NODE-1959-length-10463-cov-5.629131_pt1 | contig 10463 bp, 12 predicted proteins | sample MGYA00244846_ERZ653424 | MGnify/ENA primary metagenome ERZ653424 (study PRJEB26926, sample SAMN06165108) | human gut metagenome | biome: ENVO:00009003; feature: ENVO:2100002; material: ENVO:00002003...
GATTATTCGCATCAAGCAGTTTGAGTTTCGTCCTATGACGCCGGAGGATGCCATCGTGCAGATGAACCTGTTGGGGCACACTTTCTTCGTGTTCAATGATATGACAACGGGCGACACCTGCGTAGTTTATACGCGGCGCGACGGTACCTACGGGCTGATAGAGCCAATGAAGTAAAATTGATAGTATATAGCAATCACATAGAGGCAGGAGGGGCAGACCATGGTCTGCCCCTCCTGCTGCGCATAGGATTCGTGTTGGGAGTGTCCCCGTCAGCGGTTTTCTCCTTTTTCCCGCACGGCAAATGTCCGGAAGGCAGGCAGGGACAGACGGAGTACATGGCGCCCTTGCTCGTATGTCGGTGTAAACGGAAGGGATGCATCCGCCATTGGGTCGTATACCTCCGGCAACCGGAACCCGGAAAGCGAGAGCGTCAACGTGACAGCATCCTCGCACGTGTTGCACACCAGAACCGCACGTCCTGCCGCAGTTTGCCTGGTCATCACCAGAACACCTGGGGTGGGGACTTCTGTCCGCACTGCCAGCGCGTCGGTATTCAAAGCATCCGCCAGAGATGCGGCATCCGGGCAGATGCGCGCGCCGGGGGCTGGCTTGAACAGCCCGTCTTTATCCGGCACTGTCAGAATGTTCAGCCCGGCAGACGCAAGGCGACTGAACAGAGCTGCCATGTCTGATGTGATTTCCATGGGCGGCAGGATGAGTGCCTGCGCGGAAACCCCGGCAGGCGTGACAAGGTGTCCGTCGTGTACATCGCTTGCCGCAAGAACATCGTACCCGATGAAATCAAAGTCGCACTGCCTGTCCAGCAGACCGTCCATAACCGTGCCCAACTCCGCCTCAGCCGCATATTCTTCCGGCGTATAGCTGCCGTACTGCGCTGCGGACGGTTTGTGGTGCATCTGAAAGGTTTCTATGGGGTAGTACACGAACACCTCGGGTGCAGGCGTTCCGGTCATAGTTTCATCGATACGCCCCAGCGCGCTGTTGTATTGCGCATAGGTGTCCGTTTGCATGAAATCCGTTCCGTAATAGTAGGTGAAGGTGTCCACGCCCATCGCGTACTGCGCGCAGAGCGAGCCGTACATCTGGTCGTGCGTGACCTTGCCGCCCTGTGCGTGAGCTGAGACCTCGCTCATGACGTGCGGACGGCGGTAGGCATGGGCAACAGAGGATACCAGCTTAGGTGTAATGGCGAACTGCCGCACGACCGGTGGCAGGGATTGCAGCATATCGATTCCCGGTGTGTGCATATGGCGCAGGAGGCGGAAGTAATTTCCTTCAAACACCGTGTGGTAGCGGATATTGTCCTCCAGCAGGATATGACCGGAAAAGTCCACGTTGTGTCGGGCACACCAATCCGAAATCTGCGCAAAAAAGCTCTGCTCGTAGAGGTCGGACATCAGTCGCCAGAAGTCGAAACGCACGCGCTCTGCGTGTTTTCCGGAGCCGAAGAACAGCGCGGCAAGTTCCTCCCGCAGGTCGTATCCGTAGCGCGAGGTGAACTGATTCTCGACATTGCGTCCCCAAGAAAGAACAGGATAGAGCGGCATCAGGTCGTCGTAGGGATCGTGTACCGTGGGTGGATTCAGCCCCTCGTTGATATAGCAGCTCATGAAAGACGGCTCGTCCGTAAAGAATGCCTCGACCTGCCCCGGCGTTTTGTCACCTGCCTGCATATGCGTCGGAAGGGCAGCCGCGTAACGCTCATAGGTGTTGTCAATGAATGCCCGTACCGCATCCGGATCGGTCACATCGATATAGCGCCGTGCCTCAAACACGTTATGGACGCAGTGGGTACCTTCGTACAACCGTTTTTCGGCAAAAGCGCAGAGCAGGGCAGGGGACGTACCGGTATTGCATACAGTCACGTCACCGATTGAATTCCGGAACGTCTCCGTGCAGAGAGACTCATACCGACCGTTTTTCCCCGGCAGGAGCGTTCCGTCTGCGGAGCAGGCATACAGACCGGCAAAAAGAAACTTACGGTGACCGCGCGGCAGGGAAATGCATCCCGTTTCACCGGGCATGACGCGTACCGTGATGCACACGACTCCCTTCGCCTCGCCGTCCGGATAGTCACGAAGCGTCATACCGCCTGCGCCGCCGGATGGATAGCCGCGCTCATCGTAAATCCACAGGCGCATACCCTCCGCAGTGCAGGCATCTGCCAAAACGGCAAGCAACGCCCATTCACGATCGGATTCCAGATAATTATGCTGGGTAGAAACGTTCGTTACCACGCCGCCAAAGCCTCGCGCCCGCAGGTCGCGAAGGGTATCCGTGACCTGCTGCCGGTACACTGCGGGCTGAATATCCGCCGGATGCGCCAGATCGTGAATGATCTTCAGTGGCAGATGCTTTACATCGGGTGTATTCATATCGGTCCCTCCTTATATGCGAACGGTTTCTCCGTCACGGTTGGTAAATATGTGCGTGATGCCTTCCGGGCGGCAGTATACGGCAGTCCCTGTGTACTCGCCGGGAATCCAAGCGTCATTGCCGCGCACGGGGCGATTACACATGGCACTGCACAGCAACGTCTCAAAGGTCGGCTTTTCAGCTCCGGTGAAAACGTCAGGCGGCAACTCGTCTATGCAATGGCAGTGACCGCAGAGCAGTGTTTCAATGCCCATCTCGTTGAGAAGACTGACCCATTCGGCATAAATGTCCGGCGTTGTTTGCGTGAAGGCATATCTGGAGTAATGGAACGGCATATGGCAGATCGCAATGCGATATCTGACGCCGGGTGCCTCATACTCCTCTTTCCGGTTGCGGATCAGCCCGCGCAGGTATTCGCTTTGCTCACGCCGCCAGGCAGGGAAGTCACACACACCTCCGTACTCGATGCACCCGTCAGGCTTGTCCTCGCCGGCATCCAGCACGATACCCCATACAGGACCCAATCGGAAGGAATAGTAAGTCGTTCCGCACCGGGTTGTCGGCGCATAATCAGTCAAATGCTCGGCGTTGTGACCACGTGTATCGTGATTCCCGCGTGCATATATCACCGGATACGCGCCCTTTGTGATCTCGGATGCCAACCGATGCAACGTGGTAATCATTTCCGGCGTATCCGCCGAATCTCCGATGTCACCGTCCAGTACCAATACTTGCGTGTCCGGGTGCGCCAGCGCCGCATGGGCAGGCGTGACGGCATCGCCGTGCGTATCTGCCAGTACATACAGCCGCACCTCATCCGCGTCCTCCGGTACGGGACGGAAATCGTATTCCGCCGTCTGCGTCGGTTCCGGCTTGGGGTAATAGTTGCAGTGGTCGGCAAGCGGCGCGAGATTTACCCGATAGTGACGGGCACCATTCAGCGCGGCAGCAGGAACACGCACCTTGTGAACCAACGTATCGGTGCGCATAACGCCGTTGTTACTGTCCGTATAGGTCGTTTCTCCGATTGTGACAGATGCAAGTGCCCGACAGGTGCAAAGCAGAAGGATCTCATATCCGTCCTCCACGGCACAGACGGCAGGGTGCAGGGCAAGGCAAGGGATGTCAGTCATTGATTGGGTTCCTCCGTTTCCGATTGTTTGGGTTCTGTTTCCGCAGGCGCGGCGTAGGGGGTCAGGTCGTACTTTGCTAGGGTGGCAGGCGAAATTTTGCCGTGCACCTTCTCAAAGTATTGGATGTTGTTGCGGAGCATGAAGGTAAACTGATTGTTTGGGGTGCGTCCCTCCGCCTCGGATACGTAGAGTAGCTTGCGCATCAACTCATCCGACAGGCGTACAGGGATGGAATAGGTTTGCTTCACGGGGCATATCTCCTTTCCGTGTCCGTCAGCGGGACACTTTGGTCACAACAGTCATGGGATTATAGAAGCGTAGAATTCCGAGTGCTTTCTGGGTTACCTCAAACAGGACGACCGACAACTCGCCGTCCTCCTCCAACAGAGCATAGTAAATATCCGGTGCATCGTCCGAGGAGATAAAACGGTACTCCTTTTGAATGTCGCGTGCCTCCAATCTGGACAGCGCCGCATCGTCCAGCGGAGCTATTTCCTGAAAACGCTTGATGGCAGTTTCCAAAGCGGTTTTGCGGGAACGTCCACCGTAAATATAGGAGAACGTGATGTTCCCGGAGGTCATAGAATATTCAAACTCGACAGACCGATAACGCCATGTGAAAAAGATCAGAATCCACTCAAAAATAGGCAGGACAGCCACCATCCAGGGAAAATGAAGCAGGATCAATGCGGTAGCAACGACGCAGAAAAACAGAACGTAACTGACCACCGCAAGGACACGAAAAAGCCGGACCTTACCTTCGTGCTTCTGGGCGACAACAAACTCATAGGTGTTAAATTCGTTCATGTAGAGGGATCCTCCTTGGCTTTTTCAGAGAAAGCTGCCCGCAGGAGATCAGAACACTGCGACGCGTGCCCATTATAGCACAGTTGACGGAAAATTGCAACCGGGAACGGTTGCCTTTTTGCAGATTTTGTATGCGTAGTCGGCGAGGGATCTGTATAGGTGAGTGTCGAGGGAACCGTCAATGCTGTAATACGCGCAAAGATACAAAATTGGATTTTTGGGAAAAGACAAGATGCTGCTTTACCTGGTTCGGGGCAAAGAAGTTGATAAAGAAGCGGAAATAGCTATCATCAGACGCGCGGTAGATCTGATAGAAATTTGAGATAGATTCAAGTAGCGCATCCGCACTATAGTTGGTTGCATAAAGCATTTTAACAGCAAGATCTTTGCGCGTTTGAAGTTCGCAGCGCGTCCAAGTATGGACGTCAGAAGGATTACCCCAACGAGTATCAGCAAAAAGTCCGTTATTAGCTGCCTTTCGCTCCATGTACTTGTCATAGATACGCAACACACGCTCTGAAGAGGGCGAACCTATGTAAATAGTACGCTCCGATGAGCCGTACTTCTTTTGAAAGGTCAAGCCAGACGGACGACCGCGAACGAGAAGACGACCGGAGGAAGAAAGGGAAGCTCCTTCAGTAGTAAAGCGATCAAAAGCGTAAAATATATCTTTCTGCAGGTCATAATTGACGAAATCAAAAGCAAAGTCAACGCGCGTGACGTGCATGTGAGGATCCTCAGCACGAAAGACAGACTGCGCCGAATCAACGTCAATGAAGTTAGAACGCATATAATCAAGAGCTTTACCCATCATAGAAATCTGAATCTTGCGAAAATGACAGTCAGGAAGACGGGAGCAATCACCCTCAACGGCGCGAAGCGCCGAATCATAGTCATATTGGGAGAATGTCAAAAGAATGTCATTATAGCACATCCGGACAACCTGACCATAGACCATATCAGAGAAGGAAGGGGCAGCATCTGACCAAAAGCCGGCAAAGAGATTTTTCAAGCGGTAAAAATCAAGCATCTGATTCATAGTGCAATCCTGCCACACTGCAGAATAGGCATCAATCTGAAAACTATAGATTCCGGACATAGGCACCTCCTGAATGATTCTATAGAGAAATTATAGCACAAATTTATAAATCTGTCAATAGATTTTTTTATTTTTTCTTAAAAGAGTTGAAAGAGCAACACACAGCGGAAAGGAAGTAGAAAAGGGAAAGGAGGGGTATATAGACCGCTGACACGGTGATACTGACCGTGTCAGCTCCGGAGCGCCCCCGCACCCCCAAGGGGGCGGGGGCTGCTCCCGGAGGAGCAGGAGAAAAAGGAAAAGACCGGCAAGCCGGTCTTTATTTTATTTGAATTAACTGTAAATTATTGGTAAATAGACAGAGAAAAAGAACGGCTAAAAGATTTTCACTCCCCTCCCCGCCCCCCGCCATGCGGGGGGAGCAGAACCGCAAGAACGTTAACGGTAAATAAAACTGGATAACCCGCCCAATATTTAACCAGAAAAGGGAAAGGGGCTTGGAACGGACAAATAGGAAGAAGGGATTTTATAACCTGAAAAAGCAAACACCAGAAAAGTTGGCGAAACAGACGAATCAGAGCGCGCGATCCTCGCGTTATGATACAGCACATTAGACAAAAAATCAAAGACCAAGCAGATAAAGAATACCTGTACAAAGATCTAAAGTAAAAACAACAACATCAAACAAAAGCAAAATCAAAAACCAAACAACAAGAAGAATACTAAGCAGGACAAAAAGGATAATCTGAACACAAGAAAGAAGAGTAGAAAAAACAGAAGAATCAAAAGCATCATGATCAAGAAACAACAACAACTCAAGAAAGTAAGGAGGTCGCAAAGAATTTTTATCAGAAGAAGATTGAGTATAAATTAAAGTACGATCATAAACAATAGTATCATTGGCGCCCGGACGCTCGGTAACCAAAGTCAAAGAATAAGTATAAGTACCGTTACCATCATTCCAGCCATAGCCCTCACGAAAATACTGCTTAAAAGAAGGAGAAAAAGAAGTCCAATACTTAAAAATTCCACCGACACATTGAACATCTTTAGAAAGAGAAGAAAGAGAACCAGAAGAAATAGATTCAAAAACGAACTTCATAGAATCATAATTAAAACGGTGAGAAACAGCGAAAAGAGCAGAAAAAAGGGAAACAACAAGAAGGAAAATGACAAACGAACGTTTCAAAAAAATCACTTCCTTCCAAAAAGAATCTTAATAACAAGGTAAACTATAACAATAGCAATCAAACAGCCAAGAAGACCAGCTATATTAATCCCAAAAAGCTCAAAACCAAAAGCCGAAATAATAAAAGATTGAACAGAAGAAGGAATAGAATTGATAATAGCAGGAATATCAAGCTTCATTCCTTCAGGAGGATTCAGCATAGCAAAATTAAAGCCTTCACGGTAGCCGTCCGAATGTCCCACGGTGTAACCCTCTTCGTAGCCAACTGAATACTGCTCAGGTCCGATTTTCTGCGATGCGAAATCATAGCCGGTTTTATAGCCGTTATTATAGCCGGCTTCATTACCGGCATTATACCCGGTTTGGTAACCATCGGCATGACCAGATTGATATCCATCCACATTGCCAGACTCATAACCTTTTGAATAACCATCCTGATAGCCTATATTCTTACCTTGGCTTTCACCTTCTTGATGTCCGACCATATAACCGTGAATCTCTCCGGCATTGTAGCCGGCTTGGTAAATAGAAGACTCTTCTTCGGGGGAAATAGTACAAGTACCATCACCACCAGCCGGCATACCGTCTCGCTTGACATTCCGGGCATTTATCCAGGATTGAGCCATATCACGCATTATAGAAGCAGATGCTTCATACATGAGAGCAGAGGAAGAGCCATAAACACCAGCAGAACCAAAAGTAATAACCTCGCCGGAACTATTACGGTAAGCAAGAACAACTTCAGACGCTCCAAACTGTTTACCGCGTCCCAGTCCTTCAATCTGTGTATTAAGGTAAAAATCCGAAAGCTTAGCACCAAAGCCGCCGGAAGCAGTCACAGAAACGGCACGCTTTACCAATATAACACCGTTGACCGGAGAGATAACATAGCCGCCATATCCAACGCCAGAAGTTTTATCACTCTTGTAAAAAAGAGGGTTAAAAGACTCGGAAACCTGTCGATTAGGATAATTGCAGTAAAGATAATAGGTATAGGTATTATCGGTTTTAGAAACTGTCAATATAAAGCAGTCAAGAATAGATTGCATCGGCAGCTGAAGATCAGCTTGCGCTAGCAGTCCTTCCATCAAAAGACGGCAATCAGACTCCGTATAGAGCACAGAAGCGGAGCTGCCGTTGATCTGATCACCAGACGGAAGCGCAGCGAAAATAGAAATTGAGGAACAGATCAGAAGCGCAACGATAGAAACGACCAGGAATATTTTTTGACGTTTACGCATTTTTGCCACCTCCTTGAAGAGCCTTTAACACATCTTTGCAACGAACGAGGAAGCGAACCTTGAGCGAATCAGGCTTGCCTTTTATAATTTCATCAGCAACCGGCAAATCATCAGTAAGACTACTGTAAGCATACTGGTCATAGTATTTCCACCACTTATGCCGAATCAACCTAAAGTACCACTTTTTGCCGCCTTCGGAAACAGTGTCTTGCGGGTCGGTCTGAGTATCAACAGCCACAGTATTTTCACCGTCAACAAGAAGATTTTCGCGCAGGAAAATGACGTTGAAGAAGGGAAACCAAATCTTTTTGGAAATGAAATAATAAGTGGACAAGCTGCGCTTCAAGGTATAATGCATATCTTGCGGAGACTGCGTATCAATGATGAAGTAACCACCGCGCGTTTCGTGGGCGCAAAGCTTAAAGAAACGAAGAAGCCAATCGTTCAGAATCTCGGACTTGATGTCTTTTGATCCAGCAATAAGGCTCATTTCGTTAAAATACACCACGGAACCATACCGGAACCGCTCCTTGCCGGTGATCAGAGCAAGAGTTAAGGGGCTATATTCACACTTGAGAGGCATATTAGAATATATAAGGGGCTTTTCCGGGAAAGACAAGTACTTCCTTTTAGCTTTGCGGCACGCTCGGCGCCACTTCCGAAGCTGGCGCTTGTACTGCTTCAGAACAAGACAAACGGAAAGCATAGTCTTACCGGTTTTAACGCCGCCAGAAATAAGAGTTAAATTGCCGTACTTCAAACGCTTAATATACGAAAATACGCAGATCCAAAGAACAAGGAAAAGAATACCGATGAAAAGAATTAAAGCCATACAATCACCCCACTGAATCAATCCAACGGCTGCATAAGCGAACAGGAAGAACAATCAAAGAAACAGCCAGATTGAGCAATTCAAGAATAGCAAGATAAAAGAGATAAAGCAGAGACACGAGAATAGCAGCGTTCGGAGCAGATCCAACGCCGAGAAGGAAAGCAGTAGATCCTGAAGAAAGCAGCGTGGCAAAGTTAAAGCAAGCCTTCAAACCGCCGGTCAGATCATCAACGGGAGTACCGGCAGGAATAAAAACAGACAGAACCGCCTCGGCAGGGCTACCAGCCGTATAAGAAATGGAACCATTATTGACCATAACGGAACCAAAAGAATATTCCGAAATCTGGACACGAGAAGACATCAGACCGGTAGTCAGAGTAAGGAACAGCCATAAAATAGGGATGATCGCCAGAAACGTTATCACCCACTTTTTAGCGTTTCGCATAAAAACCTCCTTTGAAAAATCCCCCGCGGGGAGCGGGGGAAGATACATCAGGGCAAAATCAATTTCCGATGGAACGAATCCAATTGAAAATCAATGTGGTAATACCAACGGCGAGAGCGATACCGCCAAAAATGGCGATTACACCGCCGAAGGTGGAAAGACCGGTAATAGCGCCCTGGGCATCAACTTCAAGGAAGAGATCCTTGACAAATCCATTCACACCGGAGCCGATACCGGTAGCCAGATCTTTGATACCGCCGACAAGAAGCTGGATGAAATCCTTGAAGCTGGATGAAATCCTTGAGGATGTCACCCATCGTCTTGGCAGCAAAGGCAGTCTTTGAAACAGCAAGAGCAAGATAAAACATATGAATACCTCCTTATTCAGTCAGAAATGAAAATACTTTGGAACCATTGGGACCGTCGTACACATCGAACTTTGCACCGCGGGAAAGCATGGAAACGGCATCAGCCATACGGAGAGTCTCGCCGCCAATGATCACCGGCGAAGAATCGTAGAAATTGCAGAAAAAAGCACGCTTTGCGACATCTCGGTAAAAAAGCCGGTAAATTGAAAACGGATTGCCATCTTTACCAACACGCTGAGAAATGGAAACCATGTCAAGAACAAACATAAAAGAAAACCTCCAAAAAATATATATATGCACGGCGTGCGCATCGCCGTAGACATCAAGAAGGATTAAACAAACCCGGGAATTGAATGATACCATTGATCACTATGACGTGCTTAAGTCCGGAAAGCTCGCCGTTCGGTGAACACTCGCAAAGCTGTTTTACAAGCTTAAAAAGCCGTGCTTGGCGAATATCATCTTGTATTTCATCAATCTGAACAGTTTGCAGAAACTGCAGGAAGGTAGCAATCTTACACTCGAAAGCGGGCATACCGTTGCGAAGAACATAAAGGAGGATAGACAACATGGACCGGTCAATATACTCATCGTTCTTTTCAGCACGAGACTTTGATACAAAATTGTCATTTTGTATCAAAATCGATAGCAGAGCGGAACGATAACTTTGTGCGTTCCAATATTCTTCAGATTGCACTTTTCTGCCACCGGCACGGCGTTACCGGTTTTCTGCTTGAGCTTGGACAAGCCCTCCGCGACTTGCAAGTTTATATTGACGATGATGAAGAGTCCGAAGCACGCCGGCAGCACCGTAACTTCAATTATCGCAAGCGACTTTGCGAATGTTCACCCAATGGCGAGATCTCCGGTTTACCTCATGTCTTTGTTTCTGCTGATGGTACCCTTGATTTCTCAGATCTTGCTATGATTTATGATTTCCTGTCTTCCCATACGAAGTTAAAATAATTCGATTTTAGCGCGATTAGCGCGTTATATAATTACTGTCTCTTA
>ENA-OYXV01001976-OYXV01001976.1-human-gut-metagenome-genome-assembly--contig:-NODE-1976-length-10390-cov-6.789937_pt1 | contig 10390 bp, 10 predicted proteins | sample MGYA00244846_ERZ653424 | MGnify/ENA primary metagenome ERZ653424 (study PRJEB26926, sample SAMN06165108) | human gut metagenome | biome: ENVO:00009003; feature: ENVO:2100002; material: ENVO:00002003...
GCAGCGTCAGATGTGTATAAGAGACAGGTTTCATCGTATATTCGGTGTAGATTGCTTTAGGTGGCTTAAAAAATGAATGTGCGGAAGCAGCACGATAATGCAGGATACGCTTTTATGTGTTTTCCTACATGAGATTGAGTCATCCCTCCACGCAGGGCGGCGTAGCTTTACAGTTTGAGGTAACATGCACTTATGAAAAAAATCATGTTGGTTTTCGGCACTCGGCCAGAAGCAATCAAAATGTGCCCGCTGGTCAACGAACTGAAAGCCCGGCAGGGCGTTGAGACATTCGTTTGCGTCACGGGGCAGCATCGACAGATGCTGGATCAGGTGCTGGAAGCGTTCCATGTGGTTCCGGACTATGATCTGTCCATAATGAAGGACAAGCAGACGCTGTTCGACATCACTACCAATATTCTCAACCGCATCAAAACGGTGCTTGAGGAGGTGCGCCCGGATATTGTGCTGGTACACGGCGATACTTCCACCACATTCGTTACCGCACTGGCCTGTTTCTATTTGCAGATCCCTGTGGGACACGTGGAGGCCGGGCTGCGGACGTATAACATCTATTCTCCCTATCCAGAGGAGTTCAACCGACAAGCCGTGGGGATTATCAGTCGCTATAGTTTTGCTCCCACGGAGCTTTCCAAGCAGAATCTGCTGCGTGAGGGAAAGAATGCAGACAACATTTATGTGACCGGTAACACGGCCATTGACGCACTAAAAACAACCGTGCGGGAGAATTATGCACACCCGCAGCTGGACTGGGCTTCAGACAGCCGGCTGATTCTGATTACTGCCCACCGCCGCGAGAATCTGGGCGAACCCATGCGGCATATGTTCCGGGCCATACGGCGTGTCATGGATGAGCACCCTGACGTGAAGGCGATTTATCCCATCCACATGAATCCCGCCGTGCGGCAAACGGCAGATGAAATACTGGGCGGCGATGCGCGTATTCGTATCATTGAGCCTCTGGATGTTTTGGATTTTCACAACTTTATGGCTCGTAGCTACATGATTCTGACAGACTCCGGCGGTATCCAGGAGGAGGCTCCGTCACTGGGGAAACCTGTTCTTGTTATGCGGGATACAACCGAGCGGCCTGAGGGGATTCAGGCTGGGACTCTGAAGCTTGTAGGCACGGAGGAGGAGAATATTTACCGCAATTTCACGCTCCTACTGGATAACTCCAACGAATACGCCAGCATGAGCAGCGCCGCCAACCCATATGGTGATGGCCTTGCCAGCAAGCGGATTGCAGATATTTTAACCAAATGTAACCTATAGGATCCGACGGACTACTTCAACCCGCTGGACAGCGTGACTGGCAAGCTGACAAAAACGGAGAATACCTACTCGATCCACTGGTATTCCATGAGTTGGCTGCCGAAGCATAAGCAGATTAAAGCAAAATTTGGTCGATTATGGCGGAGAGCATGGAAGAAGAGCAGGAGATAGTATGAAAAAAGCAATGTTATTAGATACCTCGATAGGCACAAGCAATGTTGGCGATGATATTATTATGGAATGTGTGGAGAAGGAGCTTGCTCCGATTTTAGCCAATATGTTTGTATTCCATCTGCCCACACATGTTCCTGCCTTTCACAGCTATGCGATTTGGCGAAACTCGTTTGCCGTTCAAAACTATGCGACCTGCGACTATAAATTTATCGGCGGCAGCAATATATTGGTAAAGAATATGCTGACGCACTATCCGCAGTGGAATGTGAATATTTTCAACTGCAAGCCGCTGGCAAACTCGGTCTGTGTCGGAGTGGGTGCAGGCAGCGGGGAACATACCGATGCTTATACGACGCATCTATACCGCAGGATACTAAGTCATTCGTTATTCCATAGCGTTCGTGATGAACGCAGCAAGCGCTATGTAGAAGATATGCTTGGCTTGAAGGCAATCAACACCGGCTGCGTAACTATGTGGGCGCTAACGCCTGACGTTTGCGCACAGATTCCAGCCCGAAAAGCGGATAACGTGGTCTTTACTTTGACCGCAAGAGCAAAGGCGGACCCACGAGATCAACTGTTAATCGACACACTTAAGCGCGAATACGACCGTGTTTCTTTCTGGATTCAGGGTGATAATGACGAGGCATATTTCAATATGTTTTCTAATACGGACGGGATTGAAGTAATCCCGCCGCACAAGGCGGCCTATGAAGCTGTTCTCCTGCGAGACAACATTGAGTATGTGGGAACACGTCTTCATGGAGGTATTTACGCCCTGAGACACAAGAAAAGAGCAATTATTATTTCAATAGATGAGCGCGCCAAAGGCATCAGCGCGGATACAGGGCTTATTACCATTGAGAAGGACGCGCTTGATGAACTGCCATCGTTGATAAACAGTGAATTTGAGACGAGGCTGAATATTCCATTCAATGAAATTGCCCGTTGGAAAGCGCAATTTAAGGGGTAACAGATGGGTGAGATTAAACTTGAAAAGTTGGTGACTTCCAAGGATAGGGTTGACTATTGGTTCTCGACGACAGAAGACTTGAAGTGCTTTTTCAGAATGCCTATGCACATGTTCATTCAGTATGACCGTTGTATAGAGAATATTCCTGAAAGCATTTTGGTCATTCCATTCTTGGGAAACGTTATGCAAATTGCGTGGCTTGTGAATGCGGAAGTATTTGCTAATAAAGTAGATGCCACATTCTATCGAAGTTTGCAGCGCCTGCGGGATGCATATCAGAAGATGTACCCCAATTGCACACTGGGCGGCACACTGTTGGCTGAGCAAGAAGATAACAAGGCTCAAACCTCTGCCAAAAGCGCACAGATGTATACAGGCGGCATGGACGCGGTTACGACCTTTATTCGACATGCAGAAAAGAGACCTTTGCTGATTTTAGAATATGGGTTTTATCAGGATGCGTTGGTAGGACAAGGCGCGTATTCGAGAGATGTAAAAAGTGAACGGAATTTTGCCTCGGATTGCAATGCAGCAAGGGAATTTGCACAAGTGCATGGCACAAGTTGTGCATTTATACGAGCCAACTATGGAACGTTTATCAACAGTGTGGCAATCGATAAGCGGTTTGCAGAGCAAATGGGCGACAATTTCTGGCATGGGTTACATCACGCCATGGCGATCCTCGGTGCTGCGGCACCGGTTGCTTTCTTAGAGAACATACGGTTGTTATATATTGCAAGCTCTTTTTCGGTCGGTAATACATACCCTTGCGCCTCGGACCCAACAACGGATAACGAATTTCGCTTTGCTGGAACGGCTGTCATCCATGATGGTTACGAAATGACAGATCAGGATAAAGCAAGGGCGGTTGTCGCTTATCAAAAAAAAATCAATGCACCACTTCCGCTTAGAGTCTGTTCTTGGAACGATCATAACTGCTGTGCCTGCGAAAAATGCTTGCGCAGGATGCTGCAAATCAATGCAGAAGGTGGAGATCCGCGTAACTTCGGCTTTGCGTATGAGCATTCTGTACTCGATACGACCAAAGCGTACTTAGGGAAAGAGATTCAATTCTTTACGCAAAAAAACATTGATAAATGGGGCCGCATTATTACTTGCATGAGTGACAACTATGACGGGCTTTTTGAAAAAGAAGTCTACGATTACCTGAAGAATTTCGACTTTGAAAAAGAAAAAAAGCATGGCCTTTGGCGATACTACCGGGAAAACTTTTTCTCTATTGTTAAAAGAAAGCTGAAAGGCATCATCAGAAGAGGATAGCTATGGATACATCCCGCACATCGAATTCGCTGAAAAATATGGCCTTTGGCGTGGGAAGCCAGCTGCTCAGCATCTTAATGGGCTTTTTTACCCGTTGGATGTTTATTGCATTGCTGGGGAAAGAGTATCTTGGGGTGTCAGGACTATTCACAAATGTGCTTTCACTGCTTTCCCTCGCAAACTTGGGATTTGATACAGCTATCATCTATAGCTTATATAAACCGCTTGCAGAAGGGGATATGGTTGCTGTTAAAGGCTATATGCGCGTATATAAGCGCGTATATAGAGCGGTTGGAGCAACTGTATTTGTGCTCGGCTGTATCCTGATGCCGTTTTTACCACATCTGGTCAAAGGAACGGTTACAATACCCGAGAACATATACGTCATTTATTTCCTTTTCCTGACGCAGTCCGCAAGCTCCTATCTATTTTCATATAAGCAATCGCTCCTGACGGCCAGCCAGCAGAATAGAATCAACTCCCTGCATCACTCGATTTTTATGGTGTTGAGGAATCTGGGAGAAATGGTCGTTCTTTTTTTCTTCCATGCTTATATCCCAACACTCATCTGCATCATTGCTTTTCAATTCGTCGAAAATGCGTGGATTGCGAGGGTAACCGATAAAAAATTTCCATTCCTAACGGGTTCCAGCACTGGGAAAATCTCCTTTGAGCAGAAACAGGCGTTGAAGGAAAACGTAAAATCGCTCTTCCTCTATAAGATAAGTGGGACGATCATCAGCAGTACGGATAATATCCTGATTTCTAAGTTTCAAGGGTTGGCATCTGTTGGACTATACTCCAATTATGTTTATATTGTAGATGTAATTCGGACGTTTTTGAGCTATATATTCTACTCGATGACGGCCAGCATCGGTAACTACAATGCTACAGAGAGCAAAGAAGCTAATGAGAAGATGTTTTACAACCTTTTCTTTGCCTCATTTTGGCTGTACGGTTTTACCGGTATTTGTCTGGGCGTATTATTAAACCCATTTATTTCGTTGTGGATAGGGAAAGATTATCTGCTCCCCAACTGGACTGTTTTTATTATCATTGCTAATTACTACACCGCCGGCGTCCAGTACGCCTCCACAACATATCGAGAAGTTACCGGCTTATTTAAAATAGGGAAATACCGTCCGCTTATTGCGGCTGTGATCAATTTAGTGATTTCTATTATATTGGCGTATCCGCTTGGTATTTCCGGCATCCTGCTTGGCACTATTATTAGTAGGCTGTGTGTTTATTTCTGGTATGATCCATATATTATACATAAAACGTTATTTGCGCGCAGTGTAAGTAAGTATTTTAAAACATACGTTATATATGCAGCGGTATCTATTTGCACAGGAATGCTATGCTTATTTATATGCAGTAGAATTCAGATTTCGAGTGGCATAATCAACTTCATAGCAAAAATGATTGTGTGTGCTATTATGCCTAACATTATATTTGTAATTACCTTTAGACATACTGATGAGTTTAAGAAAATAAAATGGTATGCTCAAAGTTTATACCAAAGAAGAAAGAACTGCGCTCATTGATGTTACAATTTATATACAGTTGTCCGCTTCATGTGGTTTCTATAGCAATGGCAATAGCCATTGCTATATGGGGATATGCACGAACGAAGCTTTATGGTAAAAGATGGAACATTGCTAATGCACTACTGGCTTGCGGTATGGTGATGGCGATACTTTGCATAACCATAATGGGTCGTACGACCGGAGAGCGTATTCTTGTTTTGAAACCATTTGCATCGCTGGCAGCTGCGAGAACGCAAAGCGAAGCTTACCGCGAGCTCCTAATGAACATCTTTCTTTTCTTCCCATTTGGCTTGACGCTATCCAACGCTTTACCACAAAGCTGGGGGAGATGGCGGAGGATAGGCCTTACGGTGATAACAGGCTTATTGCTCAGCGCAGGCATTGAATATATACAGTATCGCTTTGCATTAGGCGTAGCTGAAACCGATGATGTGATCTGCAACACGCTTGGCACCTTCATAGGCTCAACCTCGCTGCTTATTGCTCACGGCATTGAAAAGTACAATGAAAAGACTATAAAGCATGACTCTAACAAAAACTGAAACACAATTCCTAAACATAGCCAAAGCAGCCATATCAGGCACAGAGATATCGACTGATGCTGTGGATTGGACTGCCATATTCACGCTGTCCAACCAGCAGAAGCTGCTGCCTATAATATTCGAAGCGGTTAGGCAGACTGATGCTGCCAGGGAGAATGCCGCCCTGTTTGCCGCTGTTAAGCAGCAGGTCATAAGTCAGGTATTGAACCAAGTCGTCCGGTCGGCTGAATTTGCAGATTTATACAAAAGACTTCGCGTGGCAGGATTACATCCGGTCTTGGTGAAGGGCGCGCTATGCAGTCGCTTGTATCCGCTGAAAGATCACCGCATCAGTGCGGATGATGATATATATGTGCAGGATAGCGAGTTCTTAGATTGCCATGAACAATTGCTTGCGGAAGAGCTGACCACCGATACCCCGGCAGACGAGTTGCCCACGGCGGATGAGGTTTCTTATCTGAAGGAAGGTAGTCCGCTTTATATTGAGCTGCATCGTCACCTGTTTGATTCATCTGAAGATGCTCATGATGAACTAAATCATTTTTTTGCGGACATTCAGCCTATAGAGATGGCTGGATTCTTGGCCATGCCGCTACACGAGCATTTGCTTTATTTGATATTACATGCCTATAAGCATTTTGTAAGCTGTGGCATTGGCTTGCGGCAGTTCTGCGACATCGGCCTGTGGGCGCAGGCATATCATGAGCAAATAGACTGGCAGAGGCTGTACGACCAGTGCGCCAGTGTCCACGCGGCAACATTTGCGGCAGCAGCATTCAAAATCGCACGCGGCTATCTCGGTACCGAATTTGATCTGCCCACGCCGTGGGAAGCTTCCATCGATGTGGAACCTCTGCTGCATGATACACTCTGCGGCGGAGTCTACGGCTCAAATGACTATACACGCCTGCATTCATCCACGGTTACACTGAATACTGTGAAGGCCAGCCGAGTAGGAGAGAGGAGCAGTATACTGAGTTCAATCTTCCCCAAAAAAGAATACCTCGAGCGAAGGTACCAATACTTGAAAAAGCATCCGTATTTACTGCCGGTCGCATGGATACAGCGCATTGTAAACTACGCGATGGAGAAGCGGGCAAGCGCAGATAACAGTGCGGCGGGGGCGATTAAGCTCGCGAAAGAGCGTATTGAGCTGATGAAGATGTATGATATAATAGACTGACATAGAAAAAGCATATAATGTTTGCGCTAAAGCTGTCCGATTGGCGTCGGGCAGCTTTTTTGTACTTAATACACAAAGCAACGGTGTACAAGGGGCTACAAGCGGTATAAAGAAACAAGTGGTTTGATAGAGTGGAAAGAACGTCAGATTTTCCACTCTATCTTTACATAGTCGCTGGTTGCGCTGATTGAAGAAATCAGGCCGTCAGCGGCTTTTCGTTTGTCCTCAAAGCTGATATTCTCCCAATCGTCCAGATACCCGGACAGCAATTCAATCTGTTGGGAGGATAGCGTTTCAACGGACAAGTCGGCTATCGCCTTGGACAGCGTTTTGCGGCGGTTGTCCAAATCCTCGATTTTCTTGTTGGCGTAGGCCAGCAAGGTGGCGTTGGCCCCGGTCAGCGTATCAAGCAGTTTTTCAATCTCGGCCTCTACCTGTGCAAGCTCCACCTGATAGGCGGTAATCTTCGGGTTTGCCTTTTCCTCGCCGCCCCGCAGTAGCTTGAACTCCCGGAACTTTTCTCCCATAGCGGTAAAAATGAACTGCTCAAACTCCGTCTTGCGGAGAGTGCCGCACCCCGGACAGCCCTTGTGGTCGGCCCGCTTGGAACAACGGAGGTATTCATAGCCAGAGGGATTGTGGGTCGTTTTGAGTGCGTACCCGCATTTCCCGCACTTGATTTTCCCGGCCAGCCAAGTATTACGGGCCTTGCGGCCATTCTGGAAGGTGGTGTTTGTCATCAACTTCTTGCGGCACCTCAGCCAAACATCAGCAGATACAAAACCTTCATGGGGTGCAATCACAAGGATCTGGTCTTTCAGGCTCTTGTCCTTGTCCTCCTTCACATCCCGGCCTTGATAGAGATAACAGCCATTTGTCCCGGCGAAGTCGGCGGCGTCATTGACTACCACCGTACCCTGACTTTTGAAAAACTCGTACATTTCCAAGTCAGCCTGTGCATAGACGGGGTTGCGTAAAAGCTGGGATAAGTAGGAACGGGTCAATGACTTCCCATATACTTTGATACCCCGTTCCTCAAAATACCGGGTAATATCTCCGAAGGAAGTCTCGGGCTCGGCGTACATTTCAAACATCAGGCGTACATGGCTTGCGGCTCTGGGGTCGGCTACCATCATCTTTGTGCGGATATTCTCAACCACCGTTGGCTCCAAGTCGAAGCCATAGGGAGCTTGACCGCTCATGTGAAAGCCTTTCAGGCACCGGGAGTAATAAGCGTCTGTGACACGCTTCTGAATTGTCTCCCGTTCAAGCTGGGCGAATACGATACAGATATTCAGCATAGCCCGGCCCATGGGGGTCGAGGTGTCGAACTTTTCTGTGGAAGAAACAAACTCTACATCGTATTCCTGAAACAGCTCCATCATATTCGCAAAGTCCAAAATGGAGCGGCTTATTCTGTCCAGCTTGTAGACAACTACCCGGCGTACCTTGCCTTTGCGTATCTCGCCAAGGAGCTTTTGAAATTCGGGCCTGTCGGTATTCTTGCCGGAATAACCCTTGTCTTTGAAAACCCGGCAACTGCCGCCTTTCAACTCATACTTGCAGAAATCAATCTGGCTCTCAATGCTGATACTGTCCTTGCGGTCTACGGATTGTCTTGCATAAATTACATCTTCTCTGATATTCATGTTGGGCTCCTTTCCTGTGGAATGGAGCTACCAACCTACAAGTATATTATACCATTGATAGCCCCGAAGGACAATGTTGTCGATGGTCAGGCCGGGGTATCGCTGGCCCTTCTGTACTTGCTGAACACCTCATAAAGACAGCGTTCAATCTCCTTTTTCCGCTTTTCCTTTTCCTTCGGAGAGAGTACCGGCGTAAGACTTTCCAGCACAATGCTTTTCCCCTGAAAATGGACGGTTTTGGTTTCACTCTGATAAGTAACGGATTGTACCATTGAAGCCTCCTTTGCGTAGTTGGTTGACTGCCAGCATTTCCCGCATTGTCCCTGTGGGGAAAAGCGAAAGGACAGCACCCGGCAAAGAGTGCTGTCCTTTCGTTCTTCTCCACGCCTCGGGCCAACTTGGCCCGAGGTTAATATTGCCAATTTTCGTAGTAGTGCGCCGCCTCCTCAACAGCGCAGAAATCAAAGACTTCATAAAGCTCAACGAGCACCTGATGAATGTCCTTTGCATGGAACCCACAGTTTTCCATGGCTTTGATAACATAGCCACGGCAAGCGTCGTTGCTCCATTCCTCGTTCATGGTCAAGAACTTTTTTCTTATAAAGCTGGAGGCGCTGGCCCTGTATGTTCGGCCTGTCGCAAGACAACAATGATTTCAGCCAGCACCCCCGCTGGATTGTGCGGCAAATCGGAGCGAATAAGTTGCCAGCTTATTCCTTGCGGCCCGTTGCAGATCGTGGCCGTGGAGATGGCTTGTCCCCACCTGCGGCATGAGTAGTTGTCGCTCGTTTTCCTTATGGAAAAGTCTTGGCGTACCTGTTGCTTGGCTCCCTGCCAAGCACTCCGAGTTACCCGCTATTCAGTTGTGTGAGGAAGGTTCATCCTCTCATTAACCGTGTCAGTTAGAACGGGAAAAAGAATAGGCTCACAGAACTTTTTCCAAATATTTTTTCATGTTCTCCAAGCCACGCTGGATAGCGGCATTGATGGCCCTTTCCGTCACACCTTCGGCGGCAGCAATCGCTTTGACCGAGTGGTTCAGCAGATAGTGCTCAAACACCCGCTGGCCCTGTGCGTCAGGCAGACTATTCAGCGCATGGCAGATATGCTCGAAGCGTTCCATGCGCTCGATCAGTTCTTGCGGAGAAGGGTTAGAGAAGCAAGCGGAATATTCAATACCATCCTCGGCATCCAGCGAATAGTGCGCCTTATTGCGATAGATACGACGGCGGCTGGCCTTAATGTACCTCTGACCCGCCAGCAGTTCTTCCGCAACTTCTTCCGTGACTTCGACCATCACATCTTCCATATACCACGGGTAAAAATCCCGCAAATTGATTTCCTTCATTGTGTACCTCCGTTTCGGTGTTGGGAATTGACGAGTGACCGAAGCGGAGGGCGGCGGAGAGCGGCACCGGGGCTGGACTTCGGGCCAAGTTGGCCCGAGGCAAAGCAAAAGAAATGCGCCCGCACAGCAAGACGCTATGCAGACGCATGAAATTACATTATCATAATTGTACTGATATATTGTACCTTCATAGCCAGACTGTCCCGGAGGGGGAGCTACGCTTTTTTTAGCTGGTGAAGGTCATGGGAATTGTGAGAAAGTAAGATGGACACGGCGACACCCTCCTATGGGCCGCCGTGGGGTTACTGAATATCCAAAGAGAAACGGCGGCTCTGAAAATTGAGCCGCCGTTTCAAATGGGCGTGTCAAATTGTCTGCTCTACGACGGCTTTTTTTC
>ENA-OYXV01001980-OYXV01001980.1-human-gut-metagenome-genome-assembly--contig:-NODE-1980-length-10370-cov-5.072904_pt1 | contig 10370 bp, 10 predicted proteins | sample MGYA00244846_ERZ653424 | MGnify/ENA primary metagenome ERZ653424 (study PRJEB26926, sample SAMN06165108) | human gut metagenome | biome: ENVO:00009003; feature: ENVO:2100002; material: ENVO:00002003...
ATCTACACGCGTAAGATCGTCGGCAGCGTCAGATGTGTATAAGAGACAGTTGTTAAATAGTGTAGAATAAAAGCGGTATTTTATGAATTTTTGGGAGAAGGGAAGGATTTATTAATGAAGAAAATTGTTGCTATTCTGCTCAGCCTTTGCCTATTAGTATTAGCTGCAGGCTGTGGCGGTAACGATTCAAAAAAAGACACACCCAAAGAAAAGACTAAGGTAAGCCTTGGCATGCTGCGCCTGACAAGCAGCGCCCCTTTATTTATCGCCATGGATAAGGGCTTCTTTGCTGAAGAAGGTATAGAAATTGAACCGCAATGGTTTGATGCCGCTCATCCGATTGCCGTATCCACCGCTTCCTCTAAGGTTGATGTCGGTGCTACCGGCATTACGGCCAGCCTTTATAACATGGCAGCCAACGGACAAAAGCTGGGTATTGTTGCGGATAAAGGACGTGAACAAAAAGGCTATTCCTCTTCTGCACTGCTTGTGACCACCGACAATTATAACGCCGGCGTAAAAAGCCTGAAGGATTTGAAGGGCAAGCGTATTGGTATTACGCAAAAGGGCTCTACCTTCCATTATATGCTTGGCAGAATGCTGGAAACCCAGGGCATGAGCCTCAATGATGTGGAAATTGTTCCCCTGAGCAAGCTCAGTGCTGTTATGGCTGCTCTGGAAAGCAAGCAGATTGACGGCTGTATCTTAAACGAGCCTAACATCACCAAGGTGCAAAAAGCAGGCTACGGCAAACTTGTAGTACAGGTTGGCGACGTTATTCCTTACCAGACCTCTGCTATCTTCTACTCACCTGACTTTATGAAGAATAAGGATGCGGCAGTACGCTTCATGCGTGCTTACAACAAAGCCTGCAACTATTACTACGAAGCTGCAGTAGAAAAGAAGGATGCCAAGAAGCTGGAAGAGGTTGTTAATATTGTAGCCAAATACGTTAAGGCTCCGGCTGAAGACATTAAAGCCGGCCTGCCCTATATTGATAAGGACGGCAAGCTGCTCGTCAGCGATATCGCAACCCAGATTAAATGGTACACTGACAACAAGATGATTTCCGGCACACTGGATGCGAAGGATGTTGCCAACACCAGCTTTTTGGATGAAGCACTGAAGAAATAAAACTTGTATTAAAGCAAGACTGGCGTAAATGTAACAGCTGCAAAATGCGTTGACGATGCTTTAGCACCAAAACGCTGCGACTGATATGTTAGCGCCAGTCTTTTTGGAGGATGGTAGAAAATGAAATTAGAAATCGCAAATATCTGCAAGAATTTCACCACTACCAGCGGTAAGCTTCTTCCTGTTTTGCAGGATATTAACCTCAGCATTACTAAGGAAGAATTTGTAGCATTGGTAGGACCGTCAGGCTGTGGTAAATCAACCTTGCTCAATATAACCGCCGGACTTTTGGAACCCACAAGCGGTAACGTAAAATTTACTGATGTCGCTGCAGGCTATGAGCCTCGCATGAGCATCGTCTTTCAGGAAACAGGCCTCTTCCCCTGGCGTAATGTGCATGATAATATTGCCTTCGGTTTGGAAACAGCAGGCATGAAAGCAGACGAAAAGGAGGCACGCATTAAGCATTACATTGAGCTTGTAGGCTTAAAGGGCTTTGAAAAATCCTTCCCGCACCAATTAAGCGGCGGTATGCGTCAGCGCGTTGGCATTGCCCGTGCTTTAGCTATCGAGCCTGACCTGCTGCTGATGGATGAGCCGTTTTCTGCCCTGGATGCGCAAACACGCACCATCATGCAGGAGGAGCTGGTAACGCTGTGGGAAAAGACGCGTCTGACCACGCTATATGTTACACATAATATTCAGGAGGCAGTAATGCTTGCTGACAGAGTTGTACTGCTTTCGCGTCGCCCTGGCAAGGTCAGCAAAATACTGCAGATTGTCCTTCCGCGTGCCGAGCGTGCTAAGCCTGAGCACACAGACGAAATTTCGGAATTTGTCCGTATCATTTGGGAGCATATCAGCAAGGATGCGCGTGCTGCCTTAATGGAGGTGGAAGACAATGCCTGAAAAGAAAACTTCTGCGAGCGCAGCTAACGAATATATCGTGTGCAATCGTATGACGCATTGGCAAAAGACCTATCCGCATTGGGTAAGCGTTGCTTCCATCATCATCCTGCTGCTCTTTTGGGAGGCTATCTGCCGCTGCGGCCTGGTTTCTTCTTTGTTTTTGCCGGCACCGAGCCAGATTATCAGCGCCCTGCTTACCATGCTTGCTGACGGCGAAATCGGCGTAAGCCTGGCAGCCAGCATGTACCGTATCTTAATCGGTTTTGCTGTCGGCAGCCTTATCGGCCTTGCAGTGGGCCTTGTTACCGGTACCTCGGCACTGGCAGATAAAATCGGCAATCCTGTTGTCAACGCTCTTTATCCTATCCCTAAAATCGCTTTGCTGCCGTTATTCATCCTTTGGCTGGGAATCGGCGAGCTTTCGAAGGTAACGATTATTGCTCTCGGCGTTTTTTTTCCGGTAGCAATGAACACCTACAGCGGTGTCAAAAATGTTGATACACTGCTTATCAAGGTTGCCGTCAGCTTTAACGCCAGCTGGTGGAAAACGATGAAAAGTGTTGTTCTGCCTAACGCCTTACCTATGATTTTCGCAGGTCTGCGCCTTGCTGCCGGCACCTCTCTGCTGCTGCTGGTAGCAGCAGAAATGATTGCTGCCCAGGTCGGCATCGGTGCTCTCATCCTGCATTACGGCGATTTGATGATTACCGACCGCCTGATGGCCGGAGTTATTGTATTGTCGTTGCTCGGCCTGCTCTTTAACCTGTTCCTGCAATGGTTGGAGAGAAAGGCTATCCCCTGGAAAAACATCTAAAAGCACAAAAGCACTGTCTGCTCACTGATATTCTTATATCAGATAGAGCTGACAGTGCTTTTTCTTTTTCTGCTAAAATCTTACAACAGCTTTTTAAAATACTGTTACGCCGATACACAAAAACTGCTTTCTGCTAAGCTATTACTGCAGCCTTGCTGAAGCCTCTTTTAAAACTGCTGTCACGGGTTCCAGCGGCAGCTCGCCTATCTTCTTGATCAGCGCAGGCTGCTTGGGATATTCGGCAATAACCTTCTCCATCCACACCATATCCAGCCAATGACCATGCTTGAAGCCTGTATTATTGAAAGTACCGATAATTTTATAGCCGCAAGCCTCATGCATTTTGACGCTGTGCTCATTGCTGGCAGTAATGCAGGCGTAGGTAACAACTACCCCCTGCAGGCGCAGTAAAGCTTCCAGCGCTGCATACATAACTTTACCTAAGCCACATCCCTGCCCCTCAGGCGCCAAATAAATAGTTGCCTCAGCGCCCCACTGATAGGCAGCACGCTGAATATAAGGATGAGCATAAACATAACCAAGCAGTCTGCCTTCGTGCTCACAAACTATATAAGGATAGTCCGCAGAAATATTTTTGATTCTCTCAGTAAATTCTTCTACTGAAGGCACCTCGTATTCAAATGATACATCACTGAGCGTTCTGTCGCTGCTGATGACAAATGGCGCGTAAATTTCCAGCAGCTTTTCGGCATCTTCAGGCTTCGCAAGGCGAAGCGTATACTTCATCGACATTTTATCGATCCACCTTTACTTCAAACATTCTGCTCCACGGCAGCGTAAATTTATATTCTTCGGCAGTGTTGCCCATATACGACTTGCTTACCTTGTTGATTTCCCGGGTAATATATGCTTCAGCCGCAGTACGCTGCTCCTCATTTAGTCCGCTGTTGGGCCAATAGTTAGGCCAGATAAGCTGCTGATAGGTTTGCATGCGCACATTCGCCTGATAAGCCCAATCATCAAGATAACGCACATTAAGCAGATTTTCTCTTGCTTCCGGTGTTAACTGCTTATGCAGCAGGCCCTGCGCCAGGGCAAAGCCCAGGCTGTTGCCCGCGGTATTCCAACCGCCGTAGGATGCCAGACGATATGCCAACTGTTTGTCAAACAAGGTCTTGATCAAAGCATTGTCCGCACCGTTGCCAAAGCGGATATCTGCCACAATCACAGGATGATTATGCTTAAGAATGCTTTCAACCTTATTGACGAAATTTACGGTAGCAGGCAATGCCTTATAGCTATTGCTTGCATCAGACGCCTCATGCGTCACACCATCGGCAGGAGTGTTGACAGCCAAAACCAAATCCGCATTTTTGCGCGAATATACCGGGAAAGCACCTGCCGCATAGATATGCTGCTTGGCACTAACGGCCACAGTATCATCCTCGTAGGTTGGCACTGTTTTACCGCCCTTGCCGACAGCATAGGTTACATTTACCAAAGGCAGCTCATACTGCAGACGGTTGGCAGCTCGGCTCAAAAGCAGCAGGCCAAGCTGATCTGCGCCGGCGAAGAAACGGATTTTCTCCTTCGGCAGCTCATTCACCAGAATATCCATCTCGCGTGCTTCCCTATGTGCCTGAGAATAGGCAGCGGTATCGTCACGCCCGATAAGCATATAATCAAAATCGCCGCTTTCCACACCATGCAGCAAAAGCTCCGTAGCATGGATATTGTTGCTGCGGCGCACAAACATATCAGCAAGTATTTCCCGGGGAATGCTGCTGCGCAGCTCCGCCAGCTCCTTTACCTCTTTACGCTTAATCTGCTTAAGCTCCAGCTTGTCCTCCAGCTCTCCCAAACGGAAAATCTTAGGGCCCCATTCCTTATAATATGCAGGCTCTGTCGGTGCACTGCTGGCCTTAGGAGAACGCATAATAGTAGTAAATACATAAACCTTCTGTCCGCCGTATTGCCTTTTCAGCTCTACCAAGCGTTCGGCACGCTGCTGCAGAAGCTCAGGCGAAATTTCATGTGTGCGCGATGCTACCAGCCCGCCATAAAGCAAAGCATCGGAAGAAGCAACAATGGCTACCGATTCACCAGCCTTAGCCTCCAGCCAGTTAAAAAGCTTCTCCGGCTGCCCTGCTGACTGAGCACCGGCAATATATTCAGCCGGCGGCAGCTGCACATCCCAGCCTGCAGCCTGCATCGTCTGCACTGTGTAATCAAGGCACACCGGTCTGTTGTCCATGGGTATATATAACAGAGTGCCCTTAGCGGCAAATGCTGTATGAGTAGTCAACAGTAAAGCGCAAAGCAAAACACTTCGCAAAACCTTCATCATTTTTATCACTACCTTTAACTCTTTCTAAGCAGAGATATTCCTCGCCTTAATAGAAATTCTACAGCAATAAATAAAATTCCTGCGTTGACTTATAATTTCTTCTTGCATCTCTCGGTTATGATAAAAGCTCATCGCAAAACAAAAGCTCCCTGCTTCAAGGTATACCTTGAAACAGAGAGCAAAGCTACGTTATAAAATTAGCTTAAGCGTTAGCAAATCTGCTTAAGAAATCCTGGGTACGTTTATTCTTCGGATGCGTAAACAGCTCCTGCGGCTCGCCTTCCTCAGCAATTACACCCTGGTCGATAAAGATAACACGGTTAGAAACGTCACGGGCAAAAGCCATCTCATGCGTTACGATAACCATCGTCAGGCCTTCCTTAGCCAGGTCACGGATAACGCGCAGAACCTCGCCAACCATTTCCGGGTCCAGTGCGCTTGTCGGCTCGTCCATTAAAAGAACCTCCGGCTCCAGCGCCAGCGCACGTGCGATTGCCACACGCTGCTTTTGACCACCGCTAAGCTGATGCGGTTTCGCATTTACATAAGTATCCATACCAACATGCTTCAGATATTTCAGCGCAGTTGTGCGAGCTTCTTCCTTGCTTTTGCCAAGGACCTTAACCTGACCGACCATGCAGTTTTCCAGAACGGTCATATTGTTGAACAGGTTAAAGGATTGGAACACCATGCCTACCTTAGTACGATACATAGTGAGCTTTTTGAAAGCTTCATTTACATCCGTACCACGGTAATCAATAGTGCCGGCAGTCGGATGCTCCAAATAGTTCACGCAGCGGATAAGCGTAGACTTGCCGCTGCCGGAAGGACCGATGATGCAGACAACATCGCCGCGACGGACATCAAAGCTGATGCCCTTTAAAATTTCACGCTCGCCAAAGCTTTTCTTTAAATCATGGACTGATAACAAAAGTTCCTTTTCCATAGCTTAGTACCGTCCTTTCGGCTTCTTAGTAGGCAGAGGAATATCACCGCAGGGGTCCATCATCGGGTCATAGGTAACCAGCTGATAATCCTTCGGGCCATCCATCTTGCTTTCCAACCAGCGCAGCAGGCGGGAAGCGGTAAAGGTCATAATAAAGTAAATTACGCAGGTAATGAAGAAAATTTCAAAGTATTTGTAATATACACCTGCAGCAGATTTGGAAGCAAAGTACAGCTCTGTTACGGAGATAACGTTCAATACAGAAGTATCCTTGATATTGATAATCAGGTTGTTGCCCAGCTGCGGCATAACGTTGCGCAGAGCCTGCGGCAGAATAACGCAGCGCATGGTCTGGATATGGTCCATACCGATAGCAATTGCTGCTTCCTTTTGTCCCGGGTCAACAGATTCAATACCGCCACGCACAGTTTCTGCCATGTAAGCACCGGTATTGATAGAAACAACCAAAAAGCCGGCAAACAGCGGTGACATATCGATATCAAACAGGCTCATTGCACCATAATAAACAACCATAGCCTGTACAATCATAGGTGTACCGCGGAACACCTCTACGTAAGCGTCTAACAAGCGCTGCAAACAGCGCACCAAAGTTCTCTTAACCTTGCTGTCATTATCCTCCAAAGGAATTGTTTGGATAACACCAACAATAAGGCCAATAATACAGCCGATAAATGTGCCTACTACTGCCAGCAGCAGAGTAACGACCGCGCCCTTCAGCAGGACAGAGCCATATTGCTGCAGCAGGTAAACTACCCAGCCAAAAAATGTTTCCGGCATTACATACACCACCTTAATTTAATACAAAAAGAGGCGACAACCGCCGCCCCTTGCAAATGGCGTAACTCGTTATTGCAACGCAGCTATTCCATTCTTATACAGCTTATTTTGCCAAAGGCTGTTTCTTAATAGCTTCATCCATAATCTTATTGAAGTCAGCCTCGGTCATACCGCTCAGAACCTTGTTCATAGCGTCTGCCAGTTCCTTGTTGCCTTTTTTAATAGCAATACCGATTTCAACATCTTCTTTAGAAGTTTTGAAGCCTTTGTCTTCAGGGAAGGTTACCATAGTCAGATCAGGGTTAGCAAAAGCAGCAGCCTTAGCAGTCGGGATATCGGTTACAATCAAGTTGCATTTGCCGGATTTCAGCGCAACAATCATGCCGGGAACGTTGTCGATAGCAGGCAGCTTTTTAACGTCCGGAACCTGGTCAATCTGGTCATACCAGATGGTATTCAGCTGAGAGGTAGCAATAGAGCCTTTGAGGTCGGCAACGCTCTTAGCCTGAGCTTGCGGAGAATCCTTTTTAACCAGTGCTACTACAGTTGCATAGTAGTAAGGTTTGGTGAAGTCAACGGACTCTTTACGTTTGGAGGTAATGGACATGCCGGCGATTGCAGCATCAATCTTGCCGCTTACTACTGCAGGAGCCAGGCCATCCCATTCGATTTTATGGATTTCCAGGTCAGCGCCCATGGAATCAGCTAATTTTTTAGCAATCATAACGTCATAACCGTAAGCATATTCGTTAGAGCCGGCGATTTTTACAGCGCCGCCGTCAGCAGACGGTTGGGACCAGTTGTACGGAGCGTATGCGCATTCCATACCAACCTTCAATACCTTTTTGCCGCTGTCAGCTTTTTTATCGCCACCGCCACAGCCTGCAGTAACAGCCATTGCAACAACCATAGCGCCGCACAGAGCAGCTTTCAAAAATTTCTTCAAGTTCATCAAAAACACACCTTTCATTGTGAAATTATCTACTAAGTTACGTAATACTTTACTATATTACTGTCAAAAAAGCAAGCGTTCCGGCACAGATATAATGTATACATGAGCGCTGCTTCATAAAAGCCGTACTATCTCCCGCAAGAAAAAGTACGGCTTGAAATACTTAAGCTTATTTTTTCAGTCCGTTAATAATACGTTCCATAGCTTCGATGGTATTTTCACGGCTGCCGAAAGCAGTCAGGCGGAAGAAGCCTTCGCCCATTTTGCCGAAGCCTGCGCCAGGAGTACCTACAACCTGCAGTTTTTCCAGCAGGAAGTCAAAGAATTCCCAGGAGCTCATGCCGTTCGGGCATTGCAGCCAGATGTACGGAGAATGTACGCCGCCATAATATTTAATGCCAACCTTGTCAAAGCCTTCCATGATAATACGTGCATTTTCCTGATAGTAAGAAATGCTTTCGCGGCATTGTTTAATGCCTTCTTCGCTGAATACAGCCTCTGCACCGCGTTGGATAATGTAAGGAACACCATTGAACTTAGTGGTCTGGCGACGCAGCCACATTTTGTTCAGTTCCATTTCCTTGCCGCTTTCGGTTTTACGAACCAGTGCATGAGGAACAACGGTATAACCGCAACGGGTACCGGTAAAGCCGGCAGTCTTGGACAGAGAGCACAGCTCAATAGCGCATTTTTTAGCATCTTCGATAACGAAAATGCTGCGCGGAATTGCCGGATCGGTTACATATGCTTCATAAGCAGCATCGTACAGAATAACAGCATCATTTTTCAGTGCATAAGCAACCCATTCTTCCAACTGCTCTTTGGTATAAGCAGAGCCGGTCGGGTTGTTCGGAGAGCACAGATAAATTACGTCAGCCTTAACATTTTCGTCCGGCATCGGCAGAAAATCATTTTCCGGCTTGCCTTCCATATAAATAATGTGACGGCCGCACATAATGTTGGTATCCAGATATACAGGGTATACCGGATCAGGAATCAGGATAGTGTTTGCATTGCTGAAAATATCGGTGATATTAGCGCAATCGCTCTTTGCACCGTCGCTGATGAAAATTTCATCGCTTTCCAAGGTAACGCCGAAGGAAGCATAATATTTTACCAGTGCTGCATGCAGAAAATCATAGCCCTGTTCAGGACCATAGCCACGGAATGTAGACTGTACGCCCATTTCTGCTACAGCCTTAGCCATTGCATCAACAACACATTTTGCCAGCGGCAGGGTAACGTCACCAATGCCCAGGCGGATAATCTTTTTGTCTGGATGTGCCTCAGCATACGCGCTTACCTTGTGCGCGATATCAGCAAAAAGAAAGCTTTCTTTTAAGTTACAATAGTTTTCGTTTACAAATGCCATTGAAAAACCCCCATTATTAAAATCATTTTAAATTTATAGCAAACGCCTGAAAAATTACTAGCTGCAAGCATTGCGATACCTGCAGCCAGTAGTTCAAGCAATTTGTTTACTCGTTGATAATGCTCTCAGGAATATCAATTACGCCGTCAAATACTGCGACTGCGTTGCCCTCCAGGGTAACATGGTCATTCAGCTCATGCGTAACCTTTAGCAGGCCGCCCTTGCAATGTACATTGAGCGGTTCGCCCTTCTTGCCTGCTTTGTTCAGCATAATGCAGGCTACAGTAACAGCGCTTGCACCGGTGCCGCAGGCCCAGGTTTCGCCGCTGCCACGCTCCCAAACGCGGAACTTGACAGTGTTCTTGTCCAGAACCTGTACAAACTCAGTGTTCACACCTTCCGGGAACAGCTTATGATGTTCAAATTGCGGTCCCAGTTCTTCCAAGTTCAGGCTGTCCACATCATCCACAAAGGTAACAAAGTGCGGATTGCCCATAGAAATTGCCGTACCGTTATAGAAAACTTTTTCTTTGGTTACATCATCATGATTATCATTCAGAACAATTGCCTGGTCAACGAAAATATAATGGTCGCAGTTCATCGGAATTTCGGTAGCACGGAAAACAGGTTTGCCCATATCTACCTTTGCACCTACAACCTCGCCGTTTTCGACAACCATTTCAATTTCCTTTACACCGGAAAGTGTTTCCAGCGTAATAGTAGTTTTATCGGTCAGACCTTTGTCATGCACAAATTTAGCTACGCAGCGCACGCCGTTACCGCACATCTTGCCTTCGCTGCGGTCAGCGTTGAACATACGCATTTTGAAGTCAGCAACGTCAGATTTGCAAACGCAGATAAGACCGTCACTGCCAATACCAAAGCGTCTATGACTTACATATTCGGAAATAGCGCCCAGGTTCGGCAGCATCTCCTTGGTGCAGTCTACATAGACATAATCATTACCAGCACCATGCATTTTTGTAAATTCTATTTTCATGGCCCTTCCTCCTTTGAATCCTCTTTACTCATTATAACAAAAATATACTGAAATTCCAACCGGATAAACAATAAAGTTAGCATTAGCGTACAAAAAAGCCGGCACATTTGCGTACCGGCATATTATAATGAGCAGTA
>ENA-OYXV01001992-OYXV01001992.1-human-gut-metagenome-genome-assembly--contig:-NODE-1992-length-10311-cov-4.777204_pt1 | contig 10311 bp, 9 predicted proteins | sample MGYA00244846_ERZ653424 | MGnify/ENA primary metagenome ERZ653424 (study PRJEB26926, sample SAMN06165108) | human gut metagenome | biome: ENVO:00009003; feature: ENVO:2100002; material: ENVO:00002003...
TCTCTTGGGCTCGGAGATGTGTATAAGAGACAGCAACTGCATATTGTCGGCGGTGGCTGCCAGAACGCGCTGCTCAACCAGTTATGTGCTGATGCCTGCGGTATTCGGGTGATCGCCGGGCCTGTTGAAGCCTCGACGCTCGGCAATATCGGCATCCAGTTAATGACGCTGGATGAACTCAACAATGTGGATGATTTCCGTCAGGTCGTCAGCACCACCGCGAATCTGACCACCTTTACCCCTAATCCTGACAGTGAAATTGCCCACTATGTGGCGCAGATTCACTCTACACGACAGACAAAGGAGCTTTGCGCATGACCACTCAACTGGAACAGGCCTGGGAGCTGGCGAAACAGCGTTTCGCAGCGGTAGGGATTGATGTCGAGGAGGCGCTGCGCCAACTTGATCGTTTACCCGTGTCAATGCACTGCTGGCAAGGCGATGATGTTTCCGGTTTTGAAAACCCGGAAGGTTCGCTGACCGGGGGGATTCAGGCCACAGGTAATTATCCGGGCAAAGCGCGTAATGCCAGCGAGCTGCGTGCCGATCTGGAACAGGCTATGCGGCTGATTCCGGGGCCGAAACGGCTTAATTTACATGCCATCTATCTGGAATCAGACACGCCAGTCTCGCGCGACCAGATCAAACCAGAGCACTTCAAAAACTGGGTTGAATGGGCGAAAGCCAATCAGCTCGGTCTGGATTTTAACCCCTCCTGTTTTTCGCATCCGCTAAGCGCCGATGGCTTTACGCTTTCCCATGCCGACGACAGCATTCGCCAGTTCTGGATTGATCACTGCAAGGCCAGCCGCCGCGTTTCGGCCTATTTTGGCGAGCAACTTGGCACGCCATCGGTGATGAACATCTGGATCCCGGATGGCATGAAAGATATCACCGTTGACCGTCTCGCTCCGCGCCAGCGTTTGCTGGCAGCACTGGATGAGGTGATCAGCGAGAAGCTGGATCCGGCGCACCATATCGACGCCGTTGAGAGCAAATTATTTGGTATTGGTGCGGAGAGCTACACGGTTGGCTCCAATGAGTTTTACATGGGGTATGCCACCAGCCGCCAGACGGCGCTGTGCCTGGACGCCGGGCACTTCCACCCGACGGAAGTGATTTCCGACAAGATTTCCGCCGCCATGCTGTATGTGCCGCAGTTGCTGCTGCACGTCAGCCGTCCGGTTCGCTGGGACAGCGATCACGTAGTTCTGCTGGATGATGAAACCCAGGCAATTGCCAGTGAGATTGTTCGTCACGATCTGTTCGACCGTGTGCATATCGGTCTCGATTTCTTTGATGCCTCTATCAACCGTATTGCCGCGTGGGTCATTGGTACACGCAATATGAAAAAAGCCCTGCTGCGTGCGTTGCTGGAACCTACCGCTGAGCTGCGCAAGCTGGAAACGGCGGGCGATTACACTGCACGCCTGGCGCTACTGGAAGAGCAGAAATCATTGCCGTGGCAGGCGGTATGGGAAATGTATTGTCAGCGTCACGATACCCCAGCGGGTAGCGAATGGCTGGAGAGCGTGCGGGCTTATGAAAAAGAAATTTTGAGCCAGCGTGGGTAAACACTGCCGGATGCGGCGCGAGCGCCTTATTCGGCCTAAGGGTCGAATGTCCATGCGGGCTGTCACCCTCACCCCGGCCCTCTCCCTGAAAGGGCGAGGGAGAAAAACATAGCCTCGTTCAGCAACGGAGCTGAGCACCGCTCCGGACAGTCCCCTCGCCCCTACGGGGAGAGGGTTAGGGTGAGGGGAACAAGCCGCACCATGTCTAAACAAGGCAACCTAATTTACAGGAACACAGAACATGCAAAACATTACCCAGTCCTGGTTTGTCCAGGGAATGATCAAAGCCACCACCGATGCCTGGCTGAAAGGCTGGGACGAACGCAACGGCGGCAACCTGACGCTGCGCCTGGAGGACGCCGATATCGCACCGTATCACGACAACTTTCATGAACAACCGCGCTATATCCCGCTCAGCCAGCCCATGCCTTTGCTGGCAAATACACCGTTTATTGTCACCGGCTCCGGCAAATTCTTTCGTAACGTCCAGCTTGATCCTGCGGCTAACTTAGGCGTCGTAAAAGTCGACAGCGACGGCGCGGGCTACCACATTCTCTGGGGGCTAACTCACGAAGCCGTTCCAACCTCTGAACTTCCGGCGCACTTCCTCTCTCATTGCGAACGCATTAAAGCCACCAACGGTAAAGATCGGGTGATCATGCACTGCCATGCCACCAACCTGATCGCCCTTACCTACGTACTGGAAAACGACACCGCGGTCTTCACTCGCCAACTGTGGGAAGGCAGCACCGAGTGTCTGGTAGTGTTCCCGGATGGCGTCGGCATTTTGCCGTGGATGGTGCCCGGCACGGACGAAATCGGCCAGGCGACCGCACAGGAAATGCAAAAACATTCGCTGGTGTTGTGGCCCTTCCACGGCGTCTTCGGCAGCGGTCCGACACTGGATGAAACATTCGGTTTAATCGACACCGCAGAAAAATCAGCACAAGTATTAGTGAAGGTTTATTCGATGGGCGGCATGAAACAGACCATCAGTCGTGAAGAGTTGATAGCACTCGGCCAGCGTTTCGGCGTTACACCACTCGCCAGTGCGCTGGCGCTGTAAGGAGCAAACATGATCCGCAAAGCCATTGTCATGCAGGTTAACCCCGACACCCACGAAGAATATCAGCGTCGGCATAATCCAATCTGGCCGGAACTGGAAGCAGTGTTGAAATCTCACGGTGCGCATAACTACGCCATTTACCTCGACAAAGCGCGTAATCTGCTGTTTGCCACGGTAGAGATTGAATCTGAAGAACGGTGGAATGCGGTAGCCAGTACTGATGTTTGCCAACGTTGGTGGAAATATATGACCGACGTTATGCCAGCTAACCCGGATAACAGCCCAGTCAGTAGCGAGCTGCAAGAAGTGTTTTACCTGCCCTAATGAGTTGCGGTGCCGGAAAATATCCAGCACCGCGCCTTCATCAGAAGAAGTATTTAAAGCGAACGCGTGCGCCGTAACGGTCATCAGTATCATCACCGTGTTTTTTATCACCGTCGCTATCCAGAATGGAGTAATACGTCCCGAGGTAAATATTAAAGTTCTCCATATCCATCACATTAGCGAACTGATAAGACGCATGAATGGTGTGAATGGTGTACGTCCCTTCATCATCAATCCAGCAGTCGTTATCACAAACTACACCGCTGAATTCATCAATCTTATTGTGCGCGTAGATATAACCCAGCTCGAAACGTTTCCACAGCGCGTTAATCCCGGCAGTGAAATCTTTCTCATTATTAGCATCTAAATAGGCGGTATTAAGATTAACAACGACGCCATTTTCCGGATCCGTTTTCAGGCCATTCCAGGTCATGCTCATACCATAGCCGGTACGATCGGACTGATCGACAAAATTACCCTTGCTATCGGTATAACCATAAGCATTATTTACCACGTTCGCTTCCATCGCTGCGGAAACGGTAAATTCTTCCGTCGGCGACCAGGCAATTACCGGACGCAGATAAGCAACATTTTTCTGCTGCTCCATATCGCGTCCATGATAATTACCGTCATTATATAAAGATGTTCCGTCTTCAAGTAACGTGTTTAATTCAAAATACCAGTTATCGAGTTGTTTGCTGACGAGGAAATTACCGCCAGCGTTAGAGCGCCCGCGGCCCTCTTTCATCATATAGATATAACCGCTGCCATCGTCATAAAGATCGTTCGCAGTATTACCGGAATGTTCAACAAAGGTATCCTGATTCAGCGGGAACATATCGTAGGCTTCAAAACGGCCTACTTTGACCTTCCAGTCGTTTTCTTTGCCAAAGAAGAATACCGCATCATCGATATTTACTGAACCGTGCATGTCCCCCAGCGGTTGTGCGGAGAACCCGGCGAAATAACCATTATCCAGTTTTCGCATACCATCAAAACCTAACAGAATACGACCATTGAGATTCCACTGTTCATTAGTGGGATCGCTATTCACATCAGCGTTGGTCATTGCCAGCAGGCCATGATTACTTTCCGCATCCATATTAAATTCTACATCGCCGTAGATTTTTAAATCGCCATAACCTGAGAGCAAAAGATTAGGTGAGGTGGAATTTTTCTTTGCAGATTCCGCCGTTGCCTGTCCATTTACCGGCGTATTGCCCTGGGCAGCCTTAATTTCGCGGATCTCAGCGGCTTGTTGTGTCTGCAGCTGTTTAACCTGGCTCTCTGCTTTTGCTGCCCGCATTTCTGCCGCTTCCAGGCGTTCTTCCAGCAATGCCATGCGTTGTTCCAGCGTTAAATGCTGTGTTTTTGCCATTCCGGTACTACATGCCAATAATAAACCGATGGCTAAAGATAATGTCGATTTTTTCATTATTTACGTTCCCTGAAATAAAAGAGACCCTACGCTTTCCAAAAGGAATACGTATATAGAGAAATATAAGGTGTGCACTTTCGAATTTTTAATCCAACTTCAGCAGGCCGATGGATAGTATCCCGCTGCATAATATGAGTAAATCCGCTGATTTCCTGGAACGTGAGGAATATAACAATAGTGCCGTTTTTAACCAAATATCGTAAAAAATATTAGATATAATTCACGCTGACTCATAAGCCACAAATATAAATAACCTTGCTGCAAAACATGTGCGGCAGTTAAACATTCACAACATCATTAAATAATGATTTTTTATTCACTGCATTTATTTTGCCCATCAATATGTGCCTTACACCGCAAAATTTATCCTTCACTCTGCCTTATATTGTCACGACTTCACGACATATCCGCGCTCATCACAAAACCGCCCCGCCGTTACAATTAACTATAATATTTTTTCATGGAGTCCAATAATGGCAGCACTTACTGCAAGCTGTATTGACCTGAATATTCAGGGCAATGGCACTTATTCCGTTCTGAAGCAGTTGGCGACAATGGCGTTACAAAACGGTTTTATCACCGACTCACATCAATTCCTGCAAACCCTGCTGCTGCGCGAAAAAATGCACTCCACGGGATTTGGTTCCGGTGTCGCCGTGCCGCACGGTAAAAGCGCCTGCGTTAAACAACCGTTCGTGTTATTCGCCCGCAAAGCGCAGGCCATTGACTGGAAAGCCAGCGATGGCGAAGACGTCAATTGCTGGATCTGCCTCGGTGTGCCGCAAAGTGGCGAAGAGGATCAGGTCAAAATCATCGGCACGCTATGCCGCAAAATTATCCACCAGGATTTTATCGACCAACTGCGACAGGGCGACGCCGACCAGGTGCTTGCTTTGTTAAATCAAACCCTCAGCTCATAAGGACGTGGCGATGGAGTCATCCTTACGTATTGTCGCGATCACCAACTGCCCCGCCGGGATCGCTCACACCTACATGGTGGCGGAAGCCCTGGAACAGAAAGCCCGTTCTCTCGGCCATACCATAAAAGTGGAAACTCAAGGATCAAGCGGCGTCGAAAACCGCTTATCCAGCGAAGAGATTGCCGCTGCCGATTACGTGATTTTCGCCACCGGGCGTGGCCTGAGCGGTGACGATCGCGCGCGATTTGCCGGGAAAATGGTTTATGAGATTGCCATCTCCCAGGCGCTGAAAAATATCGACCAGATTTTCAGTGAATTACCGACAAACTCACAACTTTTTGCCGCAGATAGCGGCGTGAAGCTCGGCAAACAGGAAGTGCAAAGTGGCAGCGTAATGAGCCATCTGATGGCGGGTGTCTCTGCGGCGCTGCCGTTTGTCATCGGTGGCGGTATCCTGGTGGCGCTTGCCAACATGCTGGTGCAGTTCGGTTTGCCGTATACCGATATGTCGAAAGGCGCGCCGTCGTTTACCTGGGTAGTTGAATCCATCGGTTACCTTGGCTTCACCTTTATGATCCCCATCATGGGCGCTTATATTGCCTCGTCGATTGCCGATAAACCCGCTTTCGCTCCGGCGTTTCTGGTTTGCTATCTGGCGAATGACAAAGCCCTGCTCGGCACCCAGTCTGGCGCGGGCTTCCTCGGCGCGGTGGTGCTGGGGCTGGCGATTGGCTATTTCGTCTTCTGGTTCCGTAAAGTGCGCCTTGGCAAAGCATTACAACCGCTGCTCGGTTCCATGCTGATCCCGTTCGTCACTCTGCTGGTTTTCGGCGTACTGACTTACTACGTTATCGGACCGGTGATGTCCGACCTCATGGGCGGGTTGCTGCACTTCCTGAACACCATTCCTCCGTCAATGAAGTTTGCGGCAGCGTTTTTGGTCGGTGCGATGCTGGCGTTCGATATGGGCGGCCCTATCAATAAAACCGCCTGGTTCTTCTGCTTCTCACTGCTGGAAAAACACATTTACGACTGGTACGCCATCGTCGGCGTTGTCGCGCTGATGCCGCCTGTCGCGGCGAGTCTTGCGACGTTCATTGCGCCCAAACTGTTTACTCAACAGGAAAAAGAAGCCGCCAGTAGCGCCATTGTGGTCGGTGCCACGGTCGCGACCGAACCGGCTATTCCTTACGCTCTGGCGGCACCACTGCCAATGATTACCGCCAATACGCTGGCGGGCGGCATTACCGGCGTGCTGGTGATCGCTTTCGGAATCAAACGACTGGCACCTGGTTTGGGTATCTTTGACCCGCTGATCGGCCTGATGTCGCCGGTGGGTTCGTTTTATCTGGTGCTGGCGATTGGCCTCGCGCTGAACATTTCATTCATTATCGTCCTGAAAGGATTATGGTTACGCCGCAAAGCGAAAGCCGCGCAACAGGAGCTTGTCCATGAACATTGAGTTACTGCAACAGTTGTGCGAAGCCAGCGCCGTCAGCGGCGATGAACAGGAAGTTCGCGACATCCTGATAAACACGCTGGAACCTTGCGTTAATGAAATCACCTTTGATGGTCTGGGTAGCTTTGTTGCCCGTAAGGGGAATAAAGGTCCAAAAGTTGCCGTTGTCGGGCATATGGATGAAGTCGGCTTTATGGTCACCCACATCGACGAGAGCGGTTTTTTGCGTTTCACCACCATTGGTGGCTGGTGGAATCAGTCGATGCTCAACCACCGGGTAACCATACGCACACACAAGGGAGTGAAAATCCCTGGTGTGATTGGTTCCGTCGCGCCTCATGCGTTAACCGAAAAGCAAAAGCAACAGCCGCTTTCATTTGATGAGATGTTCATTGATATTGGCGCGTACAGTCGCGAAGAGGTGGAAAAACGCGGCGTGGAAATTGGCAATTTTATTAGCCCGGAAGCCAATTTTGCCTGCTGGGGCGAAGATAAAGTGGTCGGCAAGGCGCTGGATAACCGCATCGGCTGCGCGATGATGGCTGAGCTACTACAGACAGTAAATAACCCCGAAATTACGCTGTATGGCGTCGGCAGCGTGGAAGAAGAAGTTGGGCTACGCGGGGCACAAACCTCGGCGGAACACATTAAACCGGACGTCGTGATCGTGCTGGATACCGCTGTCGCAGGTGATGTTCCGGGCATTGATAACATAAAATACCCTCTAAAACTGGGCCAGGGGCCGGGGCTGATGCTGTTTGACAAGCGCTACTTCCCCAATCAGAAACTGGTAGCAGCGTTAAAAAACTGTGCCGCACATAACGATTTACCGCTGCAATTTTCCACTATGAAAACCGGTGCGACGGATGGCGGGCGCTACAACGTGATGGGCGGCGGGCGTCCGGTTGTCGCGCTGTGCTTGCCAACTCGTTATCTGCACGCCAACAGCGGCATGATTTCAAAAGCCGATTACGATGCTCTGCTCACGCTGATACGGGGTTTTCTGACGACCTTAACTGCGGAGAAAGTCAACGCGTTTAGCCAGTTCCGTCAGGTGGATTAATGCTAAACGAACGCCAGTTAAAGATTGTCGATCTGCTGGAGCAACAGCCGCGCACGCCTGGCGAGCTGGCGCATCAGACTGGCGTTTCTGGCAGGACCATCCTGCGTGATATTGACTATCTCAACTTCACCCTTAACGGCAAAGCCCGCATTTCCGCCAGTGGCAACGCGGGCTATCAGCTGGAAATCTTCGAGCGCCGCAGCTTTTTTCAGTTGCTGCAAAAGCACGATAACGACGATCGGCTGCTGGCGCTGTTATTACTGAATACCTTTACTCCCCGTGCGCAACTCGCCTCGGCGCTTAATTTGCCAGAAACGTGGGTCGCAGAGCGTCTGCCCCGCCTGAAACAGCGTTATGAACGTACTTGTTGCCTGGCCAGTCGCCCCGGTTTGGGCCATTTCATTGATGAGACAGAAGAGAAACGCGTTATCTTGCTGGCGAACTTGCTGCGCAAAGATCCGTTTTTAATTCCTCTGGCGGGCGTAACACGAGACAACCTTCAGCAATTGTCCACGGTCTGCGACAACCAACACCGCTGGCCGCTGATGCAGGGTGATTATCTCTCCAGCCTGATTCTGGCGATTTACGCCCTGCGTAATCAACTGACCGATGAGTGGCCGCAATATCCCGGTAGCGAGATAAAACAAATCGTTGAACAAAGCGGCATGTTTCTTGGTGATAACGCTGTAAGAACGTTGACGGGGTTGATAGAAAAACAGCATCAACAGGCGCAGGTTATTTGTGTCGATAATGTGCTGGCATTGCTGCAAAGGGTGCCGGGCATTGCGTCATTGAATATTATTGATACGCAACTGGTTGAGAATATTACCGGGCATTTATTACGTTGCCTTGCCGCACCGGTGTGGATTGCTGAGCACCGCCAAAGCAGCATGAATAACCTGAAAGCCGCCTGGCCTGCGGCTTTTGATATGAGTCTGCACTTTATTACGCTACTACGTGAACAGCTCGATATTCCCCTTTTCGACAGCGATCTGATCGGTTTGTATTTTGCCTGTGCGCTGGAACGACATCAAAACGAACGCCAGCCGATCATTTTGCTCTCGGACCAGAACGCGATTGCCACTATTAATCAGCTCGCTATTGAGCGCGACGTCCTGAATTGTCGGGTGATTATTGCCCGCAGCGTAAGCGAACTGGTTGCCATTCGCGAAGAGATTGAGCCGTTATTGATCATTAATAACAGCCATTATTTACTGGATGATGCAGTCAATAATTGCATCATCGTAAAAAATATCATTACGGCTGCCGGTATCGAACAAATAAAACATTTTCTGGCGACGGCATTTATTCGCCAGCAACCGGAGCGTTTTTTCTCTGCCCCCGGAAGTTTTCATTATTCGAATGTACGCGGTGAAAGCTGGCAACATATTACCCGGCAAATTTGTGCGCAATTAGTGGCACAACACCATATTACCGCCGATGAAGCGCAACGGATCATCGCCCGCGAAGGCGAAGGTGAAAACCTGATTGTTAATCGCCTCGCCATCCCACATTGCTGGAGCGAACAGGAGCGACGTTTTCGTGGATTTTTTATTACCCTCGCCCAACCAGTTGAGGTGAATAACGAAGTCATTAACCATGTCTTGATCGCCTGTGCCGCCGCCGATGCGCGTCATGAGCTAAAAATATTTAGCTATCTGGCAAGCGTATTGTGTCAGCATCCGGCAGAGGTTATTGCCGGGTTAACAGGATATGAGGCATTTATGGAGTTACTTCACAAGGGGTGAACTGTGTCGGATGCGCCGCATCCGACACTGCATTTATCACCAAAATCAAAAATGTTTAACGCAGGCTGTTATAGTCATCGACCATTTCGTTGTACTCGCATAATGCTCTCGGGAAATGAGTCGTCGACCATCCAGCTTGTGTTTGCATCCTGAAGTTGCTCTTTATCCCAGTCAGAGTACGGAACTTTATCTCTGACGCGGCGAACATATTTTTTAGCCTCGAGTTGATACTGGTCTGCCGAATTAATGAACGAGAAATTCATACCGCCTTTATCCGCTTCTTTGGCCTGCGTCACCAGCGTTTTCAGTTCAGAGACTTTCTTCATTGCCGCATCAACATCAAACTTCTCTTGCGAAATCAGGTTATTAATTTGTTTCGCTGAAATCATGACTGCCAGAGAGTAGTAGTGGAATGTTTTCCCTTCTCTTTGTTCAATATTTTTCAGTTCCGCAAGCTGGCGCTTATCGTTAATTTCCTGAATCGCCGCATGATAAGATTCTGCTACAGGTTCAAAGGCTTCAAGATTTTTTAAGAATGTCTGGTGCAGCGTTTTCCCTTTCGCAAACGCATCGTCTTTATAATTTTCCTGGGTGTAATATTTATCCATTTCGTTAATGGTATTACCCAACGCCACGGCAGCATAAATATAACTTACCGCCACGCCATCAATAGGTTGCAGCGCAGGCGTTAACGCCACTACACCTGTCTCTTATACACA
>ENA-OYXV01002000-OYXV01002000.1-human-gut-metagenome-genome-assembly--contig:-NODE-2000-length-10263-cov-4.756172_pt1 | contig 10263 bp, 12 predicted proteins | sample MGYA00244846_ERZ653424 | MGnify/ENA primary metagenome ERZ653424 (study PRJEB26926, sample SAMN06165108) | human gut metagenome | biome: ENVO:00009003; feature: ENVO:2100002; material: ENVO:00002003...
CGAGATCTAGTACGGTCTCGTGGGCTCGGAGATGTGTATAAGAGACAGGTCCACAGGGAGTCCGCATAAGGCTGCAGCACATCGGCGGATACGCCGCTGTTCAGCATTTCAGACAGAAAGCTGGCCGTGATGGGCTGGCCGCCGAACAACTCCCAGTGGACGTGGCCCCCGGCAAAGAGGATCTCGTGGAACATCCCCGCCCCGGGCAGATTGGTCACCAGCATGCCGATGGCGATGGGCACCAGCAGCAGAGGCTCAAACTTCTTCACAATGCCCAGAAACAGTAGGACACAGGCAATCACCAGCATAATGGCGCTTTTCCAGTTCTCCCCCTGGAAGAACTGATAGAAGCCGGTACTGGTCAGGAAATTGGCAATTGCTTCCATATGCGGCCCTCCGGGGTCAACCGATGGTGCACAGCAGGGTGCCGGACTCCACGGCGGCCCCCTTGGTGACGGACACGGAGGTGACGGTGCCGTCGCAGGGCGCCATGATCTCGTTTTCCATCTTCATGGCCTCGAGCACCACCAGCACGTCGCCCTTCTTCACGCTGTCGCCCGCCTTAACCTTCACGTCAATCAGGTTGCCCGGCATCGGCGCGGTCACCTTTTCACCGGCGACGTGCTGGTTGTGCTCGAATAAGCTGCAAAGGGGTTAAGCGCTGTGAAAAAAATTCTGAGTGTGATCCTCGGATTGGCGCTGTGCTGCATGCTTGCGGCGCTGCCCGTTTGCGCCGAGGAGACCGCTGCCCCCGTGCAGGCGGAAACCGCCGAAATCGGCGACGGCCATGTGACGCTGGTCAGCGATTCCGACCAGCTCATTCCCGTCTATGTGGATGAGGAGGCGGAGGGCGCCGAAGGCACGGTGGAGCAGGCGATGGCCGACTTCAGCGTTGGCGGCACCATCGCGGGTCTGATCAACGATTCCGGTATTTACGACATCATCAAGGGCAACTGGAAGAGCGCGGTGATGATCCTCATCTCTTTCGTGCTGCTCTATCTGGCCATTGTCAAGCAGTTTGAGCCGCTGCTGCTGATGCCGATTGCCTTCGGCATGCTGCTGACGAACCTGCCGCTGGCGGGCATTATGGACGAGCCGATCTACGAGATCATCTCCAACCCGACGTACCACGGCAAGGCCGGTATCCCGATTTACAACGGCGATATGCTGGTGGGCTATCAGTATATCAAGCAGAACGGCGGCCTGTTGTATTACCTCTATCAGGGCGTTAAGCTGGGCATCTTCCCGCCGCTCATCTTCATGGGCGTCGGCGCGATGACCGACTTCGGTCCGCTGATCGCCAACCCGATGAGCCTGCTGCTCGGCGCTGCCGCGCAGCTGGGTATCTTCCTGGCGTTCATCGTGGCGCTGATTCTGGGCTTTACCCCCGCTGAGGCCGGCGCAATCGGCATCATCGGCGGCGCGGACGGCCCGACCGCCATCTACGTCACCACCAAGCTCGCGCCGGGTCTGCTGGGTCCGATCGCCATCGCCGCGTATTCCTACATGGCGCTGGTGCCGGTCATCCAGCCGCCGATTATGAAGGCGCTGACCAGCAAGAAGGATCGCCAGATCGTCATGGGTCAGCTTCGCACCGTCTCCAAGACCGAGAAGATCGTCTTCCCGATCGTCGTGACCGTGCTGGTCTCCCTGATGCTGCCGAGCGCCGCGCCGCTGATCGGCGCGCTGATGCTGGGCAACCTGTTCAAGGAATCCGGCGTGACGGAGCGCCTCTCCAAGACCGCGCAGAACGAACTGATGAACATCGTCACCATCTTCCTGGGCGTGACGGTCGGCGCGACGGCGAAGGCCGAGACCTTCCTGCAGCCGCAGACCCTCAAGATCATCGCGATGGGCGTGTTCGCGTTCGGCGGCGGTACGGCCGGCGGCGTTCTGCTGGGCGACCTGATGTGCAAGCTCTCCGGCGGCAAGATCAATCCGCTGATCGGCTCTGCGGGCGTTTCCGCCGTGCCGATGGCCGCGCGTGTCTCCCAGAAGGTTGGTCAGGCGGAGAACCCGAGCAACTTCCTGCTGATGCACGCCATGGGTCCGAACGTGGCCGGCGTTATCGGCTCTGCGGTTGCGGCGGGCGTGTTCATCTCGATGTTCGGCTAACCGACGTGAGGTCGGTTTCACTTCCGTCGAAGTTTGCGGAAAGTGAAGGGCTTTGCACACGCGAGCGAAGCCACGCATGACATACACGAGCAGCGATTTGAACGATTCAAACGGTTGAAAAACGATGCGGCGTTCCCTCCGGCGTGGGGGAATGCCGCCCTTCCCGAAAAACCGGGACAGATAATAAGGAGGAATAAGCAATGGGAAAGGTGCTTATCACCGATACCATTCTGCGCGACGCGCACCAGTCTCAGGCCGCAACCCGTATGCGCCTGGAGGAGATGCTGCCCGTCGCGGACAAGCTGGATAAGATCGGCTACTATTCTCTGGAGTGCTGGGGCGGCGCGACGTTCGACTCCTGCATGCGCTTTCTGAATGAAGATCCGTGGGAGCGCCTGCGCGCGCTGCGCAAGGCGATGCCCAACACCAAGCTGCAAATGCTCTTCCGCGGCCAGAACATTCTCGGCTACAAGCATTATGCGGACGACGTGGTGGATGAGTTCGTCAAAAAGTCCATCGAGAACGGCATTGACATCATCCGCATCTTCGATGCGCTGAACGATCTGCGCAACCTCGAGCAGGCTGTCAAGTCCACCAAGAAATACGGCGGCAACTGCGAAATCGCCATCAGCTACACGATCAGCCCGGTGCACACCGAGGAATACTTCCTCAAGCTGGCCAAGGAGATCGAGCAGATGGGCGCGGACGCGATCTGCATCAAGGATATGGCCAACCTGCTGCTGCCGTATGAGGCCTACAGCCTCGTCAAGAAGCTCAAGGCGACCACCAAGCTGCCGATCCACCTGCACACGCACAACACCGCCGGTACCGGCGCGATGACCATTCTCAAGGCGATTGAGGCGGGCTGCGACATCGTGGATACCGCCCTGAGCCCGATGGCCGAGGGCACCAGCCAGCCGGCGACCGAGTCCCTGTGCGCGACGCTCAAGGGCACCGAGTACGACCCGTGCCTGGACATGGAGCTGATGAACGAGTGCGCGACGCACTTCCGCGGCGTGGCCGCCCGTCTGGAGAAGGACGGCTGGCTCGTGCCGAGCAAGGTGCTGCGCGTGGACGCCAACACGCTGAAGTATCAGGTGCCGGGCGGCATGCTCTCCAACATGATCGGCCAGCTCAAGCAGTTCAACGCGATGGACAAGTATTACGACGTGCTGGCTGAAATCCCGCAGGTTCGCAAGGACTTCGGCTATCCGCCGCTGGTCACGCCGACCTCCCAGATCGTCGGCACGCAGGCGGTGATGAACGTGCTGTTCGGCCGCTACAAGACCTTCCCGAACGAATCCAAGGGTCTGCTGCGCGGCGAGTACGGCAAGCTCCCGGCTCCGGTGAACGAGGAAGTCCGCAAGATGGCCATTGGCGACGACAAGGTGATTACCTGCCGCCCGGCCGACCTGCTCAAGCCGGAAATGGACAAGTATCGCGAGGAAATCCGCGATCAGGCCACCTGCGAGGAGGACGTGCTCAGCTACGCCCTGTTCCCGAAGGTCGCGCCGAAGTTCTTTGAGTATCGCTCTGCGCATCAGACGAAGATTGATTCCACGATGCTCAATAAGGACAACAAGACCATGCCGGTCTAAGACGCAAATAAAAGACATGTCAGACAGGGAACTGCCCGCCTGGCATGTCTTTTTGTATAATAAAGGAGCGGACGCACATGATGTGTCCGCTCCTCGTCTTCAAAAACAATGGAATCCTTGAGAGGGAAAATTCCGAAATTTCGGGTTCTCGGCAGGATTTGGGGCAACGCTCCGGCGTCAATCCTCCGCAGGCCACGGATAGAACAGCGTGCCGTCTTCCAGCGTCTCCACCTTGCCGTCGGTGACGCGGGTGATTTCCGCAAGCAGGTTTTCCTCGTCGGCGACGCGAACCATCAGCGTACAGACGACGCTCGCGCCGAATTCCGTATGCTCGATGATGACAGGCGCGGAGCGGAGAAAATATTCCAGCCGCTGCCAAGTGGAATAATCCACCTCGACCATATGGCGCGCGCTCTTTTCCATCACGACGACGCCCGCCGCGTCCAGCGCGGCCTTGCTGCCCTGCGCATAGGCGCGGACAAGCCCGCCTGCGCCGAGCAGAATACCGCCGAAATACCGGGTGACAACCACGGCGCAGTTGACCACACCGCGCGCCTTCATCACCTCGATGATCGGCATGCCCGCCGTACCGCCGGGTTCGCCGTCGTCGCTGTAGCGCATGATGCCGGAATTCAGCCCGATGATATACGCATAGCAGTTGTGGGTGGCGTCCTTGTGCTTCTGACGAATCCGGGTGAGGAAGGCCAGCGCCTCCTCCTCGGTTTCGCAGGGGCAGCCGTAGCCGATGAAGCGCGATTTGTTGATGACGAACTCCGCGCTGTTTTCCGCGCGGAGGGTCTTATACGAGAGCTGGGCAGACATGGCTTATTTGAGCACGATGCGGTGGAATTTCTTCTTGCCGCTGCGCAGCATCAGGCCGTCGGTGGGGATCATGTCCGCCGTCACGACCGCGTTCACGTCGGTCACCTTGTCCTCGCCGAGGCTCACGCCGCCGCCCTGAACCAGACGGCGCGCCGCGGAGTTGGACGGCGCAAGGCCGCAGGTGACGAGCAGCGTGGTCACGCGCGCGTCCTTTTCGAGGTCGGCCGCGGTGATTTCGGTCGTCGGGATGGAGCCGCCCATCGCCGCGCCGCCGAAGAGAGAAGCAGCGGCCTCCTGCGCCTTCTCAGCTTCTTCCTCGCCGTGCACGAGCTTGGTGACCTCGTAGGCCAGCACCTTCTTGGCCTCGTTGATCTGGCTGTCCTTGAGCGCGCCGAGGCGGCGAACCTCGTCCATCGGCAGGAAGGTCAGGAGGCCGAGGCACTTCTCCACGTCCTGATCGTCCACGTTGCGCCAGTACTGGTAGAAGTCATAGGGGCTGGTCTTGGCCGGGTCGAGCCAGAGCGCGCCCTTTTCGGTCTTGCCCATCTTGCGGCCGTCGTGGGTGAGCAGGAGCTGGAAGGTGCAGGCGAACGCATTTTCGCGCTCCTTGCGGCGAATCAGATCCGCGCCGCCAAGCATATTGCTCCACTGGTCGTTGCCGCCCATCTCCAACCGGCAGCCGTACTTCTTGAACAGCTCGAGGAAGTCATAGGACTGCATGAGCATGTAGGTGAATTCGAGGAAGGAGAGGCCGTTGTCCGTCGCCATGCGCGCCTTGTAGCACTCGGCGGTGAGCATCTTGTTGACGGAGAACATGGAGCCGATGTCGCGCATGAACTCGATGAAGTTCAGGCTGCGCAGCCAGTCGCCGTTGTTGGCGATGATCGCCTTGCCCTCGGAGAAATCGAGGAAGCGGCTCATCTGCTGCTTGATGTGCGCAACGTTGCTGTCGATGGTCTCCACGGTCATCATCTTGCGCATGTCAGTCTTGCCGGAGGGGTCGCCGATCATCGCCGTGCCGCCGCCCATCAGCGCGATGGGGCGGTGACCCGCGCGCTGCATGTGCGCCATCGCCATGATCGGGATGTAGTGGCCGATGTGCAGGGAATCGGCGGTCGGGTCGAAGCCGACGTAGAACGTGGTCGGGTTTTTGAGCTGCTCGTAGAGCTCGTCTTCAAAGGTCATCTGCGCGATAAAGCCGCGCTCCTTGAGCAAATCGAGAACGTGCTGAGCCATGGGTGTTCCTCCTTTGACGTCGGGCAGGCATGAGACGGGAGGCGCGGCGCTGCCCACAAAAAAACGCCCTCCCGATTGCAATCGGGAAGGCGTGAAACACGCGGTACCACTTCCGTTCGAGACTCCATTGCTGAAAGCCCCCTTAGCCGCCCGCAGACACGGGCTGCACGCTGTATCCGGCGTACCGGCGACCGCCTACTGGCCCGCAGGGGGGCGTTGGGGATCGTGCTCCGGGATGTATTCGGCCTGCCTCTCGCTGCCGCCTCGCACCGACCGGCGGTTCTCTGAAACGAGCGGGCGGGCGTACTTGTTCCCATCCTCGCGTATGGCTGTATTATACGGGGCGGAAAAGCGATTGTCAAGCCCCATTTTGAACGCCTTGCGCTTTTGCGCGAATTGCGATACAATAGGGCGGTAAGAAAACAGCGAGGGTGGAAACGATGATTCATATCGTGTTGGTCGAGCCGGAAATTCCGCAGAATACCGGCAACATAGCGCGCACCTGCGCGGCGACGGGGAGCGAGCTGCACCTGGTCAAGCCGCTGGGGTACAGCCTGGAGGATAAATATCTGAAGCGCGCGGGGCTGGATTACTGGCCGCTGGTGAAGGTGCACGTGCATGAGAATTTTGCCGAGCTGCTGGCGGCGTATCCGGATGCGCCGTTCTTCTACGCGAGCACGAAAGCGCCGAGGAGCTACGCGCAGGCGGAGTACCCGCGGGATGTGTTCCTCGTCTTTGGCCGGGAATCGCGCGGCCTGCCGGAAAACCTGCTGGAACGGGTCTATGACCGCTGCATCCGCATCCCGATGATCGAGGGCGCGCGCAGCCTGAACCTGTCCAACTCCGTGGCGATTGTGACCTACGAGGCGCTGCGCCAGCATGGCTTTGAGCATCTGCTCGATCACGGCGCGCTGACCGGCCGCGACGAGGAGCCGGGCGCATGGATGGATTATCTGTAAGCATTTGCCTGTCCTTGACAGCAGGCGCTCGTTTTTGTTACAATAAGATGGAGAAAATGACGGGAAAGAGGCGTGCCGCTTGAAGAAGAAAAAGAAGAGCCAGATCGGCTTCCGCGTGGCGGCGGGCGTGATGGATGTGTTCGGCGTGGCGGCCGCCGCGCTGGCGATTGTCGTGCTGCTGCTCATGCTCGGCAGTCTCTTTTCGTGGCTGAGGCAGGATCTGGCGATCACCTTTGCCGATTTGACGGATAACATCACGGACGCGGTGATTATCGGCAAGTGAAACGGGCGGGAAAATCCGATTTTATAAAATAACAATGGCTTTGTCGGCGTTGTTGACGCTAAAAAGGGAGCAAATCAAGATAAAAAAACGTTTTTCTATTTCTAAATTGCTCTGTTTTTTCCGTCGAAAGCGTCGACAAAATGTATTTTGAGTGCAATATAAAAATAAGACGACGGGAGGCGGCAGCATGAACACATCTTGGCCAACGCTCACGGAAGCTGTGTTTGCCTGCGAAAAATGCAGGCTCTGCCAGACGAGAACAAACGTCGTGCTCGGCGAGGGCGACCTGCATGCGCCGCTGATGTTCATCGGCGAAGGGCCGGGGCAGCAGGAGGACGAGACCGGCCGCCCGTTCGTCGGCGCGGCGGGGCATCTGCTGGATCGGATGCTCGCGGCCATCGGGCTGAGGCGGGAGCAGGTCTACATCTGCAACATCGTCAAGTGCAGGCCGCCGCAGAACCGCGTGCCGGAGGCGGACGAGCGCGCCGCCTGCATGGATTACCTGCGCCAGCAGGTCGCGCTGGTGCGGCCGAAGGTGATCGTCTGCCTCGGCTCGACCCCGACGCGGGCGCTGCTGGGCGAGCAGATGCGCATCACGCGCGACCGGGGCGTTTGGCAACTCAAAAAGGGCGTGTGGTTCATGCCGACGTATCACCCGGCGGCTCTGCTGCGCGACGCGGATAAAAAGCGCCCGGCGTGGGCGGATTTTCAGGCGATACGCGACAAGCTCATCGAGCTGAACGCATATCCCAAGACGGAGGCGGACTGATGGAGGAGCAAAAAGAGCGTCAGGCGCTTCGGGCGCTGATTGCGGGCGTGTCGCCGGGGCGGGAAAATGCGCTGGTCTTCGGCGAGGGGCCGAAAAACCCGAAGCTGATGCTCATCGGCGAAGCGCCGGGCGAGCAGGAGAGCCTGATGGGGCGGCCGTTCGTCGGCAAGGCGGGGAAGAACCTCGATCACTTTCTGGCGTTGGTTGGGCTTGTGCGCGGGGACATCTATATCACCAACGTCGTCAAATTCCGCCCGACCAAGACGGGCGCGACCGGGCGGCTGAGCAACCGCCCGCCGACGCGGGAGGAAATCGCGCTGTTTCGTCCGTGGCTGATGGCAGAAATCGCGCGCGTAAACCCCGGCGTGATCGCGACGCTGGGCAACGTGCCGCTTCAGGCCGTCACGGACAGCCGGATTACCATCGGCGAGGCGCACGGCCGACTGACGACAGCGGGCGAAACCGGCAGGCCGCTCTTTCCGCTGTATCACCCGGCGAGCCTGATCTACAACCGCGCGCTCGCCCCGGTGTACGAGCAGGATGTGCGCGCGCTGGCCGACATGCTGCGCAAAAATGCCTTTTGAATCGGGCGGCGGCTTGCCATTTAGAGCGCTGAAATGTATAATTGGAACAAAAGGGCTTCCGTTCTGCCCGCGGGTATGGTATGCTCGGAGCAAAAGGAGGGGTGAAAAACGATGGAAATGATTTTGGAAAATCTGCCGATGGCGCTCTGTGTGCTGCTGGGCATGGGTCTGATTCTGGTGGAGGTCTTTCTGCCGGGGTTCGGCCTGCCGGGCATTTCGGGCATCGCGCTGGTCGGCGTGGGCACGATCATGGCGGCGATGCATTTCGGCACGCTGACGGCGGTGGCGCTGCTGCTGGTGATTATCGCGGTGCTGGCGGTGCTGGTCTCGTGGCTGCTGCGTTCGGCGGCGAAGGGCGACGTGGCCAAATCCAAGCTGTTTCTGCACCAGAAGGAAGAACTGCGCGAGCAGCAGGATATGCAGGTGCTCGTCGGGCACGAGGGCAGGACGCTCAGCGTGCTGCGTCCCTCCGGCATCGGCGATTTTGACGGCGTTCGGCTGAACGTCGTCACCGAGGGCGAGTTTATCGAAAACGGCGTGGCGATTCGCATTGCGCGCGTCGAGGGCGGAAAAATCGTCGTCAAGGCGATCAAGTCATAAGCGAGAAAAAGACAGGGGGAAAAGAGTATGGTTGTGGAGAGCGTTGTTTTGATTGTGGCCATCATTCTGGCAGTGCTGGTTTTCCTGCGGTTTATTCCGCTGAATCTGTGGATCTCCGCGCTGGCTTCCGGCGTACACGTTTCGATTTTCACGCTGATGGGCATGCGGATTCGCCGCGTTCCCCCGGCAAAGATCGTCGGGCCGCTGATTAAGGCGGAAAAGGCCGGGCTGAACATGCAGATCAGCAAGATGGAAGCGCACTTCCTCGCGGGCGGCAACCTCGACCGCGTGATTACAGCGCTGATTACCGCGCGCGGCGCGAACATCAAGCTCGATTTCCCGGAGGCCTGCGCCATCGACCTGGCAGGGCGCGACGTTTTGCAGGCGGTGCAGATGAGCGTCAACCCGAAGGTCATTGAAACGCCGGTCGTCGCCGCGATTGCGAAGGACGGCATCGAGCTGCGCGCCAAGGCGCGCGTGACGGTGCGTGCCAATATCAAACAATTGGTCGGCGGTGCCGGCGAGGAGACCGTGCTGGCACGTGTGGGCGAAGGTATCGTCTCGTCGATCGGTTCGGCCGTGAGCCACAAGGTCGTGTTGGAGAATCCCGATTCGATCTCGCGCGTGGTACTCGACAAGGGACTGGATGCAGGTACGGCGTTCGAAATCCTCTCGATCGATATCGCCGACATCGACGTGGGCAAGAACATCGGCGCCCAGTTGCAGATGGATCAGGCGCAGGCCGACAAGAACATCGCCCAGGCGAAGGCCGAGGAGCGCCGTGCAATGGCCGTGGCCCTCGAACAGGAGAACAAGGCCAAGGCGCAGGACGCCCGCGCCAAGGTGATTCTGGCCGAGGCCGAAGTGCCGCTGGCCATGGCCGAAGCTTTCCGCAACGGCAATCTGGGGGTCATGGACTACTACAAGATGAAGAATATCATGGCCGACACGCAGATGCGCGAGACCATTGCGAAACCGGAGAAGAAATAACTCCGAGGGATTTGTTATCGGGGGTGCGCGTCGTGCGTACCCTTTTTTGTGAAATATTCCGAACGCTATGAGAAAATACACTCTGATCCTTTGCTTCCTCCTCGCCGCGGCGACCGCCTCTGCGGCAAGGATCGACACCGTGGCGGTTTTCAGCGCGAAGATGCAGCGCGACATTCCGGCGCTGGTCGTGGTTCCCGACGCTGGTGTGGGGCGGCGCATGCCCGTCCTCTACCTGCTGCACGGTTACAGCGGTTCGTACATGACCTGGCAGCGCGATGTCACGGACCTGCGTCCGCTGGCCGACGCC
>ENA-OYXV01002007-OYXV01002007.1-human-gut-metagenome-genome-assembly--contig:-NODE-2007-length-10236-cov-4.750025_pt1 | contig 10236 bp, 8 predicted proteins | sample MGYA00244846_ERZ653424 | MGnify/ENA primary metagenome ERZ653424 (study PRJEB26926, sample SAMN06165108) | human gut metagenome | biome: ENVO:00009003; feature: ENVO:2100002; material: ENVO:00002003...
ACACGCGTAAGATCGTCGGCAGCGTCAGATGTGTATAAGAGACAGACATCTCTCAGGGCGGAATCTACGGCGCTGAAATTGATATCTTTGAAGCCATGAGCGCCGACGCAAAGCTTCCCTCAAGCCGCAATTCCGTTACACAGACAATTCACTGCAACGGGTGGGATGACGATGTTGAGAATATCGACTCCCGCACACTCGGTAAATTTAAGGTAGGCAATGATATTTACAACGAATACAACACCTACGGGCTTGAATGGACGGAGGATGAATATATCTTCTATATAAACGGTGTTGAAAGCGCTCGCAGCTCATTCGGAAACGGTGTTTCGACAATTCCCGAAGAAGTAATAGTTTCGCTCGAGCTTCCCGGCAGCGCGGATTTTGAAAAGGATTATTCTACGCAGATGGTTATTGACTACGTTAAAATTTATCAGAAATGATATATTGTCATTCCGTAACACCGTCTTGTTATATTGAAAATCAGAGCGGGGGAAGGTTGCGCTTGCCGCAGTTACCGATTCCTTCCGACAGTTGTAAACATGACGATTTTTCGGCTTTTTAACAGAGCCCGCCGTAATTTTTTTAGATTGCGGCGGGTTTTCCGTCACGTACAATTCGCTCGTATTGGAGACTGTCATTGTTCTCCTCTATCTGATGACGACTGCGATTATCACATTTATAATCAAAAAACGCTGTCTGCCGAAGAACTGATTTTAAGAATAAAAGTACCGCTGACCCGCACCGTGAACGAACAAAGTCAGCGGTATTTTTTACTTTGCGTTTAACAAATCCTTGTACTGATAAGCTCTTACATAGTCGACAACAAACTGCGCCTCATCCGCATTTTTGTCTCTGCTTGAGGGAACTCCGTTCTCGCCGTACATTTCAACGGAGAGAATAAGAAAAAGCGGATTTTGGCAAACACCGCCGAAATCGCTGCGGCCATACTCCATGCCGTTCAGATAGAAAATATATTCATTCTCATTCCATTCGACGCCGTATGTGTTGAACTCCTCATAGGGATTTCCCTTGACATAGGTTCTCGAGACCTGTTTGGCCTTATGTGCCTCGCCGTAGCCGTCATAATGGAGATTGCAGTAAACGACATTGTTGAACGGTATACGTCCGTAATATGGGCTTTCCATTACATCGACCTCGGTGCCGTCCTGACCGGAGCCGTCGACATTGACCACATCCTCGTTCATCATCCAAAATGCGCTCCAGATGTCCGCGCTCTTGGGAAGAATGCAGCGAACCTCAAAATAGCCGAATTTCTGCCGAAAACCTGTCTCGCGTGAGGATGTGTCGAGCCCCGCCGTGTACCACCCGGCGCCCGTTCCGCCCATGCCCTCATCGAGATATTTCAAGGGGATAACAAGATTGCCGTTTTCTGTGTAGGCCATGTAATTGTTCCAGTAAGAGCCGCGGCGGACGGATGAGGTTTTGCCGTATGTGTAATGACCGACCCAAAGACTGCGGTCGAGTTCACCGTCGAATTCCTCTTCAAACGTCATCTCGAATTTCGACATATCAACGGTTTTGTACGGATTCGGGAAAGTAGGATTTTTCACTCCCAAAGCGAGGATAGAGAAAATATACAGGAGCAACGAAAAAATCTTCACAAAAACATTTCGCATTATAATTTTACCTCTCTTTCTTGTTTTTTATTTGAAGGTTTTTACCTCATCCGGACCTGTAAAAGCTCAAAAGCTCGCTTGAAAACCTGACTGTTTTGCTTCCGTATAGAATCTTTTTTATATAGACGGAATTATTCCGATTTAAGTGTAGCAAAAAGCTTTCGGTTTTTCAAGCTTTTCAGTTATTATATCGCTTGAGGGCACCGGATGCTGGGCGTCAGTGCCATGCTTTGGCAAACAAGGTCTACTCTTGTGTTATAATCCATATTAAAATATTGCACTATGCCGACCGATATGCAAAGGGTCTGTTGCATAATGTCACGCGAGAAGTATAAGTCTACTGTTTTATATATTTAATACAAAAATATATTTACACAACGCAATTATATGTGATATTATATACTAAAAACGGAGGTGCTGATTTTGCCTACAATCAACAGAAGAGTTCTTTCCAATTTAATTGAGCTGATTAAGCCTTATATAAGCGAAAGCGTTGTCAGCCTTGACAACTGGAGAATAAGGCGCGGAAAATACGACGGCGAGGGCAAGTTCACCGTATATCCCGGCGAGGAGGATTTCAAAGTCGGCTCCGGATGGCACGGGGGATATGATGATGCTGCGTGGTTTTCGTGCGAATGCGATGTTCCCGTATGCTCACAGGGCGAGAAGCTCTATTTCAACATGAATTTCGGCGGCGAGACAATTATCAGATTTGACGGCGAAATAATAGGCAGCGTTAGCTCAAAGCTTCATAACGGCTGGGTCTGCAGGGAGAATATTCCGCTGCCCGAGAAGTATGAGGGCAAGCATATAAAGATAGAGGCCGAGAGCGGAATATGCTGCGGCGGGTTCTGCGACGACGCTATGGCAGGCGCCAAGGAAACGTATTATGACGCGGTTTCCTCCGGAATTTTACGCGTTAATAAGCTGTGCGAGGATTATTACTATAAAGTGAGAACTCTTTTCGACAGCGTAGAGTTGATTTATGATAAGGTCATCGCCGAGAGAATTTACAGAGCTGTCGACGAGAGCGTCCATGTGTTAAGATTTGATTTCACCCGCGAGGATTTTTTAGACAGCGTCAAGCCCGCGTTTGATGCTTTAAACAAGCATCTCGGCGAGCTGCCGGATTATCACCCAGGAAAGGTTATAATGTGCGGCCATTCGCATATAGACGTTGCGTGGCTTTGGACTGTAAAGGAGAGCGAGCGAAAGGCAGTGAGGACATTTGCGAACACTCTCGAGCTCATGGACGAATATCCGGAGTATAAATTTGCTCAGAGTCAGGCCGTGCTTTACGATATGGTCAAAAAATACGCGCCCGATATTTTCAGCCGTATCAAAGAAAAAGTAAAGTCCGGACAGTGGGAGGTAATGGGCAACGCATGGGTCGAGGCCGATACGAATATAGCCTCGGGCGAGAGTCTTATAAGGCAGCTCCTTTACGGCAGAGAGTTTTTTATCAGAGAATTCGGAATCGACTCCGACACCTATTGGCTTCCCGACTGCTTCGGCTTTACCTGGGCGCTTCCTCAGATTATAAAAAAATCCGGGATGAAAAATTTCATAACCGCGAAGCTCTGCGCAAACGATACCAATGCATTCCCGCATTCAATGTTCAAATGGCGCTCCCATTCCGGCGACGACGTGACCGCATATTTTACGAGAGTGTCGTATCAGGGCGAATATGACGTAGGCCGTGTTTTTGAATGCAGAAACGGCAACAGACAGTCGTCTATAGCGGACATTTCGTTCGGGATGTTCGGATACGGAGACGGCGGTTCGGGTTCTACTACCGATATGCTCGAACGCGCAGAGGCATTAAAAAATATCCCCGGCGTTCCCGAGACCGTAAATTCCTCCGCACGCGAATTCTTCGATGAAATCGGCAAAAAAGCCGACGAATTCCCGGTCTACGACGGCGAGCTCTATTTTGAAAATCACAGAGGAACATTTACAAGTCAGGCGTTCGTCAAGAAAAACAACAGGCGCGGTGAGTTTGCACTCAGAAACGCGGAGATATTGTCATCCGCCGCCGAGCTCATGGGAAAAAGCGATTATGACGGCGCAGAGCTTGAAAGGCTGTGGAAAATACTGCTTGTAAATCAGTTCCACGATATTCTTCCCGGCTCGAGCATCCACGAGGTATATGAGAATGCGAGAGAGGACTACGCTGAGCTAAACAGAGGACTTGAAAAGCTTATAAACGAGAAGTTGAACGTCCTGTTCTCCGAGCGTGACCCGGAAGCGTTTACGGTTGTGAACTATCTGAATGTACCGTATACGGGTGAAGTCAAGATAAAGCTTCCCGAGGGATATAACAGCGTTGAATATGCGGACGAACAGATTCCGTGCGTCAAGCTGTCGGATAAAACGGGCGATTATATTTCGTTTGTTGCCGAAAAAATTCCGTCGCTCTCGGGACGCACATACCGCTTCTCAAAAAGCGAGCATCCGACAAAAACGTGCGTCAAGGCAGAAAAAAATCTGCTTGAAAATAATATTTTAAGGGTTGAATTTGACAATAACGGCGAGATAACATCCGTATTTGACAAGGAAAACGACAGAGAGGCGCTTGCTGCTGTAGGCAATACACTGTGTATCTATCAGGACAAGCCCATCCACGAGAGCGCATGGAATCTCGAATTCGATTATCGGATGACTCCGTATCCGCTTAAAACAGCCGAGAGCGTAGAAGTCGTCAGAAGCGACAGTGTCGCGGGCGAGCTTAAAATCCTAAGAAAGTTTAACAAATCGACCGTTACACAGTATATTTCACTAAAAAAAGATTCGCGTCAAATAGATTTCAGAACCGCCGTTGACTGGCACGAGAGGGAAAAGGTGCTCAAGGTGAATTTCCCCGTCGGCGTGAGAAGCTGCTCCTCAACGAGCGAAATCGCGCACGGCTTCATACAGCGCCCCACTCATTATAATACCTCTTACGATCTTGCAAAATTTGAGACATGTATGCACAAATGGGTCGATCTTTCGGAGTCCGGCTACGGCGTGAGCGTTCTCAACGACTGCAAATACGGCTTTTCTGTTCACGAGAACAATATAGGCATAACACTTATGCGTGCGCCGATCTGCCCCGACCCCACGGGAGATATAGGGTATAACGAGTTTACATATTCGCTCGTTCCCCATGCCGGCACTTGGCAGGAGGCGGGGATATCCGAGCTTGCCTATGCGCTCAACAACCCGCCCGCGGTTGTTTATTCCGCTGTCGGTTCGCATGACGGCGAACGGCTTATCTCCGTTAAGAGAAAAGGCGTTGTTCTCGATGCGTTTAAAAAAGCGCAGAATGACGACGGATACATTCTGCGCGTGTTTGAGGCGTATTCCTCAAGAGGAAAATGCGAAATAGACTTTTGCAAGGCAATAGAGAGCGTCACGGAATGCAATCTTATGGAAAAAGACGGCGAGGCGCTTTCTCATTGCGAAAAGTCGTTTGTCTTTGATATAAAGCCGAACGAGGTTAAAACATTCAGAATAAAGTTTAAATAAATCGGAAATTTTAGAACTGACTTTCAAGGCGAAGCTCCTGCGGCAGGTGCGGAACGTCGTTATATCTCAGAAATCTTTTGCGCGGAACGTCGTTTATCAAAAAAAGCTCAAATTTATTTATGCAGGTATTGTGTTGAACGATATTTACGTTTATGTCGTAACGGAAGTTCACGAGGCTGCTCAGCATATAGCAGATAGCTCCCGCGTGAGAGACGATAAGGATTTTTTCCGGATTATACCTCTTCTGCTTTCCGTCCGTGACAACCGTCTCCGTGGCGTTCGAATATCCGGGGAAATTGATGTACTTATCAACCGCATATTCAAGACGCTCTATATCCGCGCCGCAGCCATTTCCCATGCTCGTTTTTGTTATGTTCAACTTCGGGTAGACCGACCGAAGAAGCTCTGTGTTTGCCTCAAAATCACCCGGCGTCTCCGTTTCGCAGAATTCCGGGACAATAATAATTTCGGAGTTTCCCTCCTGATGCCGTGCAACGGCCGCCGCCGTCTGCACGGCTCGGCACATATGGCTGGAATATATCTTGTCAAACCTTACGTTCGCTAAATACCGACCGAGGCATTCCGCCTGCTGTTCACCTTTCGGGGAGAGCATACTGTCGAATTCGCGCGATTCGCCGATGTTGGATAAAGATTCTCCGTGCCTCACAAGATAAACGTCCATATTATTTTTCCTTTCCGACCTGCTTTTTTCATGATTATAACAAATTTACCGAAAAAAGCAAGCTGCAGTCTTGATTTGTATTAACATACATATAAATTCGGATGGACAGCCGATTGAATAAAAAGGCCGCCCGGGTAAAATATAATTAGTCGGCGGAGAGATATCATGTGAAATTTTCCCTTATCCCTTTTTCCAAAGCTTGACGGCATCGGAAAAAACTGCTAAACTCTAAAGTGAGAACAGAGTTTTGCGGAGGGATAGCAATGGATAACGGGCTTATGTCCATAGGAAAAGCAGCCGAAATGAGCCATTTGTCGGTTGCGACACTGCGGCTCTACGACGAATTGGGACTGTTGAAGCCGAAATATAAAGATCCGGAGACGGGATACCGCTATTATGATATCGCTCAGAACGCGCGTCTCGATATGATAGTCTATATGAAGGAGCTCGGAATGAACCTTACAGAGATAGGCGACGTGCTCGAAAAAGAGGATATAGTGCTGATAGAGACGATACTGACCCAAAAAAACGAGCAGCTGCACCGTCAGATGCGCGAGCTTCGGGCGCAGCACGACGCGGTGGAGCGCGCCATAGCCTCTATCGAACGGTACCGCAAATCGCCCGAAACCGGCACGGTTGTTCTCGAATATATCGATCGGCGTTATATCTGGGGCGTGCCGTGTGCCTGCAATTTTTATGAGGAGGGCTTACGCGCCTTCGAGCAGGAGCTTGTTGTTCTGCGCAAGGCGCTTATGGAGCGCGGATTTTTGCAGGCGCATTCATATAATGTCGGCACGTCGATAAAGAAAGAGGATTTCATCAACGGAAACTTTGTTCCTCAGGATACGTTTGTTTTTGTCGGTTATCGGGATCAGCAGACTCTGCAGGGAACCGTCATTGTCGACAGCGGTATGTATGCCTGCGTCTATCTTGACAGCTTTGACGATGAGGTTGAATATGCAAAGCTGTTGCTGCGGCACTGCAAGGAGAATAACCGAACCGTCTGCGGGGACTATTTTTGCGAAATAATGACAGAATTCAATGTTTTTGACGACAGTCGACGCAATATGTTTTTGCGTTTGCAGGTACCGGTAGAATTTAATCGATAATTTTTTCACGATTTTCCTTGACTCTCAACCGAGAAGAGGGTTTATACTATAATTGCAGGAGGCGGGCGTATCCGCCGAAATAATAATTGCAGTATAGGAGGAAATTTCTATGGAAAAAATTAAAGTTGTACAGTACGGCTGCGGAAAAATGAGCAAGTACATTCTTCGCTACCTGCATGAGCACGGCGCACAGATAGTCGGTGCGATTGACGTTAACCCCGTGGTAGTGGGGCAGGATGTCGGCGATTTTGCCGGTTTGGGCATTAAGACAGGCGTTATAATCTCCGACAAAGCTGACAAGGTTCTTGACGAGAGCGACGCTGATGTTGCGATCGTTACTCTGTTCAGTTTTATAGACGATATTTACACTCACGTTGAAAAATGCGTTTCGCGCGGTATCAATGTTATTACAACGTGCGAAGAGGCGATTTATCCCTGGACGACGGCTGCGGTGCAGACGAACCGCCTTGATGCAATCGCAAAAGCGAACAACTGCACAATAACCGGCAGCGGTATGCAGGATATCTTCTGGATCAACATGGTCGGTCTTGTTGCCGGAGGCTGCCATAAGATTACTAAAATCAAGGGTGCATACAGCTACAACGTTGATGAATACGGCTTGGCGCTTGCCAACGCTCACGGCTGCGATCTGACGCCCGAGGAGTTCGAGCAGAAGATAGCTCATCCCGATGAGTTTGAGCCGTCATATGCTTGGAATGCAAGCGAGGCTATCTGCAACAAGCTCGGGCTGACAATTAAATCCATCGACCAGAAGCACGTGCCGTGCATTATTGACCGCGATATTTATTCCGAGACTCTCGGCAAGACTATTGAAGCCGGACGCTGCATAGGAATGTCCGCCGTCGTGACTATCGAAACGATGCAGGGCATTACAATCGAAGAGGAGACTATAGGCAAGGTCTACGGTCCCGATGACGGCGATATGTGCGACTGGCAGATTACGGGCGAGCCGAACACCGAATTCCACGTCGTAAAGCCCGCAACGGTCGAGCATACCTGCGCTACGGTAGTCAACCGTATCCCCGCGCTTCTCTGCGCACCTGCGGGTTACGTCACAGCCGATCAGCTTGACCCCAACGAGTATCTCACTTATCCCATGGAGTTCTATTGCTGAAAAAAGCACAGCCTTACGGCACAGTCGGATAAAAGCCGACTGTGCCGTTTTTATCGGCATAAGTAAAACCACCGCTAAGCGGTGGTTGTTGCTTTTTACTGCATTTATATCGTGCAATATAATTATACGAATTATACGATTTTTGCAAAGAAATAGTCTCCCGCATCTATCGGTACGCAGTACTTGCCGTCGGTCAAGGTGATATCCCGACAGCCCTCAAGTCCGGTGAGCGAGGAGCGATTTTTTATATCGATTACCGCAACGCGGCGCGCGTCTTTTATCTGCACCTCGCCGCCGTCAACGCTCTTATCTATTCCGTCGTTATTGAATACCGTCAGATACCAGCCGTCGGATATTTTGCAGATAAACCAATGTACTCCGCCCGTAACCCAAATCGGCATGACTTCTTTTATGAGCCGCTTCGCTTCTTCTGCGCTAACGGCATTTTGATGTTTCTCTGCAAAAGCACTGTCTCCGCTAAGGTCAACAAGATATTTGTATTCGCCGAAAACCGATTCGCAGTCGGCATGGATAATGTCAAAAGCATCGGGAATATCGCTGTTTATAAGCGTTTTTGTCTCGTTGCCGTATCGTGAGCACGACACGCCCATAAGCTCGTCTATGCCGTGACATGCGGACGTATATTTTTTCTGCCTTTGCAGGTCTTTATACGGAGTCTCTCCGAGCCACTCGCCGCAATCCCTGCTCGGAAGAACGGGCATATCCTCGGGCAGAACTATTGCCACGGGAGCAAAAAATTCTCCCGCCCGATATTTTTCGACAAAACGCAGAAAACCACGCTTAACTTCTCCGTAAGGGGAGAGGACAAAGTCCTTGCTGTCATAAAAAGTGTTGTAAACGCCCCATTCCTCGCTGATAAATTCCGCGCCGGAGAGGTAGGCGTATATTAGTATTCTTTCGTGCAGAGAACGGGAGCTGCCTCCGCTGCAGCCCGCCGATTCAAACGGAAAATCTCCGCCCTTGATATTCCATTCGTTTTCGCCGTTCGCGTGATAATTGCACACGGAAAAAGGCCGTCCGCCCCACGGCTCGTAATAAGCTCCGAAGCTCTTTTTATAAGCCTTTGACATACCTCTTGCATAGGCAAGCTGAATGTTGGCACCCGGTGTCTGCGCTCCTATTTCGGGCATAACTCTCTGTGCTCCGAGCTTAAATTCAAGATTAGGCGCCATCATCGCGCTGTCACAGGGCAAAAGCCGTCCCGAAGTGAACTTCATACGCATATAAAACAGCTTTCTCGCGTTGTCTAAAAGCTGCTCAAAGCACGACGGCACGGGGAAACATTCCGCATATTCTTTTGCGGTCGCAGCCTCAAGAAAAATATTCTCAAAAGGGAACTGCCGCAGAATTTCTTTTTTTTATGGCTCTTTCGTTCCAATCGGACGCGTCAAGATTTTTAAGTTTGTCATAATCCGAGCGCATATTCGACATCCACTCGTGCATCTGAAAACCGTAAAAATTGCCGAGCGAATCGACGGTTTTCATATCATACGGATATTCTTCGATATATGCTCCGCCCTGAAGCCTGTCGATATACCAAGGCAAGCCGGTTTCTGTTATCAGGCTGTACAGCTCTCCGCCTTTTGCGGCAAGTGCATTGAATTTTTTGCAGTCGGGCAGCATTAGTGACTGGCAGAAACGAACCCCCGAAAATCGGTCAAGCAAGCCGCATTTTTCGTAGCCGCGCCAAATCACGCTGTCATAGCCGTGGAAAAAAACGAAGTCCCTGTTTTTCAACTTTGTTTCCCCCTCATTATGATTGCCTTATGCTCTTATGCCGGGAATTTGACAACTATCGTCGTTCCCTCGTTTGAGCTCTCCTCAACATACACCTTTCCGCCGTGAAGCTCGGCAATTTCCCAAACCAACGAAAGCCCCAGCCCGACTCCGCCGTATTCGCGGCTTCTCGACTTATCGACTCTGAAAAATGCCTGGAAAATAATCCTTTGATATTCCTTGGGGATGCCGCAGCCGGTATCCTTGATTTTTATTTCAATTCCGTTTTCGTCTTGATTAACGGAAATCCGCACTTTTCCGCCCGTCCTGTTATACTTGACGGCGTTTTCCGTAAGATTAAAAATAAGCCTGTATATAAGCTGTCTCTTATACACATCTGACGCTGCCGACGATCTTACGCGTGTA
>ENA-OYXV01002009-OYXV01002009.1-human-gut-metagenome-genome-assembly--contig:-NODE-2009-length-10230-cov-3.967862_pt1 | contig 10230 bp, 6 predicted proteins | sample MGYA00244846_ERZ653424 | MGnify/ENA primary metagenome ERZ653424 (study PRJEB26926, sample SAMN06165108) | human gut metagenome | biome: ENVO:00009003; feature: ENVO:2100002; material: ENVO:00002003...
AGGGAAAAAGCAGCAGATAAAAGAAATAGATCGCAGGAGCAAACAGGCGGTAATAAAAATTCGGGCTGTTCCGGAAAACGGATTTCGGGAGAAATACGGCGACGAAGATGATGATGATTGTCGAAACCGCCGTTTCCAGAACGACGGACCCGCCGCGAGCGATCTCCGTCCAACCCACTGCCGCCGCGAGCGAGCGCAACAACAGCGACATATAGAGCGAATAGATAACCAGGGCGATATTATTCCCGACCAGGATCGTCGTGATGTACTGCCCGGGGTGACGGGCAAAAATGTCGGCGATGAAATTGAACAGCCGACTCTGCTTCCGGTCGATCTCCAGTTTCAGGCGGTTCTTGCTCGTAAAAGCGATCTCCATCCCCGAAAAAAAAGCCGAAAGCAACAACATCAGCAGAATTATAAACACCGAAGTTATCATAAGGAACGATCGTTACTTTCTACGGGAGTCAGTTGAATTTTCCGGTCGTTCCCCCGTATCGGCCGGGCCGGTTTGACAGGCTGTTCGGAAACTGCCTCCTTCGCAGCGGAAACATTGTCCGCAACGGGTTTCACCGACGTAGAATCCGCGTCCCGTGTCGGCTCGATATTGACCCACATACGCCCTTTGATTCGGCGAAATTTCCAGTCTTTCAACTGATCGTCCGACTCGAATCCTTCGACGATGTAGGAATTTCCGCTCTCTTCCACGATCTTGGAATCGACGTTAGACCAGATCCGGCGCGTTTTCTCGTTCCAGAACAACTGCTGGGTGTAGAGCTCCTGTCCGTTGGATTTTTTCACTACGACATTTCCTTTGGCTTCCCATAATTTCCGATTCCCGTAATGAATCGCATAGTTAGCCGTTAGCGTAGCATCGACCGCTCCGATACTGTCCTTCTGATATGTCACGATATCCACGCCCTTGCGAAATTCCTGATAAGGCTCTTTTGCCAAAGAGTAACCTTCCACCAAAGGAGCCGTAAAAACATAGGATTTCCGGCCGTTCTCCGTATTGGTCATCGTCAAATGCTCGCTGTACTCGGTCATCAAAGCCTCATCGTTAGGCTCTTCGGCCACCGACTCCTTGTCGCACGAATATAGCAAGATAGCACTTCCCACGATGAGAAGTGCTACCTGTGCATATCGTTGAATGCTTCGGAGCATCGTTCGTACAAACTATGTCGCTACCGGGGGCGTACGGTCGTCACGATACCGCGGGCCGGACCGCAGGTAATCGTATAACGTGCACCCTCCATCAATTCGTTGAAGAAGCACTCCTCGGCAGTCGGGAATCCGCGACGGTAGTTTGCTGCCGCATCACGCGCCGTCTGAGCGAAATTGCCGGCATCGGCGTCGTTGGCAAGCAGGTTGGCTGCCTGCGTCATCGTATCGTAAGCGACCCAGAAAATAGCCTGACCCTCCAGTCCGGAGCAGGATGCAGCCGAAGCCGCATAAGCCTGCGCCAAGGCGAAATAAGCCATACCGTTATTGGGATTCAGCGCCTTGGCCTCATTAGCCGCAACTGCAGCCGCCGTAGGATTCTTGGCTGCCAGTTCGGTCATACTCAAACGCACCAGAAGCAACTCTTTCTGAACGGCGTCTTGTTCGGCAGCAATCGCCTCACGCAGGTAAGTAGTCGATTTGGCGAAGTCGCCCCGCTCTTGGAATCCTTGAGCCAGCATCATGGCCGTCTGGGCAGAAGGTTCCATCGCATAATATTTTTCGGCGATCTGAAGGAAAAATTCGGAACTGCACTGCGAACGGGACATCAGCGAAACCGTCTGCTTGAGCAACTCCATATCCTCCGGAGCCGCTTCGATACGCGGACGGAACATCTTCTCCAAATTCTCGCAATCGGCAGCACCGCTACCCGCAAAACAGGTATCGAACTGTGTTTTCGCCTCCTTTACTCCAGGAGCATCACTCTCGAAAATCGGAGCCAGACGAGCGTACTCATCCAAAACGGCATCCGGATAGACCTCGCCCATCTTATAATCATCGCACAAATTGCTGAAATACACCAATGCGACATCCGGCAGCGCAGCATAACCGCTCTGCAAACCGGCTTCGATCGCCTCCTTATACAACTTGCGCACGCCTTCCCGGTCGGAAGGATTGAAAGTCAGATATTCACGGGCTTTACGGTCAAGGACATAAGCCGTACCGTAATTGGGACTGGAAGGAAAATACTGTACACGCAGGTCGTAAATCATCATCAGCGAATCGAGCAGAGCTTTTTTCTCATTCAGGTCTTGTGCGCGTTGCACCTTGTTCGAATAAACCTGTGCCCCCCGAATAAAGGTCGCTTCGGAAGCCGAAGGAGCCTCCTGTGCAAGCGTACGGAAATAAACAGCGGCTGCGTCGTAATCGCGGGTATCGACAGCTTCCTTCAGCAGGTTGCTCGTCAGAATGTTTTGCTTACGCTGTTCGGGCGTATCTCCCCACGGAGCGTACCGAGGGTCACTGAAATCCTGGGCGATCGAAGCTGTCGCAGCGAACACCAATACTGCCGACAGCAAAATTTTCATGCGATTCATATTCTTCTTTATAATTTATTTTTTATGTGTGGTTTAATCGTATTTCGGACGAACGAACCAATAATCACCGAACAATGTCACGCCCAGCGAAAATTTGAAATAGGTCTGTTTAACCAGACTCACCTGTTCGTTGATCGCCTTGAAACTGCCGCGTCCGCCGACTTCGACTCCCAGATCGACCGACGACGCACCCAATATGCCGCCCAACACCGTCAGGGGAATACCGACGCCCAGCGTCACGGCGTATTCATTGACATCCACTCCGCCGAAAGTCTGGTTATAGGTACCATAACGAACTCCGGCCCGGTAGGACCAGCGTTTCAATGCGCTGCGTACATCCGCTTTATTGGGGGTGTATTCGACCCCGAGTTTAACCGTATTCGTGTTCCGGTAAGCCACATCGAAACCGGCTGCGGATTTCTCGACCAACCGAGAATTGCCGCTTCGCCAGTCCTGATAGACGTAATCCGCCCCCACAGCTATTTTAGGCGTGTTGTAATAAATACCTACGGCAACCTGCTGGGGCAGCTTGAGCCCCAGACGATTTCCCATATCCATAGCGACCGTATTGAAAATATCGCCGGTCTGCACCTTCGTCGTCACATTCGGATTCAAGTCGCCGCCGATATCGTAGGTCGCACCGATCGTCAGAATACGCCGACGGTTGCTGATCGGGGACCACTGTACGCCGAACTGTCCCTTAAAACGGGAAACGCTGTAGGTTTCGGTTCCCGTCGCGTCTGCGATAAGACCTCCTCCGGTTATATTCTCCAAAATAGCGGTTTTATAAATCCGCTGAATGTCGCCCCAATAGTACTGGGCAGCTATTCCGATCGAGAATCCGCGGAAGATCTCCCAGCCCAAGCCGAGCTTCACCTCCGTCACGTCGCCGTCGCCGTCCCACTGGTACTGCACGCGGCCGATATTACCCCAGATTTCATCGTCGTCCACCTCCTGTTTCATCCGGTAACCGACGCTGCTGTAAGGCGTCAGGCTGAAGCCCAACCCCAAATGCTTGGCAATCGGCAACTGAAACGCAATGTCGTGGAAATTGACCGTATAATAACTTGTATTGAGCGTCTGCCCGTAATATTTCTGGGAATTGTAAAAGCATTGCCCTTCAAGACCGAAATCGAAAAGGAACGACTTGGGGCGCACGGCACTGTAAGCCGCCGGATTGAGCAAATTGACAGCAGCCGCATTACGCATACCGACGCCGACACCGCCCATCGAACGTGTCTGAAGCGTTCCCGGGGTCCGCAGCTCACCCAGACCGTACATCGAATACGGCGAAAAAGCGTTGATACTGCTGGTTTGTCCCCATGCCATGCCCGGCATCACGACAGCCAGCGCGAGGCACAGTTTAACGACGGCTTTCTTCACTTGCATTATACTCTAAAATTCGGTTCAGCCCCAGAAAGACCAAATCACAATGTGCAAATATCGTATTTTTAATTCGTTTAACAAAGAATTTTGCATCCCCGCCGGTAAAAATTATCGACAACGCATCGATTTCCGGAAACAGCCGGGCGATATACCCCTCGATTTCGAAGGCGATGCCGTTCATCACGCCCTGCCGGATCGCCTCGACGGTCGAACGCCCCAAAAGCGTCTGGTCCTCACAGGATTCACACAGGGGAAGCGCCGCCGTATAATCGTGCAAGGCCCGGAAGCGCATCTGTACGCCGGGAGAAATATTACCGCCCCGGAAAACCCCGTCGGCAGAAACCTGATCGATGGTAATGGCCGTCCCGAAATCCACGATCAACAGATTGCGGCCCGGGTAGAGCGACGCAGCGCCGACGGCAGCCGCAAGACGGTCCTCCCCAAGAGTTTCGGGCGTAGTGTAACCGTTACGAATGGGAAGAGGAAGTTGCGGAGAGAGCCGCAGACAGCGCCCGATGCGGCGACGCACCAGCGCGACGGTGTCATCGACCGGACCGCGCGTAGTCGCAACAATAGCCTGCGTAATACCGGGATGAGCAGCAAGAATCCGATCTATCACCGCCTCGTCGAACTCTTCCGAACATCCGTCGGAAACGACGGTACCGCCGTCAAATACAGCGTACTTGACCCGCGTGTTACCCATGTCGATCGTCAGGTTCATCGTTGAATTTTTTGCTTCGTTCTTTCCGTCCGGCACGGCCGTTCTCCAAGTTCACTGCGGCACGAATCGTTCACAACCGTCCGGATTCAGTTTTTATAGCAGTTATATACTTTTCGGTTACCACGACCGTTCTCTTACCGATTTCGGCGGCACCCCACAACCCTGCGGAGCGTTATGCCGTCCTCCGGCCTTCTCCCGAGGGAGGAACTTCGGGAAAAAGACGAGGCATATCGGTCGCGTTCGGGCAAGTCCATACATCAAAACATTATGATTATACTCCCCAGCTCTTTCTACAAAGATTTAAGCACCTCGTATCCCGCTGCGACATCCTTAATCCCCCTAACGGTCATCGCCAGGCGATTATTGTGTTGCTTGAGAACAAATCGGTCGGGGCGCTGCGTCACTTTGCGCAAAAGCTCCATGAACGTATCGCTCTTGTAGTAAGGAGAATCGTCGTCGCCTACGAAATGGACGATCATCAAGCCGTTTTTGACCTTCACGCGCTCCATACCCAGCCGCACGGCCTCCCACCGCAGGCGAACCACATTGAGCAGCTCGGCAGCGGGCCGGGGCAACGGACCGAAGCGGTCGATCAGCTTGGCCTCGAAACTCTTGAGCATCTCCTCGTTGCGAGCCGTATCCAGCTCCCGGTACAAGCGCAGCTTCTCGGCGGGCTGCTGCACGTAGGAGTCGGGCAGCTCGGCCTCGACGTCGATTTCGATCACGCTGTCCGAAATATAGCTCATCTTATCGACCACGCCCTGCTCGGCATCGCTCATGCCGGGCATCTCGAGTCCCTCCGAGCGGAGTTCGGCGATCGCCTCCTGCATGATCTTCTGGTAGGTTTCGAAACCGATGTCAGCGATAAAGCCGCTCTGCTCGGCGCCCAACAGATTGCCGGCGCCCCGAATGTCGAGATCCTGCATGGCGATATTGAATCCCGACCCCAGATCCGAGAACTCCTCAATGGCCCGCAGGCGCCGCCGGGCATCCGGAGTAAGCAGCTCGTCGCCGGGCGAAAGCAGGTAGCAATACCCCCGCTGGCTGCCGCGTCCCACACGTCCGCGCAACTGATGAAGATCGCTCAAGCCGAAATTCTGGGCATTATTGACGATGATCGTATTGGCGTTGGGAATGTCGATGCCGTTTTCGACGATCGTGGTCGAAATCAACACGTCGAACTCCCCGTAGATAAAATCCATAATCAGCTTTTCGAGCTGTTCGGCCGGCATCTTGCCGTGACCGATCCCCACTCGTGCCCGGGGGCAGAGCCGAGTTACCATACCCTGAAGCGTCATCAGATCCTCCACCCGGTTGTGGACGAAATAGACCTGTCCGCCCCGATCCAGCTCGGCATTGACTGCGTCGCGGATAATCTCCTCCGAAAAGAGATGCGATTCGGTAATGATCGGCTGTCGGTTGGGCGGCGGCGTCGAGATGACGGAGAGGTCGCGCGACCCCATGAGCGAGAATTGCAGCGTGCGGGGAATCGGCGTTGCGGTGAGGGTCAGCGTATCGACATTGACGCTCATCTGCGTCAGCTTCTCCTTGGCCGCCACACCGAACTTCTGCTCCTCGTCGATGATAAGCAATCCCAGGTCGTGGAATTTCACCTGCTTGCCCAGGATCTTGTGCGTACCGATCAGGATGTCGATGCGCCCCTCGGCCAGCTCGGAGAGAATACGGGACGTCTCTTTCGAAGACTTGGTCCGATTGAGGTATTCGACCTTCACGGGAAAATCCCGGAGCCGATGCACGAAGGAGCGGTAATGTTGCAGGGCCAGAATCGTCGTAGGCACCAGCACGGCCACCTGCTTGCCGTCGGTCGCAGCCTTGAACGCCGCTCGGATCGCCACTTCGGTCTTGCCGAAGCCCACGTCGCCGCAAATCAAACGGTCCATCGGCTGATCGGACTCCATGTCCCGCTTGACGGCCTGCGTCGCGGTCTGCTGGTCGGGCGTATCCTCCCACATGAACGAGGCTTCCAGCTCCTGCTGCAAATAAGTATCCGGCGAAAAGGCAAATCCCTTGCTGGCCTTGCGCTTGGCATAGAGGGCGATCAGTTCGCGCGAGATGTCCTTGACGGCCTTCTTGGTCGCGGTCTTGAGCTTCTGCCAGGCTCCGCTGCCCAATTTGTAGATTTTGGGCGCTTCGCCTTCGCCGCTCTTGTAGCGCGAAATACGGTGCAAGGCGTGCACATGCACGAACAAAACATCGTTATCTTTATAAATCAACTTGATGGCCTCGTGTACCTTGCCGTTCTCGTTGATCTTGACCAGACCGCCGAAACGCCCCACGCCGTGATCGATATGTACCACATAATCGCCCATGCGGAGCTGATTCAACTCTGCGACGGTCATCTGCTCGTCGCGCTTGATCTCGCCGTTGATCCGATAGCGCTGGTAGCGGTCGAAAATCTGATGGTCGGTATAGAAACAAAGTTTCAGGTCGTGATCGATGAAACCCTCATGCAGCGTGATCGGCAGGGGGTTGATCTGCGCCTCCTTACGCCCCGACTGGTAGAAAATGTTCTCCAGCCGTTCGAGCTGCGCCCGGTTTTCCGACAGGATATAGGTTTTATAACCGCGCTGTCCGTTGGAAATGATGTCGTCGGCCAGCAATTCGAAATTCTTGTTGAACTTGGGCTGGGGAGCCGTGCGGAACGCGACCGTCGCATCGGCCGGCCGCTCCTTCAGGCTGTCGCGCAATTCGAACAAACGCATCCCGGCCATGTCCTGCAACAACACCTTCCGGCTCACCAGATGGGTGTCGATCTCCGCAGGTTCCTCCATCTCCCCCAGAACCTTGCGACGCAGATCGTTCACGCGCCGCAGTACGTAGTCGGGATCGAAAAACCAGTAAATCACCTCTCCTGCAAATGCAGGCAGCGAAATCCGATCCCCGGCAAAACCGTTCAGGTTCGGAACGATCTCCACCTCGTTCAGCCGGTCGGCGGAAAGCTGACTGGAAATCTCGAATCGGCGGATCGAATCCACCTCTTCCCCGAAAAAGTCCAACCGGTAAGGTTTGCTCTCGGAAAAGGAAAACACGTCGAAGATACCGCCACGCAGCGAATACTGTCCGGGTTCGTAAACGAAATCCACCTTCGTGAATCCCGAATCGGCCAGCAACTCCTCCAGCTCTCCGATCGCCAGCCGGTCGCCGACCTTCACCCGCACGGTTTCGCGCCGCATCGAGTCGGGGTCGGTCACCCGTTCGGCCAGAGCTTCCGGATAGGTGCAGATAATCCGGTATTCGCCCGCAGCCATTTCCCGCCGCAGGGCACTCAACGCCGCCGTCCGCTGCACGACCCCCTGCGCATCCTCCGTACCGTAAACGATCGAACGCTTGTAGGAGCCCGGAAAAAAGTAAACCTGTTTTTCGTCGAGCAGGGCATAAAAGTCGTTGAGCAGGTAGGCCGCCGCATCGCGGTCTTCCGCCACGAAGACGTGCGTACCGCCCGTTCGGGCGATCAGGGCAGCGGCATAAACCGAGAGAGCCCCGCCGACCATATCGCGCAGAAGAACGGTCCGCCCCGCCGAATCGTACGCACGACGCATCGCGCCGAGAGGCTCCGCTCCGGCGATCAACTGCAAGATATTCGGTTTATTTCCGGGACCCATATTCCGCCCAGCTAAAAGATGCCCTGCAGGAATCGATTCCGCAAGGCGCTCAAACGATTATTCAACTCCGTGTATTCGTATCGGCTGCAGATCGTACCTGCGACCGAACATGTATGTCTTTCCACCTTCCGCCTTTGTCCGGCTCCGGACTTCGTCCGCCTTCCGGCCAGTAAAAGGGGCCGAATCCCATCCGGCACATCGACCGAGCCCATGCCTCCGTCCCTGCGGCATCCGGTATCTCTAATCCTTATACAGGTCTTTGCCCTCCTTGTCGTAGTAGTGGACATCGACGATACCGACGCTCTGGTCCGCCACGATCTTCAACTGGATCTTATACTTCCACATCCAGCGGCGGCGCAACGACCACAGGCCGTGATTCAAGTAGGTCGAAACGTAAGGGCTGACGCGCAACTTGATATATTTGTGCCCCGCATCCTGGGCCAGATAGGAGATCTTGTTCTCGATCTTCTTGTCGAGCAGAATGGTCGGCTCGATCTTGCCCGTCCCGCCGCAGGTGGGGCAGACGTCCTTCACCTCCTCGACCGCCACGGGACGCACGCGCTGGCGCGTGATCTGCATCAGACCGAACTTCGTGAGCGGAAGGATCGTATGCTTGGCCTTGTCGGTGGCCATCAGCTTGGTCATCTCGTCGTAGAGCGTCTGCCGGTTGACCGCCTTGTGCAGATCGATGAAGTCGATGATAACGATGCCGCCCAGATCGCGCAGGCGAAGCTGGCGGGCGATTTCGCGCGCCGCAGCCAGATTGACGTCCAGAGCCGTCTGCTCCTGGTCGTCTTCGGCTTTGGTGCGGTTGCCCGAATTGACGTCGATGACGTTCATGGCCTCCGTGCGCTCGATGATGAGGTAGGCGCCGCGTTTCAGCGACACGTACTTGGCGAACAGCGACTTGATCTGCTTCGAGATGTCGAAGTTGTCGAAGATGGGCACGTTGCCCTTGTACAGTTTGACGATCTTCTCCTTCTCGGGCTCGATCTGCCGGATGTAGTTGCGGATCTCGTTGAACATCGCCTCGTCATCGACGGCGATCTGCGAAAAGGAGCCGTTCAGCGAGTCGCGGATGATCGTATTGGCGCGGTTCATCTCGCTCATCAGCTGCGCCGGAGCCGACGCCACGTTCTTCTTGATCGCCGCGCAGGTCTTGCGCCAGCGGTCGATCTGGGTCTGGATGTCGTGCTCGATATCCTCGTCCCGGGCCTCCATGGCCGCCGTGCGGATAATGACGCCGAAGTTCTTCGGCAGCACCGCCGCGGCGATGCGTTTCAGACGCTTCTTCTCGTCCGCCGAACGGATCTTCTGCGAGAGGAACACCTTCGAGGTAAAGGGCACCAGCACCACGTTGCGGCCGGCCAGCGAAATGTCGGCCGTCAGGCGGGGTCCCTTGGTCGAAATGGCCTCCTTGGCCACCTGGACCATGATCTGCTGTCCCACCTGGAGGTATTCGCCGATTTTCCCGGTCTTCTCGACGGGCGGTTCGAGTTTCATTCCCTCGACCCGCAGGCCCCGTTTTCCGGGCTGCTGCGAGGCGACGAGCTTTTGCAGCGAGGGGAACTGCGGCCCCAGATCGAGGTAGTGGATGAAAGCATCCTTTTCGTGTCCTATGTTGACGAATGCCGCGTTCAGACCCGGCATGATCTTGCGCACCTTCCCGAGGTAGATGTCCCCCACGGCGAATCCCGTCTGACACTGCTCCTTGTTGAGCTCGACGAGGACCTTGTCCTCGCACAGCGCAATGGATATCTCGGTCGGGTTTACGTTGACGATTAATTCTCTGTTCATCTATCTTGTGTCGCGCACCGGGAGTCCGGGCGCGGAGTGTGAAATTAGTACTGGACCGCATTTTGGCATGAAGTGGCGGCGAACTCCAATGGGGAAAAACGGATGCCGGGAATCCCGGCCGAGGCGGGTATCGGAGAGCGTCCGGCGGAGGGCGCGGACGCGGTAAAAC
>ENA-OYXV01002010-OYXV01002010.1-human-gut-metagenome-genome-assembly--contig:-NODE-2010-length-10229-cov-7.255652_pt1 | contig 10229 bp, 8 predicted proteins | sample MGYA00244846_ERZ653424 | MGnify/ENA primary metagenome ERZ653424 (study PRJEB26926, sample SAMN06165108) | human gut metagenome | biome: ENVO:00009003; feature: ENVO:2100002; material: ENVO:00002003...
AAGTTTATGCTTTATTAACGAGAAGTTTTCTATAGGGGTGCTGAGTAGTTACGCCCAAGTATCTGTTGCCGGCAATTATCTATCTGCCACTTCTGTTTGTTGGTTATTTCATCATTGACATGTTCAACGTTGAAGTCTCTGATGCTACCAACAAGAAGTTGAAGACAACGGATTATCTGTCGAGTGAATTGCCGGAGGCATATACCGACAGCATTCTGGGAGACAAGATGGACAATACCGAAGATCAGTTTGGTAGAATCTCAGACCTTTCCGGAGTGCAGAATGTGGAGAACGATAATGACTCTGTCAATCAGAAAAAGGATTTTGAGTCAAAGTACAGCGAGGATGAAGCCAGGAAGGTTCGCATGCAGCAAGCCGAGGAAAAGCGAAAGCTTGCAGAAATGCAGGAACGTGTGAGAGCCAACCGCAGCAATACCAACAAGGATGATTTCGTAAATCCTCTGAAAGATTCTGAGATTGCTTCTGCCCAACGTCGGAGAAGACAGAGAAGTTGGGAAGAGATGAATAAGACCCTCTCTGGAAGCGACAGCTATATGGCAAGCAATGACGAATCTGTCTCAGAAGGTGGACCCCATGAAAATGGCAACACTGCCAGTGGAACTCCTTCTACAGGAAGTACAGCCTCTTATAACAGCCATTCAGATAACGCTTCTTATGGCAACAGCAGAACCGCTGACAGTGAAGACGAGCCGGAAAAGGTAGTGAAGAAGACCAAACAGGTATCAGATTACTTTAATACTTTAGGTGCAGCCGACGGCAAGAACAAACTCATTTCAGCCATCATTGATGAAGAGGTGAAAGCTGTAGATGGTAGCAGGGTGAGACTCCGTCTGCTGGACGATATAGAGATTGGAGACGAAACCATCAGAAAGGGAACCTATCTATATGCCACCATGAGCGGCTTCGGCAAACAACGTGTACAGGGCAAGGTAGAAAGCATCTTCTATGATGAAGACATCATCAAGGTAAGTCTCAGTATCTATGATACCGATGGTATGCAGGGCTTGTATGTTCCACTGAGCAGTTTCAGGGAAACCACCAAGGATATAGCCAGTTCAGCCATGCAGGGCGGTTCTATGCTTGACAACTCAACCACGTCATCTTCCGGTATTCGCAGCTGGGCAAGCCAGGCTGCCCAGAATACCACCCAGAAGGTTATGAACGCCTTCGGTACAGCCGTGAAGAAGAATAAGGTACGTTTGAAGTATGGCACTAAGGTTTATCTTGTTGATGAAAGCCAGAAAGACAAACAGAAAAGAAAGTAAAACAAAAAGAAAGTAACAATATGAAGAATATAAAAAAGAGAGCCTTTACACTGTTTATCATGTGTTTGGGTGTAGCTTTAGGAACATTTGCCCAAAAGGGCTTCAACAATATGGAACAGCTCACCATCAATGAGCATGTTTCCACTGTTATCACAGCATCAGAACCCATCCGTCTGGTAGATATCTCTACTGACAGTATTGTGGGCGATAAGCCTTTGGATAATGTCATCCGTCTCAAACCGGCTACAGGTAATCATAAGGATGGCGAAGTGATGGGTATCGTTACCATTATCACGGAGCGTTACAGAGTACAGTATGCCCTACTCTATACCAGCAGGATAGAAGAGGCGGTTACCGATAAGGAAGTGGAGCTTATCGAGCGCAATGCCTTCCATAATCCCGATGTAAGTATGTCAACGGTAGATATGGTAAGCTATGCCATGAAGGTATGGCAAAGTCCTGCCAAGTACAGAAGTACCTTCACCACCCACAACAAGATGACCATGCGACTGAACAACATCTATGTGGTAGGAGAATATTTCTTCATCGACTTCTCGGTATCAAACAAGACCAATCTTCCTTTCGATATAGATGAGTTAAGAGTGAAGCTTCAGGACAAGAAACAGCAGAAGGCAACCAACGTACAGACCATCGAGCTGAAACCTGCCCTGGTACTGGACCGTTCTGTAAGGTTCAAGAGCGGCTATCGGAACATCATCGTTCTGAAGAAGATGACCTTCCCTAACGATAAGGTGCTCACCATTGAGTTGTCGGAAAAGCAGATTTCCGGACGAACCATTTCCATGAACCTCGACTACGAGGATGTGTTGGCAGCAGATGCCTTCGATACACTTCTCCTCAGAGAACAATAAAGCAAAGAATATATGAAAAAGATACTATCTGTTATGTTCGCCCTGTTCTCGGCAACAGCAATGTATGCCCAGAGTCATGGCAACCATTTGATGTTAGGTGTCGGTGGCAGCTACCCCCAGGGGGTAGAAACCACCCTCTCCTACGAACATGAAACCGACTATCACAATGCCTGGGAGTATTTCGGAACCATGTATCTGAAATATAAGAAAGACGAGGAAGCCGGACATATTACCAGTGATTCCTTCTGGCGCAACTACCGTGCGTGGACAGTGGGCTTTGCCTACAAGCCATGCATGAACAGAGGCAGGAACCATCATGGAAACGTAAGAGTAGGTGTCAGCTGTGGTAGTGACCTCAACAAGGTAATTACCGCCGGTCACATCGGCTATGAGCACACCTATAACCTCTATAATGGTTGGAGTGTGTTCTTTCAGGTGAAGGAAGATATTGTCATAAGAGGCGAAGATACCTTCAGAACAGGTGCAGCCTTCGGTGTAAAAATCCCATTATAAAAAGTAATCATTATGAAATCAGTAATAAAAGGTATCACTCATCCGGTTCTGAGCATGATGCTGATGATAGCCATCACAATTTTCAGCACCTCGTGTGACAATCACGAACCCATAGACAGAGATATTCATGTAGGCTATGTTCTCTGTAACGACCATAGCTGCATGGACACGGCTTCTTATTTCAACCAGACAAAAAGAAAGGCAGTAGGCGTTGTCTTTGCCGAGAAAACAGATGACCACCCTGCTCTTGCAGTCATGTTTGATGAACTCAATGAGGTATTCTGTGATTCCGTGGGTATGGTCAATGGAACCAGTACAGATGTAACATCTTTCTGTGGTTTCAAGAATACCGTAGCCATGTATAACAGCTACAGCGCAGAAACCGGCAAGGGTTCTCCTTTAGCCATGGAAATGATTAACTTTCATGCTAATGGTCAGAGCGACTACCTTCCCAGTGTAGCCGAACAGCGTTTACTGGCATCCTCATCGAGAGTTATCAATCCAGTTTTGGAAAGACTTGGTGGCACACCTATAGCCTTGGAAGGAGACTGCTGGTATTGGACATCAACGGAAGTAGAGGATAATCCGGGAGTTCAAGCCTGGCTCTGTGCCACAGATAATGGCAGGTTTCTCGCTACCCAAAAAACACAGCGACATAAAGCCAGAGCTATCGTAGAGATATATGATCCTGAGTAAACAACTTAAAAATAAAGAATTATGGCAACTTGGTCAGTATTATGTAAATCCCTTCTTAAAAATGCCGTAGAAGGCGGTAAAGCTGCAGCTCCTCATATTATGACGTTTTCCAAAATGGCATTTCCTTACGTTAAAAGTGGTGTTAAAGCCGTTGGCTCTGCCACTAAAAGTGGAGTAAAATTTGCAGCAGAGCATCCCAAATCAGCAGCAGTAATGACCGCAGTAGCTCTTCCTGTTGTTGGTTATAAGAAAGGGCTTTTGACTTTTGCAAAGGAAAAAGCATTAGGAGAAGAAAACACCAACAAGGGACTTGTTGGTTCAGCCTCCACCCTTCTTCTCGGGAGTCATAAAGATGCTTATGGTAATGAAAAATCTGTAAGTGAAAAAACCGTTGACACTCTTTTAGGTGAAGGCGCATATTCCTCTCTTAAAACCGGAGTTGGCAACGTAGGTGCTGAAGGTGCAGATGTATATTATCGTCTGAAGGACACGATAGGCAACGTAGGTGCTGAAGGTGCAGATGTCTATCATCAATTAAAAGGCACGCTCGGTAATGTAGGTTCTGAAGCCGGTAGTCTCTATTACGATGGAAAGGAATATGTAGGAGGTATGTTCAACGGCAATGGAATGGTCAACCATGGTAATGGCTATTACGATCCAACCACAGCCCAATATCCTAGCATGTCAGCAGTACAGGGCGTACAGGGACAGGCAGGAATGGGCGGTGGTTTGATGAATAACCTCAACTCAGCCCTTTCGAATGTTACTGGTGGTAATATCAGTAAGATGAACCTTGCCAGTTTGCTGTTGGCATCCTATATGATGTTCGGACGTTTCGGATGGTTTAGCAAGATAGCAGGTCTAGCCTTGGGCGGTATGACCATGAAAAATGTGAACCAGCGTTCTGTTCAAGTTCCACAGCAGATGAATCTTCCAATGCAAGCAGCTGTAGCCCCTCAGGTAGCAGCAACACCTGCCACAGAAGAAGACCATTCCATGACCGTTCATCGTAGACGTTAATGTATTTTTCATAAAATCATGAGGTGAGGAGCTATTCTCACATCTTAAAAACAATAAGTATGAAACAAAATTATAAAGACATGCTTCTGGAAAGTGCCAGTGGTTATATGATGCCTTTCCCTCTGGAAGAAAAAGACAACATACAGGCAACCCTAGCCTTTGGTGAACAGAATCATCCCTTGACAGGAGAAAAGTTTTTTCACAAAGGAATTGATTTTCCTGCTAGTGATAAACCTCTCTATGCCATTGCCACAGGTGTCATCATCGGTGCCGGACAGGATGCGGTTTATGACAACTATATTGTAGCCAAATATGGCAAGTATGAAGTTACCTACGGTCACATAGCAGAAGCGTATACCCCTTACGGAACCCAGGTTGTTGCCTGTCAGGAAATCGCAAAGAGCGGACGATTCCTTCATATAGGAGTTCGCTTTGATGGTATAGAGATCGATCCTGCCGAGTTTCTAAGTATGATTTGGGCTAACATCGAACAGTTGGCAGCCATGGGAATCAGTCAATTGCCATCCATGGAAACACTGGGAGACAAGAAAATAGAAAACAGTTTTGAACAAGACAAAGATGCCCTATTAATGATGATGCTCCGATGGCTTCCAAGCTACTGGAATGACCTCGTGAGCGGAGCATATACCTCTTCCCAAAGGGCAGATTTGTCTTTACGTAACATATTCCGTCAGGCAGCCGAGAAGAATTACTTTTTCGAAAGCATGCCTTCAATAGGTAATCCTCTCGGACTCTCCGGAAGAAGTAGCATCCTTGCTGGTAAGGTGCAGGATGTCTTGATAGATGATTTCCTCAGCTATATGGCTTTGAATCATAACATCTATCTTCCTACCTGGGATGAAAAGCAAAAAAAAAACTTTTTGATGAAATTGCCGACGATGGAAAAACCATAGATTCTCTGCTTGACTTACAGATAGACGTACAGAGTTATGATATAGACAGGGAAGCTTCTGTGTATTTTGACAATTCTGGTACGAGATGCTGGACGAAAGCCTGGTTCAATGGAAGGGAAAAGGGAGAGAAAGCTATTGAAATTACACGCCAATTAGCTATAAAGTTCATCGAAGACCAGATTGGTCTTAATGAATGGCTTTCCCGATACTATCCGAAACAGATGTCTGTTTACTATAAAGCCATAGAACAGGCTCGTCAGCAGATTTTAAGTTTTTAAAAACAGAATTATGGCAAAAGAAAATAACTATCAAACCTTCTCCCAGATTGACTATTGCATCAGCCAGTATTACAGCAAATACATGGCTTCCACTCTGGTTCAAGAGAAAAAGAGAATAGAAAAGAACCAGACAAAGGAGTTCATGGATGCCATAGACAAGGAGGACAACCGTTCCATTTGGGCACAGGCTGTTGACAGCAGACACGGAGTAACCCCTGCTTATCGTGCCAAAAAGCAAGTAGATGCCAATGGCAAATGGAATAAGATGTCTACAGACGATCTCATTGAAAGATGCAATCTGAGATGGAACAAAGACAAGAGATTACAGAATGACTACAGTACATTCGTCTATGCTTTTTACGAGAATCTTGTGGTACAGAATGGCGGTAAGGAGTCCAAGAAACTCTTTGAATATGCCCAGTCGTATGTGATGCACCGCTTTGAGATGCTTATGGTAGAGCAGCTGGCTAGAGAAAAGGTGCCAAAAAATACCGCAAGTTACATAGCGAGAAAAACATTCTCAGACAGCCTGATAGCCTTCGTAATGCCTACCTGTGGATTAAAGAAGGGTGAATACGGCGAGAAGGTAGAAAATAAGGCAGAGGCGATATACAATCCTTCTGCCTTATCTAAGGCTACAGGTTTTCTCGGTGCAAGCCTTATAGACACTGCTATTTTGGGCGGTTTCGGTGGCGTTGCTTCCGGAAGTACGAAGGCTATAGCAAAAGCAGGAATTGGTGTTGGTTCAGATTTCGGTATCAGAGAATTTATCGGTCACAAGTCATCCAAAGACTGGTCAAAAGAAGAATATGCCAAGGAGAACAGTAAAGAAGTCTTTGGTGATGCAGATGCATTACAGAAGATACAGACTGGTTCTGCAAAGTATCGTAAGAGCGGTACTGAGTTCATCGATAACATCAACAGTGTCTTAAGCAGAAAAATCAAGGTGGCTCCACTCTCGGTAAGTGACTCAGCCAAGAAAGCCAGCAATGCCCTGCTGGTTCAGCATAAGGGTAATTCTGCAAAGCTACTCAATACCATCAAGACTAATTTCTCCAAACAATGCATCGCCTACAAGGGTAACACTGAAATTCCCCGATGGATGTTGACTAAAACAGCTAAACAGAACAGAGCATTTGCAGCCACGTTCCATTCCCTTGCGATAGAAATGTCTAAGCAGGAGAAGGACTGGATCAAATGCGGTGGCAAAAAGATGTCTTTGAAAGAAGTAAGCCAACGAGCCTATGACTACGCTAGAGCTGCTGACTATCTTGATAAGCATACCCCTCATCAGTTCCGAAAAGCAGCATCGGCAAAAGGGAAAGACCAGTGGGATGTAGAAATGGAAAAGTTGAATGCTTCCATCAATGGTACAGTTCCAGAAAAGAAACACCGGCATTCATCCTCTCCTACTCCTACTCGTTCTTCAGTAAGTAGTACACGGCTTCCTTATGCTCAACAAAGCACACCAGCTTCGTCACAAACTATTCAGACGCAACAGACACAATCCACTCAGCAAATCTTGCAGACAGGTAATAATAGTCAGCAATTTGCAGGATGGGGAAACACCCTGGAACAGATGGGACTGAACGATTTCAGTATTGTATCGAAGAATCTCGGTTATGTTTTAGCCATGCTTCCTGATATGCTTATCAGTATGTTTACTGGTAAAAACCCTAACATGAAGATGCAGGATAACCTGATGCCATTGGCTGCTATCGTAGGCGGTATGTTTATCAGAAACCCTCTAATAAAGATGCTGCTGATAGGTTTTGGTGGTGTCAACATCCTTAATAATGCCGGTCATGCATCCCTTAAGGAAGGTTTAAGTAGAAGCAGTTCGACTCTTAAAATGTATAAAAAATACGAAGATGAGAAGTTGAACCCACGTATTACAGATGTCACAATGAAAGGCGGTTCCATGATAGCAACCATTGATGGAAGCCCTTGCGTCATCAATATTTCAAACAGTGCTGCAGATGCCTATCAAAAAGGTGTAATACCACTAAATACCCTGGCAAATGCAGTACTGAAAAAGTATGATGAGAATCAGTCTTTGGCATCCCACAAGTACGAACAGATTAACAGACAGGAAAATTCCGTTCCACAACAAATAGGTATTAAATAGTAGTAAAATGCCAACTTAAAGAGTTGATTGTTCCTCCTGGTTCGTGAGAATCGGGAGGATTTTGTTAACTGTTAGAAAACACAAACCCTTGATACATCACGTACCAAGGGTTGAACTTAAAATAATATATCAAAACTATCAACGATTTTCAGATACTCTTATTCTTCCTTGATCTTCCAATCGCTGATAGTCCGCTGGGTACTATCATAATTTACACCCACTTTATACAATCGCTTGCCATCAGCGGAATATGGAATGAGATAACCCTTGTCATCAATCTGCTTCAAGGCTTCCTCGGCAGAGCCATCGTATTTCAATTCGAACACATAGATGGCTTCAGGCAGATGGAGCACGGCATCAGCCCTGCCTATGGCACTATCCTCCTCCACTTTGATAAGGGCACCCATCAGGTTGAATATCAGATAGAAGACGGTCTGAAAATCACGTTCATTCTTATTGCTTAAACGGTTTGAGATACTGGAGAGATAGGCCTTCAGGCGGACCATTGCCTGTTCTATTTCTCCTTCATAAACCAGTTCCACAAATTCATTCACCAGTCCGTTATTATCTACAGAAACCGGCGAAAGATAATTGGGCGCAAGACTCTTCAGCATACCAATTTTCACCTCCTGGTTAGGATAGCCCAGTTTATAACTCTTGGTAAACGGTTTGTATTGCTTGATGGTAAGATAACCACTCTGATAGAGCAGAGGCAAAGCAGAGGTCATCTGCTCGGGCGACACATCAAAATCGTCAACACTCACGCTCTTCTGTTCGATGTTAGTCACATTTACATGATACTTCTGCAAACTCTTAATGAGATAGCTTGGCGTACCGGAGCTAAACCAATAGGCGCCAATCTTCTGCCCCGACAAAGCCCTTATCAAGCTAAACGGATTAAACACATCTTCAGAATGTTCACTGAAATGATAGCCATCATAATATTGGCGCAATTCTTCTAGACATTCCTCGTAAGATACACCTAAAGCCTCCCCCAATGCTTCCACATCAGGTTTCATAGCTGTGGTCAGTTCTGTTTTGCTGATACCACAGATTGCGGAGTACTGGTCAAGCATGCTGATATTGTCGAGGTTGTTGAGTTCGCTGAAGATGCTGAGCTGTGAAAACTTAGTAATTCCCGTGATGAAAATGAACTCCAGATATGGGTCGAGTTTTTTTAAAGGACTATAGAAGTTCTGCATGATAAGACGCAACTGCTTGAGTTCATCCTTCTCATGCACCACATCCAGCAATGGGGCATCATATTCATCAATGATAACTACCACCTTTTCGCCAGTCTGCTTGTAAGCTCGCCTTACGACTCCATCCAATCTTTCGTTAGGATATTTTTCACCTTCACCTTTACCATAAAGCTCTTCATAGGGTAAAAGCTGCAGATTCAGATAACTGTTCAAGGCATCAGCATCAAAGTGCTTGGCACCGCTCAGGTCGAAATGTAACACAGGATGCTTCACCCAATCTTTCTCATAATCAGCAATGGCCAATCCCTCGAAAAGTTCCTTTCTTCCCTCAAAATAAGCCTGAAGGGTAGAGGCAAAGAGCGACTTTCCGAATCGCCTTGGACGACTCAGAAATATATACGACATTTTCTTTTCCCTGAAATCCACAATGTATTGGGTCTTATCTATATAGAGATAGCCATTCTCGCGGATTTTTTCAAAGGTCTGTATTCCTACAGGATATTTATTTACTATTTTTGCCATATTCTACGCACTTTACGTTTTGCGCTGCTAAGGTACGAAGAAAATCTGAATATACCAAGTTTTCTCCCTATTTTTTCCTGCAACATTCCCGTTGCAAGTAAAATCATAGCTTTTATTCGTATCTTTTTTGTAATTATATGGAAGGCTTTTGGGTCTTCAGCCCGTTCTTGAACCACATGTGAAAGTTCAAGACTTAACACTTTCTTTTGAATTTAGACGAAAGGAGTCAGATACTTACGCAGTGCAAAGATACGAATAATATTGAAAATACGCAAATTTATTTCCATGAAATATACGAAAATACGCAAATTTATATTGCAAAATCCTTTAAAAATACGCAAATTTGGAAGTTTGAGCTGTAGCAGCTCCCCAAAGTGGACTGTTTTGCAATTGTTAATTTCAAAGGTATATCGCAAAAGCACCTCTTCAATGAAAAAAAATCAGTTACTTTGCCCTATCATTTTAATCATTATTCAAAATATTATGATAAGAGAAGAGTTAAATGCTGAAAAAAAGGAAAGGGCTGAAGCCAGAATCAATTCAGCTCTCCAAACATTTGCTGATATGATAATCGCCAGAATGGAGACTATTGAAGCAAGCAACTGGAAGAAAGGCTGGACTGATGGTGAAGCGATGATAGGACTACCTCAGAATGTTACAGGAAGAGTGTATACTGGCAGTAATGCTTTTTTGTGTCAGCTTCACACAATGAAAAAGAACTATAAGGTTCCTGTCTATTTTACTAGGGTGTCCAGTTCCATGTTCTCGTTTTTGATTATGTTTTAGCAACTTAGCACA
>ENA-OYXV01002019-OYXV01002019.1-human-gut-metagenome-genome-assembly--contig:-NODE-2019-length-10215-cov-5.535827_pt1 | contig 10215 bp, 7 predicted proteins | sample MGYA00244846_ERZ653424 | MGnify/ENA primary metagenome ERZ653424 (study PRJEB26926, sample SAMN06165108) | human gut metagenome | biome: ENVO:00009003; feature: ENVO:2100002; material: ENVO:00002003...
GTGGCACGCGAGCTGGGTTCAGAACGTCGTGAGACAGTTCGGTCTCTATCTGTTGCGGGCGTAGGAAGATTGAGGGGTCCTGACTTTAGTACGAGAGGACCGAGTTGGACGAACCTCCGGTGTATCGGTTATGCTGCCAAGTGTACCGCCGAGTAGCCGCGTTCGGTTTGGATAAGCGCTGAAAGCATCTAAGCGCGAAGCCATCCCCAAGATAAGTCTTCCCTTGAGGGGCGTAGGAGACTACTACGTTGATAGGCTGCAGGTGTAAAGACAGCAATGTCAAAGCCGAGCAGTACTAATTACCCGATAGGCTTTCTTTTTCGAATCTTTATCTCATCTCCTGTACGTGTCAAATTTACCGGATGCGACGGATTATATATCGAAAAGATATATTCGCATAGTTCCGATATATTGGAGCAAAAGTTCTTTTAGGTGGTTATAGCAGTGAGGTTCCACCTCTTCCCATTCCGAACAGAGAAGTTAAGCTCACTAACGCCGATGGTACTGCGCTACGCGCGTGGGAGAGTAGGTAGCCGCCTCTTCAAGCCGGATCCTGAACAAGGGTCCGGCTTTCTTTTTGTTCGCGGGCTTGCGTGTCCCTTCCCCTCGTGCGGTTGGCTCTCAGCGGCAGAGCCTGCCAAGGAGGGTTATGTCGGTTTAGAGGTTGATATTTTGTGCCTGGAGGTTGGCGTGGGCATACGCTTTACAGCACGTATTCGTAGTGGGGGGGCGGTTTATAAACGCAGCCAAAAGCCGGGAATGATGGCGCCCGAATCCGAAATCCTGTTAATGAGCTGAATATCGTTTGAAAAATAGAGAGAATTCGTTAAATTGTCTTGAAATAAAATCAATATAGCGTTTCTTAGATGGGGCCATTTAGAGATAGATGCTGAAAAATAGATTCGGTTATGAAGAAAATATTTTGTTTAGTTTGTTTTTTCTCTGCTTTATTTTCGTTGAAAAGCATTGCTGCTGTTCCTGAGGGAGCTATTCCGTTTGTTTTCGACGGACATCTGTACCTGCAATCGACCTTGAATGATACTATTCCCGTTACCCTTATTTACGATACAGGAGCTGACTTTCTCTATCTCGACGAAGATTATTTGAAACTCAAAAATCTGCAAAACGCTTTCGGACGAAAAGGTAAGGCTAAAATGGGAGGTGCGGGGAATGGCGAGCCTGAACGCATAGAAATATTCATCGATCCGATTACAGTCCATTGCGGGGCGAGGGAATACCAAAACGAGATTACACCTATAATTAAGTTGCGTGATCTCCTCGGGAGGCACACTGACGGCTTGTTAGGTAATACTCATCTATTGATGAATCCTCTGGAAATCAATTTCAGCGAGAGCTATTTGCGCCAGTTAAAAGAACCGTTGTTAGCTGAACAGCTCGATAATTATGTAAAACTCGACGCTCGATTCGAGGATAACCGTATCGATGTAAAGGCGACGCTGCAAATCGACGATGAAAATAGCCTGGAGGGTTGGTTTAGAATGGATTTAGGGTGCGGCTCCACGATTATTCTCACGAATGAAACGGCGTCTGCATTCAATTTTATGGATGTGCCGAAGGCATATTTTCGTACGCAGGCCGGAGGTATCGGCGGCGGTTCTGAGGAGGTTACGATAAGGGCTGCAAAATTCTGTATGGTCGATACGCTCGAAAATATCGTGATAGATTACTCGCTCAATGAAAAGGGGGCATTATCGTCGGACAGACCCTATATAGGTATAATAGGTAATGAGATCTGGTCGCTCTACGACATTGTTTTGGATCCGGTAAGTTCTTCTGTATGGGTCAAACGCAATGAGAATCAGGGTACCTACGCCCAATCGTCGGTGACGCATATGGTTACTGGTGACCGTACGGATATTTGCGGTGGCTGGATTGTCAATGGCCTATATAAAGGAGGAGTCGCGGAGCAAGCCGGTATCGAAATCGGTGATATAATTGTAGCCATAAATAATCGTCCTGTCAAAGAAATAACCTGGGAAGAGCAACGAAAAGGTTTGGAACTTCAGGGAGAAACTACATATACCGTTCAAAAACCCGACGGTCAAATCGTTTCCTATACTTTGTTTATTGGTAAACAGATTATCTGACCCAACTATATCCCATATAGTCCGGAGTTTGCTGTTTCCAAAAAAATTGTGGAAAGGACGAGTATATGTCGATATGGAATCGGGACCGAGGACGATCGGTAAAGATGCCGCTCGCTGCCACGGGCCGGTTTGAATGTATGATCCATATTATTCGCCGAAAAACTCGCGGATAATTCCGTATGTTTTGTAAGTTTGGGGATAATTATGTGCGACTATGAAACATCCGGTAGATATTGATAATTGGAATCGTCGGGAGAACTATCTTTTTTTCCGGGATTTCGCCAATCCTTATTACAGTGTTACATCGCAGGTCGATGTAACGGAAGCGTATATTCGGGCGAAAGCGCTGGGTATCAAGTTTTCGCACTATGCGATGTACGCTTCGATACGGGCTGTCAATTCCATTGAGGCATTGAGGTACAGGCAGGTCGATGGAAAGGTCTGGCTATATGATCGGATCAGGCTCAATACGGCGGTTGCGCGTGAGGATCACTCCTTTGCATCGGTTATCATTCCCTATAATGATACGCTGGAGGAGTTCGTCGCTGAAGCGCGAGGGATCATTGCAGCCGCGATGCGGGGCGAGGGAGATGCGTACGGAGCCGATTCCGAGAAGGACACGTTTGTTATAAGTGTGAATCCGTGGTATAGCTTCACAGGGTTACAGTTCCAGTTTCCGCAGAATGCAGGCGAGAATATCCCTTTGTCGGTATTCGGAAAGATAATGGTCGATATGCAGGGACGCCGTACGATGCCTGTGGCTGTAAGTTTCCATCATGGGTTTGTCGATGGTTATCAGGTGGGGCGTTATTGGGAGGCGTTCCAACATAATCTCGATACGCTCTCGATGTAAAATACACGATCCGATTTCGGCCGGAGTTTTACGGTTGTCTAATAGGGACAGGTAGGGATATAGGGGAACTTTGAGGGGGACATAAAGAATTATCCGGGTATTATCGTCTGTAAGTTGTGTCTTGCGGCGAGGTGATTTTTTGAGAGGTCTATCGCGGCGTCAGAGGGTCTTATGGATTTATACTGCTCTCCAAAGGAGGCTTTTAGTGGCTTATCCCTTGTAATGGGGATGGTTTTCTGTGTTTTTTAGCCGATTCAGGCGATTGTGAAAGATAATGAATAGAACGATCTTTGTATTGTGAAAAGGGATAAGTGTTAATAGGGTTGATGAAAGGTTAGAAAAATTTTTGCCAAGAAATTTTATTTGTTAAAGATTGTGTGTGGAAAAGTCTGCTGGGAAGCAGGCTTTTCTGTTTCCGGGAGGCGACAGGGGCCGGCATTTCAACCGGTATGCAGGGGCGGTCGCGTTCAAATGCCGGAACAAGTCGATCGCCCTGTCGCGGCAATGCGATCGGGGGATTCGTTGCTGCTTTGCTCATTGTGCGGTCGTATAGTCGGTAATTCGTCGGTGTTGCGGCAGGACGGTTTCGGGGGATGCGGATATCTGTCCGGGATTTTGCATCGAGCTGTGTCACGCGGCCCGTGTCGGTGCGTGTCCGGTGCCGGAGTGCGGTACGAGGTGCTCGGCTTGCCCCGGGACTCGTCTTTGCTGTGGCAGGTGCGGGTCGTGCCGAAGATCGATGTCCCCGGTACGACCCGCACGGGCCGGAGAGTCAGATGCGCGGTTTTACGGCGATGCGCAGCAGCAGCGACAGTGCGTAGATAATCAGGCCGTAGATCGGAGCGATGAACGCCACGCGCAGACCGCCCGAGAGCAGCGTGAATGTGACGGAGTATCCGGTTGTCTGGATGATTTGGAGAATGGAGTAAAAGCCGATCATCATACTCAACACTCCGAGGGTGCAGGCCAGCAATCCGAGCTCCTTGATCCAGCGCGGCGCTTTCCATGTGCAGAAGAGCATGGCGATCAGACAGAGGGTGAGTGCGGTCATCCAGCCGTAGCCGCCTTCCAGGTAGAGATCGGCCGGTGAATGTCGGCTTTCCGATATTGCAAATTCGCTGACCTCCCACTCTTGTGTTTCGGGATTCAGAATGGCGATCTCATGCTCGTTCAGTTGGGGCTCTTTCCCCGGTTCGGTCGGTAATGTGCGGGTGATCTCTTGGGCGGACGGGAGGGCGGTTTTCTCGCCGGGTGTCGCCGATGTCGATTCGGCATCGGCCGCAGCCGATGTGTCGGCGGACGGAGGCGGTACGATGGCGACCTTTTCCTGTGCGAAGAGCGGGACCGAGGCCAGCAGAAGCAGTAGGCCGGTTGCAAGCAGTCGTTTCATTGCGTAATGATTTTAGGTTTGACATTGAGTGGATCGATCCTATTGCAAAGGTAGGGAGACTCGGCTGCAAATCCAATGTCGAATCCCGCTCTTTGCCGGTCGAAAGCCGCTGTTGCGTCCCGGAGAGGTTGCGTTGCGACCGGAATTTTGCTAAATTTGCAATAAACGGCTGCTGCAGGGCGTACTCCGGTGTTCGGTTTCGCCGACTGGACGCGGTCTGTTGCGGGCCTTTGTGCGAAAACGACGGATATGAGACATTCGGTGATGATCGGCTATTGGTGCGTGGTGGTACTGATGCTCGCTTCGGTGATGGCGAGCTGCGGGTATGAGTTTCGGCAGGGGGTGTTCCTTTCGACGACGATGTTGCCCGGGATGTTCTGCGCCAAACTGTCGTTGCCGGGGGCGCTGCGTGCTTCGAACCGTCGGGCCGTGGCGGTCGCCGGCGTTGCGGGTGGCATACTGGTCATCGAATGGCTGGCGTTGCTGTTGGCGCATCGCTATATCTGGAGCGGTTGGTTGCCCGGTGACGGGATGGTTTTCCACGTTCTTTTCTACAATCCGGTTTTCATCGGGTTGCTGCTGGCTGCGGTCCTTATCCCCGAGAGGCTGCTGGACCGCTGGATAAAAGCGCGGTTGCCGCGGATGGAAACAGTGAGCTTCATCTCGGAGCGCCGCAAGGTGACGCTTCCGGTCGGCGAATTGCTCTATGTCGAATCCAACGACACGGAAGTGTTTCTGCACACGGCGGACGGCGGGCTCTATCCTACGCGAACCCGGATTTCGCAGTGGGAGCGTTTGTTGGACGATCGGTTCATACGCATCCACCGTGCTTGGCTGGTCAATGCCGAGCGGGTGTCCCGGGTCACTATGACGGATGTGACCATAGAGCGGGTCACTCTCGAAGTTTCCCGGAAATACCGCAACGCCGTCGCCGAGCGTTTCGGACTGCATAAGCCTGCGCGGTAACGTTCGTTCCGTCATTTTCCTATCCTGTCCGATGCGGCCTTGTGTCGATTGGATACGAATGTGCGTATATATGCAAAAAAGCGTCCCGTGAAGGGACGCTTTTCATTTCGAGGGGCGGTTATTATTTGCCCATGTAGTTTTTCACGTAGTGGTGGTGCTGTCCGTAGCGCTCGAATGCTGCCCGGTCCAGGGATTCCTGGGCCGAAGGATCGGCGATCGAGATGATCAGCCGCGCACGCTCCTGCAGGCTTTTGCCGTAGAGATTGACGGCGCCGTTTTCGGTGACGAACCAGTGGATGTGGTTGCGGGTGGTTACCACGCCTGCGCCGCAGGTCAGTTCCGGAGCGATCTTCGAGATGCCTTTGTTGGTCACCGAAGGCATGGCGATAATCGCCTTGCCGCCTTTCGACAGCGAAGCGCCGTAGATGAAGTCTATCTGGCCGCCGACGCCCGAATAGAATTTCGTGCCCAGCGAATCGGCGCAAACCTGACCGGTGATATCCACCTGGAGTGCCGAGTTGATGGCCGTTACGCGGTCGTTCTTGGCGATGATGAACGGATCGTTGGTGTATCCCACGTCCATCATCAGTACGCCCGGGTTGTCGTCGATGAAGTCGTAAACCCGCTGCGAACCCATCAGGAAGGTGGAAACCATCTTGCCCTTGTCGATGTTCTTCGCTTCGCCGTTGATGACACCCTTCTCCACCAGCGGGAGAACGCCGTCGGCGAACATTTCGGTATGGATACCCAGGTTCTTATGGTTGCCGAGCTGTGCCAGAACCGCATTCGGAATAGCGCCGATACCCATCTGAAGCGTCGCACCGTCTTCGATCAGGGCCGCGCAGTGCTTGCCGATGCGGGTTTCGATCTCGTTGGGTTCGGTGAAATGCGCCTCTTCCAGCGGGGTATCGTCCTGTACGAAGAGGTCGATTTTCGACGAGTGGATCATCGCGTCGCCGAACGAACGGGGAACGTGCTTGTTCACCACCGCGATCACCGTGCGAGCCGTTTCCACGGCTGCCAGGGTCGCATCGACCGAGGTGCCGAGCGAAACGTAGCCGTGTTTGTCGGGCGTCGATACCTGGATCATCGCTACGTCGCAAGGTACCGTGCCGCTGCGATAGAGCTTCTGGGTTTCGCTCAAAAAGACGGGAATGTAGTCCGCATAACCGCTCTGCGTCACTTTGCGCACGTTCCCGCCCACGAAGAACGAGTCGAGCTGGAAGATGCCTTCGAACTGCGGATCGGCATAGGGAGCCGGCCCTTCCGTGTGCAGGTGGTGGATGTGCACATCCTTGAATTCGTGGTTGGCGCCGCGTTCGCACATGGCCTTAATCAGGCACTGGGGGGCCGAAGCGACCGAGCTGAGGTGAATATGGTCACCCGATTTGATGACTTTCACGGCTTCGGCTGCCGTTGTGAATTTAATCTGAGTGTTCATTTCTTTTTTCTTATTTTAGATGAGATTCCTTGCATTCGGTTAGTTGCGTTTTACCTCGACTTGCTCGTAACCTTCGATGACATCTCCTACGCGGATGTCGTTGAAGGATTCGATGTTCAGACCGCAGTCCTGACCCGTGAGCACCTCCTTGACATCGTCCTTGAACCGTTTGAGCGAGCCGAGCTTGCCCGTGTAGATCACGATACCGTCGCGGATCACGCGGATCGGGGTGTGGCGGGTCAGCTTGCCTTCGCGGACGACGCATCCGGCGACGGTGCCGACTTTGGAAATTCGGAAGATCTCCATGACTTCCGCCGAGCAGACGATCTCTTCCTTCATCACCGGTTCGAGCATGCCTTCGATGGCATCCTTGATGTCGTTGATCGCATCGTAGATGATCGAATAGAGGCGGATTTCGATCTCCTCCTTTTCGGCGAGCTTGCGTGCCGATGCCGACGGACGGACCTGGAAGCCGACGATGATGGCATTCGAGGCCGCCGCTAACAGAACGTCCGATTCCGAGATCTGACCGACGGCCGAGTGGATCACATTCACCTGCACGGTCTCCTTCGAGAGCTTGATCAGCGAACCCGACATAGCCTCAACCGAACCATCGACATCGCCTTTTACGATGATATTCAGCTCCTTGAACGATCCGATGGCGATGCGGCGTCCGATTTCGTCGAGCGTCACGTGCTTCTGGGTCATGATGCCCTGGATACGCTGGAGTTGCTCGCGTTTGTTGGCGATTTCACGGGCCGAGCGGTCGTCCTCCATGACGTTGAACGTGTCGCCTGCCTGGGGAGCACCGTTCAGACCGAGCACCTGTACCGGCGTCGAAGGGCCAGCTTCGGTCACTTTTTGGCCGTTTTCGTTGAACATCGCTTTCACACGGCCCGTGTGTATGCCCGAAAGCATTACGTCGCCTATGTGCAGCGTACCGTTTTGTACGAGCACCGTAGCTACGTAACCGCGGCCCTTGTCGAGTGTCGATTCGATGACGGCTCCCGAAGCGCGGCGGTTCGGATTGGCCTTCAGGTCGAGCATTTCGGCTTCGAGCAGCACTTTTTCGAGCAGTTTGTCGAGGTTGATGCCCTTCTTGGCCGAAACCTCCTGGTCCTGGTATTTGCCGCCCCACGACTCCACGAGGTAGTTCATCTGCGAAAGCTGCTCCTTGATGTGGTCGGGGTTGGCTGCGGGTTTGTCGATCTTGTTGATGGCGAAAACCATCGGGACGCCTGCCGCCTGGGCGTGGTTGATCGCCTCGACGGTCTGGGGCATCACGTTGTCGTCCGCCGCTACGATGATGATCGCTACGTCGGTGATCTTGGCACCACGGGCGCGCATGGCGGTGAAAGCCTCGTGGCCGGGGGTGTCGAGGAACGTGATTTTCTGGCCGTTCAGCTCTACACTGTAAGCACCGATGTGCTGGGTGATACCGCCTGCCTCACCTTCGATGACGTTGGTTTTGCGGATGTTGTCCAGCAGCGAAGTCTTACCGTGATCGACGTGTCCCATGACGGTTACGATCGGCGGTCGCGGCACGAGGTCTTCCTCGCTGTCCTGTTCGTCGTCGCCGATGGCTTCCTGGATGTCCGCCGATACGAATTCGGTCTTGAAGCCGAACTCTTCGGCTACGACCACGAGCGCCTCGGCGTCGAGACGTTGGTTGATCGACACCATCAGGCCCAGGTTCATGCAGGCCGTGATGACCTCGGTCGCCGAAACGTTCATCATCGTAGCCAGCTCGGCTACGGTCACGAATTCGGTGACCTTCAGGATGGAGCGTTCCTGCTCTTCGCGCTGGAATTCTTCGTTCATGCGCTCGGCTACGGCTTCGCGTTTTTCCTTGCGGTATTTCGAACCTTTGCTCTTGGCGTTTTTCGACGTCAGGCGGGCCAGTGTATCTTTCACCTGCTTCGAAACCTCCTCGTCGCTGATTTCGGGACGAACGACGGGCTTCGGAGCTTTGAGTTTGTCCTTGCGGGTCTTCTTGTTCTCTCCCGGACGGGGTTGGTTGGATTGCGGGCCTTGTCCGCGGCTGGGCTGTGCGGCGGATTTACCGTTGCTGCCCGGCTTGGGGCCGCCTGCCGGCGTACGGGTCACGTCCACTTTCTCTTTACTCAAGCGTTTGCGTTTGTGGCGGTTGCCCGGTGTGAATCCCGATACGTCCATCGTGCCGAGTACCTGCGGGCCCGTGAGGGTCTGCACGGCGGGGCGGAAGATGTTGTCGCTCTTGGGCGCCGCTTCCGGTTCGGGTTTGGCTGCGGAAGCCGTTTCGGAGGCAGGTGCCGCTTCCGTTTTGGGGGCGGCCGGTTGCGGTGCCGGCTGCGGTTTCGGAGCCGCAGCCTCCGGTACGGGCTCTGCCGCCGGTTTGCTTACCGGTTTCGGAGCCGGTTTGGGCTTGGGCGAAAGATCTATTTTGCCCAGAATTTTGGGCTGGGGCAGTTCGTCCTTGACGCTGATGACGTTGCTTTTGATAATTACCTCCTGCTCCTCTTCGCGCGTCTGTTTCTGTGCCTCTTCGAGGGTGATCGTAGCCTGCTTCTGGGAGATTCGCTCCCGGATGCTTTCCCGTTCGTTGCCGGTAATTCGGCTCCCGCCGAATTCCTTCTCCAGAACGGCATAGACGTCCGGTTCCACCAGCGTATTGGGCGAACCGTCGGTTTTTATACCCTTCTTTTGCAGGAAGTCCGTGATGGTATTCAATCCCACCTTGAACTCCTTGGCAACCTGGATAAGTCTTAATTTTCTTTCGTTACTCATATATCGGTTTTAATTTTTGTGCGATGGGACGGATTACTCCTCGAATTCCGCTTTCAGTATCTCGACGACTTTCTGTGCCTGTTCCAGCTCCAGGTCGGCACGGGCGGCGATCTCTTCGACGGGCAGTTCCAGCACGCTCTTGGCCGTGTCGCAGCCGCAGGCTTTCAGGGCGTCGATCCCGAGGGGGACATCACCACGTTGGGGCGCGGCGGTTCGGACACCACGGCGGTTGCCCTTGCGGCCTGGCTGAAAGCCGACCGCTGTCAGATCTTCACAGACGTGGACGGCGTCTATGACCGGGACCCCAGAATTTACTCCGACGCCACCCGTTTCGGGCAGATCAGTTATGCGAAAATGATGACGCTGATCGAGAATGGCGCGCAGGTGCTCCACGACCGCAGTGTGGAGCTTGCCAGAGAGCACGGGATACCGATAGAAGTTCTTTCCGCCTTCACCGGAGACCCCGGCACCATAGTAGGGGATTTAGAATCATACTACCCATCCAAAACGTAAGATATTCCCCGCAGGAGCAAAAAAAGCGTGTAAAAAAGCAACCGTCCCGGACCGTGCTGACAGCACAGTCCGGGACAGAAAATTTTATGGGAAATTTGTGGACTTCTGTTAGGGTCTATCTGGAAACCGGAAATATGACCAACAGCGAGGGATTTTTCGTCTGATGAAGCCATTTTTC
>ENA-OYXV01002020-OYXV01002020.1-human-gut-metagenome-genome-assembly--contig:-NODE-2020-length-10210-cov-4.904382_pt1 | contig 10210 bp, 9 predicted proteins | sample MGYA00244846_ERZ653424 | MGnify/ENA primary metagenome ERZ653424 (study PRJEB26926, sample SAMN06165108) | human gut metagenome | biome: ENVO:00009003; feature: ENVO:2100002; material: ENVO:00002003...
AGTTTCAACTTATATATAAATAAGATTAAAAATCAAAAAGTTAAAATAAAATCAAAAATAATCAACCTACGTATTTTCCGAAATCAATCACGATTAAAAATTTATTTTAGGATTAACCTCACAGCATGATTTCCGCTAAATCACAGACAAGGGGATTTATCTGATAAAAAATGCCGACATAACGTCGGCATTTTTATTAAGGTTATTTAATTAACCGCGCCACGCTTTATAGCGGTTAATCAGACCATTGGTCGAGCTATCGTGGCTGCTGATTTCTTTATCATCTTTCAGCTCTGGCAGAATACGGTTCGCCAGTTGTTTACCCAGCTCCACGCCCCACTGGTCGAAGGTGAAGATGTTCAGAATCACGCCCTGAGTAAAGATTTTGTGCTCATACAGCGCAATCAACGCACCCAGGCTGAACGGAGTGATTTCGCGCAGCAGGATGGAGTTGGTCGGGCGGTTACCTTCGAACACTTTGAACGGCACCACGTAGTCAAGCGTTGCCGGATCTTTACCCTGATCACGATATTCCTGCTCAACCACTTCGCGGGATTTACCAAACGCCAGCGCTTCGGTCTGAGCAAAGAAGTTAGACAGCAGTTTCTGGTGATGATCAGAGAGCGGGTTATGGGTGATAGCCGGGGCGATGAAATCGCACGGTACCATTTTGGTTCCCTGGTGGATCAGCTGGTAGAACGCGTGCTGACCGTTAGTGCCTGGTTCACCCCAGATAATCGGGCCAGTCTGGTAATTCACGACGTTACCGTTACGGTCAACGTACTTACCGTTGGACTCCATATTGCCCTGCTGGAAGTACGCCGCGAAACGGTGCATATACTGGTCATACGGCAGAATCGCTTCAGTTTCCGCGCCAAAGAAATTGTTGTACCAGATGCCAATCAGCGCCAGTAGTACAGGCAGGTTTTTCTCGGCAGGCGTGGTGGAGAAATGCTTGTCCATCGCGTGTGCGCCAGAAAGCAGTTCAACGAAGTTATCAAAGCCGATGGAGAGAACAATCGACAGGCCAATCGCTGACCATAAAGAGTAACGACCACCGACCCAGTCCCAGAACTCGAACATGTTGGCGGTATCAATACCAAACTCGCCAACGGCTTTGGCGTTGGTTGAGAGCGCCGCAAAGTGTTTCGCAACGTGTTTTTCATCACCAGCCGCTTTCAGGAACCAGTCACGCGCACTATGGGCGTTGGTCATGGTTTCCTGAGTGGTGAAGGTTTTAGATGCTACCAGGAACAGCGTGGTTTCCGGGTTTACTTTTTTCAGCACTTCCGCGATGTGAGTCCCATCGACGTTAGAAACAAAGTGCATGTTCAGGTGGTTTTTGTACGGACGCAGTGCTTCGGTCACCATGTATGGGCCGAGGTCAGAACCGCCGATCCCGATGTTCACTACGTCAGTGATTGCTTTGCCGGTATAACCCTTCCACTCACCGGAAATAATCGCTTGCGAGAAGGTTTTCATCTTCTCCAGCACCGCGTTGACTTCCGGCATAACGTCTTTGCCATCAACCAGAATCGGGGTATTGCTACGGTTACGCAGCGCTACGTGCAGCACGGCGCGGTTTTCGGTGCGGTTGATCTTCTCACCAGAGAACATCGACTTAATCGCGCCCGCCAGATCGCACTCTTTCGCCAGATCTTGTAATTTCGCCAGCGTCTCTTCAGTGATGCGGTTTTTGGAGTAATCCACCAGCATCTGATCGTCGAAGGTTGCGGAGAACTTAGAAAAACGATCGCCGTCTTTAGCAAAAAGATCGGCGATCGTAACGTCTTTCATTTCATCGAAGTGTTTCTGTAGTGCCTGCCAGGCAGCGGTCTGCGTTGGATTGATGTTTTTCATTAGCAATACTCTTCTGATTTTGAGAATTGTGACTTTGGAAGATTGTAGCGCCAGTCACAGAAAAATGTGATGGTTTTAGTGCCGTTAGCGTAATGTTGAGTGTAAACCCTTAGCGCAGTGAAGCATTTATTAGCTGAACTACTGACCGCCAGGAGTGGATGAAAAATCCGCATGACCCCATCGTTGACAACCGCCCCGCTCACCCTTTATTTATAAATGTACTACCTGCGCTAGCGCAGGCCAGAAGAGGCGCGTTGCCCAAGTAACGGTGTTGGAGGAGCCAGTCCTGTGATAACACCTGAGGGGGTGCATCGCCGAGGTGATTGAACGGCTGGCCACGTTCATCATCGGCTACAGGGGCTGAATCCCCTGGGTTGTCACCAGAAGCGTTCGCAGTCGGGCGTTTCGCAAGTGGTGGAGCACTTCTGGGTGAAAATAGTAGCGAAGTATCGCTCTGCGCCCACCCGTCTTCCGCTCTTCCCTTGTGCCAAGGCTGAAAATGGATCCCCTGACACGAGGTAGTTATGTCTGAAATTGTTGTCTCCAAATTTGGCGGTACCAGCGTAGCTGATTTTGACGCCATGAACCGCAGCGCTGATATTGTGCTTTCTGATGCCAACGTACGTTTAGTTGTCCTCTCGGCTTCTGCTGGTATCACTAATCTGCTGGTCGCTTTAGCTGAAGGACTGGAACCTGGCGAGCGATTCGAAAAACTCGACGCTATTCGCAACATCCAGTTTGCCATTCTGGAACGTCTGCGTTACCCGAACGTTATCCGTGAAGAGATTGAACGTCTGCTGGAGAACATTACTGTTCTGGCAGAAGCAGCGGCGCTGGCAACGTCTCCGGCGCTGACAGATGAGCTGGTCAGCCACGGCGAGCTGATGTCGACCCTGCTGTTTGTCGAAATCCTGCGCGAACGCGATGTTCAGGCACAGTGGTTTGATGTACGTAAAGTGATGCGTACCAACGACCGATTTGGTCGTGCAGAGCCAGATGTAGCCGCGCTGGCGGAACTGGCCGCGCTGCAGCTGCTCCCACGCCTCAATGAAGGCTTAGTGATCACCCAGGGATTTATCGGTAGCGAAAATAAAGGTCGGACAACGACGCTTGGCCGTGGAGGCAGCGATTATACGGCAGCCTTGCTGGCGGAGGCTTTACACGCATCTCGTGTTGATATCTGGACCGACGTCCCGGGCATCTACACCACCGATCCACGCGTGGTTTCCGCAGCAAAACGCATTGATGAAATCGCGTTTGCCGAAGCGGCAGAGATGGCAACTTTTGGTGCAAAAGTACTGCATCCGGCAACGTTGCTACCCGCAGTACGCAGCGATATCCCGGTCTTTGTCGGCTCCAGTAAAGACCCACGCGCAGGTGGTACGCTGGTGTGCAATAAAACTGAAAATCCGCCGCTATTCCGCGCGCTGGCGCTTCGTCGCAATCAGACTCTGCTCACTTTGCACAGCCTGAATATGCTGCATTCTCGCGGTTTCCTCGCGGAAGTTTTCGGCATCCTCGCGCGGCATAATATTTCGGTAGACTTAATCACCACGTCAGAAGTGAGCGTGGCATTAACCCTTGATACCACCGGTTCAACCTCCACTGGCGATACCTTGCTGACGCAATCTCTGCTGATGGAGCTGTCTGCACTATGCCGGGTAGAAGTGGAGGAAGGTCTGGCGCTGGTCGCGTTGATTGGCAATGACCTGTCAAAAGCCTGCGGCGTTGGCAAAGAGGTATTCGGCGTACTGGAACCGTTCAACATTCGCATGATTTGTTACGGCGCATCCAGCCATAACCTGTGCTTCCTGGTGCCCGGCGAAGATGCCGAGCAGGTGGTGCAAAAACTGCATAGTAATTTGTTTGAGTAAATACTGTATGGCCTGGAAGCTATATTTCGGGCCGTATTGATTTTCTTGTCACTATGCTCATCAATAAACGAGCCTGTACTCTGTTAACCAACGTCTTTATCGGAGAATAATTGCCTTTAATTTTTTTATCTGCATCTCTAATTAATTATCGAAAGAGATAAATAGTTAAGAGAAGGCAAAATGAATATTATCAGTTCTGCTCGCAAACGAATTCCCGTACACTGAACTCTCTGGCTCACTGAGGGCACAATCATGGCACTCCCCCGTATTACCCAAAAAGAGATGACTGAACGCGAGCAGCGTGAACTTAAAACACTGCTGGATCGGGCGCGGATTGCGCATGGTCGCGTACTGACCAACTCCGAAACCAACAGCATTAAGAAAGAGTACATCGATAAATTAATGGTCGAGCGTGAGGCTGAAGCGAAAAAAGCCCGCCAGTTAAAGAAAAAGCAGGCTTATAAACCGGATCCTGAAGCGTCATTTAGCTGGTCAGCAAATACGTCGACGCGCGGCAGGCGCTGATTAGCGCCCCTTCTTTTTACGCCCCGGCGAGGTAAAACGCTTATCGTTGGACGCCGGGCGACCGCCTTTTTCCGCCGTTTTTTCCATCTTAACGACTGGACGTTTAATGCCTACAGTTTTCGGTTTGGCCTTCGCTTTAGGTTTTGCCTCGGAAGAGGAATTTTCAATGAGCTTAAAGAGGTCGATTAACTCATCGTCAGTTAAATCACGCCATTCCCCCAGCGGAATGCCGCTTAAACTAACGTTCATGATGCGCGTACGTTCCAGCTTTTTCACTTCGTAACCAAAGTGCTCGCACATGCGACGGATCTGACGGTTCAGCCCCTGCACCAGGGTAATGCGGAAGACAAACGGCGCTTCTTTTTTGACTTTACACTTTTTCGTCACCGTCCCGAGGATCGGCGCTCCCGCCCCCATACCACGAATAAATTCATCGGTAATCGGTTTATCGACCGTCACCAGATACTCTTTCTCATGATCGTTACCCGCACGGAGGATCTTATTCACCAGATCGCCGTGATTGGTGAGGAAAATCAGCCCCTGGGAGTCTTTATCCAGGCGGCCAATCGGGAACACGCGTTTGCTGTGGTTAACGAAATCGACAATGTTATCGCGCTCGCCATCTTCGGTGGTGCTGACAATACCGACGGGCTTGTTCAGGGCGATAAGTACCAAATCTTCGGCTTCCCGAGGCTCAATCAACTGACCGTTTACTTTCACAACGTCGCCGGGTTTCACCTGATCGCCAATGGTGGCTCGCTTGCCATTAAGGAACACATTGCCTTGCTCGATATAGCGATCCGCTTCGCGGCGTGAGCAAATTCCGCTTTCGCTGATGTATTTATTTAAACGGACTGATGAGTCGGGCAGCATAAATTCTCCTGTAAAACGCGGAATATACCGTACCTCTTAGCGGGGAAAAACAGGGTTATGCGGCAACGTCGAAATTAAATGTGATCTGCCACGCCTTTTATCACAAAAGTGTCTCCGGAAGTACGATGCAAATTTGCCTGGCAAAATAAGGATAATCAACATATTACGAACCGCTGCACACCTGTGCTGATGACTACTACGCAGAGAAACAAATGTGCAAGAGAAAGCGCTATTTCTCCCCATGCAAAGAGTGAAAAATCGCTTTGAAAGGCCATCATGATGGGGTTATATCAGATCAAGCGGTGAGAAAGCGTATTTGCACAAATGTGCAGAACCAGGAGGCGGCAATGGAAAACAGTGACGATATCCGTTTGATTGTGAAGATTGCCCAACTCTATTACGAACAGGATATGACGCAGGCGCAAATCGCGCGCGAACTGGGTATTTACCGCACCACCATCAGCCGCTTGCTTAAACGAGGCCGCGATCAGGGAATTGTCACCATCGCCATCAACTATGACTACAACGAAAATCTCTGGCTGGAGCAGCAACTGAAGCAAAAGTTTGGCCTGAAAGACGTTGTGGTGGTGTCGGGAAATGATGAGGATGAAGAGACTCAACTGGCGATGATGGGGTTACACGGCGCGCAACTGCTGGATCGCTTGCTGGAGCCTGGCGATATTGTCGGTTTTTCCTGGGGTCGCGCGGTGAGCGCACTGGTTGAAAACTTGCCGCAGGCGGGGCAATCGCGGCAGTTAATCTGCGTACCAATTATTGGCGGACCGTCCGGTAAACTCGAAAGCCGCTATCATGTAAACACATTAACCTACAGCGCGGCAGCGAAGCTGAAAGGGGAATCGCATCTCGCGGATTTTCCGGCTCTACTGGATAACCCATTAATTCGTAATGGGATCATGCAGTCTCAGCACTTTAAAACCATCTCTGCCTACTGGGATAATCTGGATGTCGCCCTGGTGGGAATTGGCTCACCGGCCATTCGCGACGGCGCTAACTGGCATGCGTTTTATGGTGGTGAAGAGAGTGACGACCTGAATGCCCGCCAGGTTGCTGGCGATATTTGCTCGCGCTTTTTTGATATTCACGGCGCAATGGTTGAAACGAATATGAGCGAAAAAACACTCTCTATCGAAATGAATAAATTAAAGCAGGCACGATATTCCATTGGCATTGCCATGAGTGAAGAAAAATACAGCGGAATTGTTGGTGCACTGCGTGGAAAATATATTAATTGTCTGGTAACGAATAGCAGCACAGCTGAACTATTACTGAAATAAAAATCTTCCCGATGTTTACCGTAATAAAAATTACGGCGGGTCCCTATTATCTAAAAACAGGAGTCTGTTATGCAAACGTGGTTAAATTTGCAGGATAAAATCATTATCGTCACCGGCGGCGCATCCGGTATAGGTCTGGCGATTGTAGAGGAATTATTAGCACAAGGCGCGAATGTACAGATGGTCGATATTCACGGTGGCGATGGACAATATGAAGGTCATAAAGGCTATCAGTTTTGGCCGACCGATATTTCCAGCGCCAAAGAGGTAAATCATACGGTAGCAGAAATTATCCAGCGTTTTGGTCGCATCGACGGTCTGGTTAATAACGCCGGGGTCAATTTCCCACGTCTGCTGGTCGATGAGAAAGCGCCTGCCGGGCAGTATGAACTCAACGAAGCTGCATTCGAAAAAATGGTCAATATCAACCAGAAAGGCGTTTTTCTGATGTCGCAGGCGGTGGCGCGACAGATGGTCAAACAACACGATGGCGTGATTGTGAATGTTTCCTCAGAAAGTGGGCTGGAAGGCTCAGAAGGCCAGAGCTGCTACGCCGCCACTAAAGCTGCGCTCAATAGCTTCACTCGTTCCTGGTCGAAAGAGCTGGGTAAGCACGGTATCCGTGTGGTCGGTATCGCGCCGGGGATTCTGGAAAAAACAGGACTGCGCACGCCGGAAGATTAGCAGAAGTCGCTGATTTTGTTTGTTATCTGCTGTCTGAACGCGCCAGCTACATCACCGGAGTAACCACTAACATTGCGGGCGGCAAAACGCGCGGATAAGGAGGCTTTATGGTCAACGCCATTTTTTGTGCCCACGGCAAATTAGCCTGCGCCATGCTGGAATCGGTTCAGATGGTTTACGGCAACGCCAATGTTGAAGCCGTTGAATTTGTACCCGACGAGAACGCCGGAGACATTGTGGCAAAGCTGGAGAAGTTAGTGAGCATTCACAATCATGACGAGTGGCTAATCGCCGTGGATTTACAGTGCGGCAGCCCGTGGAATGCGGCAGCGATGCTTGCGATGCGCAATCCTCGCCTGCGGGTAATCAGCGGCCTTTCTCTGCCGCTGGCGCTCGAACTGGTTGATAACCAGGACAGCATGAATGTTGATGAACTGTGTGAACACCTGACGCAAATCGCAAAGCAATCCTGCGTCGTCTGGAGACAGGTGGCAACGGCAGAGGAGGATTTCTGATGAACATTACGCTCGCCCGCATTGATGACCGCCTGATCCACGGCCAGGTCACTACCGTCTGGTCTAAAGTGGCTAACGCCCAGCGCATTATTATCTGCAATGACGAAGTTTATAACGATGAAGTTCGCCGGACATTATTGCGTCAGGCTGCGCCACCGGGAATGAAGGTTAACGTGGTCAATATTGAAAAAGCCGTCGCGGTTTATCACAACCCGCAATATCAGGACGAAACCGTTTTTTATCTTTTCACTCGCCCACAGGATGCCTTAGCGATGGTTCGCCAGGGGGTAAAAATAGGCACCCTGAATATTGGCGGCATGGCCTGGCGGCCCGGTAAAAAACAGTTAACCAAAGCGGTTTCATTAGATGATGATGATATTAACGCGTTTCATGAGTTAAATAATCTTGGCGTCATACTGGATTTACGCGTCGTAGCGTCAGATCCCTCAATCAATATTATCGACAAAATAAACGAACAGTTAATCGCAAATTAAATAATAGCGCCTGTGTACATATGCTTTAACAGGCAGGGATGACGACACTTAAAAGGTGACAAATCATGGAAATAAGTACCCTACAAATCATTGCTATATTTCTTTTTTCCTGTATTGCCGGAATGGGCAGCGTGCTGGATGAATTTCAGACTCATCGCCCATTAATTGCCTGTACGGTGATTGGTTTAATTCTCGGTGATTTAAAAACCGGAATAATACTCGGTGGTACGCTGGAATTGATAGCTCTCGGCTGGATGAACGTCGGCGCGGCGCAATCTCCGGATTCTGCACTCGCCAGCATAATCTCCGCCATTCTGGTTATCGTTGGTCAGCAAAGCATCGCCACCGGAATCGCCATCGCGTTGCCTGTGGCTGCGGCAGGCCAGGTGCTGACGGTGTTTGCCCGTACCATCACCGTAGTGTTCCAGCACGCGGCGGATAAAGCAGCGGAAGAGGCGCGGTTTCGCACTCTCGATATTCTGCATGTCTCCGCGCTTGGCGTGCAGGCGCTGCGCGTTGCTATTCCGGCACTGATTGTCTCGCTGTTCGTCAGCGCCGATATGGTCAGCAATATGTTAAACGCCATTCCCGAATTTGTGACCCAAGGACTACAGATTGCTGGCGGTTTTATCGTGGTGGTCGGTTACGCCATGGTGCTACGTATGATGGGTGTGAAATATTTGATGCCTTTCTTTTTCCTCGGTTTCCTCGCAGGTGGCTACCTCGATCTCAGTCTGCTGGCGTTCGGTGGCGTCGGCGTGATCATGGCCCTGCTCTACATCCAGCTAAATCCACAGTGGCGTAAAGCTGAACCTCAACTCCAGGCCACCACCTCCACCGCCCTTGACCAACTTGACGATTAACGGAGCCATCATGGAACAGAGAAAAATTACACGCAGCGATCTGGTAAGCATGTTTCTGCGCTCCAACCTGCAACAGGCGTCCTTTAACTTTGAACGTATTCACGGGCTGGGTTTTTGCTACGACATGATCCCCGCCATCAAGCGACTTTACCCATTAAAAGAGGATCAGGTTGCGGCGCTCAGGCGACACCTGGTGTTCTTCAATACCACGCCAGCCGTATGTGGCCCGGTCATCGGCGTCACTGCCGCCATGGAAGAGGCGCGGGCCAACGGCGCGGAAATTGATGACGGTACCATTAACGGCATCAAAGTCGGTCTGATGGGACCATTGGCAGGAGTTGGCGATCCACTGGTCTGGGGAACGCTGCGCCCGATTACCGCCGCGCTCGGCGCATCTCTGGCACTTTCGGGCAACATTCTCGGCCCGCTGCTGTTTTTCTTTATTTTCAACGCGGTGCGTCTGGCGATGAAGTGGTATGGCCTACAACTCGGCTTTCGCAAAGGGGTGAATATCGTCAGCGATATGGGCGGGAATGTGCTGCAAAAACTCACCGAAGGCGCGTCGATTCTCGGACTGTTTGTGATGGGCGTGCTGGTCACCAAATGGACGTCAATCAACGTACCGTTGGTGGTTTCACAAACGCATGCCGCCGATGGCTCCACCGTCACCATGACCGTGCAGAACATTCTCGACCAACTTTGCCCTGGTTTGCTGGCGCTCGGTCTGACGCTACTGATGGTTCGTCTGCTCAACAAAAAAATTAACCCGGTATGGCTGATTTTCGCCCTGTTTGGCTTAGGGATTATCGGCAATGCGCTGGGCTTCCTGTCCTGATTCTTCGCCCCGGCACGACTGCCGGGGCCATCGCTCAACATGAGGTGGTTTATGAAAACAACAGCTCTGCGTCTTTATGGTAAACGTGATTTACGCCTGGAAACCTTTGATCTTCCTGAAATGCAGGAGGATGAAATCCTCGCGACGGTGGTCACCGACAGCCTGTGCCTCTCTTCCTGGAAAGAGGCCAATCTGGGTGAAAACCATAAAAAAGTACCCGACGATGTGGCGACCAACCCCATCATCATCGGCCACGAGTTTTGCGGCGATATTCTGGCCGTGGGTAAAAAGTGGCAGCACAAATTCCAGCCGGGTCAGCGTTATGTGATTCAGGCCAACCTGCAACTCCCCGACCGCCCGGACTGCCCCGGCTACTCCTTCCCGTGGGTAGG
>ENA-OYXV01002032-OYXV01002032.1-human-gut-metagenome-genome-assembly--contig:-NODE-2032-length-10170-cov-6.111419_pt1 | contig 10170 bp, 8 predicted proteins | sample MGYA00244846_ERZ653424 | MGnify/ENA primary metagenome ERZ653424 (study PRJEB26926, sample SAMN06165108) | human gut metagenome | biome: ENVO:00009003; feature: ENVO:2100002; material: ENVO:00002003...
CTTTTAATTTACAATGCAAAGATATAAAAAAATGGGTAAACTCCAAATTAATTTTGTTTTATTTTGTGTTAAATGGCTTTTATCGTACTTATGCGGCGTTTTTTAAGGATTAACTGGCAAAGTTAAAAGGGTGTATCATAAACATTCAAATGCTTTATGATACACCCTCTTTCTCAGGATTCTGAATATTTTTTCGTGTTTATAACGCTTCGTCTTCAGGACGTGGCATCTGTGTCTGGGGCTTCTGTTTCTTGCCTGACTTCATGAATAGTTTCTTCTTCTTGAGCCATGCAGCCTTGCGTATTTCGTATTCTTCGCGATGACGCTCCAAAAAATTATCTGCCATGTTTCGTTTCCTTTTTTACTTTGCGTTATGAATGCTTATTCTTTTTCTTTAAACTTACTGTAAATCACCTTTATCTGTATAGGACTTGTCTCCTTGCCGTTGCTGTCGGTGGTTATTACACCTCTTTTCAGTCGGGTAGAAGCGAGTGACATATCGTGATTAATCTTGGAGATGACGGTAGTATGTCCCTGTGTGGTTGTGATAACGTTTACAGGAACCAGTACTACTTTATTCCAGTTTTCTCCCTTGCCCTTGTTCTTATACATGGCAGAAACCAGGTTGGCGATATTCTGGAATGTATAGGCATTCTTATAAGTACCTGTACTGCTGTAGCTTGTGGTATAAGAAGTACGGCTATCTGCCAACTTGCTCTTTTCGAAGAACGACTGCAAACTGTCTTTCTGAACCATCAGGATGGTGCTTGGTGTAGCAAAGTTGTATGGGTTGTCTTCGTTGTCATTGTTGAGTCGTGGGAAAGAGATGGTAGCTGTGTTGAGCGTATCCTTCTCATGACCTTTCATGATGTCTTCGATAGGGAGGGTAACCTCGGTGAAGATACCTGCTGGCGACTTGAGGTAAGTACAGTTCTGCTGACTTGCCAACACCTCCAAGTTCGTGGTATCGTTCTCAATCTTGTTGAGCTGCAATACCTCTTCTGTACCATCGAAACGGTTGTATCCGATGCCTACAGCTATACTGTCTGTAACGCCGTCCTTTGCCTTGATGGTCTTGTGGCGGGTCCAGTAGAAGATAAGCTCTGTATTCCAGATCTTAGCCATGTTACCCGTACCGCCTACATTCTTGATGAAGAAGCCAGGGCAGACGTTGTGCAGGAACTTGTAGTTGGTCTTGAAGTACTCAGGATGTTCTGCGTATGTTTGCATGATGTAAGAACCATAGTTCTTGTATGTCTTACCATCTTTCTCATACTTCTTATTCAAGTAAATCTTGAAGTTCTTGACATCTGATGTATTGCTCAAGTTGTAATTACTGCTCCAATGCTGGTTGTTTTCGCTTACCCAGCCTTCCTTGAAGGCATCATAATCAGAGTAATACTCCTTATCTTCTGCCATCGGCTTTGTCATCTCATAGGCTGTCACCTTCATTGGGGCGATAGTATCGCCGTAGCTGGCATTGTATGAAACCAGGAGGTAGCATGAGTCTGCTTCGATAGAACCATTGTTTGCCTGCTTGATGTAATCGAGTGTATCTATAGAGAAAGTAGGCAATACGCTCAACTGGGTCATGTAGTCACCCTTTACATAGTTGCCGGTTTCCGGGTCTTTCATCTTACCGATGAGACCGCTGTTGTTGCGGCTCAATACGGCACCTGAAACCATAGACTTTGTAGCTACAGGAAATACTGCGCTAGTGATGTTGATGTTGTCAATATCGTTAGTGATGCTACCACCGATTTCCTCGGTGGTGTCATCACATGCAGCGAAAGTAAGCGCTGCTATTACTAATACTGTTAAGAGTCTTAAAATTTTCATTATCCTTGTATGTATGTGTCTCTGTTGTCGGAATTTTATTCTGCGTCAGGACAAACCTTGTTGATGAAGTCTGCGTATGGCTCCTGGATATCTTCTCCCGGATAAGCCAGTACAGGCTTGTTCTTCTCCTTCGCATAATCAAAGAGAATCTGGTTAGCTTCTTCTTCACCTTCTACTACACCGTCGCTATAGTCGATGGCGAGTTTGCCGAGCTCAATGAAGTTGAAGTCGTCCTGATAGCCGTCGAGCAGTTCAGACTTGGCATCGCGGAAGGCAACGCAACGTTTGAAGTTGGTACCCAGTTCACCCTTGAGTTCGTTGGTATAGAGAGCGGTAATCACCTTTGATTCTGCAAATGAAGGCTCTTCGCTGTAGGCTGTCTTTACATAGAATGGTACTACTGCGCTAGCCCAACCCTGGCAGACAATCACATCAGGCTGCCAGCGGAGCTTCTTCACGGTTTCCAATACGCCACGTGCGAAGAAGATAGCTCTTTCTCCGTTGTCGGCATATTCCTTTCCGTTTTCATCGGTGCCCATCTGGCGGCTCTTGAAATAGTCGTCATTATCGATGAAATAAATCTGCTGTCGGGTTGTTGGTATAGATGCAACCTTGATGATCAGTGGATGGTCTGTATCATCTATGATAAGGTTCATACCAGACAGGCGAATGACCTCGTGCAATTGTCCGCGACGCTCGTTGATGGTGCCCCACTTAGGCATGAAGGTGCGGATCTCAAAACCTGCTTCCTGCATCTTCTGAGGCAGTTCGCGTCCCATGATTGACATGTGAGACTCGGCTACATATGGGTCGATCTCCTGATTGATAAATAATACTTTTTTTGCCATAAATTTAAATTTTATTCTTACGAATTACATGCAAAGGTACAAAAAAAACTTCAAATAGGGGCATTTTTTCTCCGAAATTCATTATTTTCGGCAATAATTCGCATATTTTTAGGTTTTTTCTTTCTCATTTGAGAAAAAAGTTGTTATTTTGCACCCGAAAACAGATTATGACGATGAAAGTATTCAATAAGATTGTTGACCTCCAGAACGAACTCTTCATGTGTCGTAAGGAGGGAAAGGAAATCGGCCTTGTGCCAACTATGGGTGCGCTGCATGAGGGTCACGCCTCTCTTGTTAAGCGCAGTGTGAAGGAAAATGGCGTGACTGTGGTTTCTGTGTTCCTGAATCCTACACAGTTTAATGATCAGGGTGACTTGGATCGCTATCCTCGTACCCTCGATGCTGACTGCAAGCTCTTGGAGGCTTGTGGTGCTGACTATGTGTTTGCACCATCGGTGAAGGAGATGTATCCTACACCAGATACACGCCACTTTGAGTTTCCACCTGTTTCTACCGTGATGGAGGGTGCCAAGCGCCCGGGTCATTTCAATGGTGTATGTCAGGTAGTGAGCCGTCTTTTCTATATCGTTCGACCAACTCGTGCTTATTTCGGTGAGAAGGATTGGCAGCAGATTGCTGTCATCAAGCAGCTCGTGAAGTACATCAACAGCGATGTGCAGATTGTGGAGTGTCCTATTGTCCGTGATGAGGATGGTTTGGCTAAGAGCAGCCGTAATACTTTGCTGGCTCCTGATGAGCGTGCCATTGCGCCAAACATCTATAAGGCCCTGAAGGAGAGTGTGGAGTATGCCAAGACTCATACCGTACAGGAAACTCATGATAAGGTGGTTGCCGACATCAATGCTGTAGAGGGTCTGGAGGTAGAGTATTTCCAGATTGTGGATGGCGACAGCCTGCAGGATGTTTCTTCATGGGAGGATAGTGCCTATGTGGTAGGGTGCATCACCGTTTATTGCGGTAAGACTCCTATCCGTCTCATCGACCATATCAAGTATAAGGGATAATTCCTCGATAGATATTCTTTATTAAGTTTAATCCGTAACAGATCAAGTAATAACAGAACAATGCAGATAGAAGTATTGAAGAGTAAGCTCCATTGTGTGACCGTAACTGAGGCTAACTTGAATTATATGGGTAGCATCACCATCGATGAGGACTTGATGGACGCTGCTAATCTGATAGCAGGCGAGAAGGTTCAGATTGTAGACAACAACAATGGTGAGCGCTTGGAGACCTATATTATCAAGGGTGAGCGTGGCAGCGGTTGTATCTGCCTGAACGGTGCTGCAGCCCGCAAGGTGCAGGTGGGCGATACCGTCATCATCATCGCTTATGCCCTGATGGACTTTGAGGAGGCTAAGACCTTCAAGCCAACCGTGGTATTTCCAAAAGAGGGAAACAGGGTTTAATATTCAATGGAAACAAAAGAAAGGGTGTGTCATGGACTTATGGCACACCCTTTCTTTTGTTATGGTGAGGACGAATCACATCGCTCTTGTTCACCACGTTGTCGCCATCCTTGGCGCTGATAGGGATAAATAAGGTGTAATTACTATATAATTTAAGGTGTAATTGCGATGGGTTAAGGATAGATCTCGATATGGCTGCTGCCGGAGTTGCCATTCTTGATAATCCTTATCTGGGTGGTGATGCGCTCGCTCATCGTGTCGGTATGACTGATGACGCCCACCTTCTTGCCTTGCGAACTTTGCAGCATGGCGAGGGAGTCGATGACCGTGGCTAAGGTATCGGGGTCGAGGGTTCCGAAGCCTTCATCGATGAACAGGTTCTCGAAGGAGATGTTACGGGAAGATAACGCCGACAGGCCCAAGGCGAGACCGAGACTCACGATGAAGGTTTCGCCACCTGATAGGGAGGTGGTGTCTCGGATATCGTCGGCACGGTCGTGGTCGATGACTCGGATGCCTAAGGAATGCTTTACCTGCTGCAGTTCGTAACGGCTGTTGAACTTTCTGATTTCCTGATTGGCGTGAGCAATCAGGAAACTGAGCGTATAGCATTGGGCTATCTTGCGCAGCGTCTTGCCGTCAGCTCCGATAGCATCCGTAATGGCTGTCCAGTCGTCCTTTTCCTGTGTTACGAGTTGCAGAACCTCAGCCTTGTCGCCCAATTGTTTGAGGGCTTCCTGATGGTTCTGCATCCTGGCTTTGGCAGCAATCAGTTCGTTGCGCTGGCTTCTCTCCTGATACTCCTGCTGAATGGTTAGGAGAGCATCACGGCTTTGGGCAGGCTGATGTTCCAAATGCTGCTGATGCGCCTTTTCTGCACTCTGGTAAAGAGCAGTAGTTGAAGCCACGGCTTTCTCCTTTTCGTCCTTTTCCCGTCGGATAGCGTTCCAGTCTTCGGCAGAGTGAAGCATCTCCCGGATGGTATTTCGGTCGATGAATGGTGGTTCGATGCTCTTTTCTTCAAGCTGCTTATTGTATTCCTCAATCCAAAAGTCGAGTTCCTTTTCCTTCGTTTGCAGATTCTCTTTCATCGTTTTGTTCTGAGACAGCATGGTTTGATGCGAACCTTTACTGTTGGCGAGTTCAGCCTTCAGTTTGTTGATATTCTCGTTCTGGTTATCTGCTGCTTTCGTTGCCTCATCCTTTGCTGCTGTCAGTCTTTGTTCAGCCGCGTCTGGTTCTTCGCCATTCAGAATCTGCTTATATTTCTCCTGCCATTCCTCCATTTCCTTCTTGGCGCTATTCCATGTCTGAAGGGCTTTCTCGTAAGCCTCCTCCTTACTCTTTTGCTGCGAGATGAGGTTGGTGGTAAGTGCTTTTTGCTCAGCTAGTTTTGTGGCGCAGGTTGAAGTGTTTTCTTGGGCTTTGTTCTGTATAGTTGAAGCCTTGCTTTCATACGCAGCTTCATCCTTTACAGCCTTGTCCTTGAGTTGGGTCAGCCGTTCTATCTCTTTCTGAATCTTGTTAAAGAGGCTCAGTTTGCTGCTCGCATCTTTCGCCTTGTTTTCATAGATAGGCAAGAGCGATTTCAGTTCTGCCTCAGCCTTCGGAATCTTTGGATACTGGGCGATGAGCGCCTTCCATTCCTCTTCGTAAGTTGCGATTTCACCCGACAGCTTTTCCTGTTGCTTCTGGAGCGTCTGTACTTCGCCGTCGTTCTGTTTTCTCTCGCCGGAAAGGTTCTTCTCCTCTTTCTGCTGCAGTTTCAGCAGATTCTCCTTGACTTTCAGAAATTGAGAGAGTTCTGTAGTGGCTTCCTCAAACTGTCTGTTGTCGGTATGATAAGGATGGGTCGTGCTGCCGCAGAGCGGACAAGGTTTGCCTTCGGTCAGGTTGGCACGATGAATCTCCCATTTCTCACTCACCATGAGGGTATAGGCATTTCTCAGCGTCAGGGTCTCTTGGGTCAGAGCCTCGATGGTCAACTTGCCCAGCGCTTCATCTATCTCTGCGTTTCTCTTGCTCAAGACCTGGATTCGCTCCTCATTCTTTTGCTTTTCTGTTGTGGCAGCATCGAGATGAGCCACAACCTTGATGGCTTGCTGGACATCCTGTAGTTTCCTGTCAGCTACAGTCTTGCTGTTCTGCAGTTCCTCTATATTCTGTCCGACAGTCTTATTTCTTTCCGTCTCCCAAGCCTGTTCAGCGGCTTGTGTCGCTTCGTGCAGAACCTGTTTCTGCTTGGCAATCTCTTCCTGTGTCGCTTTGAGAGCAAGGTTCGCTTTCTCCGTTTCTGCTTCCCATTTTTGGATGTTTCGGGCGTTTTCCTCCACGTCTTTCTGGGCAGTTAGATTCTCTTTCTGCGCCAACTCCAATGCCTCTTTCTTTTCTCTCAGATTCGGCATAGCCGCTTCCATTTTTGTTTTCAGCGCCCTTGCTTCAGCGATGACCGGCAGCGCCTTTTCCAGCTGTTCCTGTGCCTTGCCGACTGCTTCCTTCAGACTGGCGAGAGTTTTCTCGCTTTCGTCGGTGGCAGACTCTTGACTTTTGATGTTTCCTTCCGCTTTCAGAATGTTTTCTTCCTGCTCGTGGATGCTTTGCGTCTGTCGCTCTACTTCCTGCAGCTGGTTGACGGCTGGCTGTACTTCATCGTGCAACTGCAGACGGAGAATCTGGGCTCGCATCGCTTTAATGGTATTAGCTGCTTGCTCCATATCAGTCTGGTAGATAGCGATTTGCATGATTTGCTTATCGTTTTCCTCAAACCATTGCAGGTCTTTCGAGATGGCTTGCAGCTGGCTGTCGAGTTCCTTCTCAGCCTTTTCCAAGCGGTCGATTTTCTCCTTCAGTTGGGCGAGTTCTTCATCGTTCAGCAGGTTCTGTTTTACGGCTTCCACCGATGCTGCCATCTGGTTGTAGGCATCCGTCGCCTGGTCTTTCGCCTTCTTGATTTCTGTAGCGATGTTCGTATAAGTTTCCTCGCATCCGATGAGCTTTTCCAGGAGTTCGTATCGCTCGTTTTCCTTTGCCGTCAGGAAGTTGGCAAACGAGCCTTGGGCGATGAGTACGGTACGGAGAAACTGGTCGTAGTCAAGTCCGATGATGTTCGGCAGCTCGTTCCAGTCGGCAGCTTCCTCCGTTATTTCTTCTCCGTTTCTCGTGATTTTATAGAGCGCAGTCTTGGCGTTCTCGTAGCGCACTCTCTGGAATCTGACGTGCCATTCTGCGCGGTAGATGCTGCCGTTGTTGGCAAGGAAGGTGAGTTTGCTGTAGCCCTCTTTCTTGCCACGTGTCAGGATGTTTCGGCTGTCGGTAGGAGCCAGACGGTTACTTTCGCTGGCATCGGCAGCTCCGAAAATCTCGATGTTCTGGTTCTTGTCGCCTTTCTTCCTGGGGTAGCGAGGGGCGCGGTTGTAGAGGGCAAGGCAGATAGCATCGAGTAGGGTAGACTTGCCACTTCCCGTCGGACCTACGATGCTGAAGATGGTACTCTCGCCTAAGGCACCTTCTTCAAAGTTGATGACCTCGCCTCCCTGTTTGTCAAGCGAAGCGAGGTTGAGTATTTCGAGTTGTAGGAATTTCATAATGATGATGTCGTTAATAAATCGGATAACATTTTCTCCTGTCTTTCGTTCATCGGAGCGTTGTGTCTGATGGCGAAGGCTTCTTTCAGCGTGTCGAGCGGAGGACGGTTGATGATGTCTTCTATGCTGGTGATGTGCTGGGAACCCTGAATGGTGGAGAGGTCCAGTTGCGGGATGATGCGCTGGATTTTGCAGAGCACGGCATCCTTTTCGTTGACGAGTTTCTCCAGTTCCTTGATGTCATCACTGTTCAGTTTCTCCTGTTTCACCTTCAGCATCACGTAGTCGAAGTGGTCGCTCAGTTCGCCGTCTGTTCTCTCTGAAAGTTCAGAATTGATGAGCTTCTGCCATTTCTTGAAGGTCAGTTTTTCCTCATCTTCGGGCAGTATGCGGAGGGCGTGCTGAGGCTTGTATTCCAGGAAATCTACTTTCCATTCCTTGCTCTTGCCGGTTTCCTTTCCTTCCTCCTCTTCTCCGTGTTCTATGGTGATGAGGTCGATGCCGTGGGTGTAGTCTTTCTCGGCAAACGACATCGGGAGGATACTTCCCGTATATCTTGCCCAGTCGGTGTTCCAGATATGTTGCCGTTTGTGGATGTGTCCGCAAGTCATATAGTCGGGATGTTCGTTCCATCCTTCCAGGTCCACTTCCTCCTGTCCGCCGATGATGATTTTCTCGCTCGCATCCTTTTTGGCGATGTCCGAACCCTTGGCGTACATGTGTGCCATCATGATGCACTTCCTGCCCGGGTATTTCTTTCGAGCCTCAGCCGTCAGTTCTCTCAGAAAGTCGTTGACTCCCTGCGAGTAGCTGGCGTTCTGCACCACATCGCTTCTAAGGAAAGGTACGGCGAGGATGATAACTTCTTCTCCTGCCTCGTTGGTTACGGGGATGATGAGGTCATCGAAGGAATAGATCCAATGTCCGCCGGTTTTATCATCGTCCTCGCTTTCTCCCTGCTTCCAGATTTTCCTTACGTTTCCTCTTATTTCCACGTGGTATCGGGTGAGCAGTGGGCGGGGAGCCTCCAGTCGGCTGGCGGAATCGTGGTTGCCGGCGGTAATGATGACCTGCATGTTCGGGCACAATTGGGTAGCATCGGCAAGAAACTCGTAATAAACGGTCTGTGCCGCTGCCGATGGATTTCCGTTATCAAAGATGTCTCCTGCTATGAGGAGAGCATCGGGCTTTTGTTCAGCTATCTGTTCCAGGAGCCATTTCAGGAAATGCTTGTGTTCCGGCAGACGGTCGTTGCCGTGAAACAGGTTGCCCAGATGCCAGTCGCTGGTTGCTAATATCTTCATACTCATAAGAATGTCTAATCTTAGTCTTTTGCTTAGTCTTTTGCTTGCAATCCTTTAGCCTTTGGTTTGCAATCTGACTACAAAGTTAACACAATTATTTGGGATACGCAAAGAAATAAGCTCAAAAAACGAAGAATTATGGCCGGAAAAGTAAAGATATTCAGGAAAAGTCTTGTTTTATATCTGATAAAGTTGTATCTTTGCAAGGTAGAAATCTTCGTTCACCGACGTTGAACCAACATTCACCGACGTTGAACCGCCGTTCATCGACGTTGAACGGACATTCGGCGTCGGTGAACGGAGATTTCTCCTAGGATTAAATACTTTTCTTCCTAGGTTTGTGGTCTTTTCTTCTTAGGTATGATCATAAATACTGTAGGATGCAAAGGCTGCTGGGCAATAAGGAGTGATAACAATCTTAATAAGAAAGGAAACTGATATGGCTAAGTACAAGTTGCAAGAGTTGAATGATTTGCGTGATGAAGGCAAGCGCAGAGTTTATCCCAAGATGGTGACCAACCGTACACTATCCCGAAAAGAGTTCGTCAAGATGATGCAGAACTACCATCGCGGTATTTCGGAAAGTACCACGGAGGCTGTATTGACCGATGTGGTTGATATGCTGACAGATATGCTCTCCATGGGGTACAATGTGAATCTGGAAGGTTTCGGCACCTTCTCCCTCTCCCTCGCTTTCGAGGATGAGAAGCCTAGGGAAATTCTGAATCCAGATGATAAGATGACGTATCGCAAGGTGGGAGTGAAGGACATCAACTTCAAGGCGTCTCCTGAGTTTATCAAGGATGTGAAGCGTGAAACCGACCGTGACCTGGAGCGTGATATGGGTGGCGTAAAGGTTATCCGTAAGCAGCTGTATTCCAGGGAAGAGCGCATCGCCCGTGCCCTGGAGGTGATAGAGAAGAACGGAGTCCTCACCCTAGGCGATTATGCCTCCATCAACAACCTGAGCCGTACTGCTGCCTCTATGGAACTGAAGGAGCTGACAAATGACAAGACTTCGCCGATAGATTCACTAGGCCGCGGCAGCCATAAGGTTTGGGTAAAGAGAAAAGAATAAATGCAACGATAGTATTAAAATAGATGTTTAATTTAACAATAGTTCGTTAATAATTCAATAATGTGCTAAGCAGCTATACGCTGTAAG
>ENA-OYXV01002035-OYXV01002035.1-human-gut-metagenome-genome-assembly--contig:-NODE-2035-length-10162-cov-6.572277_pt1 | contig 10162 bp, 7 predicted proteins | sample MGYA00244846_ERZ653424 | MGnify/ENA primary metagenome ERZ653424 (study PRJEB26926, sample SAMN06165108) | human gut metagenome | biome: ENVO:00009003; feature: ENVO:2100002; material: ENVO:00002003...
CGCGTAAGATCGTCGGCAGCGTCAGATGTGTATAAGAGACAGCAATATATATAAAACGGCCGTTTGCGCATTCGTCTTGGGTCTCAGCTTGTCTTCTTGCGGGGACTTTCTGGATCAGCCAGACAACTCCAACTACAATGCAGACACGTTCTATAATGGTGATGCAGAGTGCTATCAAGGCGCCAATTCTCTGTACAGTATGCCATGGTATGATTTCCAAAGAGGTTTCTTCAAAGTTGGTGAAGTAATGTCTGGAAACTATTATTGGTGGGGAAGTGAAGATACTCAATACTGGAACTGTAACGTATCTGCCAACAATGCCAACCTGAAAGATATGTCTTATTCACTTTGGACAGTAAATGCCTACGCCAACACCATTTATGATAAACTGAAAGGTGCCAGCGCAAGCGCAAGCGTTAAGAGTGCATGTATGGGAGAATGCCTGACATGGAAAGCTATGGCATACTTCTATCTTGTACGTACATTCGGTGCAGTGCCAATCATCCATAACAACACAGAGATTATCGGTGCCGGTACATACAATGACCAGTATAAGGCCAACATAGAGGATGTATACGATTACATCATCATGACCTTGAAAAAAGCCATTGAACTGTTACCGGAAAAAGATCCTACAGGTCTTGGACGTATTGATAAATACTGCGCAGAAGGCTTGCTTGCCAAGGTTTACCTGACAAAGTCTGGTTTCGATCCAGCAACTACAACTTACGAACAGGGAAGTGTGGCATACATCAAGACCACCAATCACCAGCGCAATCAGGAAGATCTTGACAACGCTGCAAAATATGCAAAGGACGTGATTGACAACAGTGGAAGAAGTCTGGAATCTGCAGCTAATTTCCCAGCAATGTTCTATGGTGCATACAAAGGTCCAGAATCACTCATCGCATGGCACTGGCGTGCCACACGTGACCCTTGGACATCTCAAAACTCACTTCAAAGTGACCTCGCTATTACGGGTTTCGATGAAACAGGTAACAACTGGGGAGGATGGGCTGGTCCATCAGTAGACCTGATAGAAGCTTTCGGAGATAATCCAGCAAGCCAGACTAGGAACAACACCGACATCCGCCGTAAGGCTACCATGATGATGGCTGGTGATAAATACGACTATTTCTACACAGACTGTGGCGGTTTCGATTTCCTGAAGCACGTATATAAAGGATACGAGAAGCACCCAGGTAACGGAGAACTCCAGAGTCCAACAGGAGCACAATGTGTCAAGCATCTTGTTGGTGATAAAGCCGACCATAACTTGCATATAGGCTGCGACTTTGATGTGATGGCTTATGGTAACTATACTCAGCTGTTACGTCTTGCAGATGTTTATCTCATCTATGCAGAAGCCAAGATCGGTAATGCAGGCTCAACAACAGATGCATCTGCCATTGATGCATTCTACAAAGTTCGCAACCGTGCGGTATCTACATACGAACGCCCAACATCTATCAGTTTCGAAGATGTATGGAAGGAGCGCAGATTGGAGTTAGCACTTGAGGGCGATCGCTGGTATGATTACGTACGCAGATTCTACTTCGATCCTGATGCAACAATTGCTGAGTTGAATGCACAGAAGAGAAATGAGTATTATGGTCTGAATGCGCTCTATGAGACATGGTACAACAAGGGTAGCTATGATGGTCCTTGGAACTTGAACAGCGATGTAAGATACAATGATGATCCTGGTAAGCATCAGAACGTTCAGGTGAGCAGTTTTACCATCCCATTCCCTACAGAAGATGCAACCATGAACCCTCATTTGCTGGAGACGCCACAGCATGTTGACATTTCTCAGTTTACTTATTAATATAAGAAACCTCAAAAATAGAACAATTATGAAGCTAAATAATAAAATATTAAGTGTCATGCTTCTTGGAGCTACAGCATTTACAGGACTCAGCATTACAAGTTGTGTGGATGAGCCTGACAAATATGAAATAGCTGGTGGAACTCCTTCTATTGATTACGTTCGCCTGTGCGATGTAACCAAGAAAGATTCCATGTTAACTGGAGCATACATGGGTACAAGTATCTGCCTGGTCGGTAACAACTTGAGAAGTATAACAAAAATGCTCTTCAACGACCAGCAAGCCATTTTGAACACAAGTATGATTACAGACCATACCTTGATTGTAGATGTACCAAAGACTCTTACTGACAATCCTACCAATAAGATCTACATGTACAACAAGGATGGTGAGTGTACTGAATATGACTTCAAGACGCTCGTACCAGAACCGGTGGTAACATCATTGAGCAATGAGTTTGCAAAAGATGGCGAAACAGTAACCCTGAAAGGCGACTACCTGCTGGATTACGAGAATGCTCATCTTAAAATCACATTCCCAGGCAACGTAGACGTTACTGATTTCAAGAACATTTCCAAGAATGCCGTTACTTTTGTGGTACCAGAAGGTGCACAGAAAGGATTTGTCACAGTAGAAAGCATGTATGGAAAAGGTAAGTCTAAGTTCTATTTCCGTGACGACCGCTGCATACTCTTCGACTGGGATAATGACGGAGATGACGCAATAGCATTAGGTCATGGCTGGCGTGATGGAATTCAAAATGGTAACCGTATTAGGAATGATGTTGAAGGGGTTCAGCCTCTTGACGGAAATTACTACTACTTTGGAGGCAAAACCGTTAATTTCGATTCATGGGCTGAAGATGAATACTCATTCAACTACTGGCCAGAGCCAGCTGCAGGTTATCCTGAGTTGAACTCGCTGATGAAATGGAATGATGTTGACAACATGCAAGTGAAGTTTGAGGTTAACATTCCTAATGATTGGACAGGCTTGTCATTACAGGTATATTTTACCGGTAACGACCAGGTAACATTCTCAACAGCAACCAACAGCTATCTTGCTGATGACACCCTTCCACGTGCACTTTGGACTCCATGGTATGGAGCAACCAACAACACATTCAGCACTTCAGGAAACTGGCAGACTGTTTCTATTCCATTATCAGAATTCGCATACGACAGATATGGAAACAAATTGGGTGGTTTGAAGTTTGAGAATCTCACAGGTATGACCATGTTCCTCTATACAGGACCATACAAAGAGGCTACTGTAGAATGCTCACCAACAATTTGCGTTGATAACATTCGTGTTTGCCCTATCAATGAATAAAATTTGCTGATGCTGGCAGCCATCCAACTGCCAGCACTGCAAACAAACAAAAACAATAAACGTCAATCATTATGAAAAGACATAATAAATCTTTCCTCTGGTTGGTTCTGCTACTGATATGCAGTACATTTGCGTTCACATCATGCGACCGTGATGACTTGAACACCGACCAGTATGGCAATGAAATATCTGTATTATCATACGGTCCAAACCCTGTACTCCGTGGGGGTGTCCTTACTTTCAAAGGAGCCAATCTTGACCAAATTACAGAAATAGATCTTCCTGGTGCAGAAGCTATTACCAGCATTAATGTTGTTACATCAGGAAAAAACTCAGAAATCAATATTGAAGTTCCTGCAGAAAAATGTGAACCAGGTATTGTTACATTGAAGACCGCCAAGAATGGTGAAATCAAGACACTTACCCCAATCACATACATTGAGAATTTGAAATTCACAGGTTTCTACGTAGGTGAAAACAAGGAAAACCTGGTAGGTAATGTTGGAGACGTCCTCACTATTGAAGGCGATTATCTCAACAATATTACATCTGTCATTTTTGCCAATGGCGCAACTATGGATGCCGAGAATTTTAAATCTCAGACCCGCTATCAGATTCAGCTGGTAATCCCAGCAGAAGCAGGAGAAGGCAGATTCCAGATTAGCGATGGAAACAACTATATGTATTCTGAAGGTGCTTTAAGTATCAATGCTCCTGAAATCGATGCAAACAATGCTATCGGTAAGTCTCTCATCAAGGCTGGTGAAACAGAGGTCCTCAGAGGTACTTCACTTGATCAGATTGCAAGCATTGAGTTGAATGGTGCAACCGTAGAAGCAGCTGACTTCAAGTCACAAACAGCTTCTGAGATTACCTTCATTATCTCTTCTAAGGTAGCAGACGGTGAAATTACAGCTGTAACAAAAAGCGGTATAAGAATTCCTTTCGGTGAGATTACAACCGTTGTTCCTAGCCAACTCGTTGCAACTCCTTCCCCTATCAAGAATGGTAAAGAGATAACAATCAGCGGTAAGGATATGGATCTGATTACAGGCATCGCATTCCCTAACGCCAAGGAATCTAAGCTTAACAAGGTTGAGACAACAAAGGTTACTTCTACAGTACCAGAGGATGCACAGGAAGGCGACATCACTTTGAGTCTTGATAATGGCAAGACTGTAACAGTAGCCTATACTTTGGTGAAGCCAACCGTAGCTTCTTGCACACCGGCAGCTATCACAGCTGGTGAGAAGACCATCATCAAGGGTACAGATCTCGACCTCGTGAAGAGCATCACCTTCCCTGGCGATGTAGAGCAGACCGTTGAGAAATTTGCAGCTCAGAATGCCAATGCCATCGCAGTAACAGTTCCTGCAGCATGCGCCGGTACAGGCTTCAAGCTCAACCTGAAGAATGGTACAACCATAGAGGTGAAGGATGCATTGAGCATCAAGGCAGCTACCGATCCAGCTATCGCTTCTATCACTCCTGGTGAGGCTATCGCAGGTTCAACCATCACCATCACTGGTAAGAACTTCCAGAACATCCAGAACCTCTATATCGGTTCTTACAAGGTAAACCGCTATACCTCTCGTACCAATACTGAGATTGTATGCCAGGTTCCTGCCAATGCAGAAGTTGATACCTACAAGATCGTGATGGAAGACCCAGACGGCAACAAGATTGAAGGTCCTGAGTTCAAGGTGGTTCCTGCAGAAAAGGATATCGCAGAACTTGTAACGAATATGGATAATGGGAAAATAACATATCCATTTGATTTCTCATGGTCAAGTGGCAGTGGAAAATTCTATTTGACCAAAGAAGTATTTGAAAAAGTAAAGGTAAAAGTTGGTTCTAAGTTGATTGTGTACAAAGACCCTACCGTCAAGGGACAAGTACAAATCAATAAGAATGAAAATGGTTGGCCAAATATAACAACTATTGCAGACTGGAATCCTTCAGAACGTAAACTTGAATATGTTTTTGATGAAACAGCTGTAGAAGTTGCTAACTCATGTGGCTTTGCTATTCAGGGCGACTTGACAGGAGTTACCAAGATTGTTATCCTCCCATAAGATAGATATATTTAACATAAAAAAAGCATTTATGTGAAATATAATTTGTAAATTTGTGGCGTAGTTATATTAACTGCGCCACATTTTTGATTTTAACCAAAACATCAACCCGATATGAAGAAAATAGCATTATCCTTACTGGTAGCTCTGAGCTGCATCTCAGCCAAAGCTGCCGACGGCAAGTCGCTGTTTGTATCATTCAACGATGGTAGCAAGATAGAGTTTGCACTGAGCACTCTACCGGAAGTAACCTTCGGAAATGATAAGATGACCGTGACTACCACTGCCACTACTGCCAGTTACGAACTGTGGAAGGTTTCCACCTTCACTTATGGTACAACGACAGGCATCAAGCAGGTAGAAACCAACAACAAGTTTGCCTTCGAAGGTGACCGTATCATCGTAGACGGTACCAACAACAAGGTAAGCGCCTTCGCTCTCGACGGAAAGGCTGTAAGCCTCTCCCCTATCCTCGCCGGAGACAAGACCATCATCCCGCTGGATGAGCTGACCCACGGCGTATACATCATTAAAATCAATAACAAATCCATCAAAGTAGCAAGACAATGAAAAAGATATTACTCTCACTCCTGGCAGTAATGATTTCATTCACTGCCTTGGCACAAACTGATGGTGACAAGATTACCATCAACAATTCGGAAGGAAAACAAGCTGAATGGAACCTGACGGGCGAAACCAACACCATCAGCAGCATGAAGCACAATGCCAGCAACCAACTGGAAATTTATCTGAAAGGTCTGGAAGACTTCGGTGCTTTCGAAACCTACGACATCAACAAGATTAACAATGTTGTCTTCTCTATCTATCACGAAAGTGAAGTGGGCGATGTGAATCTCGCTGACCCAGCAGCTACTGAGAAAACCAAGCGTCTCTACAAATATCTGCAACTGAATTATGGAAGCAAGATTATCTCTTCGGTCATCGCCAACGTCAATTGGAACACACAGGAAGCAGATAAGATTTATCAGGCTACAGGTAAATATCCTGCCATGAACTGCTATGATTTTATCCATATCTATGTTCCTAAGCAGGGTTCCAACGGCTGGATCAACTACAACGACATCACTCCTGTTACCAACTGGGCAGACCAGGGCGGACTGGTATCGCTGATGTGGCACTTCAATGTGCCTAAGACAGAAAGCACAGTGCCTGGAGCTAATGGCAGTGGCGTGACCTGCACCCCATCAGAAACATCCTTCAAAGCAGCCAACGTATTTACTGCTGGCTCTTGGGAGAACAAATGGTTCTATCAGGAGATGGACAAGGTGGTGGAAGTTCTGCAGAAGTTGCAGGATGCAGGCGTTGTTGCCATTTGGCGACCATTCCACGAGGCAGCCGGTAATGCCTGTCTGAAATCTGGTGCCAGCTGGGGCAAATCCTGGTTCTGGTGGGGATATGATGGTGCTGAAACTTACAAAAAGCTTTGGCAAACCATGTTTGATTACTTCCAGAACAAGGGAATCCACAACCTGATTTGGGCTTGGACTACACAGAACTACAATGGCGATGCCAATACCTATGACAATGATGCCGACTGGTATCCCGGCGACAAGTATGTAGATATCATCGGTCGCGACCTCTACGGTTATGATGCTGCCAAGCAGGCTCAGGAGTTCAAGGAGATTCAGGCACGCTATCCTGGTAAACTCATCGCTCTGGCTGAGTGCGGAACTGATGCCAACAACAATACAGCTACCGCAGGTATTGACGAAGCATGGAACGCCGGTGCAAAATGGAGTTTCTTCATGCCTTGGTATGGAAGCAACATGCCATCCTACGACTGGTGGAAGGCAGCATTGAGCAGCAAGAACGTGATTACCCGTGACCAGGTGAACCTGAATGCCAACTACGTAGAGGAAAGCGCAGTAGATGCTGTGAAGAACATGGGCATCGGTACCAATTTCGGCAACTGCACAGATGTGGTAGCCATGTGGATGAACATGAACAGCAACTCGGTTACTGATTTCGAGAAAGCATGGGGACAGGTTCCTACCACCAAACCGATGGTAGATTTTCTGAAGAAGAACGGTTTTAATTCTGTCCGCATCCCAGTTACCTGGTTCCAGCACATGAAGGCAGACGGAACCGTGGATGAAGCCTGGATGAACAGAATACAGGAAATCGTTGATTACGTGATTGATAACGGTATGTACTGCATCCTGAATGTTCACCATGATACAGGTGCAGACGATAAGGATGTGAAGCACTGGATCAAGGCTGATGAAGCCAACTATAAGGAGAACAAGGAGAAGTTTGAATATCTCTGGACTCAGATTGCCACCCGTTTCAAGAACTACGACCAGCACCTGCTCTTCGAAGGTTACAACGAGATGCTTGATGCCGACAACACCTGGAATGCACCAAAGAGCGCAAGCAGCTACAATGGCTTGAATGGTTATGCCCAGAGTTTCGTGAATGCAGTACGTGCTACCGGTGGCAACAACGAGACCCGCAACCTCATCGTCAATACCTATGCAGCAGCTAGCGGAGACGAGGTTTTGAACAACCTCACTATCCCTACCGACAAGGTAGAAGGTCACATCGCTGTAGAGGTTCACACCTATGCTCCATGGGACTGGTTTACCAAAGGCAAATGGGATGCTTCCTGTAGCAAGGAAATCGCAGATATGTTCACCCGTCTGAATAGCAAGTTCATCAGCAAGGGCATCCCTTGCATCATTGGTGAATACGGTACTCACGGAAGCAAGAGTGTCAACAAAACCAGTTCTGCCAGCGAGATTCAGGCTGCTGCCGACCAGGCAGCCGACATCGTGAAGCAGGCAAAGGTTTACGGCGTAGCCACCTTCTACTGGATGAGCATCTTCGACGGAACAGACAGAAGTGTGCCACAGTGGACTTTGCCTACCGTGGTGGAAGCTATGAAAAAGGCTTATAATGAATAACAAATTATGAGAATCAAATATATTATATTGATGTTCGCGGCCCTCCTGGCTTTCTCTTCATGCGGTGAGAAGAAAAAGAAATCGTATGACGAGATTGCCATGAGCGGTCTCACAACCCGCACAGAGAATCTGAAAACCAACATCAAGGCGTATGCCAACAAAGGTACGCTGATAGGCCAGATGTATGGAACCTTAACCGGAATAGGCTGGAATCGCTGGCAATGTGACAGCGACCGATGCGACTTGAAAACTCTCTGCGGTTACAGACCGGCTGCAAATGGATATGAGTTGGCTGGCATTGAAAATGGAAAATCACAGAACATAGACGGCGTTCCGTTCAAGGCTATCAGGGAAGATGTGCTGAAACACTTCCGTAAGGGAGGCTTACTCATCATGAACTGGACAATGCCTGATTATAACGGCAATGATGATATGCTGGAGGAATATACCAAACAGGTTGCCAAATATCTTGATACACTGCAAGATGGTTATGGTATCAAAGCACCTGTAGTACTCAATCTTCTTCCTATAGACGGTAAGACATGGTACTGTAAACTCAGCAAAGACGACTATATCAGTCTTTACAAGAAGATACAGGATCTCTTGGATGACGAGGATGTAACGAATGTAGTTTATAGTTATTCTGAAACCTACCAGCCGGGCAAGAATCTGATGGATCGCTATCCGGACAACAAGATTGATGTGATCAACGTGACATATCTGCAAAGCAAAAATGCCATCGACCTCCCACTCTACCAGAAGAGCATCAAGGAGATTGTGAAGCAGGCTCTGCCTTTTGCCCAAGACCACAACAATGCCTTCGGACTGACAACAGGAGTAGAATCTATTGGTGATTCCAGTGTTTTTTCAGAGACATTGCTTACAGTACTCAAGCAGCATCACATTGCTTACCTGATGTTTGGCAGAAACCAGGGAGAACCGATTGAGGAGGATTACTATACTCCATATCCTGGTGTATCGAACAAGAAGACTCATGGGTTCATGGAAATGATAAATGATGAAGTTTGTGTTTTCCTGGAAAAGCTAAACGGACTATATCTTGAACATTAATCAATGTTCGAAACGGATAAAATCAAAAAGAGAGGGCATTCACATACCCTCTCTTTTCTTTTCAACAAACTAAAAATATAACTCTATACTATTTCTGAACGTACTTTTTACCGTTCTTGATTACTACACCCTTATAAGATGCATCAACCTGCTGACCAGCAAGGTTGTAAACCGGAGCATTCTTAGCAGCTGGAGCTACAAGCGCATTTGATATATTAGTTGGAGTATTGTCTTCCAATAATACATAAGCGTGAGCTAACTTGCATTCATTATAGATATTGAAAGTTACACCACCCTTATGATGTTCACCATCAACATAAGCATCTGTACCATTTTTGGCAGCCTTTTTGAAATCACCAACAGTAACAAAGATATCAAAATTCTTACCATCAGCTGCTTTCAATTCATAGGTTGGACTCCAATTATCAGAATTGGCAAATCCACCAATATCCCAACCATTGCGAGACACATAAGGATCTGTCGTATTCTCGAAGCTTAGTTTCACCTTTGTATCATCAGCATATTTATCAAATTCTGAAGCCAAAATAGTATGACCTTCAACCAATGTCAATTCAACCTCAGTCTGCTTAAACAGTTTCACCATCCTTCACATTGTTGCTTGGCTCTCCAATATCAAGAGTAGCTGCGTTAGCAAACATAGCAAATAATACGCCACACACGAGAGTAAATAACTTTTTCATAAGCTCTTAAAAATTTTTTATAGGTTTAAATATTGTTTTTAGAATCAATACGTTAATTGGTTCTTTTCGGTGGCAAATATATGACAAAAGTAGCGAAATACATGTAAGCGTCTCCGCGTTTATACCTTGCATAATTCAAAAAAAGCAGTAACAGCTGATTAAACAAATGCTGTTACTGCTTTTTCCATCGGTCAGGAAGTAAGTCTCTATATTTTTCTAATGGGGTATTG
>ENA-OYXV01002041-OYXV01002041.1-human-gut-metagenome-genome-assembly--contig:-NODE-2041-length-10147-cov-4.603746_pt1 | contig 10147 bp, 10 predicted proteins | sample MGYA00244846_ERZ653424 | MGnify/ENA primary metagenome ERZ653424 (study PRJEB26926, sample SAMN06165108) | human gut metagenome | biome: ENVO:00009003; feature: ENVO:2100002; material: ENVO:00002003...
AAGATCGTCGGCAGCGTCAGATGTGTATAAGAGACAGTTGCATAAGTTCTTCAATCAACGGCACAACATTTTCTTTTGATTTATTATCAAGGATTTCAACAGTCCACTTCTTAGCCACCGAAAGACACCTCCCGCACTACCGCCAGCAAGTTAAAAGGATATGGCTCATCCGTAACGATAATCACTCTGCCTTCGTTATTAAAGCCGCCAATAGGCAAAGTCATATGCTTGTCACCGGTAAATAATTTAATATCGCTCACTGCGTTCTGCTCATCAAAGTTCATCAAGTCCATAGTATTTATATCCGGACCGACCATACCGCCAAGAGAATTACTTAAACGCAGGATGCAATTACTAATCTGTTTTTTGCGTCCTTGCATAGTGCCGTCACCTGTCTTAATTTCGATGTTTGGCAGTTCCACGATACTTCTATAGGGCAAGCCAATAAAAGCGTGTTGTACGGCCGCCGGGAGCGTCACAGTGCCGTCTTGACTTACTGTCAGTCCGCTATACATTCTTCCATCACCGATAACAGTAACTTTTTCACCTGCCAACTCTGCCGCATCAATCTCTGTTTCCCCACTGCTCTTTTCAGCAGTGCTATACTCAATAGCATTATCAAGCATAATATAATCGTCGGGGTTATTGCTCTTTGCAGGATTCTTTGCCAGATATTCGATATTGCGTACTGTCACGCCGTTTATTTCTCGTTGTACTACAAGATAAATAATATCCTCGTCGCCTTCCTGCACTGCCGCCACAGCTTCAATCTTGCCTTGCGTTTCTATCGTCGACCAGGCATATACTTTTTGTTCCATGATGTAGGATAAGCAAGCCATAGTTCCGTCGCTTCTCACAAAGTATATAGTGCTGTCGGGTTCCTGCTTATATGCACTGTCGACAATCTGTACATTCTCTATGATATGCTTTGCCAACAATGTTAAGTCATTGCCACCGTAGCTGTCTGTTTCATAGCTATATGCCATATCCCTTACAGTGCTTCCACGGCCTTGTACAAACACGATTCTGCCGCCAATCATCAGCGGCTCAACAGTGCTGCATCCGCGTGTAGTCTGCATTTTCGGTACAGCCTTAGATGGGGTTACAGTATCGCTGCCACTTACTGTCCATTCGTTGCCAGCGGTCAAGACAATTAAATCGGCGCTTGCTATCAAATGCAAAATCTTAAACTGCTTGCGGCTCACGAACGCAAGTGCTACTGCGCTATCGTCGGTGACAGTGCCGCTGGCTTTCTCTACACTAAAGTTGCCGTAGTCACCGGTTCTGCTCATCCACACCATATAAGGCTGCTTCTTCGTGCCGCCAAAACATAATCTGTCCTGGAAAAAGCAAAGTGTTTGCGGGTACCCGAATTCTTCACTCCATGCGCCGAAATAATAGTTTTCTGTTGCTTCCGTGGTTGCGAATTCTGTTGTCGTAATAGCTTTTACTTTTTTCGCATTAATGTATTCCGTGATTTTCGCAATTCCTTCTGCATCGTAAGCCATAGCGGTTAAGTTTACTTGCGCCATGCCGCTAGTAACGTTGCATACTATGCGCAAATAAACCGGTTCAGTAACGCTACCGCTTTCTGACGGATTGTAATCATCTTTAGATGTATATTTACGGTATGTTTTCCATCCTTCACTATTCATGTCTTTCTTTTGGATCTCAAAACTTCCCGACCAAGTGCCGTGTGATATTACCTTCCAATTTTCGCCTACGCGCACTTGCCCGCTTGTTCCATTGCTAGTATTAACTTCAACAGTAGCAACTTCCTGCTTTAATTTAATGCTTGTGCCTACGCTACTATCCGAAAAAGTATTTTGCGTTGCCGTCAGTGTCACTTCGCCAGAAGTAGCACTAGGAGTAATCTTATTTGTTCCGTCATAGGAAATAATAACCCAGCCGTCGCCGCCTTTAGTGCCGTCTTGACTCGTTGAATAGCTAAAGCCTTTAGTACCGCCTATACCGCCGTTGCCGTAGCTTGTGCCGTCCGTGCCGTTCCTTGCACCGCTACTCTCGCTATATGCCGCGCCGCCGCCTTCACCGCCTTGACATGATACATCAAAAGCAGTACTTGTTCCACCCTTGCTGCCCGGTTTGCCCCAGCCAGCACCATAATGGCACGCGCTTCCTGCGCCGCCTTCGCCTACGACAATAGTGTATACCTTGTCTTTAGTTAATACTTTTTTAAAAGTGCTGTCAGCGCCGCGCCCGCCATATGCGCCTGCGCTTTGTTTGTCGCTTGCTTTTCTACTAACACCACTGCCGCCGCCACCAGCACCGGCAACAGTGATGGTATACGTGCCTGTTTCAGGAACAGTATAACTATACGTGCCTGCCGTCATATAGCTTGTTCCTCTGATAGGATTTGCTGCTAACGATTCGTCAAAATACATATCAGTAATTGTAAAATCAGCAAAACGCCAGTCAGTGTCTGAATATCTTGCAAGCTGTTTCACGGGATATTTGCCGCTGGCGATAAACATAGTATCTGCGCTTTGAACAAATCTCAAATCTTGCAGCATATCTGACGTATACGGTGTCATAACTTCTATGTTTATATAAAACCCATTCTTATGCACTCTTATATATTTCTCGCCAATCTCCAAAAGATAGTCGGTGTTATCTGCGCCGTTGAACGGTACCAGGATGCACGCTTTATCGCTATATTTCGTTCGTGCCATATACTTCATGCCCGGTCTGCGATAAATAGGGCCGTGCGGCTTGATAAGGCAGTTATAGGCTTGCAGCACTGCAAACTGGTACTTATCTAAATCGACGCGGTTGGCAACTTCGGCGCTGATTTCGCCGCCGGTAAACGCAGGCTGCAATAAATAATAAGGTGTTAACCCACTAGCCATAATTACGCCCTCCCGTCAAAGTATTTACTCGGGTAGTCCGGCAATTCTTTCTTTTCGCTTGCCGTAGTATACTTTGCTTTCTGTAATGCCGCCATTGCAAGTTGATACTGCGCCTGCTGCAAGCCGCTGTTGCCGGTCAGTTGTACGCAGATATTAAACGCCAACATATGAGTAAACGCACTCAAAAAATCACTCGAAAACATTTCTATATCGTCAACGTCATAGGTATATTCAAGCCATGCAGCAGGAATATTGCAGCCTATACCAAGCACGTTGTCGCTTGCCATATATAAGTCCCATTCTTCCTGCTGCTGTTCGCCTGCCCTTATCATTGCGCCGGTGTCAGCGTCAAATATCTTGCGCACAGCAAGGCACTTTTCGGGGTAAGCGTAAACGTGGGACCAGTACGGAGATTCAATGCTAAGTTCTGCTAGTTTGCTCACGCGCTTTGCAAATCCCCAAGTGTAGCTCCTTAATAATTCTTTACGTGTAGGCTCATAAAACAGTTTGCACTGTCTGGCTAGTTCTGATTGCTCATCTATATTACTTATACGGCCTTTGGCGATATGAGCCAGTGCCATATTACATACATCGGCAATGTTAAGCATTTTTAACTATTCCTCCTTGATTATTAAAAAAGGGAAGAGCTTATCGCCCTCCCCTTAAAGTACTAAATCAGCCCGGCCAGTTCGGAACAGTTTCAGTCAAGCCAGCAGTCAGTTTGCCGCCGCTTGCGCCGGTAACAGTCAGTCTGGAAAAAGCCTTCATGCCATACGGCAGTTTTGCCGCAACCAAAATGCCTTTTTTGCTGGCAGCAAGAGTATAAGTTGCAACAACGGTTTTAGCGCTGAAGTTTTCGCTGTCAGAAGTTTCCAGCGCCGCAGTGATAGTACCGCTGCCAGTTAAGGCGGTCGGCGCAGTGATAACAAGAAATAACGGGTCGGCCGCATCACCGCCGCCAACGTTCGCAATTACATTGCTGGTCAAGGAATTATCCATGTACATATTTTGCTGGTCAAAAATCATTGTTATTCACTCCTTCCGGTTACTGTACTGCCGCTTCGGTTTCGCTTTGGCAGTCAAGTTTCTTAATCTGAATACCTGCAAGGTACAGTTTAGGCGGTGCGCCCATAAAATCTTGACGGGTAACATGAACATTGTTCTTGTTGTTCAGATAGCACTCCAGCCAAGAGTATACGCTGTCAGATACATACGCAACCGGCGCTTTCGGGTCTTGCAGACGGTTCTTTGCGAAGATGAATTTATTCATCAGTTCGCGCTGCGCACTGTCAGTCAAAGAGTTCAGTTTGGTAACATCGATGTTGCATACACGTACAATAGAGCGAACGTTCTGTACTGCTAAGCCGCATTTCCAAGAGTACAAGGTCTGCAATGCACGGAACGGCTTATTGTTCTCGTCATATACATCACTTTCACCCAAGTCCTCAGTTTTCAAGCCTGCTTGAGTGCCTTTAGGATATACACCCATTACACGTCTGTCACCCCAATCTACGAAGTAGATAGAAGCATTAGTGTTAGTGCCAGGAGTACCCGCGGAAATTACCTGATGGCCTGGAGTACCTTTGCCGCCGTCGGTCAAAGTATTGTAACGAACCGCAATACCATTGAAAGTATCCGGGTCTTCATCTAAGTTGCCGTACAAGAATTGACGTGCGACGTATTGGCCCATGCCTTCTACGTGTGCATCATCCTCTGCCATACGGAAAGCCTGCGGATTCGGTTTGCCGGAAAGCAATTCAACGTCCACGCAGGAACGGTCCTCCAAGTGCATACATACATCAATGCGCTGCTTTACAGTGCCTTTAGTCGGAGAAGTACCGCGGTTAATACGACGGATAGACGGAGAAGGCAGGCTGGCACGAATAGTAGTTTTAGTACCAATCGGCAAATCGCCTTCCATCCACCGAATATCTTCCATAATAGGATTGGATTCGTTAAGCACTTCCATAACGCGGTCAATAGCGCCTTGCGGAGTTAAATACTTTCGTAAGTCACTCATAGTTTGGGAGTAACCAATAGTAGCCATAGTTTCATCATCCTTCCTGTTTTTTCAATTAAAAGTTAATAAATTATTTGTACCTGCTCCAGTCGGTTTTCGGGTACATGTTTGCGGCAACGCCTTGTGCAGCGTTTAAGCCTTGTGCGCCGTTTTGTGCAGCCAAGCCGGGGTCCTCGCCAAGCAGTTCACCAAGTTTTGCAAATGCTCTCACGATAGCTATTTGATTGCCTGCGCCGGTAACCTCTAACGCTTCACGCACATTCAAGCCCGGATACATCGCCTCCAATTTACGGCAGGCAGTATCACAAAGGCCTTGCACTTTGCCCAAGTCTGCGCCCAGTGCTGTTTTAGCCTCATCGCCCCATTTAGCGATTTCCTGCGCGCGAAGCTGTTCCACGCCTTGTACTACACGGCTTGCATACTCTGTGCCATACTTTGCAAGTGCTCTTGCCTGGTCATTGCTAAGGTTCATGCCTTTAATGACATCTACAAAGCGTCCTTGCTCATCAGCACTAAGCTCATAGCCTTCCGGCATCTCTACTCCTGCAAAGTCATAATTCACTGTGCCGGGCTGCTGTTGTGTGCCTTGCCCATTACTTCCGTTTCCTGCAATGGTGCTGGAAGCACTTGTATTATTAGTTGCATTAGTAGTAGCCGGTTCTGTCTGTTGCTGTTGTACTGCGGCGCTAGGTTCAGCCTGCTGCTGTGCGCCTTCGCCGTTTACAACTGCGTTTTCGCCGTTCTCGCCCATTAGTTATTCCTCCTTGTTGTTATCCACATATTCCACTGCCAGCTCTTGTAGCTTTAGTTGGAATTCTGCATACTCCATTTCAGCCTGCTGTTTTAGCTCTATGCCTTGCAGCCCAAGTGCCAAAATGCTTTTTATAATACCTAAGCCTACGTCGCGGCGGCCTTCGTTGTAGAAAGTCTTGCTGTTGCCGGTAAAGCACATAGAGTTTACTTTGGTTACGTCAAGCATACGCATCAAGAACCAGCGTCCACTCTCACTCCCCAGCAGGTCAAGTAGGGCTTCTTTATCCCTTCTTGCCTGCTCTTTTACCATGTACTCCGTCAGCAGTGCCTGCCTTCTATCCTCGCCGGTATTGGATTTATATTTAAACTGCTCGCTCATTATTCCCAACCTCCAGGCACGCCCAGCCAGCTTGTAATAGCCGGGTTGGAATCATTCGCCGCCGCAGTAAGATTTTTGGCCGCCTCTGCCGCAGGAGCCGCAGCCTGTGCCATTGCCAAGCCTTCCTGCATTTCCTGCTGCCGTTGCATTTCCTGCTGCTCTTGTTTGAGCATCTCTTGCACTTCTTCATCACTGCGCAATGCCATTGCAGGCACGCCAAGCATTTCAAAGTATTTTGTAATAGCACCCAACGGGTTAATCTTCTTCGTAACTTCTGGCCATACTTGCGCCATCTGTCCGGTCTGTGCTATCGCCTGTTCGATATTCACAAGCCCGCTCATCTTCTGCGCCTGCGCCAACGGAGAAATATAGTCCACTTCTACATCCTCTTCACTCAAAATGTCTTGCAGTTCTTCCGGCACCGGAGGAAATCCGCCGCTTCTGTCGATGATGTTATACACACGTTGAAGAATCAGTGTTAAGAATTCATCCTGCAATCGCTCAACCACCGGGCCTAGCTGTTGCAGTTTTTCCTGCGTTCTCTCCATAACCTCCCTAGCAGTCATGCGCCTATTATCAAGGTTATCTAACATCAAGAACAAATCAGCACTGTATGCTCTCTTTATCGCATCCTCAACGCGAATAATTTCTTCCTGTGCATCCTTCAGGTCAAGGTCAACTGCGAACAAAGGCTTTACCATATCTTGCGTCTGGTCGTCTACGGCTGTTAGACCGCCAGGCATCAAGTTAATACCGCCGTTATTCATAAGGCTTGGACTGCCTTGCATCGGCGGCTTTATCTTTAACTCTATTGCTGTGAGATAATCTTTTTTCAGCAGTTGCAGCATTTTACTGTCGCCCTCTGCGAACCACGCAGGGCCTCTTGCGTATGCCTCATTGCCGCTGACAAGATAACGCGCTACCGGTACTGCTTCTTCTTCAAAGCCGCCAACATACAAGTATTCGTCACTCTCTGACTTTTCCAACCAGTACACGCTTCTATACGGCATGTTCAGTCTGTCCATGTAGCCAGGCAGTTTATCGCTGTTAGGCTCTACCATCCAGCAAACTTTATACTTCTTAGTAAGATTGGTCTGATTGTCTAACAGTCCTTTCAGATTGTCGGGCAAAGCGTCTACGCCGAAGCAGTCCGCTAGCTGCTGCAATGTCATATCATACTTTCTTGCAAAAGTAGTTACCTTGCCGAAGCCGTCCGCTTCAAGTGCATAAGTACCGATTGTCATAGTCTGAAATCGCACGCCGTTTTCCGGATCATAGAATATAGCCATCGGGCACTGTCCAAAAGGCAGCTCCAGATATACAGTATGTATGCTGTTATAGAAGTTGCTCTTAGCAAGCACACTTGATACAATCTCTTGTCTTGTGTCAAGCACCTTCATAGCTTCAACATTCGTATTCAGCTCCGGCCGTCTGTATGCAAATCTGAACCACTGACGGCTCGGCGGTGTAAGTCCGCTCATAACGCCAGCAGCGAATGCCTGTGCCGCTCTCCACGCTACGCCATGCACAATCTTCAAGTCACGTCTGCGTGCGGGATTGGTCTTGTCTGCCGTATCGTCAAACTCTCCGACAAACGGGAGCTGATAATCTCTTATCTCTTTCCACCTGTCCTCCCAATCTCGCCTGTCCTCGTACATGCTTTTAAGCTTACGCACCAAACGTTGGCGGTCCGGCAAGTTCTTTTTCAGCGGCACCCCGTCACTAGGAAGTGTTCCCTGTGGCTTGCTCGCCGCTATCGTTTGAAAGTTCATAAGCTGTTACCTCTTAGCCTAAAGTATTACGGCCGCTTTCGCCGCCACTAGCAATAGTGCTTGTCTGCGTAGATGCAAAGCCTTTACGCTTCTTCTTGTTATTATCGCCGCCGGTCGCAACTTCGCTGCTTGTCGCAACGGTAGTCGGTGCCGGGTCAACTTTCTCAATAGTCGGCGTGTTACCGCCGCCGAATAATTTTGCAATACCACCCATTTTATACCGCCTCCATAATCGAATACTCCGTGTTGCACATTAGCTTTTTAGGCTTTCTATCATCAAGCCCTAACTGTCTTAACGGAACGTTCCTTGCAAATGTTAATACTAGGCCGTCTGCAAGGTCTGGGGAACGCCCTAGCTTTTCTTTTATTTCTTCTTTAGGCGTTAACATTAAACGCCCATTCTTAGAATACTTATAGTGAATGACTGCAAGTTCTTCTCTTAATCCCGGTTCTTCCGGTAAAGCTCCGCCAGCTTCTATCCACTCTTTCAGCTTGAAGTACATCTCTGCTCTGATATTCTCATAACGCTTATTCTCAATCGCTGCGCCTTGGAATGGTATTTCTCTTAGCGCCGTGTACCCCATCTGCCTCAATCTGTCGACTACGCCAGCACCCATGTTGCCAACGTCTATAAATGTCATATCTGCCTTATTTTCATCCATTGCCAAAGCAATATAATCTGCCGTCTGCATCGTGTTCAGCTTCTTATAAACTCTCGGCCGCGGATATACCATTAGACCCTTACGCTGCCATATACACGTTCTGTCATCGCCGAAGCGTGCTATATCTGCTCCCTGCACCAGCGGCATATCATAGGGAATATCCTTTTCTGTCAGCTCCCTGTTAAAGGCCTTGTCTAATTCTTCCAGACTGAAAAGCTCATTAATCGCCGATACGCTAAAGTCACACAAATACTCTTGTCTGAATTCTACCTCCGGCATATCCTCTTTCAGTTCTTCTATGCTCTTTGCGTCTATAATGCCGCTATCGTACACGTTCGACAAATACGCAAAATAACGCTTGTTCGTCTTGGCCTTCTTGTACATCTCATAGAAGTTGTTCTGCCCCTTAGGTGTACCGATGAAATAGCAATAGCCTTTTCTGTCGCCGTTCTCTATCGCAGGTCTGATTATTTGCGTCCACATCTCCGGCTTCATATCCGAATACTCGTCAAGTATTACGCCGTCCCAATATGTACCACGTAATGCGTCGGGGTTATTCGCACCAACGATATATATTCTCGCTCCCTGCGCTCCAGGTATTTTGCTGGGGAATTCAACATACTTTTTAGTTTCATTCACCTTAATGCCTTCTATGACGCTTGTGTAATACTTCAATGGGCCCCATGCGATAATTTCCATCTGCGCGCTGAACGGACCTACCAAAGCATATTGCGGGCTGATTAAGTCACTCTGTAAAGCATCCCTTATAAGGTGATTCACCATTCCGATGGTCTTACCAAAGCGGCGGTGTGCTACGATTACTGCAAAGCGGTGTCTGCTTAATTCCTTATGCAGTACCTTCGCCCATGCAGGCCGCGGAGTATATGGTATTTGTATTATGTTTTCCATGTTTACCCCCTTGAAAAAATCGTTTTGGTAATTTTTGGTATTTACCTCCCCCGGCGGCTGCGAATTTTTGGGGGCCCACCCCCACTCAACGCCAGAGGAAAAGGCAAGATTCAAAATCTAATTTTGCGAAAACCCAGGGAAATCGCCAACGCCAGCGCCGCCAACCAACCAATCAGAACCCACGCCAAACAAAAACAAAAACGTGGTAGGCCTGCCGCATGAGCCACGCAGGAACGGCCGCAGCATATCACCAGGCGAACACCTGCCGCCGACATCTGGAACCGCCAGCTAATCAGCAGCAGCAGGATAACATTTTACGTCCGATAATAAGGATTATGTTAAAATCTCTATCTATGTTTATGTTTTGGTAGCATCTTCTGAACAATCGTTTACTATCACTGCATCATCTGCCGCGCCCCAATGATACACAGCCGGGCCCTTGTTGGCGTGTGTCTGCTTATCAAACGCGCCCACGCTATCAGCATATAGCTTAGACGCGGTTAGCTTGTCCTTGTTGCTGGCTTTGGGGTCCGTCATTATCTTAAGCCAGTAGGCTTGCAGGTCCTGCACAGCCAGCACGGCTACAGCCGCGCCCTGCTGTTTGAGCAACGCCGCACAGTCCTCTAACGTCTGCGGATTGCTGACTATCGCCGAAGGTCTGCCTCTTGTTGTTGTATTTGTATTAGCTAATAAACTTTTAATCTTAAACATCACATCACACTTTTGTTACAACACCTAACACTTTTGTTACAACTCCTATATAATATATTATCTGTCTCTTATAC
>ENA-OYXV01002042-OYXV01002042.1-human-gut-metagenome-genome-assembly--contig:-NODE-2042-length-10146-cov-5.190467_pt1 | contig 10146 bp, 9 predicted proteins | sample MGYA00244846_ERZ653424 | MGnify/ENA primary metagenome ERZ653424 (study PRJEB26926, sample SAMN06165108) | human gut metagenome | biome: ENVO:00009003; feature: ENVO:2100002; material: ENVO:00002003...
GAGATCTAGTACGGTCTCGTGGGCTCGGAGATGTGTATAAGAGACAGCCGTAATACCAGCCGATGAACTTACCGATCCGATACGCATGTTCGCTGGTTAAATCGACATTCGCCTCGCCGCGAAAACCGTCTGTTCCGAAATATTTGCCCATAAATCTGCACCTTTCCCGGCCAGACCGGCCGACCGCTTCGATTCGGTTTTCCCTATTTTATGAACCGATTAGCGTTTCTATTATGAACCAAAGTTTTTCTTTTGTCAACTTTTTACGTCTGCAATCCGTCGATTCCCTGCTCACGCAGGCGTCTTTTACGTCAAAAAAAGCGGGCTGACCCCGCTTATTTCGCCAACAGATCATCCGCGCGCTTGCGCAGTTTTTCTCTGGAAACGCGCTGCGCGAGCACCTGCAGGGTCTTCGTTTCGATGAGCGTGATGGAACCGTAAGGCGCAAGCAGCATCCGCTCGATAGCCGTTCGATAAGCGCGCGTTTTGATGATCGCCTTTTCGCAAAGCTGCTGCTCGCTGTCGTCGCCCGCCAGCAGAAACGCGATTTCATCCGCAAATTGCATGTACAGCCGCAGCACCAGCTCCGCCGCCGTTTCGATATCGCTGATGAAAAAATCGCCGCTCCGAACGCCCTCGCTCAGTACCCGCTCCAACACGCCCTTCATTCCGGAAAGCTGACAGGCTTTCATTTTTTCCCGCATCAGCGCCCCGTTTTCGCAATATGCCGCCTGAATCAGCAGCATCACAAAGCCGGGGTTATCGCTCTGCCAGAGCGTCGATGACGCAAGCAGGATGTTGAGCTTTTCGCTCGCGGTCAGATTGGGCTGATCGGCGGCCGTCGTCGCGCTTTGGCAAAGTTCCTCCGCCCGCTGCTGGCAGATCGCCTCCAGCACGGCGAGCTTGCTGTCAAAATGGTGATAAAATCCGCCTTTGGAAAAGCCGACCGCATCCAGAATGTCCTGAACGGAGGTGTTTTCGTAGCCCTTCGTATAGAACAGCTTTTCACTCGCGGCCAACAGCTCGCCGCGCCGCGCATCCCCCTTTTTCAAGCCCGTTCCTCCCGTTTCTCTTTGGTTTATTCGTTCGACGCGGTGCCGGAACCGTCGTTATACAGAATTTCATCCTGCATGGCGCGGTATGTCGTCGTCCAGAGTTTCTTTTTCTCCGTCACGTTGCCGTTTGCATCCTTGTAGACCTTGTAGGTATCGACAACATAACCCGTGCGCTTCTTGCGTCCGGCTTTCCTCGTCCCCACGGGCAGCGAAGCATCCAGCGTATAGAGCACCGTGTCGTCCGGCTTAATTGTCTTAATCACTTCGGATTCGAGATCGACCGTCTGCCCGTTCGGCAGAAGCTTGCCGTAAATCTGCACCGTCACCGTCTGGTTCTCATACCACGCAATGACGAAGACCGGATAATCCCCGTTGTTGCGAAAAACAAAATCCAGAGACGGCCAGTTGACGGTCGCATCCTCGCCCTTATTGACATAGGACGACGGCCAGCTATGCGCGCTCCGCTTGACGATTTCCAGATCCGCGCGAACCACGGCGTTGAACAGCGTGGAGGACGTCTGACATACGCCGCCGCCGGTGTCATCCACCAACATGCCGCCCGCGATTGCGCCCGCCTCACGATAGCCCTTTTCGCCCGTTCGCTGGCCGGTGCAGTCGTTGAAGGACATCGTGTCCCCCGGCTTAACCATGCGCCCGTTCAGCGCCGCAGCCGAAATTTCGATGTTGTTGTTGCGATCCTTGTCCTTGGTCGTCGTCGTCGTGAACGAGGAAATCAGGCCAAACTGCCCGACCAGCTGGCTTTTCGTGATCGTCGGCTCAACCTGTTCGCCCTTCGGCACAATCACACGGTCATATGCGCCTTCATCCAGCGCCGCAAGGATATCCTCCTGAAGCGCCGTTCGGTTCACGCGGTAGCCGGGTTTCGCCTCCGAAAACGTAAATGTGCGCGTCTGCACGTCAAACGCCGCAAGGGTCGCGTCCGTCGCGTCGTATTCAAGGCTGTCGGCGATGATCTCCACCAGCCTGTCGATCGCCGTTCGATCATAGGAAAAGCCCGTTGTAAACGCCGCGCCGTTTGTCTTCGCGTCGTCAATCGCCGCAAGCCGCTCTTCCAGTGTGCCATACCGCCCGATGTTGTATGCCTCGTCGAGCACCGTCTGCGCGTCAAACGTCATCGGCACCTCGTCGGAGGTGATGCGCCATTTGCGCTCGCCCGCCTGAACGACCAGCGAAAACGCGCTGCTCGTTTCCTGCTGGCGGCTGCCGAAAAGCGCGCCGGCCTCTTCGCGGGTCATGCCGCCCAGGTCAATGCCATCCACCGTGACACCCGGATAATAGGTGTTTTGCGCCACATTTTGAGTGATGGCGGCATATGATTGATATGCCGCCATGCTTTCCTGATAAATTTTCGCGCCGAAAACCCACAGAGCCGCACACCCTGCGATCACGATCAGCGTCCAAAACGGGAACAGTTTTCTTTCCTCTTTGGTGCGCGGATCAAAAGCCATAAAGCGCTCTCCTTTTCGGTTGATTAGTCGCGCTGCTGCTTGCTCGCGTCAATGGCGGAAAACAGCTCCTTCTCGTTCATGCGATACGAAAGGATGTGCAGGCTGTCGGACAGATGCACGTTGTTGACGGCCACGCCCTCCGGCAACACCAGATCGACCGGCGCAAAATTCCAGATCGCGCGAACCCCGCCGCGAACCAGCGTATCGCAGGTCGTCTGCGCATAGGCAGACGGAACGGCCAGCACCGCGATATCGACCTTGTGGGTCTCCATCCACGCATCCAGCTTTTCCATCGGCTGCACGAGAATCCCGTGCACATCAATGCCGACCAGCGCGGGCGATACGTCGAACATCGCCTGCACGTTAAAGCCTTCCTTCGCAAAGCCGGTATAATTCGCCACCGCGCGGCCGATGTTGCCCGCGCCGATGATAATGACATGGTATTCGTGGTTCAAGCCCAGAATCTCGCCGATGCGCTCCTTCAGATTGGCCACATGATACCCGTATCCCTGCTGGCCAAAGCCGCCGAAGCAGTTGATATCCTGCCGGATCTGCGAAGCGGTCAGGTTCATGCGCTCGCCCAGCTCTTGGGAGGAAATGCGCACAACGCCCGCCTTTTCAAGCTCACGCAGATGGCGGTAATACATCGGCAACCTACGCACCACAGCGTCAGAAACTCTTGATTTGTAAGCCATGTGTACTCACCTCTTCAATGCAATCAGAAAAACGTAGTCTTTCTTCTTTAGTATATCAGTATTACGCAGCTTGTGCAAGGAAAAGTTGCTCACAACCTGCGTTTTTCAATGCTTTTTATCAATGTTTCCGGACAGTATCAAACGGCTTCCGGCTATCGTTCACCCTTTAGATATCGAACTCCCGTTTGAGGCTGCGCGTGAACAACTGATTCATCTGTTCCTTCGGCTGCGCGCCGTCATAGAGCACCGCGTACACCGCGCGGCCAATCGGCAGATCCACATGATACCTGTCCGCCAGCGCGCAAAGCGCCTTCACCGTGTCATAGCCTTCCGCCAGCTCGGTATACGGCTCACCGCGCACAAACATTTCGCCAAAGCGCCGGTTGTGGCTGTATTGTGAAAAAACCGTCGCTTCGTAATCGCCCAGGTGACAGAGCCCGTAGGCGGAAAACCCGTTGCCGCCCATCGCCGCAATCAGCCGGGAAACCTCCCGCGTGCCGCGGCTCATCAGCGCGCCCTTGAGCGAGGAGAGCCCCATGCCGTCCAGCATGCCCGCCGCAATGCCGATCACATTTTTGGCCGCCGCGCCCACTTCGTTGCCGATCAGATCCGTTCCGTAATAGAAGCGAATCAGGCCGCCGGAAAGCTGCGAAATCAGCCGTTCCTTGACCGCCTCGCTGCTCGAATCAATCACCATGCAGTTGGGCACCCCGGCGAGAAATTCCTGCACATGCCCCGGCCCGAGCCACACGGCAACGTCGTTGCTGCCGCCGACGGCCTCCTCCGCAATTTCGGAAAGGCGGCGGAGCGTCGTCACCTCGATGCCTTTCATGCACAGCGCGAACGTCTTCCCGCTCACGCCCTGAGCGGCGATCTGCGCCATCAGATCCGGCAGATTCTGCGAACGGATGGAAATGCAGATCAACTCGCTTTGGAGCGCCTCCCGCAAATCCGTCGTCACGCACACATCCTCTTCCAGCGTCACCAGACCGTTGGAGCGCGTCTGACGAAACTGCTCGATATGCTTGGAACCCTCTCTGCCGTACAGCGTCACCTCATGCCCGATTTTGCGCAGATACCACGCGATAAACGAGCCCCAGCGCCCGCAGCCGATGACCGTTGCCTTCATCAATCTCGTTCCTTTCCATTTTCATAATCAAATGGATTATATCACGTCATCCGCTTGGATGCAACCCTGCCCTTATGACCGGTTAAAGCCGCGCATGCGGTCGCGTTCCTGCTTTCTTTCGGAGCGCTGCCCGCTTGCCACACGCCCTTTCAGCGGCGTGAGCAGCGTCAGATCAATGTTGCACTGGGTCAGCTCGACGTTCTGCACCTTGACGCGAACCGGCTGACCGAGCGAAAACACCGTGCCGGTGCGTTCGCCGCGCAGCAGCATGCGCCGCTCGTCGAAGCCAAACCAATCCTCCAGCGTGCGCACGGGCACAAAGCCCTCCGCGCCGTTGGACAGCGTGATATACATGCCGTATTCGCTCACGCCGTTGATCGTTCCGTCGTAATCCTCGCCGACATGGTGCGCCATCAGGCGCGCCATCATCAGCTTGTCCGCGGCGCGTTCCGCGTCAATCGCGGCGCGCTCCCGCTCGCTGGAACGAACGGCCGCATCGGCCAGCGCCTCGCCCGTCAGCGGAGCGGGTTGACCGGTCAGCTTCGCCGTCAGCGCACGGCTGACCACCAGATCGGGATAGCGGCGAATCGGCGAGGTGAAGTGGCAGTAATCCGCCATCGCCAAGCCGTAATGCCCCAGCGGCGCGACGTCGTAACGCGCCTTCTGCATGCTGCGCAGCGCCAGCGCGGTGATGGCGGAATATTCCGGTCGCTCCTTCGTCTTTTCCAGAATCGCGCGGATGTCGCCCGGCGCGGCGTTATGCCGGATGCCCTTAGCATTTACGCCGATGCCATCCAGAAAATCCGCAAACATCGCCAGCTTCTCCGTGTCCGGCTTTTCATGGACGCGATAGAGCAGCGGCAGGCGGTTTTCCCGCGCAAAGCGCGCCACACATTCGTTCGCCGCCAGCATGAAATCCTCGATCATCATCTCCGCCTCGCCGCGCTCACGGGTGATGATTTCCACCGGCTCGCCGTTTTCATCCAGCACAAAGCCCGGTTCTTCGATTTCAAAATCAATGCAGCCCTGTGCCTGCCTGCGCGCGCGCAGTTTCCCGGCCAAAACGCGCATCTGGTGAAGCGTGTCCGCCACGGCGGCCATCGCGTCCGCCTGCTGCTCGCTTCCGTTAAACAGCGCGTTCACATCGTCGTACACCAGCCGCGCCTTGCTGCACGTGATGGTTCGGGCGATGCGCTCGTCCACCACACGCCCCGCATCGTCGATTTCCATCAGCGCGGTCATCGTGAATTTATCCTCGTTCGGCCGCAGCGAACAAACGCCGTTGCAGAGCTGCTCCGGCAGCATCGGCAGCACGCGCCCCGGCAGATAGACGCTCGTGCCGCGCGCAAACGCTTCGCGATCCAGCGCCGTTCCCGGCCTGACGTAGTGCCCGACGTCCGCGATATGCACGCCGAGGCGCACATGGCCGTTTTCAAGCTGCTCAAGGCTCACAGAGTCGTCGAAGTCCTTTGCATCGCGCCCGTCAATGGTGAACGACAGCAGATGGCGCAGATCCTCGCGCATCGGGTCGTCCGCCAGATCCGCCGGGCGGCAGGTGTCCGCCTCCTTCAGCACATCCTCCGGAAAATCGGTGCGCAGGCGCATGCTCATCACCAGTGCGTCGAGCGCATAGGTCGCCTGCTCAAAGCTGCCGATGCGTTCCTCGACGCTGACGCACAGGCCGCCTTCATCCTCCCAGCGGGTGACATGGGTGCGGACAATTTCGCCGTCCTCGGCTTCGGCATGCAGGTCGGCGACGGCAATTTCAGCAGGGAGTCTGCGCTCGAGCGGCTGAATCACGCGCACACCGTCGTGCACCCGCAGCACACCCATGATGTTTTCATGCGCATGCGTCAGCACCTTGGCGACAATCACGCGGTCGCGGCCGATGCGTTCCGCCAGAACCGTATCGCCAAAGAGCGCTCCGCGCGCGTTTTCTTTCGCGCAGGTGTAAATCGTTCCGTCCTCGGCCTCCATGCGGATTGCGCCGCGAGCCATGCCGCGAACGGTCAACTGCACCGTTTGTTCCTTTTGTGTGCGCTGGGCGCGCATATCCCGCGCGGGGCGCTCAGAGCGAGCGCTCGGCCTGCGGTTTGAGTAGCGTGTGTCGCTTTTCATATTTCTTCTCCTGCTTTTATCTTGCCTGTTCGGGTCTTCGTTCAATCCATATTTTCAAATTGTTCAAAATTTCAAATTGCTCAAAAAAGAGGCCAAAGCATCTGCTTCAGCCTCTTTCGCTTTCACTTAGCCGATCATCGCAACGATGAGCGCGCAAATGATAAACACACCTGCGGAAACCTTCGTCGCCAGAGCGAGCTTACCCTCCATCGACTTCGCCTTGTTCTTCCCAAAGAACGTCTCGGCGCCGCCCGCAATCGCACCCAGGCCATTGGATTCGCCCGGCTGAAGCAGAACGGTAGCGATGAGGATGAGCGCGGTGATCACAAGCAGCACGGTGACAATACCGTTAAGGATCGCCATATATCTTCGCCTCCTCGACTCGTTAAGCGAATTAACGCTTGGAGAACTGCGGCGCGCGGCGTGCAGCCTTGAGGCCGTACTTCTTGCGCTCCTTCATGCGCGGATCGCGCGTGAGGAAGCCAGCCTTCTTCACCGCCGGACGGAGCTCCGGATCGGCCTTCACGAGCGCGCGGGCAATGCCGTGACGGATCGCACCGGCCTGGCCGGAAAGGCCACCGCCATACACGTTGACCAGCACATCGTAGCGACCCTCCAGATTGGTGAGCGCCAGCGGCTGACGAACGGTCATCTTCAGGGTCTCCAGACCGAAGTAGTTGTCGATATCGCGGCCATTGATGACCACCTTGCCGTCGCCCGGAACGAGGCGAACACGAGCAATGGCCTTTTTGCGGCGGCCGACCGCCTGATACTGAACCTGTGCCATGTTACAAACTCTCCTTCCTGCTAATTACTTCACCAGCTCGAGCACTTCCGGCTTCTGCGCCTCGTGCTCATGCTCGGCGCCGGCATACACGCGCAGCTTGCGAGCCATCTGACGACCCAGCGGGCCCTTGGGCATCATGCCCAAAATCGCGTGCTTCACAGCGAACTCCGGCTTCTCAGCCATCAGCTTGCTGTACTTGGTCTCCTTGAGACCGCCGACATAACCGGAATGATGGTAGTACACCTTCTGGTCGAGCTTCTTGCCGGTCAGAACCACCTTGGCGGCATTGATGACGATCACATGGTCGCCGGTGTCGCAGTGGGGGGTGTAGGTAGGCTTGTTCTTGCCGCGCAGAATCGCGGCGACCTGGCTGGCCAGGCGGCCGAGCGTCATGCCGTCGGCGTCAACAACATACCACTTGCGCTCGACGGTCTGGGCATTTGCCATAAACGTTTTCACGTGAATTCCTCCATTATCCTGAAAATCAGAATCTAAGGTGCATCGCGCTGGTCAGACGCTCTGCTAAAGCGCGCGCAGATTCTCCCGGGGCTAATCAGTCGAACATACGCACTGGCTATTTTAACCGCTTTCTATCCCTTTTGTCAAGACTTTTTGCTGATTTTATCAAAGAAATTTGACTTCTTTCCCCTTTTCGCCTCCGTCCGCGACATTTTTTTCAAACCACCTTGACAAACGCCCCCGACCCGGCTAGAATAAATGTCAAGTTCACAGCAACGAACCCAAAGATGATGATGGGAAATAATCAGGGGATTTCTTCCGTCAAGAGAGTCGGCGGCTGGTGCAAGCCGAACGGAACGCCTTTTGAGAACTCCTCCCGGAATCGCGCGGATGAAACGCAGTAGTTCGCGACGGATGACCCCGTGATCGGTCAGGCCTTGTCTGAGGCCGTGAGGGCTGAATCATCAGCCGAATTAGGGTGGTACCGCGCTGAAAGTCATGTATTCAAGCGCCCCTATGTCGCTTTTTAAGCGGCTGGGGGCGCTTTTTCGTTCCCCGGCCAATCGTTTTGTTTCAGTTTGAAAGGAGAAACCCATCATGTATCAGGGCTGCAAAAAGTATATCCCGTTCACTCCCGTTTCTCTGCCGGATCGCACCTGGCCGAACAACCGCATCGAAAAAGCGCCGACCTGGTGCTCCGTCGATCTCCGCGACGGCAATCAGGCGCTCGTCACGCCGATGAACCTTCAGGAAAAGCTCGATTTCTTCAAGCTGCTGGTGGATATCGGCTTCAAGGAGATCGAGGTCGGCTTTCCCTCCGCCTCCGAAACGGAATATGAAATTCTGCGCGCGCTGATCGACGGCCATTATATCCCGGATGACGTCACCATTCAGGTGCTGGTGCAGGCGCGCGAGCATCTGATCCGCAAAACCTTCGAGGCCGTGCGCGGCGCGAAAAACGTCATCATCCACTTCTATAATTCCACCTCGACCCTCCAGCGCAAGGTCGTCTTCAAAAAGGACATGCAGGGGATCATTGATATCGCCGTCGCGGGCGCAAAGCTGGTGCGCGAGCTGACCGAAGCCGATCAATCCGGCACGAATTTCCGCTACGAATACTCCCCGGAGTCCTTTTCCGGCACGGAAATGGATTTTGCCGTAGATATCTGCCATCAGGTGATGGAAACGCTCGGCGCGACGAAGGAAAACCCGGTCATTCTCAACCTGCCCAACACGGTTGAAATGTGCACGCCCAACACCTACGCCGACCAGATCGAATATTTCATCCGCCATCTGCCCAACCGCGACGCGGCGATCATCTCCGTCCATCCGCACAACGACCGCGGCACGGGCGTGGCCTGCGCGGAGCTGTCCATGCTGGCGGGCGCGGATCGCGTCGAAGGCACGCTGTTCGGCAACGGCGAGCGCACGGGCAATCTCGATATCGTCACCGTCGCGCTGAACATGTTCACGCAGGGCGTTGACCCGATGCTCGATTTCTCCCATATCGACCATGTCCGCGAGATTTACGAGCGCTGCACCAAGATGCACGTGCCCGAGCGCTGGCCGTATGCGGGCAAGCTGGCCTTCACCGCCTTCTCCGGCTCGCATCAGGACGCCATCAACAAGGGGCATGAATACATGCGCGAATCCAAGACCCCGTATTGGGAAATTCCGTATCTGCCGATCGACCCCGCCGACGTCGGCCGCGAATACGAACCGATCATCCGCATCAACAGCCAATCCGGCAAGGGCGGCGCGGCGTTCATCATGGATCACAATTACGGCTACCACATGCCCAAGGCGATGCATCCGGAATTTGGCGCGGTTGTGCAGGCCGAATGTGACAGAACCGGCCGCGAGCTGACGGCAAACGAGGTCTACGAGCTGTTCCACCGCGAGTTCCTCAACATCAGCGAACCGTATGCGCTCTCCCGCGCGAAGTTCTACGAGGAAGCGATTGCGGGCAGCGCGGCAAATGTCACCCATTTCTCCGGCGTGCTCAGCGTGCGCGGCCAGTTCGTGCAGCTTGAGTCCCGTGGAAACGGCCCGATCGATGCATTCTTCAATGCGCTGGGGCAGGCGGGCATCGAGGGCTATTCCTTCATCTCCTATTCCGAGCATGCCATTTCGATGGGTTCCGATTCGCAGGCCGTGGCCTACATCGAGCTGCGCGTACCGGGCGGTCGCCGCATCTTCGGCGTCGGCACGGAGCATAACATCAACTTTGCTTCCGTCAAGGGCATTTTGAGCGCCATTAACCGTTTTGAGAGCGGCATGGCGTAATTCAGAAAACACACGCAAAGATCCCTCCATGATGATTTGGAGGGATTCTTTTTGATGGATGGAATATCGCGCAAAGCCGCTCGAGCGATATGTCCCGACCTGTCTCTTATACACATCTCCGAGCCCACGAGACCGTACTAGATCTCGT
>ENA-OYXV01002050-OYXV01002050.1-human-gut-metagenome-genome-assembly--contig:-NODE-2050-length-10110-cov-9.833018_pt1 | contig 10110 bp, 7 predicted proteins | sample MGYA00244846_ERZ653424 | MGnify/ENA primary metagenome ERZ653424 (study PRJEB26926, sample SAMN06165108) | human gut metagenome | biome: ENVO:00009003; feature: ENVO:2100002; material: ENVO:00002003...
ACGCGTAAGATCGTCGGCAGCGTCAGATGTGTATAAGAGACAGCACCAATTCCATGATTATCTCCCTGACGGATATCCCGTGGTACCCGCCGTACACGCCGGACGGCAGCCATTACCACAACTGCCTTGAAATCGGGCTGTGCCTCGCCGGGGAGGGCATGGCGGAGATGGGCGGGGGAAGCTGGCGCTTTTCGGCGGGCGCGCTGCTGATGGCGCCCAAGGGCGTTTACCACGCCCAGCACAACGCGGGCACCCCGTTCACCCACTGGCGCTATATCGCCGTGGACAGCGACCGCATGCTGGCGCAGTCGCCGCACTGGTGCTCCAAGGCCATCCGCGCCGCGCTGCAAACGACGTGGCACGGCGGCGTCTATCTGCCCCCCGGCGACGAGGACGGCGCGCGCGCCGCGTCAATCATCCACACGATGTTCGATTTGGAGCGGAGCGGCGGAAACGTCCTGCCGGAGCTGGAAGCCTATCTGCTCCTGCTGCTGACGGGGCTGGCAAATCTGCGCGACCGCGCGGCCAAGACGAACGTGATGGCGGGGCTAGATGCGCCGCTCGTGCCGCCCGCGCTGGAACCGGCGCTGCTGTACGTCTCCCAGCACTACGCGGAAGAGATTCTGGTCGAGCAGATGGCGCGCAGCTGCATGATGAGCGAAAGCCATTTCCGGCGGATGTTCACCACGCTGGTCGGCGTCGCGCCGCTGGAATACATCAACCGCTACCGCATTCACCGCTCGCTGAACCTCCTGCGCTCGACCAGCGAGCCGATTCAGAACATCGCCGCGCGGACGGGCTTCCCCTCCATCACGACGTTCAACCGGAATTTTCAGCGCTGCGTCGGGCAGAGTCCCTCCGCGTGGCGAAAAAATGCCCAAAAAGCGCACGAGTGGGCGTGCGGGGAAAAGCAGCCGGACGGCCGCTTTGCGAGGAAATAGTCATTTTTGAACATATTGCAGTCAAAATTGAATAGTATTGTGCCGAGAAGTATGGTAAAATGTATACAAGAAATCGGCACAGGAAAGTAAAATGCCGTGCAGAATCAACAAAAAACTTTTGTCGATTTACGGCATTTTGTTTTTGCCGAGGGAACGAAAAGACGACCAAGAAAGAGGAGGACTGGATTTTTATGAAAAAGCTCGTTACCTTGATGCTGGCGCTCGCCATGATCATCAGCGCGGTCGGCGTGCTGGCTGAAGCGGATGGAAAAATCACCATCTGGACGTGGGACCCGACCTTCAACATCAAGGCGATGCAGATTGCGAAGGAGATGTATCTGAAGGATCATCCCGACGCCGTGATCGACATTCAGGAAAAGCTCTCCGCGGATATCGAAACCGCGATCATCGCCGCCAACGGCGATACCAGCACCCTGCCGGACATCCTGCTCGTTCAGGATAACTCCTTCCAGAAGTTCGTCACCAACTATCCGGAAGTGTACGCCGATCTGACCGGCAAGTACGATTACGAGGGCTTTGCTGAGGGCAAGCTCGCGTATTCCATCGTGGACGGCAAGAACCACGGCATCCCGTTTGACGCCGGCACCGCCGTCGCCGCTTACCGCACCGATTACCTCGAGGCCGCCGGCTACACCGCCGCCGACCTGAAGGACATCACGTGGGAGCGCTTCATCGAGATCGGCCGCGACGTGAAGGCCAAGACCGGCCGCCCGATGCTCTCCGGTCAGGCGGGCGCGGTGGATACCGTTCTCATCATGCTCCAGAGCTGCGGCGCGTCCATGTTCAACGAGGATGGCTCCGTCAACCTGAAGGACAACGAACAGCTCAAGGAAGTCATCGACTTCTACGCCACCATGGTCAAGGAAGGCATCTTCATCGAGGTCAACACGTGGGACGAGTACATCGGCACGCTCTCCAACCAGACCGTCGTGGGCACCATTCAGGGCTGCTGGATTCTCTCTACCATTATGAGCCTGCAGGATCAGAAGGGTCTGTGGGCGATGACCAACCTGCCCAAGCTCGTCAAGGCCGAGGGCGCGACCAACTACTCCAGCAACGGCGGCTCCAGCTGGGCGATCATCAACGACAAGGACATCGACCTTGCGCTTGACTTCATGCAGATGTACCGCAACGTCGAATTCTACAACGAGATTCTGCCGGCGACCTCCGCCATCGCGACCTACACCCCGGCGAAGGAAGGCTCCAACTACACTGCGGGCTCCGAGTTCTTCAACGGCGAACCGATCTTCGCCGAGATCGTCGAGTTCGGCGCGCAGACCCCGTCCAACATCACCGGCCCGTATTACTACGACGCCCGCGAAGCGCTTGGCACGGCGATCACCAACATCATTCTCCAGGGCGGCGACGTGGATACCGAGCTGGCCACTGCCGAGGATACGGTGAACTTCACCATGGGCTTCTGATCCTGACGGAATTTTCTTGAGATCAACTGCCGCTCTGGGTCTTCCGGGGCGGCAGTTCTTCCCATCCGGGGTTATATCAAAGAGAGGTGGCTTACCATGACCAACACCGCATCCGCGCCGAAGAAAAAGAAGCGCCTGTCCATGCACCAGAAGCAGAGTCTGGCGGGCTGGGCGTTTCTGATGCCTGCGACGCTGCTGATCTTCATTATGAGCTTTTATCCGATGTTCAGCGCTCTGCTGACCTCTTTCAAACGCGGCAAACCGACGGCGCTGGTCTGGTCCGAACCGCTTTGGAGAAACTACCAGTTCATGCTCAAGGACAAGGTCTTCATCCAGTCCGTGACCAACACGCTGACGTATCTGATCATTCAGGTGCCGATCATGCTGATTCTGGCCGTGATCTTCGCCTCCCTGCTCAACAACAGGGATCTCAAGTTCCGCGGCCTGTTCAGAACCTGCATCTTCCTGCCGTGCGCAACGGGTCTGGTCGCCTATTCGATGATCTTCCGCACGCTGTTCACCTACGACGGCATGGTCAACAACATGCTGCTCAAGTTCGGCCTGATTTCCGAGGCGATCAACTGGCTGAACGACCCGGTCTACGCCAAGGCGGTCATCATCATCGGCCTCGTCTGGCGCTGGACGGGCTACAACATGGTCTTCTACCTCTCCGCCATGCAGAGCATCGACTATTCGATCTATGAGGCGGCGCGCATCGACGGCGCGAACTCCTATCAGCAGCTCATGCGCATCACCATTCCGCTGCTGCGCCCGATCATTCTGGTGACGGCGATCATGTCCACCAACGGCACGCTCCAGCTCTTCGATGAATCCGTCAACCTGACGCGCGGCGGGCCGGGCAACATGACGATCACCATGTCGCACTATATCTACAACACCATGTTCACCAAGAACCCGAACTTCGGCTACGCCGCCGCGATGTCCTTTGTCATTTTGGTCATGGTCGCGGTGCTGGCTGCAATCCAGATGAAAGTGGGTGACAAGCGATGAGAGAAGGCGCCCTTCGCAAAAACGCTACGCGCGCGGTCATGTACATCTTTCTGATCGCCGTGTCGCTGATTTCCGTATTCCCGCTGTATTGGAGCTTTATCTCCGCGTTTAACAACACCCAGCAGATTCTGGGCGGCTGGCTGCTCCCGAGCACGCACCTGCTGGAGAATTTGCAGCACCTGTTCGAGCAGCACAACGTCGTGCGCGCGCTGAAAAACTCGTTCGCGACGACCCTCCTGCAGACCTTTGCCGCGCTTGCGGTCAGCTCCATCGCGGGCTACGGCTTTGAAATCTATCACGACAAGGCGAAGGACACCGTGATGGCGATTCTGATGCTGGCGATGATGGTGCCGTTTGTGGCGGTTCTCGTTCCGCTGTTCCAGATGTTCACCAAGGCGAAGCTCATCAACTCGTGGACGGGCTTCATCCTGCCGAGCATCGCGACGCCGTTTCTGATTATGTATTTCAGAAACAGCGCGCGCAGCTTCCCGCGGGACACGCTCGAAGCGGCGCGCATCGACGGCCTGAATGAATTCCAGATTTTCATTCGGATGTTCATCCCGATGATGAAGCCGACCTACGCCTCCGCCGCGACCATCACGTTCATGGGCGCGTGGAACGCATATCTCTGGCCGAAGGTCGTCATGCAGACCAACGAGGCGATTACCATGCCGATGCTGGTCGCCAACACGATGGGCGGCTACGTCATCGACTACGGCGTGGTCATGGCGGCGGTCACGATCTGTTCGCTGCCGACGGTCATCATCTTCTTCTGTCTGCAAAAGAGTTTCACAAACGCGGTTGCGGGTGCAGTCAAATGATGGTACAATGAACCCAATCAGAGGGGCTGCATCGCTGAGCATTCAGCCTGTCAGCCTCTCTTTTTGAATCGAAAGGAAAAGAAGCATATGAATTTTGACGTGAGCAGACTCAAAGACCCCCTTTTCTTTGCCGAAAACCGGGTCGCGGCCCATTCCGACCATGTGGCTTACGCCAGTATGGAGGAGCTTTCCCACGGCGAAACCAGCCTGCGCTGTTCGCTGAACGGGCTTTGGAAATTCCACCACGCGCTCAACGCCGGTCAGGTCATCCCCGGCTTTGAGGCGGCGGATTATGACAGCCGCGGCTGGGCGGATATCCACGTCCCGGCGCACATCCAGATGGAGGGCTACGGCGCGCCGCAGTACGCCAACGTTCAGTATCCGTGGGACGGCTATCAGGCGGTGGAAATCGGCGAAATTCCGCAGGAATACAACCCTGTCGCCAGCTATATCAAGACGTTCTTCGTGCCGGCGCAGATGGTCGGCAAGCGGGTCTTCATCTCCTTCCAGGGCGCGGAGAGCTGCATCGCCGTCTGGCTCAACGGGCGCTACGTCGGTTTCTCGTCGGATTCCTTCACGCCCAGCGAGTTCGAGCTGACGGATTACCTCGTCGAGGGCGAAAACAAGCTCGCCTGCCGCGTGGAACGCTGGAGCGCGGGAAGCTGGCTGGAAGATCAGGATTTCATGCGCTTCTCCGGCATTTTCCGCGACGTCTATCTCTACGCCATCCCCAAGGCGCACATCGCGGATATCCGCGTGAAGACGCTGCTTGACGACAGCTTCACCGACGCGACGCTCGACCTCGCGATGAAGATGGAGCTGGATGCGGCCGTCGGCGCCTGCCGCGTGAAGATGGCGCTGCTCGACGGCGGCGAGGTCATCGCGGCGGCCGAGCGCGTGGCGGAGGGCGAAATCGCCGTGCAGCTTCCGGTGAAAGCGCCGCGCCTGTGGAGCAGCGAAGCGCCGAACCTCTATGACCTGCTGCTGACCGTCGAGGACGGCAGCGGCGAGGTGCTCGAGGTCGTCCGCCAGCGCGTTGGCTTCCGCCGGTTCGAGCTGAAAAACGCCGTCATGTATCTCAACGGCAAGCGCATCGTGTTCAAGGGTGCGAACCGGCATGATTTCTGCGCCGAGAGCGGCCGCGCCATCCCGGAGGAGAAGATCCGCCGCGATCTGCTGACCATGAAGCGCAACAACATCAACGCCGTCCGCACCTGCCATTATCCCGACAGCAGCGCGCTCTACGCCATCTGCGACGAGCTGGGTCTGTACGTCATCGACGAAAACAACATGGAGACGCACGGCATTTGGGACATGGTGGCGCGCGGCAGAAAGCCGGTCGAATATGCGCTGCCGGGCGAGCGTATGGATTGGCTGCCGATCCTGCTGGATCGCGTCAATTCCACCTACCAGCGCGACAAGAACCACGCCAGCATCCTCATCTGGAGCTGCGGCAACGAATCCTTCGGCGGCGACGTCATCTTCGAGATGAGCCAGAAGTTCCGCCAGCTGGATGACACGCGCCTCGTTCATTACGAAGGCGTGGCGCACGACCGCCGCCGCAACGAGACGACCGACATGGAAAGCCAGATGTATACGCCGGTCGCGCAGATCAGGAAATACCTCGCCGAGCACCGCGAGCGCCCGTTCATCCTCTGCGAATACACGCACGCGATGGGCAACTCGAACGGCGCGATGCACTGGTACACCGAATATGCCTATGAGGAGCCGCTCTATCAGGGCGGGTTCATCTGGGATTACATCGACCAGTCCATCCGCACGAAGGATCGCTACGGCAACACGACCTATGCCTACGGCGGCGATTTTGACGACCGCCCCTGCGATTACAACTTCTGCGGCAACGGCATCGCCTATGGCGACGGCGAGGAAAGCCCGAAGATGCAGGAGGTCAAATACAACTATCAGGATATCTTCGCCAAGGTGACGGATACGAAGGCCGTCGTCACCAACCGCGCGATGTTCACCAACACGAGCGCGTATGACTGCGTCGTGATTCTGGCGCGCAACGGCGAAACCGTCGCCTCCGCGCCGCTTGCAACCGACGTTCCGCCGCTGGAGAGCCGCGAATATGACCTGCCGTTCGCCCATCAGGCGCGCGGGGGCGAATACGCCGTGACGCTCTCCTTCCGTCTGAAGGCGGATACGGCGTGGGCGCCGCGCGGATACGAAGTCGCGTTTGCGCAGGGCGTCTATCGGGTCGAGGAGGAAGCGAAGTTCGAGCGCTATGCGCCGCTGCGCGTCGTCCGCGGCGATTACAACACGGGCGTGCACGGCGAGCATTTCAGCGTGCTCTTCGGCGACCTCAAGGGCGGCCTGACCAGCTACCGCTGGGGCGGCAAGGAGATGCTCAAGTCCATCCCGAAGCCGAACTTCTGGCGCGCGCCGAACGACAACGACTGCGGCTGCAGCATGCCACTCCGCTACGCCCAGTGGAAGATCGCGTCCCTGTACGCGGCGACGAACGCCACCGCCGAGCTGGCGAAGAAGAACGGCCACCCCTCCGCGACGGAAAACCCGGACGGCTCCGTGACCATCAGCTACACCTACGGCTTGGGCACAAGGCCGGATGCGCAGTGCGAGCTGACCTACACCGTGCATCCCTGCGGACAGGTGGATGTGAAGCTGGATTACGATCCGGTCGCCGAGCTGGGCGACATGCCGGAATTCGGCGTGATGCTCAAGATGGACGCGGACTACGATCAGGTTCGCTTCTACGGCTACGGCCCGAATGAAAACTACGTGGATCGCCGCGAGGGCGCGCGTCTGGGTATTTTCAAGACGACGACACGCGAAAACGTATCCAAGTATCTCGTCCCGCAGGAGTGCGGCAACCGCACGGGCGTGCGCTGGGCGGAGGTCACGGATTACCGCGGCCGCGGCCTGCGCTTCACGGGCGACGGCATGGAGTTCTCCGCGCTGCCGTACACGCCGCACGAGCTGGAAAACGCCATGCACGACTACGAGCTCCCGCCGATCCATTACACGGTCATCCGCGCGAACCTGCAGCAGATGGGCGTGGCGGGCGACGATAGCTGGGGCGCGCAGACGCACGAGGAATACCTGCTCGACACGAGCAAGCACATGAGCTTCACGTTCAGCTTCAAGGGCATCTGATTTCCCTTCGCCGCAGTCTGCAAAGCGTCAAATCTTTGCGTGCACGGGCGATTTGACCCATTCACAGCGTTATAAAAACACAAGCTCCATCCCAGCCGATGGAGCTTGTGCGCGTTTATATGCGTTTTGAGGTTCTTCCCCTTATCTTTCTTTGGCTTCCTTCTCCCAGACTTTCGGCTGATAGCGCATATCCGACACGTTGTAAACGGTGATGAATGCCTTCGGGTCTTCCCGATTGATGAAATTCATCAGCTTCTGATACTCGCTCTTGTTGACGATGGTGATGATCTCGTTGTGCTTTTCAAAGTTATACGCGCCGATGGCCTCGTAGATCGTCGCGCCGCTGTGCAGATCCTGAATGATGAACTGGCGGAGCGCTTCTTCCTTCTCCGTGATGATACAGACGCGGCGCTTTTTATTGTGGTCGAAGATGAAGTGATCCAGAATTATGCCGTTGAAATACGTGCCGAGAAGGCTCAGAACCACGGTCTTTTTATCGTAGACCAGCGCGGCGGAAAGCGCCACGCACATGCCCGACAGGGACATGGCCCTGCCCAGCTCGATGTGCAGATATTTGTTCATCACCTTCGCCACGATATCCAGCCCGCCGGAAGAAGCGTTTCGGTTGAAGAGGATGCTGAGGCCGATGCTGACCACCAGAATGTAGCAGAGCACATCCAGCTCCTGGCTGCCCGTTATGGAGACGAAATTCGGGAACAGCCTTTCAAAAAGCCCCAGAAACACCGGCAGCAGCACGCTCGTGTAAACCGTCTTCTGCCCAAATTCCTTTCCGCAGGTCATAAACCCGATGACAAGAAGCACGACGTTCAGGACCATCGTGATGGCCGACAGCGGAAGCGGGATAAAATTGGTCAGCACGATGCCAAGGCCGGAGATGCTGCTGATGGACGTGTGGCTCGGCACGAGGAAAAAATAGACCGCAGCCGCAATAATGGCCACCGCCACGGTCAAAATCAGCGTTTCTTTGGCGACGTCCTTGCCGCTCAGCTTTTTGTTCATGGTTTTGGTTCCTCTCAATCTTTGTTTGATCCTTCGGTTCGTTCACGGCGACAGCCGATCGCGCCGTCATCCTCCCCGCGCGCTCCGGCGCGGTCTTCGTCCCCTCGCGGGGCGCATCGACAAGCGCCCAAAAACGCCGTCCGTTTTCAGGCTCAAATCCGTTTTATTGTATCATGTCAAAACGCCTTTGTCACTCCAAAAAGATGCGTTTCATACTAATTCGCAGTTAAAATGCTTAACAGAGCGCATCAGATTTTTTGTTCTGACGAAGCCAAGTGAAGTGAGGCGTACTGGAGGTACGTTGAACGGAACGAGGCAAAGTCAGAGCGAAAAAGATGGTGCGCGGATTAAGCCATTTTAACAAGAATTAGTATCAAGCGAAAGCAGCGTCCCTTCTCCAAGGCGGCCAATCCGCCCCTCTCCGGCAAAACCGGCTGAAACACAAAAAACTCCCCACATGACGAACAGCGCAATTCAGCGCTGCCTCGCCGTGGAGGGAGTTTTTTTATTTTCGTCTCATCAGGCGACTCGTTTATCAGACAAGTCTTCTCAATCGGCCATAAACGCTTCCGCCTTACGCGCGGTCGTTCTCGTCAAACGGGTCGCCGCACTCCGGGCAGAACTTCGGCGGGTGCGCGGGATCGGCGGGCTTCCAGCCGCATTTGTCGCAGCAATAGACCGGCGCGCCCGCGGGCCGCTTCGCGCCGCATTCCGAGCAGAATTTGCCGGTGTTGACCGCACCGCAGGCGCACGTCCAGCCCTCCGCAGGCTTGGCTTCGGGCTTCTTCGCGCCGCACTCCGGGCAGAATTTGCCGGTGGCCGTCGCGCCGCAGGCGCACGTCCACGCGCCCGCGCTCTGCTGAACCGGCGCGGCGGGCTGCTGTTGCTGCTGCGCGCCCATCTGGAAGAGCTGCGCCGCGTTGACCCCGCCGCCCTGCTGAGCCATGTTCATCCCCATGAAGCCGGTGAACGCGCCGCCCTGATTCTTGGCCGCATCCTGCATGGCCTGCGCCTGTGCGCCGACCAGATGCGCCGCCGCCATGTTCGCGTTGCGGAAGACGGCGTTCTTTTGCAGCTCCTTAATCATCGCCTCGTCCTCTTCGGAGGCCTTGACGGAATTGACGCCGAAGGACACGATTTCCACGCCGCGCAGGTTCGCCCATTTTTCGGAAAGCACATCGTTGAGCGCCTCGGCGATCTCCGCGGTGTGCCCCGGCAGCGCCGAATAGCGGACGCCCATTTCGGAGATCTTGGCGAACGCGGGCTGAAGCGCCGTCAGCAGCTCGCTCTTGAGCTGGCTGTCGATCTGCTCGCGGGTGTAGTCGCCCTCCACGTTGCCGCAGACGTTGGTGTAAAAGAGCATCGGGTTGGTCACGCGGTAGCTGTATTCACCGAAGCAGCGAATGGAGATGTCCACATCGAGGCCGATGTTGTTATCCACCACGCGGAAGGGCACCGGGCTGGGCGTTCCGTATTTGTTGCCCAGAATCTCCTTGGTGTTGAAGAAATAGACGCGCTGATCCTTTCCGGCCTGACCGCCGAAGGAAAGGCGGTCAAAGGTGGTCTTCAAAATGGCCTTGGCCTTTTCGCCGTTCAGCGCGCCGTAGAAGATGCTCGGCTCGCCGTTTTGCTGGAAGACATACTCGCCCGGTTCGGCGCAGAAATCCATGATCTTACCCTGATCCACAACTGTCTCTTATACACATCTCCGAGCCCACGAGACCGTACTAGATCTCG
>ENA-OYXV01002051-OYXV01002051.1-human-gut-metagenome-genome-assembly--contig:-NODE-2051-length-10106-cov-4.655159_pt1 | contig 10106 bp, 9 predicted proteins | sample MGYA00244846_ERZ653424 | MGnify/ENA primary metagenome ERZ653424 (study PRJEB26926, sample SAMN06165108) | human gut metagenome | biome: ENVO:00009003; feature: ENVO:2100002; material: ENVO:00002003...
CTCACGCTGAGGCCCTATTCGTCATGCAGCAACACGACATTTGTCCTCACATTCTCCTGACGCTATCTCTCGCCCCAGCGCGAACGTAACGGATAGCGGCTCGGGTGCAGCAACAGTCTTAGCGAAGTGGGGTAGGAGAAGTAGGCCCATATCCAGTTGATGAGCACGGTGAACTTGTTGCGCATGCCGAGTATTGAAATCAGATGCACAAACATCCAGCAGAACCATGCCGGGAAGCCCGAAAGTTGCACGTGATTCAGGTCGGCTACGGCGCGATTGCGTCCCACGGTGGCCATCGACCCTTTGTCCTTGTATCGGAACGGAGTCTTGAATTCCCCGTCATTGAGATTTTTTGCAAGTGTGCGCGCCTGCTGTATTGCCACTTGTGCCAGTTGCGGGCATCCGTGAGGATATGCGTCGTCGGCGTGATACGATATGTCGCCTATAATGAATAGGTCGTCGATTCCCTGTGCGCGATTGAACTCATCGACCACAAACCGATGCCCCGGACCCATTTCAGGTGACGCTCCCTTGAACTCGAATGTCACGCCCGTGACTCCCGCCGTCCATATCACCATTTCGGAGTAGATTTTCGTGCCGTCGGAGAAGGTCAATACATTGTCTTCATAGGACTGCATGCGCCGTTGCAGGTGCACATCCACCATGAGGCTTTTAAGGTATTCAAGCGCGTGACGCGAAGCCGAGGGACTCATGACCTGAAGCAGCCTGTCGGAACCTTCGACAAGGATTATCTGCACCTCATCGGGATTGATTCGCGGATATTCGCGATGGATTATGTAACGCTTCATCTCGCCTATGGCTCCGGCCACCTCAACTCCGGTAGGGCCGCCTCCGATGACAACGAAGCTTAGCAGCTTGCGACGCTCTTCAAGGTCGGTGGTGATGCTTGCGCGTTCGAGGCGGTCGAGAATCTCGTTGCGGCATCGCAACGCCTCGCTCGTACTCTTCAGAGTGTACACATACTTATATAGGTCGGTCATGTTGAAGTAGTTGTTGATTGTGCCGGCCGCAATGACGAGTTTGTCGTAGTGTATAGTTTCAAATTGTGTAGTCAGTTTCTTCTCGACGACATCGATTGTCTTCACCTCGCCCATGTTGTAGATGGGGCGCGGCTTCATTTTGCGCATTTCGCGCCTGAACGGAAATGAGATGCTGGCGGGGTCGAGGCCCGATGATGCGATTTGATAAAATAACGGCGGAAAGCTGTGATAGTTGTTGCGGTCGATGAGCAGAACATCATACTTGTTTCGGTCAATGCGCTTTATGAAATTTATTCCGGCAAATCCTCCGCCCACCACTACTATTTTTTCTTTGGAATCCATGTAGATATGTTATTTTTTCAAAATTCGTAAAATAATCAATATTAATGGCGTATCTTTACACGATATTTTGCAATGGATGCTATAAATCGATATTCAATGATATACCTAAGATATATACTCGTTTTTGTCATATTATGTTCATCGTGGACATCATCTATTTTTGCGCAGATTAATGCCGAGCAAGTGCTGAGGGTGGGACGCAACACATTGTATCTCGAGGACTATGTGCTGTCGATTCAATATTTCAATCAGGTGATAGCCGCAAAGCCCACTCTTGCGCAGCCCTATTTCTACCGTGCCATAGCCAAGATAAGCCTTGATGATTATCGGGGTGCCGAGAAGGACGCTTCCACTGCAATAAAATACAATCCTTTCATAACCAACGCTTACGAAGTGCGAGGTGTGGCCCGCCAAAATCTTGGCAAGTTGAAGGAGGCAATTGAGGATTACACTACGGCTCTCGAACAGTTGCCCGAAAACAAGGGAATCCTGTTTAACAAGGCTATGGCCGAGGAGGAGCTTAAGGATTATGATGCCGCCGAGGCCACTTATGCGACTTTGCTCGGTGCTTATCCCAACTACGACAACGGTTATGTGGGACGTGCCAAGCTGCGTCTTGCCAAGGGTGACACAATCAGCGCCGTGGCCGACCTTGACAAGGCTCTGGAATTGAACAAAAACTCAACCAACGCCTACGTGTTGCGCGCTGATATAGCAATCCAGTCGTCGCGTGACTTCAAAACGGCTCTTGACGACATGAACGAGGCCATAAAGCTTCAGCCACAGTATGCGGGCTTCTACATCAACCGAGCTTTCCTGCGTTACAACCTCGATGACTATTTCGGGGCGATGGCCGACTATGACTACGCCATCCAGCTTGACCCGCTGAATACAGCCGCGCTCTTCAACCGAGGACTGCTTCGCGCCGAGGTGCACGACAACAACAAGGCAATCGACGACTTCAGCAAAGTGCTCGACCTTGAAAGCGACAACTATAAGGCTCTCTATAACCGAGCCATACTCTACAAGGAGATTGCCGACTACAAGAACTCGGTCGCCGACCTCAATCGCGTAATCGAAGCGTTTCCCTCGTTTTCGGGTGCCTATTTCGCACGTTCCGAAAATCTGCGCATGATGGGTGACATGGCTTCGGCCGAGCGTGACTACAAGCGTTCGATGGCTCTTGCCAAGCAGCCTGTGAGCGATGACGGCAATAGGGATGAGAACAGCAGCAGTGCCGATGTTGTGAATGAGTCGCAGGAGGCCGTGGCTAAGCGCTTCACTTCGTTGTTGACAATCGACAATAATGTCGGCGCACGCGAGGAGTATAACACCGCCGGAATAAAGGGTCGTGTCCAGGATCGTAACGTGGCGATAGAGGTTGAGCCTATGTTCACACTCAGCTACTATGTCACCACCAACGAGATAAAGGAGATGCCTTACTACATCAAGGAGATCGACGACCTTAACTCAACCCGAATGCTGCGTTTCATAGTCATGGTGACCAATCATGAGCCCCAGCTTTCCGATGAAGAGGCCATAGCAAGGCACTTTGCGTCGATTGAATATTATAACTCCTACATAGCGACTCACCAGCCCCGAGCCATCGACTACTTCGGACGGGCTATGGATTTCTTCACGTTGCGCAACTATCAGGCTGCGTTGACCGACCTTGACCGTGCCATAGAGCTTACACCCGACTTCACGCTTGCCTATATGCTGCGTGCTGTTGTCAAGCTGAGAAATGCCGAAACCGAGCGATTGTCGGGAGAGTCGAAGACCGAGCCCGGATTGCGTGACTTTGGTGCGCAAGGTGCCAAGATGCTGGCCTCGACCGTTATGGCCGACATTGACAAGGTGATAGAGCTGTCGCCGCGCATGGCCTTCGCCCACTACAACAAGGGCAACGTGCTTGTGTCGCTCGGCGATTATACTTCGGCCATAAGCGCCTACACCAAGGCTATCGAGCTTAAGGCCGACCTTGGGGAGGCCTATTACAACCGCGGCTATCTCTACCTGATGCTCGGCAATAAGGATGCCGGCATAGCCGATCTTAGCAAGGCCGGTGAGCTTGGAATCGTTCCCAGTTACAACCTGTTGAAGCGAATGACTCGCTGATGCGGAAATTTTGTGGATGATTCTGTGGCGTGATTGCGGAATTTTGACTATTTTTGACATTATACTTTATACTATCATAAAATACCTATTTTTCTTATGTTACCTGAAGATCTAAAGACACTTGAGCAGAAGGGCATCAGCCCTGAAGCTTTCAATGCCCAGATTAAGAGATTTGAAACCGGATTTCCTTACCTGCGCATCCTTGATTCGGCACGCGTGGGTTGTGGAATAATCAGTCTTGACGATGTCGGCCGTGAAAAGGCTGTTGCACGTTGGGATGAATATTTGTCACATGGCGGACAGGTTTTCAAGTTCGTTCCTGCATCGGGTGCCGCATCACGTATGTTTAAAGCGCTTTTTGAATTCCTTGATGCCGAGGCCAACGAGCCGGCCGAGGGAAGTGCTATGGCCGACTTCTTCAAGCGCCTGCCTGACTTCGCTTTCTATGCCGAGCTTGACGCAGTGTGCCAGACCCTTTACGGAAAGGATATACCCGCATTGCTCGACGGAGGCGAATACAAGAAGATTGTAGCCGCTCTGCTTGGCAAGGAGGGAATGAATTATGGAAGCCTGCCCAAGGGACTGCTTAAATTCCATCTCTATGCCGATGGTGCGCGCACTCCTCTTGAAGAGCATCTTGTTGAGGGCGCACAGACCGCTACCGACAGCCAAGGTGTGGTTAACCTTCACTTCACTGTTTCGCCCGAGCACCGCACGTTGTTTGAGGCAAAGATTGCCGAAGCGGTTCCCGCACTGGAGAAGAAGCTTGGCGTGAAGTACAACATAAGCCTTTCGGAGCAGAAGAAGTCGACCGACACGGTTGCCGTGAATCCCGACAACACTCCCTTCCGCGAGGACGGCAAGCTGTTGTTCCGTCCCGGAGGTCACGGTGCCTTGATCGAGAATCTCAACGACATCGACTCGGCTGTCGTGTTTATCAAGAATATCGACAACGTGGTTCCCGACTCGCAGCGTGGCGTAACCTTGGAGTATAAGAAAGTGATTGCAGGATACCTGATTGAGGTACACGACAAGATTGAAGAGTATATGCGCAAAATCAATGCAGGCGACTACACAATGGACGATGTGCGCGAAATGATATCGTTCATGCACGACACTCTCAATCTGCGTGACGATGCGATGAAGAACCTTGAGGATGTCGACCTTGTGCTCTACATCAAGAATAAGCTCAATCGCCCCATAAGAGTGTGCGGAATGGTGCGTAACGAAGGCGAACCCGGCGGTGGCCCGTATATCGCTTACAATCCCGACGGCTCTACCTCGCCTCAGATTCTCGAAAGCACTCAGATTGATCCTGCCAACAGCCAGTACAAGGAGATGGTGGCCCGCGCCACTCACTTCAATCCGGTTGACCTCGTGTGCTTCCTGAAGGATGTCGACGGTAACAAGTTTGACCTTCCCCGTTATGTCGACCCCGACACCGGCTTCATCTCGTCGAAGTCACGCAACGGAAAGGAGCTTCGCGCACTTGAACTTCCCGGATTGTGGAACGGTGCCATGAGCGACTGGAACACGGTGTTCATCGAGGTGCCCATCGGTACGTTCAACCCTGTCAAGACCGTCAACGACCTGCTCCGTCCCGCTCATCAAGGTTAATGCCGTCGAGGCACAAACATTAAGTTCGCGTCAGGCGTTATAACAGTGTCATGAATAAGAAGGATGCTGTAAAAAAGATTTGGCGTGAAAGCTTTGATGATTCAGAGCAGTATGTCGACATGTTTTTCTCCCGGATTTACCGCGACGACGACGCTATGTTGCTCGTCGATAACGGAATCCCGTCGAGCTCATTGCTGTTACAACGTTACGCCATGAACTTTCATGGCGTAACTGTTTCTATAGGTTACGTGTGCGGGGCGGCCACTATCAAGGATGCCCGTTGTCACGGACTGATGCACCGGCTCATGAGCGATGCGCTGCGGGAGTCCTATCGCCGTGGCGATGTGCTGTGCTCGCTCATTCCCGCCAATGAATGGCTGTTCCACTACTACGGCCATCAGGGATTCTCGCCGGTGTTCTATGTCGATGTCGAGCGTTACACATCGATGCACACGTTCCGTCACTCGGGTAAGTATTTCCGGTTTGAAGATGTCGACTCGGACGATGCCTACGATTTCTTCAACACCATGATGAGGCAGCGCCCGTGCTGTGTTCAACATTCGCGTGAGCAGTATGACTGGATATTGATGGACAATTCGATCGACTCGGGCACGGTGCTCGGCATTGTCGACGGAATGGACAACATCGCCGCTCTCGCATTTGTAGTGTCACACGACGGCATCGCGCTGGTCAAGGATGTGCTTGCCGTGGACAATGATGCACGTGACGCCATCCTGGAGGAGATACACAATCTTTACGCCGACATGCCTGTAACGGTGCTCGGATACTACACTCCGGGACGCGAGGAGCTTGTGGCGCGCGGCATGGCGAGGATTGTCAATGCCTTCCGCTGCCTTGAGATAATAGCATCGGTCTATCCTCGGCTGAAGCTTGTGATGAGGCTGTGTGACTCAATCGTGCCTGAAAACAGCCATGTCTACAGGATTCACGATGGATTGTGTGAGATAGATGACGACTACGAGGGGCAGTGTGACTTCGATATTGACATAGAGGTTCTGACCTCGATAATATTCGGTAACGATGTCACGCGCCGGTTGCTCGATTTCCCGGCGACGCGCCCATTCATAAGCCTTATGCTTGATTAAAAACAGATTGTTATGATACGTAAACTTATATCCGCGACAATGCTCGCATTGTCGGTCTTTACAGTTTCGGCCGACGACGACGGCAAGGTTGAGAGCATCAACCAGGCCGAATTTTCGGAAAAGATATTTGATTACTCGACCCGCGAGAAGCCGGTGATAAAGTCGGAGCGTCCGGCTGTCATCGATTTCTGGGCACCGTGGTGCGGTCCATGCCGGCGACTCGCTCCGGTGATGGATTCACTTGCCGTGCGCTATAAGGGCAAGGTGGATTTCTACAAAATAAACATTGACAATAACGAAGCTATAGCCCGGCAATTGGGTGTAAGCTCGATACCCCTTGTGCTCTTTGTCCCGGTCGACGGTAACGATGTGCAGGGCATGATGGGAGTATATCCCACCGACGCCTATGTCGATGTGGTGGATGAGTATCTGCTGGGAATGCCCTCAAAGTCGCGTTAGGCTGTAAGCTCAATCGACTTCTCCTCGGCAATTCGCCTCATGTTGAGTATGGCGTAACGCATGCGTCCGAGTGCGGTGTTTATGCTCACTCCGGTAGCGTCGGCGATTTCCTTGAAGCTCATGTCGTTGTAGTAACGCATCTTCAGTACTTCGCGTTGAGAGTCGGGGAGTGCTTCGATGAGGTTGCGCACATCGGCGTGTATCTGGTCGATTACAAGGTGATCCTCGATGTTGTCGTCACACAGGTCACGACGGTTCAGCAGGTCGGCGGTGTATTCATCGGTCGACACGTTGTTCTCCGACTTTGACTGCCGGTAGTAGTCGATTATGAGGTTGTGGGCTATGCGTGTAAGCCAGGAGCCGAATTTTCCCGTTTCGGTGTATCGTCCCTGCTTCAAAGTCATTATGATTTTTATAAAGGTGTCTTGAAAGATGTCATCGGCGACATCCTTGTTCTTTACAATGTGCATTATGTAGGAAAATACTTTGGATTGATGACGGGTTAAAAGCGTGTCAAAAGCCTCGTTGTTTCCTTCGAGATAGAGTTCTACCAACTGCTGGTCGGTAAGATTGGTCAAATTTTGCATTATTGTCAGAAAATTGTTGATTGGAGTAAAGGTGTACTTATAGGCGGTAAGGTTAAAATGGTTAATAATGGATGTTTTTACAAATGTAGTCAAAAGCATTGAAATATTCAATGGTTTAAGGATTTTTCGCAATACTGATATAATAAAATTGTGATTTTTAAGTTGTCGCATCAATTTGCGTTACGTTGATAATAAACGGGGTTGTAATGGCGTTGTAAATATGTGTCGTCATTAAAAATTGCCTATGGATAGAAAGTCTACTCAACACAACTGCCCGATAAAAGCCTCAAAGTGCCGTAAGGATGTCGAGGCTCTCCCCGACAAACGCACCATCGAGTTTATAAGGATGTTTGCTCGAAGTTACCATTGCGAGCCGGCCCTTGCACGAGGGTTGCAGGATATGGTGCTTAACTGATGTGACGCTATCGGCGTGACGGATTGTAGCCCGACCTGATGAGTGGCGATGCCGAGTTGTAGAATGTCGAGTCGAGCATTTGCCTGAGCGTGGCCTCGGGATGTCTTTTCATGTAAGATTCTATGATGCGTAATCCTATGTAGCGTCCGGCGCGTCCGGGTGACTGCGGGTGGAGCAGTGTCGTGTGAGGTGCCGCCGCAGTGAGTCGTGACGCTACATCCATGTCGGTGGAGTAGAGCATCTTCCTTTCGATCAAGGCGCTCCACGCCGGAGCCTCGTTCTCCGCGAGCCATGTCAGCTGCGACTTGTCGTAGCCTAATGCTGTGGCAGTGTCACTGTCGGGGACAAGTAGCATGACGGCTTTAACAAGGGCTCCCTCATAAAGTAATCGGCTCAGCACGGTGGCATCGTTTGACGGTCGGAAGGGATAGGCCGTGGCGATGATCGATTCGGCTATGTCGTAGGGCAGCCGTGTGGCGGTTTTGGTGGCCCGGCGGTAGCTGTCAAGGTAGTTGTAGCCCTCGTAGTCACATCCCAAATAGTGGTTCAGGCCTAACAACATCACCGTGTCGGCGAGAATTATCGACTGGTTGTAGGTGATTGCCGCACTATAGATTTCAGGCGGCGTTATGTCGGGAAATTCATCACCCATGCGGCTGTATATGCATCCCGTGACGGCCTCGATTGAGTCGAGCGACAAGAAGCGTGATTCTATATCGGGAGTGAAAACTCTCACCCCTCGGCTTTGGGAGTAGGCGGTCAGCGACGAGTCGCTGATGTCGTTACCGAGCATGATGCGCAGCGCAACGGCAAATGTGTCGCGTATGGCCTGCCGGTCGGCACTGTCGGCCGTGTCATAGCGGTAGGCCGCTCTGTCAAATCGATGTATTTCAACAGGTGCGCAGTCGTCGGTCGGCGGCTTGCTGCAGCCGATGAGCATTGCCGTCGACAGCACGGTTAGGATTGCCTTAAGCTTGTGGTTCATTTTGTTGATTGGGTTCTGATTGTCGCAAATTTAGCCTATTTTTGTATTTATGGAGCAGATTGTTGTTCAAAAATGCTTCATTTCTATGCTTCACGGACAAAAATGTGCCGTATGTTGACGAAAATACGAGGCTATTTCTTAATTTTGTAGTGAATTTCAACCAAACTATGCTCCGATTGATAAGACTAATATTGTGCCTCTTCGTCGTGTCGTTGACTTCGCTGTCGATTATGGCCGGTGACTTCGTAGTAGTCCTCGACCCCGGTCATGGAGGTCATGACTACGGAGCTATCGGTGCAAAGGCAAGGGAGAAGGACATAAACCTCGGCGTGGCGCTCAAGCTGGGTGCCTTATTGAAAAAAGAGAAGGGTGTCAAGGTCGTCTACACACGCGACGGCGACTATTTCAAGACGCTGCAGCAGCGTGCCGACATTGCCAACAAGGCTCATGGCGACCTCTTCATCTCGATTCACGTCAATGCGGCGCCCGTCGCGGCGGCCCGGGGCGTCGAGACGCTCATCATGGGCGAAAGCCCGCTCGAACAGCGCATCAACGACGAGGTGCTCTTCGCCAACAACAAGGAGGAGTTCATCGACATGAGCGACCAGCGCACGGCGGCGATCGTGCGGGCCTATATCTCCAATCTGCGTTTCACCTACGGCGAGTACAGCGAGGCGATGGCGCGGCTGTTGGAGAAGAACTACAAGCAGGCGGGGCGGTACGTGCGCAAGACCAAACCCCAACTGCTCAAAGTACTCTATGCGACCAACATGCCGGGTGTGCTGACCGAAATCGGTTTCATGTCCAATCCCGAAGAACTGCGCTACATGTGTTCCGAGAAGGGACAGAACGAGATCGCCCGTTCGCTGTTCAACGCCGTGAAGGACTATGTGAATTTCGTACGGGGTATGCAATTGGTCGAAGAGTGCGACGACGCCACGACGCAGGCACCGGTCGAACCGGCGCCCGTTGTGTCCGAACCCGCTCCGCAGCCTGCGAAGGCCGCTGCTGCGAAGAAGCCGTCGAGCGGCTATACGATTCAGATTCTTGCCAGCACCAAGCGTCTGAAATCCAATGACTGGCAATTCAAGAGCTACAAGAACAAGGTGATCGAGCTGCGTTCCGCGGGCCGCTACCGTTATAAGTATTGTGTGGGTCGTTACGCGACGCAGGCCGAAGCCAAGCGTGCGCTGTCGCAGGTGAAGAAGAGCTTCGGCGACGCTTACATCGTGCGTTACGAAGGCGATGCGATCGCCCGATAAACATTCCGAATTATGAGACGAGAGGTAAAGATAGGCGTGTTCGCCGTCGTCATGCTGGGCTGCCTGTGGGGCGGCATCCGCTTTCTGAGCGGCATCGATATTTTCAGCCGCAACATTCCCTATTATGTGGCTTATCCGGAGATCAGCGGGATCCAGACCGCCACGCCCGTCACCATTCAGGGCGTGAAGCTGTCTCTTATACACATCTGACGCT
>ENA-OYXV01002059-OYXV01002059.1-human-gut-metagenome-genome-assembly--contig:-NODE-2059-length-10073-cov-6.733979_pt1 | contig 10073 bp, 8 predicted proteins | sample MGYA00244846_ERZ653424 | MGnify/ENA primary metagenome ERZ653424 (study PRJEB26926, sample SAMN06165108) | human gut metagenome | biome: ENVO:00009003; feature: ENVO:2100002; material: ENVO:00002003...
AAAACTGTAAACCATGTGATTGCACAATCTGTAAACTATCTTACTGCACTTTACACAAGCGGCCGCTCCTTTTCGCACGCTGTGGGGCTTTGGCATCGCAGGCATTGCGGTTTGGCAATATTTTCATGTTAACACATTATTTACATATGCAGCATTGTGCGGCAAATTACGGCAATGCTATAATAAAACAAGCAAAAAACTACTGCCTAAGGAGGAAAAAACATGAAAAGACTATATGCTCTCGTTATAGCCTTGTTGATGCTGTGCGCGGGCTGCAACGTTAAAACCACGCCTGAGCCGCAGACCATACCGCCGATAGAAACTCCTATGCAGCAGGGCGGGAGCGCTACAACCGCACCGGACGAAAATGTGCCGACACCCCCGGCAGAACCGTCAGCGCCCGCGGAGGGCGATATCAGTCCCGAAATACCGGACGATTTGCGGGAAGCGCTTGAAAGCGGATATGCGGAAGCAAAGGCGATAAATACCGATGTGGCAGGATTTATGACGAGATTCGGCCCATATGCATCGGCGGATGGAAAGATTTACGGCAATCCGTTGGTAAAAAGCGAAAAGCAGGAATACTATGCCAAATATTGGATAGACGGCAGGTGGGTTAAGTATGGCTCCACACAGATACTCGGCGGCAAGCTCAATGAGGACGGCACGGAAGTGGACGGTCAAATATTGATATTCTCCAAGCATTACAGCAACATATCCTTTATTGTAAACAGGGAAACAGCGCCTGCCGATATAGAGCCGATATGGCTAAACCTTGGCGGGAAGATACGGGAATATAAAGTGTTTGCCATACAGGCGGTCGAAATAGACAATTGGGAGGATTTCATTTCACATGAGACGGGATACATTCCGCACGAGGCATATGAATTGATAGAAATTATTGAAAACATGGACGCCGATGCACGCACGGCATATTATGCTGCGCTTGCGAAGGATTTCTGCGGCGAAGCTTTTACGGTAACCGAAAACGACGGCGTTATAATAGTCTGCGGCTCAAGCTATAAGGAGAGCGAATGGAGGGACAAGATGGCGGCCGTGTACTGCGTGGGCAGGTAAAGGCGGCTTATGGCTTTGTGTGAATACGGGTGAACGGGCGGGGCGGCACAGACCGCCCCTTTTCGCACGCTCGTGCGGCGTATTGATATTGCGCTTTGACTGTGATATAATACATAAAATTCTGATTGGGAAAGGGATGATACGTCTCTATGGACGATGGGAGTCCGATAGGATACCTTATCGCTATCTTTGCCTTTATATTGGGCGGAGGGTACTTCGCTGCGACAGAGATCGCTCTGGCCAGCGTTAACCGCATACGCATAATGAGCTATGCGGACGACGGCAACCGCCGCGCAAAGCGGGTGCTGTATATTTTGGATCATTTCGACAAGGCGCTCACCACGCTTTTGATAGGCAACAACATAATGCACATAAGCTGCGCCAGCATTGCCACGCTGATGGCAACCAAGCTTTGGGGCGTAGGCTATGTTACCCTTACCACAATAGTTACAACTCTTGTGGTATTTCTTGTTGCCGAAATGATACCCAAACGCTTTGCAAAGGCAAACAGCGAAAAGTTTTCGCTTGCCGTTGCGGGGTCGCTTCTTTTCTTTATGAAGGTGCTTGGGCCGCTGGCGTTCATATTCTCCGCCATAAGCCGCCTTGTAAGCAAGCCCTTTAAGAAGAACGAGGAAGAAGAACCAACCGTTACCGAGGATGAGCTTTACGACATAATAGAGAGCATCCCCGAGGAAAGCGACATAGACGAGGAAAAGGCCGAACTTATGCAGAGCGCGCTGGAGTTTTCCGATACTTTCGTGCGCGAAGTGCTCACCCCTTGGGATAAGGTGGTCAAGCTGAGGCTGGACATGAGCGGGGACGAAGCCATGGCCGTGATACGGGACGATATCCATTCAAGATTGCCCGTTGTTGATGCGGAAGGCAACCCCGTAGGCATGGTGCAGATAAGAAAATTCCTGCGCACGCGCTATAAGAATGCGAGCGTAAGCGTTAAGGACATTATGGACGATATCCATTTTGTCAATGACGATATAGCCATAGACGATCTGCTTACAGCCATGAGCAACGACAAGACGCACTTTTCCGTTGTGCTGGATAAGGACGGCAAAACCATAGGCATAGTTACCATTGAGGATATACTTGAGGAGCTTGTGGGCGAGATTTACGACGAGGACGATAAGGAGGCGGCTGAATAATGGCTACCGCATGGGATTATATAGCGATAGTGATATTTATCGTGTTTTCCGCGTTCTTCTCGGGTTCCGAAATAGCGTATGCTTCCGTGAACGAGCTAAGGCTTAAAAAAGCGGCGGAGGCCGAAAACGGCAATAAGCTTGCCAAGCTTGCTTACAGCATATATTCAAACTATGACGATGCGCTTATAACCATACTTATAGGCAATAACCTTGTGAACATAGCCTCCTCCTCCGTGGCTACGGTAATAGCCATAGATATAATGGGAGACAAGGGAACGTGGGTGGCAACGGCCATAATGACCGTTATAATACTAACGTTCGGCGAGATAGTGCCAAAGATAATTGCCGTGCAGGCCGCATTCAGCTTCACGCATATAGCGGCGGTACCGCTCAAGGCGCTCATGATAATTACGTTCCCCATAGTATGGCTGATACAGCGCGTTCTCAAGGCGCTCGATAAGCTTATAAAGAAGGAAGATGAAGAGCCTGCCGACGCCATAACGGAGGACGATCTTGAAACGATAATAGATACCGTTGAGGACGAAGGCGTTATAGACGAGGATAGGGCGGATCTGCTGCAAAGCGCGCTTGATTTTGACGATGTGCTGGCATACGAGGTCATAACCCCGCGCGTGGACATGGTCACGATAGACATTGAGGACAGTTTTGGGGAAATACTTGAAACAGCCAACGACTCTGGATATACGCGCATACCCGTTTATGAGGACACGGTTGATAACATAATAGGCATACTGCATCTGAACCATTTTTATAAGATGCTTGCCGAAAAGCCGGACGGGTTCGATATTCGGGACATACTTATGCCGGTGAACTTTGTGCATAAGACAATGCCGCTTGACGATGTGCTCAAGGAAATGAAGCGCCGCCAGTGCCATATGGTAATAGTTACCGATGAATACGGCGGAACCATGGGCTGCCTCACCATGGAGGACGTGCTGGAGCAGCTTGTGGGCGACATTTGGGATGAAACGGACGACATAGAGCCGGAGATAACCCAAACGGGCGACGACACATACGACGTGGACGGCGACATGCGCATAGAGGACTTCCTTGACGAGATGGATATAGACGACCGCGATTTTGACGACGACAACGCGACCGTTGGCGGCTGGGCAATAGAAATGCTGGGCGACTATCCAAAGGTTGGTGATATGTTTGAGTACAAGAACCTTACCGTAACGGTTAAAAAGCTGCAAAACCGCCGCGTTGTGCTGGTGGGCGTAAAGGTTTGGCCCGTGAAGGAAGAGGACGAAGAAGAACTGTAAAAAAGGCGAATATGCGGCGGCTCCGGCAAATGGCGGGGCTGCCGTTTTTTGTGCAAACAGTTAAAAATCTATTAACTTTTAATCTCTCCCCATATATGGTAAAATAAATAAAATAGCATCAGTATGCAGCGGAGGAATATGAAAAGATTGCTTTTTGCGCTGCTGGCGCTGCTTACGGCGGCGTTTGCGGCGGGCTGCGGCGAAGAAACAGAGGAGCCGCATATAAACATTGGCGACATGGAAAGCGGCGCGGGCATAACCAGCGCGGCCGATCTTGCTGCCTTTTTTGAATCCGGCGGTGAAAGGGCCGTGCTTGCGCGCTCGGTAGATATGGAGGACGCTATGCTCACCCTCAGTGCCGCGCGCGGGCATATAACAATAGAAGGCCGCGGGAACACAATATCCGGCAATGCGGACTGCGTGATACGCCTTGAGGACGGGGCGGAGCTCACGCTTGAGGAAGTGAACATAACCGGCGGCGCGGCTGGCATAGGCGGGCTTGGCTCGGGCAAAATATCGGGTCAGGGCGCGATAAACGCCGTTGCGCACGCGGTGGACTTTGCCGCGGGCATTGAATTCGGCGAAAACAGCCGCTTTTATATCAAAAGCAACCGCGGCTGCGCAATACGGGCGGGAATGCTTAACATGGGCAAGGGCTGCGCGGTTTATGCCCAGGGCGGCGAAAGCGCAAGCGCCGTGAACATATTTGAAGAGGACATCTTGCTTGATGAAGGCGCGCTGCTTGAAGCCATGACGGAGGCCAATTATAACGCGCTAAAATGCACCGGAACGCTCGTTATGCAGGACGGCGCAACGCTGAAGGTGAAAAACAATGGCGAATACCACGGCGCGGAGCTTAATGAAATTGAGCTTTACGGCGTGACCAACATAGAAGCGGACGGGGGAGACAAGGGCGTTGGCATGTTTGCGTTCAGCGCGGACGGCGATTATTATGCGGTTGGCCATTGTGAGCCTGAAATGGTGATAGAAACGGGCAACGGCAGCGTAACGTTCGTAAACGACGCGGCGGACATACCCGAACCCACGCCGGAACCCACCCCTGCAACGGAAGAATAATAAAATACACGGCCTATAAAGGCGAAAGGAGACGGCATGGGCAGACAAACGGGCAGACCAAGCTTCCGCGCGGTGCGCAGGCGCAAATATATTGCACGCAGGATAATGGTGCTTATTTTGCTTGCGGGCGTTATAGTAGGGCTTGTATTTTTGACCAAGGCATTATTTGCGGGCAAGGTGACGCCGAACGGCGGCGCAACGCCAACGCCGGAGCTCAGCGAAACTCCGACAGAGCCTACGCCCACGCCTAAGCCTACGCCAACGCCCGAGCTTGACGCGGCGCTGACCGTGACCGAGCAAAGTGCGGACGCATTGAGCCAGATAGGCTTCCATTCGGAAATATTTGTGCGGCGCGATCAGACGACCGCATATACGCGGGAAGAGAACATATACTTTGGCCGCGGCGATAAATACAGCGATCTGAAGGGCGTTATAACCTACGGCGGAAACAATTTCCGCTCATCCTTTGCATACGGCGGTGTGAACGCGCTGAGCGGGCAGCTTACCACGGCGTGGGAAAAGAGCATAGGCCAGCTTGACTGCGGCACGGACGGCGTATGGACGGGCACGGGCTGGACAGGCATGCCCATAATAATACAATGGGACAGCGAAACCAGAGCACTGCTGGGCATTGCGGAGGAGTTTAAGGCCAAGGACGGCTTTACGGAAGTGATATACCCTGCAATGGACGGCAAGATATATTTCTTTGAGCTGAACACGGGCAAGGCAACAAGAAGCCAAATAGATATGGGCGTTGTGAACAAGGGCACAGCTGCTCTGGACCCGCGCGGCTATCCGCTGCTGTATCTGGGCCAGGGCGTGCAGAGCACAAGCGCGGAAGGCACATACGGCGCATGGTTCAGGGTAGTGAGCCTTATAGACAACAGCGTCATAAGCACATTCGGCGGCAGGGACCCCGCGTCTAACCGCCAATGGCAGGCATATGATTCTTCGCCCATATTCGCATCCGATGCCGATACGCTTATAATAGGCGGCGAAAACGGGCTGCTGTATACCGTTAAGCTGAATGCGCGGTTCGATAAAGAGGCGGGTACGGTAAGTGTTGACCCCGGTAGGCTGGTAAAATACCGCTATCACTTTTCCGGCTATTCGGACAGCGACGGCGCGCGTTGGTACGGCATTGAAAGCTCCGTTGCGGCATGGCACCAATACGCATTCTTCACGGATAACGGCGGCATGCTGCAATGCGTAGATTTGAACAGCATGACGCTTAAATATGCCGTTGATACAGACGGAGACGGCGACGCTGGCGTTGTTATAGAGGAGAGCGCAGATAATAACACAATATTCCTTTACGCTGCAAATAAGGCGGACGGCAGGAACGCCGCAGACGGACGGGACAAGGCCTATATACGCAAAATAGACGGCCGCACGGGAACCGTTGCGTGGACAAAAACATTCGATGCATCTGCCGAAAATGCCGGCGGGGCATACGCGCCGGTGCATATAGGCAAAAACGAGCTGAACGGCACCATAATAGCAAGCCTGAGCGCCGCTGCGCTGAACGATGGCACGGACGGTGGGCTTATAATAGCACTGGATAAGTCCACGGGCGAAGAAAAATGGCGCGTTGAGCAGGCGGACGGCATATGGAGCGCGCCCGTTGTGATATACGATGAAAACGGCAAAGGATATATACTGCAATGCGACCGCGGCGGCAAGCTTACACTTTACAGCGGCATAGACGGGCAGCAGATGTGCTCAATCGACCTTGGTTCGCGCATTGAATCAACCCCTGCGGTGTTCAATAATACGTTGGTTGTCGGTACGCGCGGCGTGGACGGCAGCGGGCAGGGGCCGAAGATAGTGGGCATAAGAATAGGATAGCGCAAGCTATGCGCATATACGGGGCGGCACGGCCGCTCCTTTTTATGCAATGGGGCTAAAAAACGGCAGCGGACTCAGGATTTGTGAAATCAATTCAAAATAATGAAAAAAAGGATATATTTATCGCGGCTTGTGCGGTAAAATCGTAGTATAAGGCTTAAGGAGATGGGAAAAAGTATGGCGTATTTGTCGCTTAAAAACGTTACCAAGGAATACCATAGCGGAGAGGTAACCATAAAGGCGCTGTCCGGCGTTAATCTTGAAATAGAGGAAGGCGAACTTTGCGTCATAGTCGGGCCTTCGGGCGCGGGCAAAACAACGCTTTTGAATATACTTGGCGGCATGGATTGCTGCACTGGCGGCGAAGTTGTGCTGGACGGCGAACATATTGAAAAATATGACCGCAAAGCGCTCACAACATACCGGCGGGACACGGTTGGCTTTGTTTTCCAGTTCTATAATTTGGTACAGAATCTTACCGCGCTTGAAAACGTTGAACTGGCGAGCCAAATCTGCAAGGATCCCCTGCCGCCCAAGGATGTGCTTATTCAGGTTGGCCTTGGCGAAAGGCTTTCAAACTTTCCTGCGCAGCTTTCCGGCGGCGAGCAGCAGCGCGTGGCGATAGCGCGTGCGCTTGCTAAAAATCCAAAGCTTATGCTTTGCGACGAACCTACAGGTGCGCTTGACTACCAAACGGGTAAGCAGGTATTGAAGCTTTTGCAGGATACGTGCAGAAAAACAGGCATGACCGTAATAATAATCACGCACAACTCCGCCCTTGCACCAATGGCGGACAGGGTGGTGCACGTTAAAAACGGCACCGTTGCATCGGTTGAACTGAACGCAAAGCCGATGCCAATAGAAGAGATAGAATGGTAAAGGAGGCTGCATGAACGCGCTTACGCTTAAAAATCTGCTGCGTGAAATAAAGCGCACCTTTACCAAGTTCCTTTCAATCTTCGCCATATGCGCGCTGGGCGTGGCGTTCTTTGCGGGAATAAGGGCCACCAGTCCGGACATGAAGGAAGCCGGGGACAGGCTGTATAACACATACAACCTTTCCGACATAAGCGTAATTTCAACTTCCGGCCTTACGGCGGACAATATACGCGACCTTGAAAGTATAGAAGGGATTCAGGCCGTTCGTGCATCGCTTTTTGTGGACGCAATGGCAAGGGGTACGGGCGAAAAGGAAAAGAACCTTCGCCTTTATTCAATGCCGATAAAGCTGAAAAGCGAATATGCCCCGCTGATAGACCTTATACCCGATTACGGCATAGATACTTCGCCGGAATACGAGATGAACGGCGTTGAAATAGTGTCCGGCCGTATGCCGCTGAACGATACCGAGATCGCGCTGGATAATACTCTTGAGGGTTCGCTTGTGAAGCAGCTTGGGGACGAAATAACGCTCACCACATCCGGCGGCACAGTTACGCTGAGAGTCGTCGGTTTCATACGAAGCCCAATGTACATAAGTATGTTTGAACGCGGCACCAGCAGCATAGGCAACGGCACAAGCGACGGCTTTGCCTATGCATCGGGCAACGCGATATCAAGCCTTGGCACAAAGCTGCCGGTAATGAGCCTGCTAAACACATATTATACCCGCGCTGACATTGTTATTTCCGGGAAAGAGGGACTCAGCGCATACAGCGACGAATACGAAGCGCTTGTGAACGAAGTTACCGACCGCATAGAGGATTATGCATCCACCCAGAGCGGCACATGGTATATTCAGGACAGATCCGGCAACCCCGGGTATTCGGATTACAGCGAAAATACGGACAGAATTGCCGCCGTGGGCGATGTGTTCCCGCTTATATTCTTCATAGTGGCGGCGCTGGTGTGCCTTACCACAATGACAAGGATGGTTGAAGAGCAGCGCATTGAAATGGGCACCATGAAGGCGCTTGGCTACGGCGGCTGGCAAATAGCCATGAAGTATGCGGTCTATGCCATGTCCGCCTGCATAAGCGGCGGCGTGGTGGGTGCTATAATCGGTTTTAAGCTGTTCCCGTATGTAATAATGAAGGGCTATTCCATAATGTATTACCTTGGCAAGCTTGAAACGCCGTACAGGGCAGACATAGCGTTTATGGCTATTGCGGCAATGGCTGTCTGCACGGCCGCGGCAACATTTTCCGCGTGCTATGCATCGCTTAAGGAAGTGCCGGCAACGCTCATGCGCCCCAAGGCGCCTAAGGCCGGCAGGCGGGTGCTGCTTGAAAAAATACCGTTCATATGGAAAAAGCTCAGCTTTACCTCCAAGGTGACGGTAAGGAACCTGTTCCGCTATAAAAAGCGCTTTTTCATGAGCGTTATAGGCATAGCCGGCAGCGGGGCGCTGCTTGTTACGGCGTTCGGGCTGAACGATTCAATATTCGGCATAATCGAAAAGCAGTTCGGCGACATTTGGCAAATGGACGTGCAGGCATATGTGTATGAGGCCATGCCGCTTGCCGATATGCAGGAGCTGCTCGGCAAAAACCCGGCAAACGACGATTTTGATTCGGTTATGTTCTGCCTCGATTCCCAAATGGAATGCAAAAACGGCGGCAGAAGCCAAAGCGGCGTGCATCTGCTGGGCGTTGAATCGGCTGAGAGCATGGCCGGGCGCGTAAGCCTGCATAATGGCGGCACGCCAGTAACGCTTGACGACAGCGGCGTGGTCGTTACGGCAAAGCTTGCGGAAACGCTTTCAATAAAGGTCGGGGACGAGATAAACATGCGTACCGGCGGCGAGGATCACCTTATGCGGGTTATAGGCGTTGCGGATAACTATGTTTATCATTATGTGTATATAACCGCGGCGTACTATGAAACCGTGTTCGGCAAGGCAATGCAGTACAACGGCTTCATGGGTAACCTGAAGGACGGACTTACGGACGAAACTATGGACGCTATGTCCACCCAGCTTTTGAGCGACAGCCGCATGTATACCGTCCGCACGATAGGGAGCATATATGCTTCCGTATGGGATTCACTCAGCATTCTCAATTATGTTGTGCTGGTGCTGATACTTGGTTCGGGCATGCTCACGTTTGTGGTTATGCTGAACCTGACCAATATAAACATAGGCGAGCGCATGCGAGAGCTTGCAACGCTGCGGGTGCTTGGGTTTTACGATAAAGAAATGTATGATTACATATTCCGTGAAAACAATGCTCTTTCTGTGATAGGGGCATTCGTTGGGCTTTTGTTCGGCAAAATAATGCATCTGTTCGTCATACGCACCTGCGAGGTGGACATGGTCATGTTCGTGCGCAGCGCAAAGCCGCTCAGCTACGTTTATGCCTTTGCGCTAACGATAGTATTTTCGCTGATAGTCAATCTTTTGATGCGGCCCAAGGTCAGGGCGATAGATATGGTTGAATCGCTCAAGAGCGCGGAATAAAGGAGGGAAAACATGAAAAAATCGTTTAGGATAATCTGCCTTGTGCTGGCGATAGCCTTCGCGGCAAGCATGCTGATATCGATAGTGTGCAGCATTGCGCTGGCGGACGGCATGGATACCCGCGGGGAAACGGTTTACGTTGAAACGGATGCGGAAGGCAACGTGCTTTCGATGATATCAAGCGTGTATCTGTCTCTTATACACATCTGACGCTGCCGACGATCTTACGCG
>ENA-OYXV01002060-OYXV01002060.1-human-gut-metagenome-genome-assembly--contig:-NODE-2060-length-10073-cov-5.684268_pt1 | contig 10073 bp, 9 predicted proteins | sample MGYA00244846_ERZ653424 | MGnify/ENA primary metagenome ERZ653424 (study PRJEB26926, sample SAMN06165108) | human gut metagenome | biome: ENVO:00009003; feature: ENVO:2100002; material: ENVO:00002003...
CGTGAAAATCGCAGTTCGCGTTCTTCTTGATTCTGTATCGTTTTCAAGGATCATCCGCTGTCCGCCCGGCTTAGTCGCTCGCGCTGACAGCTCGATTATTATATCGCAGGCCCGCCCTCCTGTCAATACCTTTTTCGAACTTTTTTTGACGATTTTTGAATCTTTTTGTCTGAAATCCGCATCTTTCATCCTGAAAAGCGTCATTTTTCTCTGCTATTCCTTGAAAAAACGTCTTCCGGGCAGGCAATGGAAAACGTTCAAACCCGATCATTTGTTTGCGCTGCGTCATACTGTTTCAGCATCTTTTCGATATGCGCCTTCGCCGCCTGCTGAGCGTCCTGCACACCGCTCAACGCCGGCGTTTTGTCGCCCATCAGCGCGACGAACTGACTCACCTTGAGCCCCAGCGCATCCTGCATATCCCTGTCCGATCCCTGCGGCGCAACGAGATAATAGCAGAGAATCGAATCCTTCTGCCCCATGCGGTGCGCCCTGTCCTCGGCTTGGCTGTGCACCGCGGGCGACCAATCCAGTTCGCCGAAGACCACGCAGCTCGCCCTTTGCAGGTTCAGCCCGGAGGCCGCGCGCAAAGAAATCACGCAGAGGTTCGTCTTCTCCCCCATGAACCGCGTCACCGCGTCGTCCTTCTGCTGCGTCGTCTCTCGCCCCGTGATAAACGCCGGGCGGTAACTTGCCAGTTCCTTCTTATAGACATCCATTACCGCGTGGTGGTGCGCAAACAGCAGCACCTTCTCTCCGTTATCCAGCAGCGCGCGCACAAACGCCGCGACGAACGGTGCCTTGGCCACGCCCGTGGCCTGCCGTTCGCCCCGGCCGACCTGCTCCTCCAGCATGGCGCGCTCCTTCGCTTCTGGGTGCAGCGCACGCAGGCTGCCCAGCAGCTCGATCACCGGACGCATCAGCTCCCGATACACGCGGTCGTCCGCGTCAATCTCCTGCACCAGCCGCCGCTTGGGCGGCAGTTCGGTCAGCACCTCCTGCTTGGTTCGGCGCAAAATCAGCCCTTCCCGCCTCAGGTGGTCGCCCAGCAGCGCCGGGTCGCGCACCAGATGATTCCCATATCCGTCGCACCACGCGCGCGTGAAGCTCTCCCAATCGCCGAGACAATGGAAGTCAAGGATGTTGACCACATTCCAAATTTCCGACCCCTTGTTGTAAATCGGCGTGCCGGAAAGGCCGATCACCCGTTCGCAGCCTTCCGCCAGCAGGCTGGCCGCCGAATATTTCTCCGTGCCGCCGTGGCGAAGCTCCTGTATTTCGTCAAAGATCACCGCGCTGAACCCCATCTGCGGCAGCGCCTGCTTCCAGCCGCGCAGCAGCAGATAGTGAATGATGTAGACGTCTGCCTCCGGGGGCTGATACGGCTTCAAGCCCGTGAGCACACAGACGCGCGGCGGCCTTCCCTTGATGCGCAGGAAGCGCGCGGCCTCCGCCTGCCAGTTGCGCAGAAGATGCGGCGGCACGACGATCAGCGCCGGAAACGCCCCCGTCGCCGCCAGACAGGCCAGCGCCTGCACCGTCTTGCCCAGACCCATTTCATCCGCCAGCAGCGTCCGCGGATTCGCCAGCAGGAAGGAAAGCCCCTCCTTCTGGAATTCCCGCAGCTCCCCCTCGAACGTCCCCTCCGGCGGCGCGCTCCTTCTGGGCAGTTTTTCGGCCTGCGCGCGCTGAATCGCGTGTTCCCGCGCCTGCATCAGCGCGTTCTCCCAGAGCGCGCGGTCTCTCGGCGCAATTTCCAGCGGATAGCGCAGCATCAGCCAGTTCACATCGCCGATGATTCGCCGGTTCGCCGTGAATCGCGCTTCGCCCCGCCGCCGCTGACTGCCCGGAAACAGCCGCGCCGCCATCTCCGTCACGCACGGCTCGCCCTTGATCGTCCAGCATTTGCTCCGCCTGTTATAGGAAAGCGTTCCGTAGATGTGGCCGTTTTTCGGCGCATCCAGCAGATAGCCCGGCAGCTTTTTTTCTTCGGTCGTCATCTCTGTCGTCATCTCTGTCGTCATGTCCATCGTCATGGAAGCATAATCCCCCAAAGCCTCTCAAGGCTCATCATCGTCACCGGCTTCCCGCCGATGCTTTTGGGCAAATCCACCCCGCGCGGCGCGAGCACAACCAGCCGCTCCACCTGCGGGCAGCTCGCGTATCGCGTCAGCTGGGCGATCAGCGGCGCGCGCTGCGGCCTTTTTTTCTTGATCTCCACGCCGACGCCGCCCACCATGAAATCAATTCGGCATCGCGGCGCAAGCCGAACCTCGTGCGCCGCCTCCAGCCCCGCGCGGGCGAACGCCTCGGCAGCCTGCTCGTGCAGCCGCTCCTCGGAATCGGCCGCGCCGACGCGCAGCGTGCCAAGCGCCGCCGTCACGCTTTTAAGACTCGCCTCCATGCCGTGCGCCTCCCCTTCGTTTCTGCGTCCCATTGTACCATGCTCTTCGCCTTCAAACAACCAAAAACCAGCTTTTCACTTGCGTTTGCGCCTGTTTTGCAGTATCATAAGGAGAGAAAATATGGATGTACCTGTCCCCTGCGACATGTTCTTGATCGAAAGGAGCCCCCTGACATGAAATTCAAAAAGCCTTTATCTGCGCTCGTCGTCTCCGCGCTTCTGCTGGGCGGAGCTTCCGGCGCGTTGGCGGCCTCCGCCAACCTTCAGCTCTCTCTGCCTACCTCCGAGGTGCCGGGCGGCTCGCACGCCCAGCTCACCTTCACCACCGACGTGCCGGGCTTCCTGACGCTGACGCTGAACGGGCCTTCCGGCTCGCTCACCCTTCTTGATCGCGAGGAAGTGCACACTGCCGGCAACATGTTTGACTTTGTCGCGGCGGATGACAGCGGTTCGCCGCTCAGCGTTGGCGCTTATACCGTCAGCGGCGAGCTGATCGACCAGTTCGGCGAAGCCACCGGCAGTGTCAGCGGCCAGTTGACCATCGGCATTCCGCTCGCGCAGCAGACGGACGACGAGAAAGAAGAAGGCCCCGCCTCCGCGAAGGGCAACGCCTCCGCGTCAAAGGATACCGCCTCGTCCCCGTCTTCCTCCGGCTCCTCTGCCGCGCCCGCCAAACCGTCTTCCTCTGGCAAAAAGGAGAAGGTGGTGGAATATGTCGCTTCGAGCAAGACCACGCTCGGCGAGCAGGGCTATGAAATCGGCGTAGGCGTGAGCGATACCGTCGATCAGGCGGACGCGGGCTACTGGGGGCTGACGGCCAACGCGAGCGACGCGGATATCTGGGCAGCGCTCACCCGCACGATGGTCAGCGTGAACGTCGGCGAATCCGAATCCGCCTACATCTATAATTCCACCGACAACGGCAAGAAGATCGGCTCTGTCTCCGGCCTGAGCCAGGGCTTGAACCTGATCGAGGATCTGGATGACGGCTGGTCTGTCGTGGAAGCCTACCGCAACGAGGACGGCGCGTTCGTCCGCGGCTATATCCGCACCAACAAGCTGCGCACCGTTGAGCCGAGCAACATGTACGGCCTTGTGATCGACAAAGCGGCGCAGACCCTGACCGTCTACAAGAACGGCGAGCGCATCGGCTCCTGCGCGGTCTCCACCGGCCTGCCCACCGTCAAATCCCTGCATCGTGAAACGCCCGCCGGTGAGTTTATCACCGTCACCCGCCGCGGCACGATCGAGAATTCCGGCGGCTACAGCAAGTACACCGTTCGCATCAGCGGCAACTATCACCTCTGCGAAATCCCGACCACCAAGAAAAACGGCAAGGATTATTCCCTCATGGCGGACAAGCTGGGGCAGAAGGCCTCGCGCGGCAACATCTGCCTCGCGCACGACGAATCCGCCGACGGCGGCATCAACGCCGAATGGATTTGGGATTTGACCGACAGCAACAAGAAGATCAAGGTGCTCGTCTTCGACGACAAGGATCGTTCTTCCATCCCGGCGAACAGTAAGTAATCATTTTTATACAAAAGACAACAACGGGCACGGTTTTTGCCGCGCCCGTTGTTGTCGCTTTTCGCCATTTATATTCGTCGTTCGGCGTAACAGCGGACGAAATTGCGTCACATTTCTCTCCTGCTCTTGACATTTATATCCAAGGCGTGTACTTTGTAAAAACATAAACAAACCTTTACGAAAGGAATCCGCTTATGCTTCGCTTTTTGGATCAGGTCAATACTATCGTCGGCATACTGCTCTTTTTAGCCTATCTGTATCAGGTTTTCTACACGCTTTACGGCCTTGCGTTCTGCCGCCGCGACAGAAGAAAAGCCGCGCGGCAGACGCCCGCCAAACCGAGCCGCCGCTATGCCGCGCTGATCTGCGCCCGCAACGAGGAAAGCGTCATCGGCGAACTCATTTCCAGCCTCCGCGCGCAGGATTACCCGGCCGAGCTGCTGGATATCTACGTCCTGGCCGACAACAGCACGGACGCCACCGCCCGCGTCGCGCGTCAGGCGGGCGCCATCGCGTTTGAGCGTTTCAACCCCTATCAGGTCGGCAAGGGCTACGCGCTCAACGAGCTGTTCAGTCAGATTCGCTCCCGCCGTCCCCTCTCCGATTACGATGCGTTCCTCGTCTTCGACGCGGATAATATCGTCGATTCGCATTTCGTCTCCGCGATGGATCGAACCTTCGCGCAGGGGTATGACGTGCTCACCAGCTATCGAAATTCCAAGAATTTCGCTTCGAGCTGGGTTTCCGCCGGGTATTCCATCTGGTTCCTGCGCGAGGCGCGCTTCCTCAACTATCCCCGCATGAAGCTGCATACCAACTGCGCCATCTCCGGCACGGGCTTTCTGGTCTCCTCCAAAATCATCGAAGAAAACGGCGGCTGGCCGTATCATCTGCTCACCGAAGACATCCAGTTCTCCACCGTCTGCGCGACGAAGGGCTGGCGCATCGGCTATTGCGACGACGCGATTCTCTACGACGAGCAGCCCGTCACCTTCTCCCAGTCGTGGCGGCAGCGCATGCGCTGGGCCAAAGGGTTTTATCAGGTCAACGCCCACTGCGGGATGCCGCTTCTGCGCGGCTGTCTGCGCGGGCCGATCCGCTTCTCCTGCTACGACATGCTGATGACCGTCGCGCCCTGTACGCTGCTGACCATCGCCGCCGTCTTCATCAATCTCTTCTGCTGCGTGACGATGCTCTCCCTGCCGTCGTTCCTCGCCCGTTTCATGCTCCGCTACGTCGCCCGTTCCCTGCTGGATATGCTGACATGGAGCTATGGCGTGATGTTCGCTTACGGCCTGCTCACCGTTCTCGCCGAGTGGCGGCGCATCCCCGTCTCCCCGCTGAAAAAGGTGATGTATCTGCCCTTCTTCCCGCTGTTCATGTTCTCCTATATTCCCATCACGCTCACCGCGCTGCTGGTGCATGTCGAGTGGAAGCCCATCCGCCACACCCCCGTTCAAAACGTCCGCGCGTAACCCGCTTTCCCCCCATCATAGTCTGCACTATTCTTTCATTTGTGGAAAGGGCTATTCTCCCCCTTCGGGGGGAGAATAGCTTTTTGTCTACAGTCTAAAGAATCCCCGGCGTTCCCGCCGGGGATTCCTCAGCTTGTTGACATACAGTAAATGAGCAAATCCGAAATTTTGCACAAATTCCAATAACGGGCGCGCGATGCGCGCCCCTACAATGTTGCGGAAAAAGGAACTGCGCATTGCGCGCCCGCGTTTTGTGCAACATTCGCTTTTTGCTCAATAATTGTTATTAATTAAAGTGCTTTCATTCAGCCTATAGCGCTTATCGTGCCAGACAGAAAATCCGTCTCACTACATAATTTTATTGGCTTTTCTGACGCAATACATCGCCTGATGAGGTTTTCGTGCGTTTCCGGCGACATTGTGGGCGCGGTCAACTTGCAGACCCACCCAAAACATGATATACTTTCTACAAACAAGCGGCCTGACGCCGCCTGCGCCTTGGCCAAAACCCACTATGAAAACGGAGGTCTTCCTGATGAAAAAATGGCTTGCCGCGCTGCTGCTGGCGCTGCTTCTGCCCGCCTGTGCGCTCGGCGACAGCGAGGGCGTCATCGTTCAATCCTCCTGCAACATCGTGCAGAGCGGGAATTACTATCTGGCGTATTGCTTCGCGCAGGTGCACAACAACGCCTCGACGGTGATCTGTCTGGATCGGGGCACGTTCGACCTGCAAAGCGGCGAAACGCTGCTCTCTACCAGCGAGGTCGCGCAGATCTGGCCGTACTTCCTCAACCCCGGCGAGGACGGCTATCTGTTTGACATCGTTTCCTTCGAGCCGGATGAAAACGGCAACCCCGTCGTTCCCTCCATCACGGGCATTTCCTACAACCTGACCTATCTGCCGGTGGATGCGGCGTTTGCCAATTACGACCTTTCGGCGGTTTCGGAAATCGTTCAGGACGCCTCCGGCGACATGAGCGTGATCTGCCGCCTGACCAATTCGACGGAAATGGATGCCTATAACCCGACCGTGGCCATCGGCCTGTATACGGACAGCGGCGCGATGCTCTATTCGGACGGCACCACGCTCCAGGACGTGGGTATTCCGGCGGGCGGCACGGTGCTGGTTCGTTTCGACGTGGACGAGGCCTTTGTCGCCCAGTGGCAGAGCTACGGCGCGATGCCGACGCAGGTGCACACCAACGCCTCGTTCCGGCACGACGAGGATTAAAGAAAAGATGACAAGCGCCTCTCCCCGCAAGGCAGCGGGCGGAGGCGGACGATAAAGGGAGGTTTTTGGGGGATGGAAAAAAAGACGATTCGCTCCGGCGCGCCGTTTGTCTTCGCGGGCGCGGGCGTGATGGCTGTCGCGCTGACGATGGGCATCGGCTCCTTCGTCAGCTACCCGGTCGCGCTGGCCGTCGGCGCGGCGGGCTACGCGCTGGGGCGGAAAAAATACCCGGATCGCGTGATCGAGGTGGAAACCGCGCCGAAATCCGGCAACGCCGAGGTGGACGCGCTCATCCGCGAGGCGCGCGGCCAACTGGATCAGATTGCCACCGCCAACGACGCGATTGCCGACCCGGCGCTTTCCCGCCAGATCGAGGATATCGAGGCGACCTGCCGCCTGATTTTGCAGCGGCTCGAGGAACAGCCGAACATGCTCTCCCAGCTTCGCACATTCCTGCGCTACTATCTCCCCGCGACGCTCAAGCTCTTAAACGCCCGCGCCGCGCTGGAAGCGGAGGTCAGCGCCGGGCAGAGCGCGGACATCGCCGCGCGCATCGCCAAGGCCGTCGAGCAGGTGCAGTCCGCGTTTCACAAGCAGCTTGACGCGCTCAACGAGTTCCGCTTCATCAATCTGGAAAGCGAAATGGACGTGCTGGCGGACATGCTCAAATCCGACGGTCTGACCGCCGAGCCGGACGCGCCCGCCGCCAAGGAAGCGGAAGCACCGCAGGAGGACGACCCCTTCGCCTCGCTCTTCGCCAAGGGGGAAAAGAAGTAAATGGGTGAATTTTCCGGATTCGCGCTCGTGCCCGAGCAGGGCGCAATCCCGCAGAAGGGGCAGCTCGATCCCGATATGCAGCGGCGCATCGAGGCGATGGCCGCGCGCATCGACCTGAGCGACAACGCCGCCGTGATGGGCTTTGGCGCGCGGGCGCAGAAGGAAATGGGCGCGTTTTCGGATATCGCGCTCCAGCAGATGCTCCGGCAGGATATCAAGCCGCTGGAAAGCGTGATGCAGACGCTGGCCGAGCAGATCAAGGCCTGCTCGTTCACGGCGCAGGCCAAGGGGCTTTTCCGCCGGGTGTTCGGCGGCGCGGCGCCGCTCGCCGAGGTGCAGGCCGCTTATGAAAAGGCCATTCCCAAAATCAACGCCTGCGCGGACGAGATGACCGACCGCCGCGTTGCGCTCATGCGCGACAGCGCGCTGCTGGATCGCCTGTACGAGCGCAACGAGGGGCTTTACCGCGAGCTGTGCTCGCTGATCGTCGTCGGCGACGAAGCCGTTGCGCAGGCAAGGGCGCGGGGCGAAAACCCGCAGAACGTCGCCCGAATGGAGCGGCGCGTGCAGGATCTGCGCGTCACGCAGATCGCCTCCACCCAGCTCGCCGCGCAGATTCGCGCCGTTCAGGCCAGCGACGAGACGACCTGCTCCCGCTTGCAGGCCGCGCTGGAAGTGACCATCCCGCTCTGGAAGAGCCAGATGGCCGCGGCGCTCGGCCTCGCCCGCGCCACCGATTCGCTGACGATGCAGCGGCGCGTCGGCGAGCAGGCCGCGCGCGACGTCAGGCGCGGCGCACGAGAGCTGGCCGAACAGACGAAGGCCTATGCCGCCGCCGACGCGGACAGCGACCGGCAGCGCGCGCAGCAGACCGCCGAATCCCTGCTGGCCGAGCTGGCCGACATCGAGCAATCGCTTTCCGAACAGGAAAAAATCCGCCGCGCTGAGCAAAGCGCAGAAAGAGGTGTTTGATTATGCCCGCTTACGCGACCCAATCCGCGCCGAAACAGGCGCAGGGCAACCCGCAGCAGCAAAAGCAGCCGAAGCAGGAAGCGCCCAAGGGGCTGGCCGCCCTGCCGCAGGGCGCGGGCGTCGCCGCGCTGGTCGTGATGCTCGCGCTGGCGCTGCCCATCGGCAATTTCCGCGCGCTGCAAAACGCAACGCCGCAGGCGTTCATCCGTCAGGGCGATGTGAAATCCATCGTGGAGGATCGCATCAGCGCCGCGCAGAACGCCGTAACCGTCGCCCAGCGCGGCAGCGTCAGCCAGACGACGCTCGACGACGTGAGCAGCGCCATCAAGGCCATGCAGAGCGCCAAGACTGCCCGCGACATCAGCCGCGCGGATCAGCAGCTCACCGTCGCCGTCAGCCAGCTTGTGGACGACGCGAACCTGACCAGCGCCGAGGACGAGCGGATGCTCACCCGCGCGGCGGATACCTTCGCCGAACAGGGTAGCTTCCTGCGCCAGGAGGCGCGGTCGTACAACCAGAAGGCCGAAAAGGCGGAAAAGCTCTATGAAAAGCTGCCGACCAAGTTCCTGCTGGCTCAACCGGACATGTACGAGGGCATTTAAGTGAGCATTTTTTCCGGCCTGAGCCTTGAAAACCTGCAAATCGCGATGGAAGCGGCGAAGCGCTCCCCCAAGGCGCTCGCCGCGCTGGCCATCGTCGCGGTGGTCGCGGTCGCGGCGGTCGGCTTTGCCGGCCACATGATCGCGCACCATGTCGGCGGGTTCTACGCGCGCATCGAGGAAGAAGACGAGCGCGCCCGCATGGAAGAAGAACAGGCGGCGAAGAACGCCGCCCAAGAAGAGAATCACCAGAAAGGGGAAACGCAATGAAAAAAGTTTGGGCACTCATAACGGCGCTGGCCTTGATGCTGGCGCTGGCCGTCGGCGCTTCGGCCGCCGTACCGAAAAAGCCGAGCGAATTTGCCTATGCGTATGATTACGACGGTTCGGTGCTTTCCGGCTCGACCCTCGATACCATCGCGCAGTATGGCGCGGCGCTCGAAGACGCAACCGGCATTCAGGCCGTCGCCGTCGTCGTGGATTTCCTCGACGGGCAGGACCCGGCGGATTACGCCACCGACCTCATCAACACATGGGGTATCGGCCAGAAGGGCGAAAACAACGGCGTGGTCGTGCTGCTCGCGCGCGGCGACCGCAAAATCCAGATCGGCACGGGCAAGGGGCTTGACCGCGTGCTGAGCGGCTCCAAGTGCGGCGATCTGATCGACGACAACATCGACTACTTTGCCGACAACAAATTCGACAAGGGCATGCTGAATCTCTACGAGGACGTATGCCGGTATCTCGCCCGCGCAAAGGGCAAGACGCTCTCCCTCTCGCAGGGCGCTTCCGGCAGCAGCTATGGCAGCGGCTACGACAGCGCCTACGGCGGTTCGGGCAGCTACGGCGGTTACGACGAAGTGGGCTTTGATTTGTTCGAATTCATCCTTGGTGTGATCTTTGTTTACATCGTCATCTGCGTGCTGTTTAACGCGCTGGCGCCGAATCGCGGCGGCTGCCTGAGCTATTTCTTCATGGGCTGGCTCTTCGGCCGCGGCAATCGCCGTCGTCCCCCGCGCGGCCCGCGTCCCCCGATGGGCGGCGGTTTCGGCGGCGGTTTCGGTCCCCGTCCCTGTCTCTTATAC
>ENA-OYXV01002068-OYXV01002068.1-human-gut-metagenome-genome-assembly--contig:-NODE-2068-length-10040-cov-7.281823_pt1 | contig 10040 bp, 6 predicted proteins | sample MGYA00244846_ERZ653424 | MGnify/ENA primary metagenome ERZ653424 (study PRJEB26926, sample SAMN06165108) | human gut metagenome | biome: ENVO:00009003; feature: ENVO:2100002; material: ENVO:00002003...
ATAACTAACATTGCCGCCCATGTATAAAAGGTGGGAGATACAAAGACGTGCCGTCATACCCCCAATCCGAAAGACTGCACTTTTCATCCTTAGATAATAACGATGCCGAAGGCAACGAAACAGAGAGCTGATGAAGCAAAAATATTCGCTACCTACGGCACTCTCTATATAAAATAAGTAAAAGTAAAAGATTATAAAAGATAAAGAATATGGCACATTTCCTCAACAACAAATGTTGCAAACTAGTTTGCATCTCAGCCATCGCACTCACTTCTCTTTCATCATGCATGAAAGATGATATCACGGGCTGCCCTACAGCTAAGTTGTCGCTCAAATTCGACTATACTTATAATGTGAAAGAGGCTGATGCTTTCTCTGCTGAGGTGAAGAACCTCAACGTTTATGTATTCGACAAGAACGGTAAGTTCGTAGATAACTATACCGAGTCGGCTGACAAGTTTGAAACAGGTCATAAGATGGAAATCACAGACCTGCAAGCAGGCAAGTATACCTTCGTCTGCCTGGCTCGTGACAAGCAGCCTGCTGCAATGGGAACAAGAGCCGAAGGTGATGATGAGACCGAGTTTAGCTTTACTAAACTTACCCCAGGTATCTCTACCATCAACGACCTGCAAGAGGAAATGGGCAAAAAAAACGAAAAAGAATCCGTTAACGACAAGCACTTCACCGCCCTCTATACCGCACAGGACTCCCTCAACTTTGATGGAGAAAACGATGTGCAGGGAAAATTGAGTCTGATGAAGTGTACCAAGACATACCGAGTGGTGATGCTTCCATTCGAACCCGACCAGGAAGGATTCACAGCCGAAAACTTCGATGTAGAAATCAAAGGTTCCGCTGCCCTACTCGACTATAAGGGCGACAAGGTAAAGCCAAAGGCAATCACTTATCTTCCTTATGAGAAGAAACTGGTAGAAAACCACAGCGGCGAGACCGAGGTAGAAGGCGAAGACGTAGAAAAGGCGCTGGTTTACGACCTGTCATCATCACGTATGTTCGAAACCAAAGATGACAACAAGAGTCGCGCTGCCGACGGATCCAGCCAATATGATGACAAGCGCATCGTCATCACCGACAAGCGCATCAACAAAGTCATCTTCAACCACTCCCTGCCTTGGTTCCTCTCACTCTGCGCCAGCGACCGCTACGGCAAAGACTGGAGCGACCAGCAGTATCTGGACCGTCAGGACCATTACACTCTGGTATTCTACGTGCCAGCTCCAAGTTCTACCTACAGTATGGATGCAAGAATCAAGGTAAACAACTGGGTTCTGAATCTTCAGAATGCCGACCTGGGAAAATAAGAAAAGAAAGAAGTATAAGTAAAAGAAAGAAAACATGAAACGCTATCAATCTACTCTGACCAAGATGACACGCCCAGTGTGTATGGCACTCGCTGCTTTGCTCATGGTAGGCGCAATGGCATCCTGTTCAGAGAACGAAAATACAGAAACAGCTCCAGGCGACAATGCCTATCTGAGCCTCAGTTTCTCTACCGGCACCGGAAACAGTACCAGAGCCGGAGAAACTAGCGGAAAGACTCTTGCCGACAATGAGACTGATGCAAATCCTACTCAGGAGAACGACATCCATAATATCAAGGTATGGGTGTTCAAATCAAATACCGGCGATGAAGCCACTCCTATCTCTTATAAAGCAGAGACGCTGAGCGAAGTGAAGAACGGTAACTATACCCTGAGCCTCCGATTCCTGAGAAAGATTGGCGGCCAAGAAGTAAAGAACATCGACCTTTACATCCTGGCAAACTCTGAGAGCATCAACATGCTGGACCAGATGAAAGGCAAAGACCTCAGTTCTGTAACCCGCAAAGATCTGAAAGAAGTCTGCTTTACCTCACCTTTCGGTATCAATAGCGACGGAAATGCAGAAACAAAAGAAGTGCCAGCCGGAAAGGGACTCCCTATCTCCCGTGCCATCACCAAGATTTCTGTAGACAGTCATGTGGCTGATACAGAAGAAGGAGCCAAAGCCAAAGGTATCAGGATTCCTTTAGTGCGCGCCGTTTCGAAACTCCATTTTTACTTTGCCCGCAAATCGGGTTCTGATGCCAATACCAGTCAGGTAAAGGTAACAAAAATAGAGGTAGAAGGAAACACCATTCCTACTGCCAGCTATGTTTTTCCCGACGAAGCGACATATAACGAGAATGGTTACAACCAGAACGTAACCAGCCAGAAATACGACAACGCAGGTACAGATTACGTATCAAACGCTCTGAAACTGGCAGGTGTAGAGAACAAGGATATCAAGGAAGTGGATAATCCTGAGAGTTTCATCAAAAAGAGTAATCAGTCTGCCCAGGAATATCTGGATGCTTTTAAACAGGCAGGCATTGGTTCTCACAATCTCTGTTATCTCCGTGAGACCAACAAAGCCATCCGAGGCACCATCTACTATTCATTAGATGGAGGAAAAACCGAGAAGCACGAGACCTTCAATATTCCTTCTGAAGGAAATGCCATCAGAAACAGAGAACTGGTAGTTTATGGTTATTTCCTCAACGGACAGATGGGCAAGCTCACCGTTACTCCATCTATTCAGGAATGGCAGGATGGAGGAACATTCGATTTCATCGATGCCTCTACGAATGTTGAAATCCCTGACAGCGGAAAGACAGACTGGGGCTACAAGGTATATTACGGTTTCCCAAAACGCGGACCGATGATTACGCTCCAGGATATCGATACCAAAGGTAAGCCTTGGATTCTCCAGACAGACAACCCGATGTTCGGATTCGTAGAATGCGACGAAAATGGCTACTATCCAGAAGAAGAACCGGTTTACGATCCAATCATTACAGACCAAAACAATGGCAAGAATCCGGTAGGAAAAACCTACAAAATAGAGGATTTCATCATCAATCAAAGTGGTAAGAAGGAAACGCTTTACTTCTATGTCGTGCCAAAGAACAGACTGGATCTGGCAAAGCCACACAATGTAAAGGCGCAGGTGTTCCTGACCAAATATCCGAACGATAAGTTCGTCCTGAATCCAGGTTTCAAATATAAAGGATGTAAAGAGGGCAAATTCGCCGGTAAGGATATTCACTTTGAACAAGTATTATAAAGACAACAGAAAATAACATTCATCATGAAGAAGTTATATATAGACATAAGATTCGCAAAATGCATCTTGGCTCTTACGGCAGGATGGCTCATGGCAGGATGCTCAGCTGAAGACGAACTGGAAAACGGTTCGGCTACACAACAGTTGAGCATGACTCCCATGGTCAACGACCTGCAGACCACAAGAGTGAAGGAAGAAGAGAATCTTCATGAAAAAACTCTGTCTTCTCTTGACTTTAAGATGTTCGAACCAACATCCAGCGAACGCAGAATAGACAGTCTGTTCGACACCCCTGCAGAGAACAAAGCAGAGGAACTGGGTTCGGGCGACTGGAAATCGACACTCCATCTTGATGTGAATAATACTTATCCTTACTATGCAGTAGCCAATGCAAAGGAAAATCTCAAGGGTAAGAATCTGAAAGAACTCCTTGCCAGTACCCAACAGGATGATGACATCTGGAAGCCAGCTACCATGGTAAACGACAAGAAATTCCTGATGAGCAGCCAAGGTAAGTATACCATCACCCAAGATCCGGAACAGGATATTCCGGTAGAACTGGTGAGAGCGGCAGCCAAAATCAAGCTGAACATCTCTTCTACGGTGAAGGATTACAAAATAACAAAAGTAATGTGGAAGTTCATCAATTACAATACCAATACAGCTATCTTTGCCAATCAACCTGCTGATCAGAATATCAAAAAAAATATTCAGGAGAATAAGGCTACAGCAGAGAAAGACGAAAATGGTAATGATATTTATAAGATAACAACTTACAGCTATTCCACAACATGGAACGGGAAAGATGATATGCCACAGTTTGTTGCAGCTGTTACCTTCGAAAGTGCAGATGCAAAGACAACCATTATCAAGAATCTGGTTATCCCTGTGCGTGATCCACAAGGCGAAAAGAAGCTGGAGCGCAACTATATCTATACCGTCAATGCAGTCATCAAGTATCTGGATATCAATACAGATATTGATTACAACGGAAAGGAAGACTATCTGCAATGGGCGATTACCAAATGGACCGTAGGTGAAGATACCCACGTCAATGCGGATGGGGCAAGCTATCTGGTGGTATCTCCTACTGCCATAGATATAAAAGGTGGTGAAAGCAATGATTTTACAGATTACACGATACGTTGGTTTGCATCTTATGAATGTGACATTGAGAATCCAACTACTTATTATTTTGACAGATATGGTAATAAGCAGTCCGGACAGGATGGACAGATCAAGGCAAATTTCGAAGAGTCTACTGGAAATCGCTATAGAGGATGGATAGACGTACATGCTGGAGCTCCATCATACTGTACTATTCAATATTCCTATTTTAACATCAAAGTTAGAAACGCAGACAAAAAACAGGAAATAGCCGTAAGAAAGTATCCTTCGGTCTATTCAATGAATGTAAGAAGCGAAGGTACAAATGATTTTGAAGAGAAGAATCATCTGTACACGATACAGTTCTCCAGCAACAAGTATGCTACAGATTACACCATAGCCAAACCTGTAGTCAACAATGAGAATAAATCTGCAGACAATACGGTATCTCCTGCTTACATCCTTGCATCAACCGCAAAGGGTGAAAAAAGCGCCAAGGATAATCAGGCTGCAAGAGATTACTGTAAAAAGTATCAGGAAAAGGCTACGACTTATAAGAATGAGAGTCTCGAACTGAAAGGTTGGCGACTTCCTACAAAGGAAGAAATCAACAGAATCTATAAGTTAGGCAACGAAGATAAGGCTATAGGCAAACACCTGCTGAGAGGCGAATACTATTGGACGCTGGATGGAGACAAGACCGAAAGGAACGGCAATAATCTGCAGTACGGTACCTACGTTCGCTGCGTCCACGACCTGACTCAGGGAGAAATAGGACTGATAGAGAAACAAGGTGAAAAGTAAAGAAGGTAAATGACATGAAAGAAATAAAATTATATATCGGAATCATAGCAGTCCTGTTAACAGCAATGTTGACAGACTGTTCTGACAGTATAGCCGACAGCGAACCTTCTAAAGACGAAACCGAAGAAGGTTACTACACAGCCAGTTTCAATGTATCCATCCCCAACTTCGAACAACAGGTAACCCGAAGCACCGTGTTCATGAATGAAGGAATTCAGAAAGACAGCATGAAACTCTTCTGCTTTGATAATGAAGGTCAGTTTATAGGTTTCGGCAAGGTTAAACAGTTTAAAGAAATCAAAGGATTCACAAGAGACAATAATGGTACAATTCATGATAATGGAGACATTCATCTGGATGGAAGCACAGAACCTCATAATTTCTTTGCAACCATACCAAACCAAACGTCCCGTATCCATCTGGTTGCCAACACTGGAAGCCAATACCAAACCATCAACTGGGGCAACCAGGCAAATTGGGTAGGTATGCATGAGAATATGCTCATGACTACATTTGAAACAGAACATGGTGAAAACCAGGCTGCCTATATACGCTATTGGGGATATATCAAGAAAGACTCTCCAGAAGAACTGAAAGAGTATCTGAAACCAGATAACAAAAAGAAAGATTATATCATTCATCTCATCAGAGACAGAGCGAAGATTTCTGCAAACTGGAGCGATTCGGTAAAGAAAGCAAATCCTGGTATAATAAACGACTTTAAAATGACAGTCATCAATGGTGTGGCTTACGGAACGCTGGCTCCCTTCAACAGAGACAGTCTGTTATTCAACCCTACTACAGGAGATGATGAGTGGGAATGGAAGGTAAATTATGTTACCCCAGCCATCAACACCCGAAGACTGAAAGGTGATGTTGGTCAGATGTTCAACCCGACAGGTGCTTTCGAAGAGCACAATCTGCCAACAGATCCTGCTAAAGTGATTTTATGGCATGATGGCCTCTATTACCTGATTTACTTACAGGACAGCAATAATAAGCCATACGCCATCAAGCGTAATTATGAATATAAAATCATCATTGATAAGCTGGATAAGAGCTATGGCAATTCTAATTCTGAGGTAGCATTGAAAAGTGCACCGGCAAACAACCCTTGGATTAGAGTAGAACAGATTGTACCGGGCGTTACTGATGGAAATTACGAACTGGCTATCGTCGGAGGTACTTATAAGACTGTAAATACAGGTGAAAATACTGAGCAGACGGTACAGTTCACTTATAAGGGTAGCGATGCCGAAACGAAGCAACCTACCGATTTCGAGGCTTTATGGACTAAGAATCTGACATACGCAACTGCAGATGCCCCAGTGGTTACCAACTATACTTATAACAAAGCTTCAAAGACCGGTACCGGTACCATCACCTATAGGCTGGACAAGATAGACAAGACGTGGCGAGAGGGCATCATACACCTCATCGACAAAGTGCATGGACTCAACAGAAGCATCCATCTCTATAGTGTGAGTGAGGCTAATTATGACTTCAAAAATGTCGTTAATATAAGTGCAACATTGAACAGCGAAGGAGATTTCACCATCACCATTCCTAAGGATTATCCTGACGGACTGCTGCCTGTGAATTTCAAAATCGCATCCAATGATATCAATCCAGAAGACTGGAAGGTAGAAATAGGTGATACTCAAGCCGAAACGGAAGGCAACTGCAAAACAGGCAGCTGGTTTACCTATAAGGCTGAAGTAATCAGGAGGAATTCAGGAACTCTTCTGGAGGAAGGAGAAAGAACCTATATATATACCTTTAAGTTGAGGAATGTGCGCAGCAATGCCAAAAAAGATGACAAGGGATGCTTCTGGCTGAAGGCTGATAACTTCAACCAAGGAAAGGCCAAGAAGTTTGAATTCACCTATCAGTAGTAAGTTTAAGAAAAGTTTAGTTCATATATCTATATCGGGGCGCATATCGTTTTAAAATTTAAATGCCCCCAAATATCAATGAAATAGGTAATAAAATAATTATCATTTACTATACAAATAGAATGCGGGAACCAATAAATTAAACTAGACTGGTCGTTGGAACTGTAGTTGCCGAGGTGATCTCACCTTCTATAGTTCCGCGGCTTTTTTTATATAAAAAACCTTGCCACTTTCAATTTTATTTTGTAATTTTGCACCCGTTAGTAATATCATTAATTCCAATATAAAGATGATGGCAAGATTCATATTCCTCAGTTTCTTCATGCTGGTTGGAGCCTTAGCCCCAACCAAGGCTCAGAACAGTTTCCCATACCCTGCTCTGCCAGACAGTCTGCGCAGCGTAGAGCAACGCGCAGCATACCTGAGCGAGCACTATTGGGACAACTTCAACTTTTCCGATACCCTGGAACTGGCAAACAAGGAGATGGCAGAACAGGGCTTTGTCAACTTCATCGATATTCTGGCACGTTTCGACCAGGAAATAGCCCAGAAGGGTATTGCAGCCTTTACAGCCAAAGCTTACCAGCAGAAACCATCTAAAGAGAAGTTTGAAAGCCTCATCGAGCATTATTATGAGAACCCTGAGTCGCCCATGCGCAACGACAGGGTATATGCCCTATTTCTGGAAGACATGGCTAATTCGCCATACTTCGATGAAACCGAGAAAGAAAGAATAGGATTTAAACTAAAACAGGCAAGAAAGAACTTGCCTGGCACACAGGCTACCAATATCAGTTTTATGCAGGAAGACGGCAAGCCTCATCAGTTGAGCGATTACCGGGAAAAGAAGGTTATCTTATATTTCTACGATCCTGACTGCGAGAACTGCCACAAGATATCTGCATGGCTAGACAAACAGACAATACCAGCCGGCTTCAGTCTGCTCCGCATCGTAGCAGATAACCGCTTGAGCACGATTTACGGGCTCAAAGCCATGCCAACCATTTACCTGTTGGATAAAGAGAATAAGGTGATATTAAAAGACTGTACACCTGAACAGCTCATGGAAGCATTACGGGGAAATGAAAACAGAAAGTAAAACTAGACTGGTCGAAAGAAGCGACATCTGTTATTGAATAAACATATCATTTACTATCATTTGTCTTAACTTCGTATATTATATATCAACATACCATTCATTATAATTGTAACTTCATATCATTTATTATATATCTGAATTGCATTTTACTATTTATATGTATCTTAATTAGCTCGGGAAGAGTCATACTCCAACTTGAACTCCTCACGGGCGTGATCATTGCGCATTACAACAATCACATAGTCACCATCCTTAACTGTTCCTACCTTGGCAACAAGCGTATAATAACCATACTGACCAGACTTTCCATAATCACCTGTTTCTGTAATGATTAACTTCTTGCCAACCAACTGAGTTGCAAACTTGATATTTGTACCTTGGTCGAAGATTACATTCTTATGAGTCAGCATCAACTGACCACCCGGAAGAACCTTGCAAACCAACTTCTCATCATTCTCAGCCTTACTGTTAGACTCCTCGCTTACGGCAGAGCCCGCAGTCATGGAATAGCTGAGCAAAGAGAAACCTGACTCATCGGTGGTAACGCGACTAACTGTTTCACCCATTTCATCGTCAGATGCACTGCAACTAACAAATCCTATTGTCATCATAGTCATAGCGATGACCATCATAAAATACTTCTTCATAGTTATACCATTTACTAATTGTTTTCATTATCATTTAAACCAGTCATCTTCAGATTCCAGCCTTTCGGCCATTACCATCCGATGCTTTTAAAAACAAACACCTTTCGGTTTAAATCATCTTTTACAATTACACAAATGATATGTTGGGAGGAGTGATATCATTTACTATTGGTTATCATTTACTATAGGTTATCATTTACTATAGGGCTTATACCCCTCTTACATGTCCTGTTCTTTCGTTTGAACATTGCAAATATAGGAAAAAAGTCAATAGGATGCAAGTTCTCTTAGTTAAATAATGTAAAGATTTTCATGTTATCGTGCACAATACGCATTACATGCTGACAGATTGTATGATTGCGAGAAAAAAGGGGATAAAACAAAAGCGGGACCCCTTTCGGATTCCCGCTCATATCTTGTGTTGTAAAATCTCGAAGATTAGTCGAGGTTAGCCAACTTGTTGTCAGAATGAAGAACATCCTTGATCTTGTGGCTATAGAGGTCAACCATGTACTCACGAGCCTTACCGCAGTACTGACGTGGGTCGAAGTACTCTGGGTGAAGAGCCAATGTCTCACGAACACCTGCTGTGAAAGCAAGACGAGAGTCAGAGTCGATGTTGATCTTGCAAACAGCGCTCTCAGAAGCCTTAGTCAACTGCTCCTCTGGGATACCAACTGCATCTGGCAACTTACCACCGAACTTGTTGATGATTTCAACATACTCCTGAGGAACTGAAGAAGAACCGTGGAGAACGATAGGGAAACCAGGAAGCTGCTCCTCAACTGCTGCCAATACGTCGAATGCCAATGGAGGAGGAACGAGGTGACCAGTCTTAGGGTCACGTGTGCACTGCTCTGGCTTGAACTTGTAAGCACCGTGAGAAGTACCGATAGAGATAGCCAATGAATCAACACCTGTACGTGTAGCGAAATCTACAACCTCCTCAGGCTTTGTATAGTGAGACTCCTCAGCTACTACGTCATCCTCAACACCAGCGAGGACACCGAGCTCACCCTCTACAGTTACACCGAACTGATGAGCGTAATCAACAACCTTCTTTGTCAATGCAATGTTCTCCTCGTATGGAAGTGCAGAACCATCGATCATTACAGAAGAGAAACCGAAATCTACACAGTCTTTACATGTCTCGAAGCTATCACCGTGATCGAGGTGAAGAACGATCTCAGGATGGTTGCAACCCAACTCCTTTGCATACTCTACAGCACCCTCTGCCATGTAGCGGAGCAATGTAGGGTTAGCATACTTACGAGCACCCTTAGATACCTGAAGGATAACTGGTGACTTCAAGTTTGAAGAAGCCTGGATGATAGCCTGGAGCTGCTCCAAGTTGTTGAAGTTGAAAGCAGGAACCTGTCT
>ENA-OYXV01002081-OYXV01002081.1-human-gut-metagenome-genome-assembly--contig:-NODE-2081-length-9998-cov-3.082671_pt1 | contig 9998 bp, 6 predicted proteins | sample MGYA00244846_ERZ653424 | MGnify/ENA primary metagenome ERZ653424 (study PRJEB26926, sample SAMN06165108) | human gut metagenome | biome: ENVO:00009003; feature: ENVO:2100002; material: ENVO:00002003...
TTGTATTTGTTGTTTCTCTTTTACAAATCTAAAGAAATCCGTAGACTTTCTTTTTTATCTCAGCTCAGACACACTTCTTGAAACAGTATCGTGAACACTGCCGCACGTTCTTTTGATTCTGTGTTAGCCTCAAACAAGATAGTCACTGTTCCATTGGACGTTTTTGTTTCGTCATATTGACCGATCCAGGCAGCATCCGTATGTACCGTATATTCAACATTTGATTCGACCGTGAAGGATGCTGATGTTGCATCAGCTGCGACCTTGACAGCTTCGGACGACAAATTAATAAATGGTGGCTGATAAGAAGATAGTTGAGTGACATTAACAGAAAGAGTCTGTTCTATATCATTATTAGTAATAGTGATATTTCCCAAATTCTTTATTCCTTCTAAAGTATTTGCCTCAAGGGCTACTATCGTCATAGTTGTTTTTCCATCAGCATTCGATCCTTCCTTATATGACTCAGGATCTATCATAAATCCTGCGCCCTTGGATGTGGTTGCAGTCCATCCAAAATCACTGGTAATCGTTATTGTCGCACTGGCACTATTGTCGGCTTTAAGCTCAACCTCTGTCCTAGACACAGTAAATACCGGAGCATTTTGAGAAACCTTTATAGTTTTCTCTACATCGCCGTAGGTAAGTTTAATCCAGCCTTCACGAGCTACGCCAAGATTCTTAGATACTTCATAAAGGAATGTCTTGCCATCTCCGTGATCTATCACTGAAGTAACCACTGTACCATCGCAAGAGCCGGACAATGTAGTTCCTTCTACCGGGTTCTCAATAGTGTATACCAGTTCTCCGGCACTTTCTCCACGCGCAGAAATGCCTGTAATGTCCGTAGCACTAATTAGTGGTTTTACCTCACCGACTTCATAAAATACATTTACTGTCTTTATATTACAACCATTCGTTGCCGTAAAAGTAACACTTTGACTTGAGCCATCCCAAATACCGCTCTTGTAAGAACCTTCCTTTACAGAGAGTGATGCACTACTATTAAATGCAACCTTTGTAATTAGATAACCTGCAGGAACCTTAAATGTTAGACTTCCTCCTTTATACACTCTTAAGTCATATGCATCATTTGAATTCCAAACTCGAGTTGCAGTACCACCATCAGTAGATGTCAAAGAAACAATACCTACAACAAGAGTTTTATCTCCAATATTTACACCGCCCGTTGTTGGTGCTTTGATGCCCATATTATCGATGCTATCTTTTGATGAGAAATCGAAAGTATACTGTGTTTTATCATAATTAAACGCAAGGGTCTTGATGCTGCCGGCGGTGAAGGTGACATCCTTAGGGAGGGTAAGTGGCTTTTCGTAGCCGTTTACGGAAATCTTCAAGGTTTTGCCGGCGGCTACTGAGTGAGGCTTGATAGGAATATAGAACTTAGCTTCAGAATTCGGTGCTATAGCTTCTCCGTTATTAACGGTGAGGGATGCTGTCGAGCTTACAAACTCAGTCCCGCTCCCGGTATAAACCACGTTCTCGCCGGTAAAATTCACAAAATAACCACCTACGATGTCTTCTGTAGAGGTGAAGGATACTGAATTAACCACAAGCGGCTCTGTAGTGGTGTTCTTAACCTTAACAGCTACTACAGATGCGAGATTATTCATTGCTACTGCCGGCTTAACATCAGAAGCAACTCCTTTCGCTACACCATAAAGTGGGAGTGCAGTTCCGCAAAGGTGGGACTTTGAATCATTACCTTCTTGTATGGTTCGAAAACCTTTAGTCGCAGTTTGACCTAAGAAAATATATCCCTTATTCGTGGCCGCTGGTGTCGTCACATTCTTATTATACGGATAAATCGCATACCAGTCATAACTCTTTGATGGGTCAAGAGCACTTGAAAGATTACCTGTGAAAACACCGTCGCGGGTAGCGTCAAGTTTAAACTCCCCATCAGATACATACCCAGCAGCATCAGCCACCGCGTGGAAAAGGTTAATCGCATCGCCTGTAGCCCATTGGGTAGCAAGTCCGTTGTTAATAGTCTTAGTAGAGATGTCGGCTGAAATCTCGAATGGGATTCCGGCAGGAGTAGCAGGGGCGAAAGGTCCCTCGATTTTCTCGGTACAGTTAGTCAGAGACAGCGAAGCTGCGAGCGCCATCCCCAGGAACAATGATAATTTTTTCATAACGCTTTCAGATTAAAAGGTTAAATCATCATCGAGTGGGTCCTCGCTCCATTTATTAATGGAGAAAGAGTCTGTACTTGCCTGTAAAATGGCCGATTCGCTTGCGATGCAGATAACATCACAAGCAGGAGCTTCATAAACTGAAGCCCCGAAAGGGATAATTTTTTTCATCGTATTGTTTGTTGTGGAAAAACTTGCGGGTATACCCTGATAGATGAAATCTATACCCCCCCCCCGTTTGGAATTTGAAGGAGGACGCAATCAGTCTTATGCGTTACGATTTGATTCATCTTTTGTGGAAAACTCCACAAAGTTAGCAAGAATCTTACGATATGCAAACAATCCTAACAAGAAAGTATCTTTGCGACCAGTTCGACGAGGAGTTCCCCGGCGCCGGTCTCCACACCGTCACCTCCCTTGCCGAGGTAGTCGTATTCGCAAAGAAGCGAGATGATGGCCATAGTCTTATGCATCGGATAATTTCTCGCTGCCGCCTCATAGTCCTTATAAAAATATGGATTCACACCGGAAAGGGCTGCAGCCTTATCCGAGGGCGATGGACTTCCCTTTCGAAGCATCATCGCCTGAAGACGAAGCACCTTCGAGAAGGTGGCATATATGACGCTAACTGCCGCAGGCAGGGCAAACTTGGCCGAATTGCCTATGTATCCCGCTATCTTGAGAGCCTTTTCGCTGCGCTTGTAGCAAAGTTCCTTAGTGAGTTCGAAAATGCTGAATTGACGGCTTATGCCTATATTCTTCTCTATGTCGGACACGGTGACCTTCTTACATCCGGGGTCCAAGTTCTTCAAGAGTTTGTCGGTCTCTACCGCGATGGCGCCCAGATTACAACCTATGGATTCGGCGATAAGATTCGCTCCTCCGGGTTCGAGGTCCAGTCCGCGAGACTTGTAATAGCCTTCTATCCAGCGAGGAAGCTCGTAGTCCCTTACGAGAGGGCTATCCACCACCACACCATTTTTCGAAACCGCCTTATACAGGGCCTTTCGCTTGTCCACCCCGCCTCCGTGCATAAGAATCACGAGCACGGTGCTATCCAGCGGCGATTCGCAGTAAACCGAGAGAGACTCGAGCGATTTTAGCATCTGACCCTCCTTCAGCACCACCAACACCCTATCGGATATCATAGGGAACTGACGGGCAGCACTTATCACGGCGTCTGCGTTAGCGTCGGCGCCATAGCAGATGAGTTCGTTGAAGTCCTTACTGCTCTCGTCTATGCAATTATCGATTATCTCCTTACAGACCAAGTCCGGATAGTAGCTCTCTTCTCCCATAAGAAGATAGACCGGACTAAAAATCCCATTTCGGATGTCCTCGATAAGGTCCCGACACTGAGCCGCCACATCTATGCCCTGTTTCGCCATCCGAAATTACTTTTCTATAAACTCCAGCACGTCATCCCACACCTGTTTCTCCCCTTCCAGAAGAACCTCGTGCCTAAGTCCCGGATAGAGCTGATATGTAACGTCCTTATAACCTCTATCCTTCATAAAGTTCACCGCACTCATAAAGTCCTTATTACTAATGCGACAAGGGTCGTCTCCTCCGGAGATGAACATTATCGGAAGCGATGGCTTGCTCATCTTCCAGCCCTTCGCAGCATAGCACTGCTTCATAATCTTGAAGAGGTTCTTGAAACCATTGGCAGTGAAAATAAAACCGCACAGCGGATCGCGATGGTAGTCGGCCACATTGGCCTTATTGGCCGAGAGCCAGGCCAGCGGGTTCCCCTCTTCAAAGAGCTTCCCGTAGCCGCCGAATGCCAATTGGTTCAGAAGCCTGATTCTGTGCTTCGAGCCGCACAGGCCCCCGATTATCGATGCCAATCCGATGCCGATGCCCTTTCCCGGGTTGTTCGACGGGCAGCCGCAGACGATGAGCTTGTCGATGCGGTCGTCGTATTTTCTGGTGAACGCGCGCACGACCATACTGCCCATACTGTGACCGAAGAGGTAGACCGGGAGGTTAGGGAATTGGCCCTTAGCCCAATCCTGCACCAGCAGCACGTCTTCGACCATGGCGTCCGCACCGCCGTCGTACATAAAGCCCAAATCCTGCTCGGATTTCACGCTCTCGCCGTGACCTCTATGGTCGTGAATCACACAGGCATAGCCGTGCTCCGAGAGAAATTCCATAAATGGATAGTATCTTTCCTTATGCTCCGCCATTCCGTGAACTATCTGGAAAATGGCCTTAGGGGTTCCCTGCGCCGGGAGAAAGGCGACGCCTAAAGACAGGTCATCGAAATTAGATTTGAGTTTTAATGTATTCATAACGATTGAAGATTTAAGCAAATTTAGTAATTTTACACGATATGAAAAATATAATTATCTCTTTAGACCAGGGGACGAGCAGTTCGCGCTCGATAGCTTTCGATGGTAACGGAGTCCAGCTCGCGTGCCGAGCGAAGGAGTTTCCGCAAATTTTCCCGCAAGACGGATGGGTAGAGCACGATCCGGCCCAAATTTGGGCATCGCAATACGAAGTGTTTATGGATGTAGCGAGACAGGTGGGCGTGGAAAATGTGGCTGCGATAGGCATCACGAACCAGAGGGAGACCACCATAGTGTGGGACGCCGCGACGGGAGAGCCCATCTATAACGCCATAGTGTGGCAGGATCGCAGGACTTCGGGGTATTGCGACTTTCTCGCTTCTCGTGGATTCGGAGCAATAATAAAGAGCAAGACGGGCCTTAGACTGGATTCGTATTTCAGCGGTACGATAATAAAATGGATATTGGACAATGTCCCGGGAGCGAGGGAACGGGCCAAGCGAGGAGAGCTACGCTTCGGCACCGTGGACACCTTCCTGCTGTGGAACCTGACCGGAGGAAAAGTACACGCGACTGATGTCTCGAACGCTTCGCGCACTATGCTTTTCAACATACACACCCTTCAGTGGGACAAGGAGTTACTCAGCCTCTTGGACATACCTGAGAGTATGCTGCCTAAGGTCCTGCCTAGTTCGCATCTGTACGGCGAGACGGAAGTGGACGGAGTGAAAGTGCCGATATGCGGTGTGGCCGGGGACCAGCAGGCCGCGCTTTTCGGACAGATGTGCGTAGATGCAGGCTCCGTAAAGAACACCTACGGCACCGGAGGGTTCCTGCTGATGAACACGGGACGCCGCGCCGTATCTTCCACCTGTAACCTGCTCACTACCATCGCTTGGCAAATCGGCGACGAAGTGACCTACGCTCTCGAAGGAAGCGTATTCGTGTCCGGGGCTGCGGTCCAATGGCTTCGCGACGGGTTGGGCATCATCAGCAAGTCTTCTGAGGTAGAGGAACTTGCACGCAGCGTCGAGGACAGTGGCGGGGTATATTTCGTGCCTGCGCTGACCGGACTTGCCGCTCCTTTTTGGGATGCCAATGCCAGAGGCACCATCGTAGGAATAACCCGTGCCACGACGAAGGCGCACATAGCACGCGCGACCTTAGAGGGAATGGCTCTTCAGGCGCGTGACGTCGTGAAGGCTATGAGTTCGGATGCGAGCGTGCCTATCTGCGAACTGAAAGTCGACGGCGGAGCATCGGAGAATTCGCTTCTACTCCAATTTCAGTCATATATCCTTAACACTAAGGTACTTAAGCCACGCGAAAAGGAGACGACGGCTCTGGGCGTAGCTTATATGGCGGGACTCGAGGTGGGACTCTGGAAGAGCATCGGCGAACTTAAGGAGCTCTGGACTTCGGACAGAGTTTTCGAGCCTCAGCGCGACGACGAATTTAGAAAAGCCAAGGTCGGCGGATGGGAAAAGGCACTTCGCGCCGCTATGGTGAAATAATCAAATATTTGCAAATAAGGCGAGGTTTAAGTATATTTGCAGTTCGGAATTGAGGTATGGTGTAATGGTAGCACTACAGATTTTGGTTCTGCCTGCCCAGGTTCGAATCCTGGTACCTCAACCTTAAGAGGTCGGTTATGCCGACCTCTTTCTTTATATCGCCTTACGATGCTTGGTTCTATAATCGCGTGGGGTAAATCCGGTCACCTTCTTGAATCTGGTACTGAAATAACGCGACGAGTTGTAACCTACCCTATACGCTATCTCGCTCATAGAAAGATTCTCCTCGGCAAGCAATCGACAGGCTTCTTTCATACGCATCTCGTCGACATATTCACCTATACCCTTTCCCAATACCTTCTTCGACTTCGAATACAAGGATGCTCGACTCATAGCCATATGCATGGCGATGGACGGGATGTCGAGATTCTGGCTCGACATATTTTCCATAATGTAGGCGTCGAGTTTTTCCACGAAGTCGCTGTTTCGAGCCCTAAGGTCTCGTTCCATAGTCGCCACTCGACGATTATAGAGCCACACTACTCCATAGCTCATCATAGCTATGAAGATAAGCAATATAAGTCCCACGAAAAGAGGCGTTCTATACCACGGTGGCAGGACCTTCAAGGTAAGAATCCGAGACGGCTCGCTCCAGATGCCGCTATTCTTGAAATACGACACGCTAATGTCATAGGTGCCTTCCTTTAGGGCCGGTAGCAAGATGTAATCGTCATAAGACTCTATGGTATAATCCGACTTGCCCTTTATTTCGTAACGATAGGCCGTCTTCTCGAATGGGTCCATAAGGGAAAGACCTATGGAGAGCCTAAACTGCGAATACTTAGAAGTAAGCGAGATGGTACCGCGGTCAGGAACGACATTGCGTCCGTCTATACTTACGTTATTAAGATTTAAAGGATGTTCGTATTCCTCGCCGAAAACCTGACTATCGTCGGTCCTTATACGCAACATTCCTTTAGTGCCGCCGAGGAACAGATAAGGCTCGTCGCCGGAATTTATCTCTATGCCGTACCTAATCTCGTTCGCTCCCACGCCCTCGTTCTCGCCGATAATTTCAACCCTGCCTTCACTCTTCTTAAAAAGAGTGTTGTCTGCCGCTATCCAGAGATCCCCGGCTCTGTCGAAATGCAGATGAGTCACCCTTTCGAAGAGGTTCGATTCGTATTTCCGTGTAATTCCGGTGTTCATATCGTGCCAATACAAACCATCTTGAGCGCCTATCCAGACCAAATTTTCGCCGAACGCTGCGGTATTTATAGTAAAGTCATTCTGAGAGAGGGGAATCCGGCTCACCTTATAGTTCGAAGGTTGTATGACAAAAATACTTTCTGAATTATAAGCATATAGGACATCTTCGTAGCTCCCGCACACCCTCATATCGGCCATCGACCCTCCACTTACGGAAAGGAATTTGGTAAAGGTATCGCGATTAAAGTCATAATCATAGACATCTATGCCCATTATCAGAAAATGACCACCTCCCATAGCATAGAGATTCGGCGGATTACCATAAAAGAACTCCCTATAGTTAGCCTGAGCATCCTTTATGATAAAAGGAGTGAGTTTTCCGGTGTTCAAGTCGTAGACATTTAGCCCGACACTATAAAGCGAAAGTAGGAGTTTGTCCCTCGAGAGCTCTACCATAGACGACACCTTGAGTCCTCGCGTCCTAAGGAATGGTATTACGGTAGAATTCTTAACGATAAATTTATTTACTCCCCCGCCGTCGGTGGCCAACCACAGATTCCCGTCATAGGAAACGGCAAACTCGTCTATCACGTCATAGGACAGAGCGCTGTTATCCGACGTATAGCTTAGAATCTTCGAAGGACGAAGTCCGTAAAGTCCCGAGCATATGGTACCTACCCATATATTCTTGAAGGGGTCTTCGTAAAGGCAGCTTATGGAGTTCGATGGGATGTATTTCGCCTTTATGTTTCCATCCTTAAGGGATAGCACATCCAGACCGCCGCCGTCGGACCCTATCCACAACTCATCGTCCACTATAAGAAGCGATAGCAGGATATTAAAAGAAAGCTTGGAATTCGAGGTGTTGTAAAAACGGTATTCCCCGGTTTTCAAATTGAGATTCAGAAGCCCCTGCCTATAGATTGAAAGAAAGAGAGTGTCGCCATAGAGCTCGGATGCGAGAATCACACTTCCGTTAAGGGCCGAGTATTCCAGTTTTTCGAAAGATAGATTACGAAAACGATACAGCCCGGTTCCCTTATCCACTACCAGAAGTCCGTCATCGTAATTATAGATCCCCGTCAAATACGCACCTGACTTTTTTATAAGAGTAAAACTCTCCCCATTATACAAGAGCATACCGCCCTCTCCCCCGAAAAAGAGATAATCTTTACCCTGATATATGCAGAAAGCCTTGAAAGTGCTTCGGCGAACGAATTGGCCGGATTCGAAATCATAGGTATAGATGCCGTCCTGAGCAGCCACCCACAGGCGCTCGCTGTCATCCAGAAATAAGGTATGGATACAACCTAATTTGTAAACCGAACGTATCTCGTGGTTACGGTACTCGTTAAGCCCGTAACGCGTGCCTATCCACAGCGAGCCATAAGGGTCATAGACCACGGAAGTCACGCTGGACTGCGACAATCCATCCTCGATACCTATATTTTTATAGTAATACTCCGAAAGCTCGGCTCCGAAGCCAAACACACATAATAATCCAAGTAAAATGGACAAAATGTACTTTCTTTTCATTATTGTTCGCACTTTTGGACAAAATTAGAAATTTTTTGAATATTTATAGAACAAAAATAGCATATAAAATTAGACATTTGCAGAACGCTTAAGCAAGCGTTAAAAATAAGTTGGTAAAGATTTGCGAAAGATTATCAAGTTATTTTTAAAGATTACTAAAACAATAATAACAATGAAAAGGCTTTGCACTTTTATTTTAGCATTACAATTTACGATTTCACTGTCGGCGCAACAAATGGCGAAGGGAATCGTTTACGATGATTCGGGAATTCCGGTAGGCGGCGTTCTGGTGTCAGTAGACGGAGACAACTCCACATATACTCTCACCGATTCGAACGGATTCTTCGAAATTTCCGCAAACAAAGGGACTGTCCTGAATTTTTCATGTTTGGGGCTTCTACCTAAACAGATTAAGATAGACGGCTTCGGCAGTTCTCTGTCCATAATAATGGATACGGACACCCAGATGCTTGAAGAAACCGTCGTAGTGGGTTATGGCGTGACGAAAAAGCGCGACTTAGCCGGCTCAGTGTCCCAAATCAAGGCTGAAGACGTAAAGGCAGGCGTGATTACCTCCACGGCGGACTTGCTCAGAGGACGAGCAGCAGGCGTATCAGTACGTCAAGAGTCATTCGAGCCGGGAAGCGGCATCACCGTCAGAGTCCGCGGCGCTTCCACCATCTCCGCAGACAACACCCCACTTTATGTAATAGACGGTATCCAGAGTACTGCAGGAAACCAAGTCAGCCCGGAAGACATCGAGAGCATAGAGATTTTGAAAGACGCCGCAGCGACTGCCATTTATGGTTCTCGAGGAGCCAATGGCGTCATCATCATCACAACCAAGCACGGCAGTGCAGGAAAAGTAGCAATCGACTACTCATATAATACTTCAGTCAAGGCATTGAGGAATCCGTGGGATTTGATGAACGCATCGGATGTCATTAGATATGAAATGCTTAACTGGAAGAATAACGGAGCTGCAGGCGACCCTCCTTACACGGAGGCTGAGCAAGCCTACACCGGTGCGGGCACGGATTGGATTAAGGAAATGACTCGAAACTCCACTACACGCACCCACGCCCTGAATTTGCAGGGAGGTTCAGACAAAATCCAAGCAGCTGCCAGCATAGTAAATACGAAAGACGAGGGATTGGTTCTCAATTCCGACTTCGGCAGGACGAGTGCCCGCATCAACGTGGACTTCAAACCAAGCGATTGGCTTAGGGCAGGAATAAACGCCTATGCAGCCAAGACGGACAGAACCTACATCAGTATGGGAA